>Ga0315336_1004146_pt1 | contig 17763 bp, 15 predicted proteins | sample ASW5metaG_FD_204512 | JGI IMG/M metagenome (GOLD analysis project Ga0315336, IMG submission 204512) | Ammonia-oxidizing marine archaeal communities from Monterey Bay, California, United States - ASW #5 | ecosystem: Environmental > Aquatic > Marine > Intertidal zone | place: USA: California... | reverse complement strand
CGGTCGCGCAGACATGCAGCACCGCCTCGACAATGCTGTTTCCAGCCTCAAGCGTGCGCGCCATGACGCTGGCGAGAACCTGCAACACTTCCTCATCCGACATGGCCAGCAAGGTGGAAAACAGTTCGCAGAGGCGGTAGTCGTCGCCATTCCGGCGAAGCGCTGGATGGGTGTTCAGGGCTTCGAACAATGCATCGGCTTTGGCGACAGCCTCGCTCACAGCCGCGATCGATTCGGACGCTTCGACACTGGCCTGTGTCTCTTCTTTCCGGGCGCGCAACTCATGGGGCCGGACATCCCAGAGGGTGCTTCCGGCCATGGCATGCGCGACCATCAGGCGAAGCGCAATGGCGGGGGCACTGGCAAGGCTTGCCTGCGCCGCCGCATGGCGGTGGAGCAGGATATAGTCTGCCAAAGGGCCGGACATTTCCGGGCGGACGGAAGCGGGCACCGCATCCCTTTCACCCTTCGCTGCGCGCTCCCTTTTCTTCGCCTCCGCGCTGGTGATCTGGCCTTCATGGCAGGTCACCGTGCCGTCATGGCGGATTTCAACAAAGACCTTGCCGCCTTTCTTCTTTGCGCACTGGACATGGTCCCAGCGGTGGAAATAAGCGCCGCGCTCAAGGCAGACCACATCGCGCCAGCCATCGGCCAGATAGGCCTCGATCTTCGCGGCAACCGCCGCCGATTGCGCCTTCCAGAACGTCTCGGCATCCGCGAACACGCCCTGCTCGCCGAACAGGTCGGCGGTAATCTGGCCGTCATAACTGTCCAGATCAAAAAGGGCTTTGTCCGTCGTGATCGTGGTGCCGCCCGTGATCCATGCCTTGCAGGACCGGCCCATCGGGGCGCGCTCGGATTCGCTCTCGAAGAGGCGAAGCCACTCGGCCTGCTGGTCCGGCGTGGCAAGCGTCAGCGCGCGGATCGTTTCGCGGTCAAGCTCGTCCTCGGCGTGGAGCTTGCGGATAGGATCGGCGAGCGAAGCAAGCGCGAGTACACGCCGCACCAGAAGCTCGGTTACGCCGAAGAACGCGGCGATGTCTTCCACCGGTTTGCCTTCCTCATGCAGCCGCTTGAACGCTTCATACTGCTCCATCTCGGTCGCAGGCAGGCGTCCGACATTCTCGATAACGGAGGCGGCAATCGCGCTTGCCGCATCCTTCTCGGTCATGATCGCGCACGGCACCAGCGGGGTTTCGCCCGTCTCCTTGGCGATGTCTTTCAGCGCGAAGAAGCGGCGGCGTCCGGCGATGACGCCATAATACTTGCCCTCGCGGCGCACCAGCAAGGTCTGGCGCAGTCCGCTCTCGCGGATCGACGGCAAGATGTCGGACACGTCCGGTGTCTTGCGGCTGTGGCGCATATTGAGTTTTGAAATCCGTAGCTCGTCCAGCGGGATATGTTTCAGGTCGGGCTGTGCCATGGAGGTCTCCTTTTCTGGCGGGTAAAGTGAGAGACCCAGCGCCCATGCGGGGCCTCTCCAGTTAATCTTGGTGAAGGGGAAGCCATCGCCATCGCGGCTCGGCTCAGGGTCGCTTTCGCCCCAATCGTAATCGCGGATCGTGATGGTGGGCGCGCGGCCCTCGACCCAGATTTCGGCGACCTGGGCCTCGGCAATGACCAGCGTCAGCCGTGGTCGTGGGCCAAGGATTTCAGCGAGGGTCCGGGCCGCGTTCATGTCGCGGCCCATCCCGTGACGGTGTCAGCAAGGCGCTGCGCAGCGGCGCTTGCCGCGTCCAGCGCTTCGGGCAAAAGCTCGTTCGCCACCTCGGCGAGGTAGGCATTGTCGCTGCCGGGATAGTTACACTCGACGCCCCAGAGGCTCGCCGCGTGGGTGTCTAGGTCGATGCCACCGCGGGCGACCGACAAGACAATCCCGCTATAGAACCACTCATCCTTGCGCCACGCCTCCATGACAGCTTCGGCCTCGGCCTGCGCCTTAGCGAAGCGCTGGCGGAACCCGTTTCCGGGACCGATGAATCCCGGATCATTGATGTACAGCGAAGGGCAGAACCCGTCCTGGCGCTGGTCGGGCGCATCCGGGCAATCGTCAAACACGATCCGGGCCGTGACGCTGAAACCCTCGGCTTCGCAGCTGATCGTATCGCCTATGCAGACAAACGTGCCAAACCGCTCGGTAAAGCTCATGATGCCCTCCGAAGTTCGAAGCCCATCTGGTCGCCGAGCGCGCGCAGTTCGCGCGCGTCTGCCTCATCCAGCTGATCACCTGACTGGCGGTAGATCGTTCCTTGCGCGAACCCTTGCGGGGTCTTCACGACATGCGCCCAGCGATAGGGGCCACGGCCATCTTCGCGCGGTCTTGCCTGAAATCTCGCCATGGCGCTCACCGCGTCCAGAAGACGTGAACGTCTTCGAACCCCGTCTCGAACACCATGATGTCGCCGTTCAGCTCCATGTCGCGGGCGAGCGCCGACCAGTCGATATAGTACTCAAGAGCGGCGGGTATTTCAGTGCCCGTATCGCGGTGCAGGGCCTCGGCGAAGTCTGCGCAGCTTGCATAGCTGCCTGCATAGTCGTCGAAAGCGGCCACGGCCTGCTCAAGGTCATCGCCGAAATGGCGATGAACCAGCGCGCCGAGCCTGCCATGTTCGGCAATGAACTCGGCCAGATCGCAGACCGTCGCAAAGCTCGCATATTCCGACAGGTGTGCGCCTTCGAAGCCTTCATAATCATGGATCGCCCATTCCTCGGCATCTGGCAGCGGCGAGTCTGCCAGCATGGCGCGCACCTCGGCCATGATTTTATCGGGCGTGGTGGCGTCTATCCAGCGCCCATGCAGGCAGCCATTATTGTAGGCGGCAAGGCAGGCCACATAGATACGGGGGCGGGTTTCAGATGTGGGTGCAGCGTCTGCCGCAAGGGGGGCTAAGGGCTGGGGTGTGGTCATGGGTCAAATCTCGCTTCCCCGCCCAAATGTCCCTCCCGCATCAAGCGGGGGTGGGCGGCGAGAAGGCCGGCAGGCCGGACCTCCTAGCCGCTGGGGCAAGGCGGGAAGGTAGGACGGCCGTGAAGCTTCAAGACGCTTTCAGACCCGTCGCCTTGCGCCAGGGGCGGGTCCGGGCAGACCGGTCGTCCGCCCACCTCCGTCTGAGAGGAGGACAGTCCTGGACGCCGGGAAGACAGATGCAGGCCAGAGCGCGCCAATAGTGCCGAATCCGGCAAGACATGTGCCCATGAGCCTGCATATCCGCACCTATCGAGATATTGACCGAGACGCTGTCGTGGCGCTGTGGGAAGTGTGCGGGCTTGTACGTCCCTGGAATGATGCTGCGTCAGATATCGCACGTGCCATGCAGACCCGCGAAGCTACGCTCATGGTGGGGATCAAGCAGGATGAATTGATCGGATCTGTCATGGTCGGTCATGACGGACATAGGGGCTGGATCTATTACCTCGCCGTCCATCCAGAGCGCCAAGGCCATGGCCATGGACGCGAAATGATGGCTGAAGCCGAACTCTGGCTCGTCAGCCGGGGCGTGCCCAAAATCCAGCTCATGGTGCGCACGGGAAATGAGACCGCCCGTCAATTCTACGAGACGCTTGGCTATGCGTCCCAGGACGTGACCGTTTTCGGCAAATGGCTCGATAAATCAGAGGAGCATTGATCCTGCGACTTCGCCAGGCATACGAATGCCGAGCAGCCTGCGACCCCTCTGCTTGTCAGTGGGAAGCGCAGGCTGGCGCGATCACCGGCGAGACACCCGCATGCCCCTGGGCTGCCCGACAAGGGCAGTCCAGGGGTCCGGAGACGAGGCGGGCCGCAGGTGGCCTGCCACCTGCGAAACAGCCCCCTCGTGCGAGCGAGGGATGATCGCCAAATCAAGGCCTGACGCCTTATCAGGTCTGTGCTGTGAGAAGATCCCTGTAGCCGCTATCCCGCAGTTCACGGCCACGGGAAAGGGCACGGCGCATTTCGTCCTTCATGGCCCGGCTTGCGCTGCGCCAGGCCTCGTCGACACGGTCCTTGCCGTAAATAATGCAGGCGGTCTCGAAATAGGTGAGGCCGGCTTCATGGGCATCGAGCGCAATGAGCGCATTACGATACGCCAGCGACGTCCGGGTCCAGTCGGGAGAGATGTCATACTCGGCCTTGCCAAGGATGCGCTGCGCCTTGGCGATAACTCTCAGTGTATCATCCAAGGTCGCGACCTGGTCGATGATCAGCTTGATACGCACCGGCTCGACGCTGAGCAGGGAAAGGCCTGAACAGGCAACCTGGACGACATGATCATTGCCGCGGAGCAGGAGATATTCGCGGCCGACGCGGTCGGTCAGGTGCGTAATCTCACAGACAGCTGTCGTCTGCTCGAAAATCTCGTCGGCTTCGCTTGGATGGCGCGGCGTGATCTGGACGGTCAGGGCGCGGGCATAGAGGGCAGGGATCCAGAACACATCGGCGTCATGGCCATTGGCATGCATGTCGGGAAAGAAAACCAGGCCAAACTTTTCCGCATCGACCTGATCGCACAAGGGACGCAAAAGCCGGATGTCGTTGCAGGCGGGCTTTTCAGAGATTTGAGACGGGTCAGATGCGCTGGCCGCCGTCCTGAACTCGGGATTACGCCGCAGAAATTCCCATGCCCAGCGGCTCCGCGACAGCCGGCAGGTATAAGCATAATCGTCCAGTTCAATCCGGACCGAGTGCGTGGCGGCCGTCCTCATCGGGTGACTCCCTCGCAGGCGGGTGCTGCAAAAGGAATGCCACTTTCGACCTCAGGCTAACATCTGCGCGTTCTCGACGGGGCCCAGTAGCGAGGAATAGGCGCCATCCCTGAGCTCCCGTCCACGGGCGAGGGCCCGCTTCATCTCATCTTTCATGGCGCGGCTGGGACTGTCCCAGGCGTCCTTGGCACGGACATCGCCGTAGATGAAGGAGGCGGTTTCGAAGTAGGACTTACCAGCATCGTGGCAATCAAGGGCTACCAGTGCATTGCGGAGCGAAAGTGAGTGGCGGGTCCATTCAGGAATTTCTGTCTCCGATTGTGGATCGTAGACGCGTTGCGCCCGTTGAAGCGTTTTCAGTTTGATCTGAAATTCATCGAGACTGTCGATAATGAAGCTGAGCTTGACCGGCTCGCGGGCAAGCAATGACATGCCCGTGCAGAACACCTGAATAACGCAGCCATTACCCTTCAGCAGGAAATGCTCTCGGCCCGCCATGTCTGTAAAGTGCGTGATCCGGCAGATGCCCACAGTGCGATCGTAGAATTCGCAAGATTCATTCGGACCACTCGGAGAAACCTGCATATAGACACGTCTCGGATAGAGACCTCCCGACCAGAAGGCGTCTGCTTCAAGGCCGCATTCCTCTGGATCTGGAAAGAAGGCCAGCCCCCAGCGCTCGGCTAGCACCTGAGAGGCTCGAGGTCGGACGAGTGTGATCTGATGGCAGGCGGGAGTGAAGCTAAGCTCACTGGCGGAAGAATGAGATGAGTCCTTCAGGAAGTCTGGATTTCGGCGCAAGAGTTCCCAGAAAAGAACAGCACGCAGAGCGGTAATCTTCGGCGAGGCTTTGCCGCCATCCGTCCCTTGCTCAGCAAGGCGGACGGCGCCCGCATCCTTGCAGCCTTTCTGTGCGTCGCCGCGGCCTCGACCCTTTCGGCCCTCGGTCCCGTCGCCCTCAAGCTCCTCATCGACACGCTATCGGGCGCCCGCGCGCCGCCCTCGACGTCCAGCCTTGTCGTCGCGCCGGTTGTCCTGCTCGGCGTCTATGTCGGCGCGCAAGGGTTCAGCCGCCTCGCCGGCGAATTGCGCATGCTGCTTTTCGGCGGGGCCGAACAGTCGATAAGCCGGAAGCTCTTCGCGCACGTGATGGCGCTGCCCTTGCGCTTCCATCTTCAGCGCTCGACCGGCGCGATCGCCCAGACACTGAAGAATGGGCTGCAGGGCTTCCGCATCCGCCTCATCGACATGACGCCCCTCGGAAAGGACCGGCTCGACGCAGTCCTGCCGGGATATTTTCGGATCATCGCCAAAGAGATGGAGGGCTGCCCCCAATGAGGCGTGCAAGTGGCTTAGTCATCGTCTGGCTGACGGTCTGAGAGGAAGGCGGCGAGCACTGCCTCGACAATAAGCGACTTCGAGACTTTTCGGTGGGCGGCTAGCGCGTCCAGTTCCGCTGAGAGCGACGTGTCGAAATAGACGTTGAGACGGTCCTTTTTCATCTGGCCTCCCTCATCTGAAGGAGTTCGCCCGCTTCACGATGATCCGCCCGTCCGGCCTTTCTTCGCCTGCTGATCGAGCGGTACAACGCCTCCCCTGTGCGCGCCGAATTCATCGATCAGAACGACGCGGTTGCGTCCGGTCGTCTTTGCCCGGTAAAGGGCGGCGTCGGCCGCCTCGACAATCTTGACGGGGTCGAGCCCTGGGATCGCTTTTGCACCGCCGATGCTCACGGTGATCGCAATTTCGCTGCCATTGGCCGCGACCGGATGATCCGCGACTTCCTCGCGCAGCCTTTCGGCGAGGTCGCTCGCCGCCGTCATGCTGACGCCCGGCAACAGGACGCAGAATTCCTCACCACCGATGCGATAAATGCCATCGAAGGGACGCAGGCTCGACGTGACGAGCTTCGAGATCGCCCGCAATACATCGTCGCCGGCGGCGTGCCCATAGGTGTCGTTGATGCGCTTGAAGTGATCGACATCGACGAACAGCACTGCGCCCGTCTCGTCTGTTCTTCGCATCCGCGCATGCATCTCGGCGAGCGCTTCGTCAAAGGCGCGCCGGTTTTGCAAGCCTGTCAGACCGTCTATGCGCGCCAGCTCGGACAGTGTCGCTTCCGATTCCTGAATGCGCTTGATCATGCGGTTGAATTCATCCGCGACACGCCGCAGTTCAGGCGGCACGCGGACATCAATCCGGTGCTCGCGTTCCCCCTCCGCGACCCGGCTAGCGCCATCAACCAGCCGGTCCACGCTCGCCGCCATGACGCGCCCGATCAACACAATGCCGGCAATGACCGCAAGGGCGGATATGATCGCCGCCAAAGCCGCAGCTTCCTTCACCTGCTCGAAAGCCGTGACAGCGGCATTGTGATCGGCCTCGATCTCCATGGCGACTTTCTCGTAAGCGCCGCCAAGCCGGTCGGAACTTGACGCGACGAGGCCGTGAAACCGTTCCATCATCACCGCCGCCTCCGGATCACCGGGCGGGCGCTCCACGGACAGGAGCTCCGTTGCGAGGCGGTCTGCGTCTGTCCAGCATTCGAGCGCACGATCGACCAGCGTCAAGGCGGCGGGCTCGCTGTCGAACTCGCGTTTCAGATCCGCAAACCCCGACTCTATTCTCGATCGCAGCGCCCTGTAGGCGCCAGGCCGCCGCACGCCGCCTTCGTCAACGAATTCGTCCACTGGAATGAGAGTGTCCCAGACGAGCACGCGAAGGGACTGGATAGGCGCAACCTGTTCGCGTTCGCGCACCGAAGCGTCATGGAACGACCCGATGACCGTGTTGCTGAGGAGAAAATAGCCTGCGAGGGCCGCTACCGCCAGTGGCGCAATCGCTAACGTCAAGCCGGCGCCGATCCAGAACCGGAGCGATTTTCCTGTGAAAAATGTGTTCAGCACAATCGCCTCCCAAGAGGTATTTGGCGCCTCGGAAGGCTAGCTGCACCAGCTTCCCACACTCCGCTCGGCGCTCGGCGCTCGGCGCTCGGCGCAAGAAAAATTCAATCGGTCCGGCGCCTCTAGTCCCAATCTGCGGGCGCTAGCGTTTAGACTCCGTTAAATTTAAGCGGATGGTTTGAGACTGATCTGCGCCAAAGACGGCCCCGGCCATGGCGACGCCGCGTTTCTCGAAAGCGAATTCGAACACCGCCATCGGACCGTCAAGATACATTTTCGAATGATCGAGGCGCCCGCCGCTCGCATTTACGAGCGCCTGCGAAGTCGGCATCGCTTCCTTGTCTCTGGGGGGCGCAAACAGCATCACTTCGTCGCCGCCAGGGGCGGCATAAACGACCAACGCGTCCTTTCGCTGCGCCCCCAGCCTTCCGGCGCAAGACCGGCCGGCCTCCACAGCAATGGCGAGAAACAAGACGGCAAACAGCGCGCGTCGCATGATAACCACCGAAAATTTGATCAAAGTCCAGTATTTCCACGGAAAATGACCTCGTTGCCGAGCTGCAGGAAGGTCTCGACGCGGGCGATGCCGATGAGGTGATCTGGGGCTCTCCCTATGGCCAGACGCTCGTCGGCTATGACGAGCTTCATGCGATCCACCGGCGGCTTCAGGCGGAACGCAGCGTCGGACATTCGCGGCACGAGATCGTTTCGGCCCGCAGGATCGCGCCGGATGTGGTCATCTCTCAGGTCTGGCGGCAGGCTATCGATGCGGATGGAACGGCGATGGCCCCCGATCAGGCATTCTCGGAAATGGCGCTCTACGTCCTTGTCCAGCGCAATGGAGCCTGGTGGCTCGCCGCCGGGCAGAATACGCCGGTTGACGCGGCAAGCGGCTGACCTGCGGTGGAAAAGCCTCAGCTGTCTTACCGGTCGATTCTGTTCTCGTTGCAGTTACCCAAACCGTCGAGCGTCCTCAGACCAACCTCATCCAGTGTATTTCGATCATGAGTGACGATACCAAACTCCTGCTCCCCTTCGAGCTAGCGCCGATGCATAATTGTAAACCATGATTGCAAGCAATCGAATTAACATTTCGCGATCATCTGGTAAGTTCGCCGTATGTTGAGCCAGTCCTCAAGTGTGATCACCCGCTCATGAAACAGCTCTGTTTTGTCGAACCCAACAAGGTTGAATGGCGCGAAACTAGTGATGCGCAGGTCATGGCCGGTATAGAGGCTGTCGTAAAGCCATTGGTAATTGGCCGCTGCGACCTCGACGTTGGATATGTTCGCGGTGTCGCGCCGCTTGGTCGAGGTGAGCCGATTGGTCATGAGGTCATCGGCGTGGTCACAGACATCGGCGACTGTGTAAAGCGGTTCAAGCCTGGCGACAGGGTCGTTGTGCCAGCACAGATCAGTTGCGGGGTTTGCCGCAATTGTCGTCGCGGATTTACGGGACGCTGTCAGTCTGTGCCGTTCGGCGCGTCATACGGGATGGGCCGCGAAGGCGGTTATGGGTGTGGAGCAGCTGATCTGGTGCGGGTACCATTTGCCGATGCGATGTTGTTTCCACTGCCAGATGGTGCCGACCCTGTCGAGTGGATCGGGTTTTCTGACATGGCGCTTGATGCTTATCGCTGTGTTGGCCCCTATTTGACCGAACGCCCGGGCGCACGTGTATTGGTCATTGGTGGATTGCCGGAAGTTATCGGAATATATGCAGCAGGTATCGCGGTGGCGATGGGGGCGCAAAGCGTAGATTTCTTCGATAGTGATGATGTGCGGCTCTGTGAAGCCGCAAAATTCGGCGCAAATCCGATAAAGCGAGGCCAGGCAGAGCCGGATGGGCTTTACGAAATCATCGTCGATTCATCTGTTGCCCCCGAAGCGCTCATTGAAGCCTTCCGCTACGTAGAGCCAGAGGGCTGCGTGACGAGCTGTTCGATACATTTCGGGGAGCTGTCTTCTGCCCCCTTCATGGAAGCATATAGCAAAGGCCTTCATTATCGAACCGGTCGACCAAATTGTCGCGCGCAGATGGAGCCCGTTGCCGCGCTCTGCTGCGCTGGGGCATTCAAGCCTCAAGATGTTTCGACACAGGTTTTCGGCTTCGACGATGCTCCGTTGGCCTGGATCGATCCTGCCCTGCGCGTCGTGGCACACAGATCCACCTGATGTCGGCACAAGCTGACAAGTTTTCGTAAAGCGGCAGGCGGACGTCTAAATGAGAGGGAGGGTTTTGGACTGTGTCTGATCAGAACGACAGAAGAGGGCATAAAGTGCGATGACAAAATAGCACACGACCGGAATGAGCAGGGCAGCTCGTAACGTGGCCATGTCAGCGACAAGTCCTGTCAGCGGCGGAATAACGGCACCGCCTACGATAGCCATACAGATAATGCCGGAGCCCTCGGCAGCCCGGTTTCCGAGCCCAGCAGAGGCCAAGGTAAAGATTGTCGGGAACATGATAGCGTTAAAGAGGCCAACGGCCAGAAGTGCATATCCAGACACCGTATTGGTCGTAAAAACCGAGACGGCAATGAGGCCGATCGCACCAAGTCCCACGACTACCAGCACCTTCCATGGCGGAATGAAGCGCATGAGGAATGCGCCGATAAAGCGCCCGACAAGGGCGCCGCCCCAATATAACGCCAGACGTTCACCCGCGTCCTGCGCCGACAGGGCGAGCGTGTCGGCTTGCATCAGATAGTTGGTCATCAAGCTAGCCACCGCGACCTCAGCGCCGACATAGACGAAAATACCCAAGGCACCAAACGCAAACCGCGGGCGCTTTAACAGACTAAATGAACTTGAGAGGTCAACGCGAGGCGCCTTCTCTTCGATCAGCCTGTTACGATTTAGCCAAACGACGAGCGCAACGACTGCCAGGGCCGCACCAATACCAAGATAGGCATGCTTAATGACGGCGGACTCTGTTGCGCGATAGACGGCGAGAGCCTCGCCGCTTAGCTCGGATGCGCTAACGCTCGCCAGCGACCCCAGAATTAATGTGGCTCCGACCCACGGAAAGACCGTTGTCCCCAGCGAGTTGAAAGCTTGAGCGAATGTCAGGCGGCTTGGTGCGGTCGTCGGCTTGCCCAGCATTGAAATCAGGGGGTTCGCGACGACCTGGACGAGGGTAACCCCGGTAGCGAGTACGAACAGCGCGCCCAGAAAGGCGATGAAGAGTCCGAAATTTGCTGCAGGAATGAATAGAAGGCAACCGACCATCATTATAAGAAGACCGACCACTGCTCCGCGCATATAGCCGATTTTCTGTACCAATATTGCTGCAGGCAGAGAAACTACGAAATAAGCGGCAAAGAAAGCTGTCTGAATCAGCATTGCCTGAAAATAGTTGAGTTCAAACAATTCTTTCAGTTTGGGAACCAGAACATCGTTCAGGCTGGTGATGCCTCCGAAAACGAAGAACAGGCCGAACACGAACCACTGCAGATAAGCAACATGCCCTTCAGGTGCGCTTCCAGAAAACTGGTCGATGCGAGGTTCAAGACGAGGTGAACTGTTCATGGGCACGACGTGTCGGTTGGTGTTTCTGTAGCGTGGGTCAGGGCGTCAGGATAGCGATCAAGCAGGACGCGTGTGACGCCGTTTGTCCATCCAAAACCGTCCTGAAGAGGGTATTCGCCGCCCCCACCTGGCCGTTGTTGCTCAATGTCATATTTCTCAAGTATCTTGCCGGTCTTGCGGTAGACGCGGTCAACAGTGCATAGCCAGCGGGTTGCAATGGTTTTTGCCTGCGCCTCATGGCCATACCTCTCCAGACCCGAGATCGCGACCCATTGAAGGGGGGCCCATCCGTTGGGGGCGTCCCATTGCTGGCCTGTAGAGAGCGCCGTCGTGCGCAAGCCGCCAGGGGCGACCATCACTTTTTCGGTCAGGCGCGCCATTACACTGGCTTGGGACGTGCTCGCCAAACCTGTGAACAACGGATACAGACCGGCCGCCGAGATGCTGGCCGTCATCCGGCCGGTTTCCCGGTCCCAGTCCCCGAAGCGTTCATGCTCGTCGCTCCAAAGATAGCGGTTGATCGCCTCTTTGCGGTGCACTGACCGATCATCGTAATCGTGTGCACACTTGCTGTCGGCCAGCAGTCGGCAATGTTCTGCGATCGTCTGTTCCAGAGTCCAGAGCAGGCTGTTCAAATCAATCGGGACGATATGCGTCGTGCGAATGGTCGACAGGTCCTGCGGATCCTCCAGCCAGCGGGAGCTGAAATCCCAACCACTTTCAGCGCCGGATCGCAAATCGCGATAGAGATCGGGCGCTGAGCGGGATGTTGTGCTCTCGGCCGTTGCCACATCCTCAGCCCAGGATTCGTCACGGGGCGTGTCGCGGGCGTCCCAGTAACGGTTAAGCAGGCTGCCATCCGGCATCGCCACGACATGCTTGCAGGCCCCCGTGTCATCCAGACATTCTGCCCCGTCCATCCAGAAAGCGTACTCGCTACGCAAGGCTTGTAGCTGCTGGGTGAGGCTCTCAGGATCGGAGCGGTCCGACAGTCCGACCATGAGAGCGAAAAATGGCGGCTGGGAGCGGCTGACATAATAGGTTCTTGCCCCATTAGGAATATGTCCGTGGATGGCAATCAGCGACTGAAAATTATCTATCATGGACTCGACGAGGGGCTGCTGGTCATCGGCCTTGAGGCCCAACATGGTGAAATAGCTGTCCCAGTAATATATCTCCCGGAACCGTCCGCCCGGCACCACATAAGGCGAGGGTAAAGCCAGGGCAGAGGATCCCGCGAGGGGCTCAAGTGCGGGGCGGGTCAATATCGGCCAGAGCGCAGTGATGTGAGCCTTCAAGGACATCCCCTTGGCAACAGGCCCGGCGACTGGTGCAGGAGGGAGGGTCTCAGGAACATCAAACCGGGCGGTGACGAACGCACGCAAGGCCGCCTTTGTCTGTGGCTGTTCGCGCACATAATCGTCCATGATCTGCCCGGCGGGAAAACGTGCCGTAGCATCCACGAAGGTCTTTCCATCCGAGAATATCTTCGCTCTCTGTACCGCTTCAAACAGGGGCCCATAGAGATCGGCCGGGGTTCGGACCGTTTTGTGAGCTGTGGGTAGCGCAGTGCTGTCGATCGTCCGGGCGGGACTTGATGTCTCCGTCGCCTCCGGAGCGAGCGCCAGATGACGGTCAAAAAATTCAGCGATCAGACCGTAGGCTTCTCTGGACTCCGGCAATTCGGGCCAGACAAAAAAAGCGTGCCCCAGACCATCGAACAGGAAGAGGTCTGACTCAACGCCGACAGCGGCCAGCCGGCGATGCATCGTCGTCAGGGTCGATGCGGCAAAGTCACGACCGCCTGCAAGCAAAAGGGTGGGTGGAAAACGTCTGAGAACTATGTCGTCCGTTGCTGGATAGGCCTCGGGGTTGTCCAGTTCCACACCCGCCATGTATGGGTTGGGAATTCCAACAGATCTGGCTGCAGCCGGGGGAGGCGGGGCGCCCCCGGTCATGGCCTGACCAAGAAAGATACTATCGCCGCCATAGCCCGAACCTGTGCCGCAGAACGTGCCAATCGCGCCAGGTACCGGCAGATCGTGGGTCTGGAACCACGCAGTGGCCTGGGCGACTATAACTCCGCCGGCGGAGCAGCCGTACAAGCCAATATTTTCGGGCGGATATGTTTTCAGCAAGTCTCGGTAAACTGCAGCTACGTCTTCCGACGCTGAAGGGTAGGTGTGTTCCGGCGCAAGACGATAATCGACCGTGACGACTTTAATACGTCCCACTGATGCAATCGGGATGGCTTCGACCAGGGCTCCGCTGCCGGACCCCCACATCCATGCCCCGCCGTGAACATTAATCAGGACATTATGTGAATTACGTCTGGAGACGCCCTCAGCGGGAACGACGACATCAACCGGAACACCGCCCATGACCCGGCGCTCTTCGTGCGTTGAATACAGGGCCCGCATTTCGGCGAGGCGGTCATCATTATAATGACCATAGTGTTCGCGGGCCTTCGCAATATCATCTCCGAATTCGAAGGGCGGTTGATGCAACAATCTTCCGGTCAGCGCGCGCGCCTCAGCGCTGGCGAAGTTTGAAAAAGGCAGAACAATTGGTGGCAGATGCACCGTCGCGGGATCTTCTGTCTCTGCGTCCATCGAGGGCGTCTGGGCAAAGCCCACCGGCTCGATAAATGCGAGCCATGCAAGAATTAAGGCGATGCCTTGAGCGGTGAACTTCGACATCAGGTCGGCCCCCTTTTTCGTTGCGACAGATCGGAACGGGCGATACTGGCCAGGATATTGGCGGAGGGCTTGATCGTGCGTTTAAAGGTTTTGCGATCAACTGCCACCAGGCCGAATTTCGGGCCATAGCCAGCAAACCACTCGAAATTATCAAGCAGGGACCAGTGTAGATATCCAAGGACAGGTATGCCCTCATCACGAGCTTCAATGACTGAGGCCGTGGCGGCGCGGATGAAGCGCGCGCGCTGGCTGTCATCTTCGGTGGCAAGTCCGTTCTCGGTTACAAGGATGGGCACGCCGGTCTGGCCATGGGCGTAACGGATCGAGGCACCGATGGCCTGCGGATAAAACTCGTCCCCGGTTTGGGTCTGTTCGGCACTTTCAGGCACAGGCAAGGGGCCCTCTGGCCCTATCAGGCTTCGACTGTAGGTCTGGACGCCGAGAAAGTCGTCATTTTGGGCAACGTCAAGAAATGGGGCGTAAACTGCAGCTCGCTTGTCTTCCAGGCGGTTGTCAGGTCCGACACCCTGGTCATCAGGGATCGCGAGGGTCATGCCGACCGGAAGGTCGCCGCAGACATTCTTGATAACCTGCCGCGCGCGTTTGTGTGCTTCCAGAACCGGCGCCACCATCGTAGCGGCGTCACCGGTATTCATGAGTGAGAATTGATCAGATCCGCTGGCGTGCGCAGCTGATGCCAGCATGTCCTTCATGGTTTGGCGGACCACGGGATCGGGCGTTCGTCCCCATTCCCCCAGAAGCTGGAGGTTTGGCTCGTTGAAGGTGATGACATGACTGACGTCATTACCCAGATGCCGAATAACACGCTCGCAATGTCGCGCGAACGTTGCGGGCGCGTCGGGATGCAGCCAGCCTCCTTTTGCAGCAAACCAGCGGGGCGAAGTGAAATGGCTCAAAGTGATAATTGGGGCCAGCCCCGCCTTGCGACAGGCTACAACCATTCGCTGATAATGTTGCAACGCCGAAAGGGAGACCTGTCCCTCCGCAGGCTCCACCCGCGACCACTCGATGGAAAAACGGTAGGCGTTGAGACTGAGAGACCGGACAAGTTCGACATCTTCATGCCAGCGTTCGAAGCTGTCGCAAGCATCGCCGGACGGTTCACTGAACAATGTCGGCTCGACCTGTTCAAGTAGCCAGATGTCACTGGCAATATTATTGCCTTCAACCTGGTGACCGGCGGTGGCTGCTCCCCACAGAAATGGTGACACGGCTTCTTCGTTTGGCGTGCCTGCCTTGGCGGTCTCAGTCAGAATAGCTGGCCGAGCAGCAAGCATGGCCGCGAAAGCGCCTGCGCTCATGAAATTGCGGCGGTTCAGGAAAGTCGATGTCATGGGCCGCTCAGTCCTTTCTGCAGATTGCTATCTGCTCAGGGCTCCACAGTTGTGGCTGGCAAAACCAGCGATGGCTTCTGGTTTGTAGTGGTCCATGTCTGGAGCGCGTTGAACGCCGCATCAAGTTGAGCCGGTGTGAAGCCGCAATGAGCCAGACCTTCCAGCCCGGTGCCAGGCAACGGTGTCTTGACCTCTGGAACTGTAACCGCGAGCAGTTGGTCGGAGGTGCCGACGGCCTCCGCTTTCCGGATCAAGCCTTCGAACTGGCTGTGTGGCACCAATGAGTCGATGCGATTGTGAAGCGCAATCAGTGGGACACTGAACTTTCCTGTCGAACGATGCCAGCGATCAGCATAAGCCACCGCTGCCGGCTCGGCGCGCACACGGCCGATGTCACGGTTGAGGGCCATAGCTTCGTCGGTAGACAGGAGAGAGCTCGAATAGACCTTGTCCGAACTGTCATAGATGCCACCTCCAAAGGTCGCGTTCATGTCGTCCATGCCCAGCGACACAGTCATTATAGGCACAATCAGCGAAGCAGGCTCAGGCGTCACCCCGGCGATTGAGGCGATCTTGTGAATAATCTCTGCTTCCTGTCCTTCGGGGTCATCTCTCGCTGCCTTGAACAGGTCGGCGATGGGATCGGCGATCCGCTTCATTTGCAGTAGTCGAAAAGGTTCGTTCAGGGGGCCATCGCCGGTCGGTGGAATTGGTGATAGCGCGGACCGATTGAGGTCCATCTCACCGGGCAGGGCATACTTTGTGCCTTCGGTATAATAAGTATAGAGGGCACGAAGATCTATCAAAAGCCCAAGCTCATCGGTCCAATTGTCCACGAGGCCGCATCCGGACAAGGCGCCTTTGAAGGCATTGGGTCGGGTCTCGATGATTGCCATGACGATATTGCCGCCCATGGAAGCACCCGCCACATAGGCGTCGGTGACCCCCATCCGGTTCAGGAAGTCCCGAAGGCGGAGTGTGTTTTCGACCGCTGAGGCAACACCGACCCCCGCCTTGTCGTAGTCACTGTGCGCGACGGCAAAGCCCTGGGCATAGGCCCCGCTCATCAACCCGCCCGATGGATCCTTCTGGACTGGATCTCTCGACACCGAGATCGAGCTGCCAGGCAATGAGTATCCATGAGCAAACACCAGAGCCTGGCCGTTCCAGTTCTCAGGAACGGCCATGGCGAAGTGATCCCCTTCCAGCTTGGCGTTGAGGGTAAAGCCGCCGTCGTCGCGGACATTCGTCTCGACGTCTGTCGCCTGTTGGATAACTGCCCGTTCGGCGAAGGACACCTGCGCAGGCTGCGGCTGGCTTTCAGCCAAGTTGCTGCAGCCGACTCCAGACAGGAGAGCCGCAAACGTCAATGCGGCAAACACCATTCCAACCCGCACGTCATGAAAGTTTATAGACAACAAAGAGCTCCTCACCAGCTGTAACGCAGTTCTACGCCGTACAAGCGCGGGTCGCCGAAAGTAGCGCCGACAAGTCCGGTCGTGTTGTAGGTGGCGTTGGAGGTCACGCGGTACTCTTCGTCCGTCATATTGGTCCCGTAGACCGATACGGCGACGTCCGATCCGGCGATGTGTTCCCAATCCAGACGCAAGTTCAGCAGACCATAGGCGGGGATGACTCCGAACGGCTGCAGGTCCGATGCGACTTGCTGATCATCCTGCCAGGAGTAGGATGCTCGAGCACTGACATCACCAAGCGATGACGGAACCGGTAGAAACAGCTTTGCATCGAGGCTGTACTTGTTTTCCGGAACATACTGGAACGGGAAACCGCTTCGATCGACGCCGAGCCCGTCAATATATTTATCGTAGCTCGCATCATTGTAAGAATAGGTCGCGGTGAGGGTCAGTGGTTCAGACGGCTGCAGGATACCTTCGAACTCGAAACCTTTTACCGTAGCCTCGGCGGCGTTGGTGATCAGTTGTGTATTGAATCCGCCGATCAAGGCGTAGTCACTGCGCTGTATGTCCTCGTACTTCATGTAAAAGACAGAGAAATTTGTGCGGGCATTGATCCCTGAGAGTGTCCAATCATGCTTCAGACCAAGTTCGCCATCAGTGACCGTTTCGGGTCGGATGTTGAACAGCGGGCTGGTTTCGCTGACCAGCAATACGGAAGGATTGATCCCGCCGCTTTTGTAGCCGTGACGGCTGACACCGTATATCAGCGTCTCAGATGTCGCCTGCCAATCGAGACCCAGTTGCCAGGTGTCCCCGTCACTCTTGCCGCTGAACGAGCGGCTGCAGTCCGGGAAGACAAATCCGGGATTGGTGCCGCAGGCATTGCCGAGTTCCGGGATGTAGATGCTGATATCTCCCCCAAACTCGTCCCATGTGTAACGATAGCCTGCATTGGCGGTGAGGGTATCTGTCATTTCGTAACTGAATTGACCATACACAGCCTTGGAGCTGTCATTGGCATGCGCGCTATCTTGCAGAAGGGTGACCGCCCCCAGATTTGTGCGCTGGACGAAGGTCAGCGGTGACCTGGTCGAGGTGTCTGAGTAGAATAAGCCAGTCTGGAAAGACAGTTTTCCGAACTCCATCCGGGCTTGTAGCTCTTCTGTCCAGGTTTC
>Ga0315336_1004145_pt1 | contig 17767 bp, 13 predicted proteins | sample ASW5metaG_FD_204512 | JGI IMG/M metagenome (GOLD analysis project Ga0315336, IMG submission 204512) | Ammonia-oxidizing marine archaeal communities from Monterey Bay, California, United States - ASW #5 | ecosystem: Environmental > Aquatic > Marine > Intertidal zone | place: USA: California... | reverse complement strand
CGCCTGTTACCGGCGCTTACGATTATGTGCAGCCCATCGCGGTGGGTGGCGCTCGGGTGCTGCGCTACCGCCTCGAAAAGCCGCCACGGCGCCGGACGCCGAGCCGTTGGCTTGCCGAGCCCGACGAATACGCCATCGGCCAGACCGGCGAATACCGCAATACCGATGGCGGCGTTGCCATAGGCTATGGCTATACGCGGGCTGGAAACTTCAATTACCGCGCTTGCCGCGCGACGCTTTGGACCACCGGCGATCGGCTGAAAGAGATTACCCGGCGCACCCTGGCGCCCCGTCCAGCCGCTGCCACGGAAGACAAGCTCTCCCTCGACGGCTTGCAGGGCAATGCCGTGACCCTGGTGCGGCCCGAGAACGAGCCGCCTACCAATGCGCGCTTTGTCGACCATGACGGCGCCTATCAGGCACAGCCAACCAGTGGCCATGTGGGCGATATCGAGATCCCGGTGATTTGCGATCCGGAGGAACCCTATACGCCGCCGCCACCGCCGCCGCCGGCACAGCGGATTCTGGATCTAGAGATCGAAAAGAAGCAGATCGGCGTCTGTTCGATCTTCGACATCTGCAGCTTCGAAATCACCATCCGCAACCGCGGCACGGAAACCTATCGCGGACCATTGGTGATCCGCGATCTGGTTTCGCAATCGGGCATGTCGCTAGTGGGCTTTGGCGCGGTCCCTTGGCGATGCGTACAGACGGGCGTCGAAATATCGTGCCGCCGGCCCGAGCTGGTGTTGTACCCAGGTCGCGAGAGCCGCCTTTATGTCGATTTCCGGCTTCTGGCCAAGATTCTGATTCCCGGTTGGCGCAACTGCTCCACGATCACCTGGCTCGGTAACGCCAATGACGAAGCCACGATTCGCGCGATTCAGCTCGAGCTTTCCAATCTTGGATTCTATGCGGGGCCAATCGACGGCGATCTGACGCCGGCAACTAGCCAAGCAATCAAGGATCTCGAAGTGGCGGCTGGATTGCCTGAGACCGGATTGATCACGCCCGAGCTCCTGGAGATATTGTATGGCCCAGGCGCCCATCGCGTGGGCGACGCGAATTCTGACAATGATCACGACTGCGCCGACGTCGAATACATCGCTGTTGCGGCACCTGGGCCCGGCCCTGGTCAGGGTCCCGGACCAGGTATGCTGCCTGCCGCTCTGAAGGTCACGATCGGCGGCCCGGCGGAATGCCCGTTCGGCGAAGAGTGCCCACTGGGCCTCACCATCCGCAACAACCTGCCGGTCCCGTTCGATCAAGAGATCGATGGTCTCGTAGAGTTGAAGCGCCTGGGCGTCCAGGTGCCCGAGCAAATCGCGCAATGGCCGAGCTTTTGCGCGGGCCCCGTCGGTCAAATGGACGTCAATTGCCGGTTCCGCCTTCAGCTTGGTCCCAACCAGGCGCGCTCATATCCGATGCGCTTGAACATCCAGAACGCGCTGCTCGACCCGAGCGATGCTGCCAATCAAGCCCCCGACGGCGTAGTACGCGCCGAAGCGTGCTTCGCGGCAGAGGATCTGGGTTGGTTCGGCTGGCTGTTTGGCCAGGAAATCGACCGCGACTGCCATAGCTTCGTGGTGCCGGAAGCTGTCGTCGCGCCAGGGCAAGACATCCCAGAACCCGAGGATGGGGATTGGGTCATCAACGACATCATCGAATTTGCGAAGAAGGGACCGGCCAATTGCAATTTCAGAGAGGCCTGCACCTTCGAGGTGACATTCCGCAATACGACGACCGAGCGCAAGGCGATTTACGTGCAGGACATTGTTAGGTCGATTTCAGTGGATGGTAATCCGGCCGAGCGGGTCGTGCTGCCGATCGTTTCGATCGAACCACAACTCTGCGACCCCGAGCCCACCAGCACAGCCGCCGAGCGAGAACAGTGCCTGATCGACGCTTTAGACGCGGGCGAGCGTCGTTCCCATCGGATTACCATCGACGTGAGTCATGAACGCTTCGATCCCCAGATTCCAGCCAATCGGGGAGCCGACGGCCAGGTGATGCTTCAGAATTGCTTCGGAGACTCCGGCGGATTCATTAGATCTTGCGTCACTGTTCCCGTGGTCGCCCCACAGGCAATCGCCGATGATGCCCCGGCGGATGAAGAACAGGCGCCCGAACAGGCCGCCGAGCTGGAAATCACCAAGACGGCCAGAAAGTCGAGCTGCCGGCTCGAAGTGCCTTGCCTATTCGATATCACCGTCAAGAACGCGGGCTTTGCGACGACCGGAGACCGGATTCGGTTCATCGAGACGTTTCCCGAAGGCCTTCGCAACAAGGTCATCACGTCGTCCGATGGTTCGATAAATTGTTCAGCTGGCGCGCAGAACCAGTTTGTTTGTACCGGCGGACGGGATCTTGCTGTCGCGCCGGGACAAGAGTTCAAATTGGAAGCCGTCGTAGTCGCCCCCGTCGGCAATGAAGCGCCGGGCCTTGAGAACTGCGTCACGCTGGACAGTGATGGCGACGGCGTAGCCGATGCCAATGAGCAAAGGTCGTGCGCGCAGGTCAAGCTCGTGTCGGGCCAGGACGAGCAGGTCCGCGACGTGCCCGAGATCACTCTGACCAAGCGGCCAATTGCCAACTCCTGCAAACCGGGGATCGGATGCTGGTTCGAAATCGTGCTCACGAACAATGGAAAAACAATCAACGACACATTAGAGCTGCGCGATTTCGTGACGATCGGCGACTCAAATCCTGGCTGGCAAGTTGAATTCGGTAGGTCCAGCTTTTGGCAGTGCGAGGCCCCTTCAAGCGGGCAGGAATACGCTAAATGCACCGTGACAGGAATTGGCGCAGGGACCTCGCGTTCGCTTCCCGTCAAGGTGCAGATCCCGGAACTGGCCGACCTTCCGATTCCGCTTCACAACAGGCGCGAACTGAAAAACTGTGCCAGGATTTTCTTCTACGGAGAGATGATCAAACAGGCCTGCACAGAGGTCGAAATCGACATCAGAAACCAAATCAGTTTTCTGGCAGTGCAAAAAATTGTTGGGAAAAGGACCCTCCGCACCTCGTGTCCTGAACGAGGCCGCTGCGAATTCAGGGTAGCCATAAGTGCTCGAGGCGAACGCGGATACGTTCAATCCTTCACCCTGATCGACCAAGCGACAAAGATCGGTGGCGGACAACTTCGCATGCCGATCGTCGATGGTGGTCCGGGTTGTTCCACCGAGCCAACTCACGTTCCTTTTAATTGCCGGCGCCACCTCTCGCTCGCTCCCATTCAGGACGCGGTCGAGGACCGGGGAAAAGTGGTGGTCTTGAACTATACGGCCCAACTGCCGGATGAATTGAAGGCTGGCGACAAGTTCGAGAACTGCTTCCAGCTGTTGTTTTCATTCGAAGGCAAGACCTATCGGCCCGTATCGTGCACCACCGTTTCGGTCACCGGACCCGAGGAGGAATTAGACAGCGTCACCCAAGACCTGACACCCGAAGACGAACCGCCGGTCAGTACGCCAGCAGAACTGGTAAAGGGCGCGCTCAGCGTGAGAATCAGTGGTCCGGCGGAATGCCCATTCGGTGAAGAATGTCGTCTTACATTGGGAATTCGGAACCTGCGACCGGTGCCTTTCAACCGGCAAATCAACGGCTTGGTCCAGTTGAAACGCCTGGGCGTTGCTGTGCCCGAAAAGATCTCACAATGGCCAAGAATTTGCCCGGGTCCGGTAGATCGAATGAACGTCGACTGCCGCTTTCGCCTCAAGCAAGATGCTGTACGGCCCCGGTCTTGGCCCGACGCTGTTTACTTGATGCGACTTGACATTCAGAACCCGCTCCTCGACCCGAGTGATACTGCCAATCGTGGTCCCGATGGAGTGGTACGCGCAGAGGTTTGTTTCGCGGTTAAGGATCTGGTTCAGGCCGGCCAAGAAATTGACCGGGATTGCCATAGCTTCGTAGTACCAGATCGCTCTACAGCGGCAGGAGGTCCGGACGAATTGCGGCCAGACGAACCTCCCACTCGCACTGCGCCGCTCGCCGGCCGGTTCGGTCCCCAACTATCGGTCACGAAGGTGGCGGAGTCGCAATCCTGCACGCCCGGTGACGAGTGTTCGTTCTCCGTCTCGATTGCCAATCGCGGGGTTGCACCCTATTTCGGCCCGCTGGTGTTCTCGGACCGGATGAAGCCCGGAAATGTCCGGCTTGTGGGCGCGGACCCGAACCCTTGGCGCTGCCGAGGGTCGAACGGCAGATTCACCTGTAGCCTCGCGTCTACTCGTCTAGACATAGGCGCCACCAAGACGGTCCGACTTAGGTTCAGGACGGCCAAATCTGCGCGTGGCAGCCAGAACAACTGCGCACAGATCACCTGGCGCGACAGTACCTCTGGCGCCCAGGTCGTCGCCGCCAAGCAGGCGCTTGCCGAACTTGGCTTCGATCCTGGTCCCCTGGATGGGCGCGTCACACGACAAACTCGCAACGCTATCCGCAGCTTCCAGCGCCAGCAGAAGACTCGCGTGAGCGGCACCGTCGATCCAGCTCTGATGAAAGCCCTGGTCCAAGATTGGGGGCAGGGCGACCAGAATGCCGGCGACGATTCCGCGTGTGCGGATGTTACTCTTAGCCGCGCCCCCGACAGTTCGACGCCCATCACGTGCCCGCAGGGTCAACGTCGCGACGGAAATGCCTGCGTTCCCATTTGCACCGGCGGCCGCACATTGGTGAGTGGCCGGTGTGAGTGCCGGCGCGGCCAGGTCTTCGACACCAAGGCAAACCGATGCCGCGCACAGTGTGCTTCGGGTACGCGCTGGGACGGCAAGCAATGCGTCAGCCGTTGCCCGGAAGCCGAGCGTTGGGACTCGCGCCGCAATCGTTGCGTCAACCGCTGCTCATCGAGCCAGCGCTGGGACGGCAAGTCATGCGTCGCCCGTTGCACTTCCGCCCAGCGTTGGGACTCGCGCCGCAATCGTTGCGTCAACCGCTGCTCATCGAGCCAGCGCTGGGACGGCAAGTCATGCGTCGCCCGTTGCACTTCCGCTCAGCGTTGGGACTCGCGCCGCAATCGTTGCGTCAACCGCTGCTCATCGAGCCAGCGCTGGGACGGCAAGCGCTGTGTCGCCCGTTGCACTTCCGCTCAGCGTTGGGATTCGCGCCGCAACCGCTGCGTCAACCGCTGCACAGGCGGCAAGCAATGGCGCAATAATCGCTGCCAATGCCCGAGTGGACAGACGGAGGTGCGCGGCAAGTGCACCAAGGTGCAAACAACGCCTGGCGGCCAGACCACGAACCCGGGCCCATCGGAAACACAGCCCATTCGGTGCACTGGCGGCAAGGTGCCGAAAAACGGCAAATGCGTCTGCCCTACGGGCCAGGTCGAGATTCGCGGCAAATGCACGATAGTTCGGATCCAGCCAGGACGGACGATCCAACCCAACCTGGTCCTGCCGCGCTGAGGCCGATATGAGACCCAGCATGAGAGGCATACTGGGCGTCTTTCTTGCCGTAGTGGCTGCTCCTTCCGCGGTCGCGGGCAAGATTTCCAGCGCTTACACGTCCCTCGACATCGAGAAATGCCCGGTCACCAAAACGTCTGCCGATAGCCGCGGATTGGTCTGGACTTGTGAGGGCTATAACGGGTTACCTGTCCACGTGGCCGAGGACGATCTGCGCTATTTCGTCTGGTTTGGCAAAGACGACCAAACCGCCGCGCGGCAAACGCTGACCTATTTCAATACGATTCACTCGACGATGGAATGGCGGGTCGAGAACCATGATGGTGTTTCGCAGCCCTTCGCCACCATCCTGCGCTATTCCTGGGAACGGGGCGATAGAGGCCCCAAGGGCCAAACCCTGGTAGTAACCAAGCTAGGCGCCGATGATGCTTGTCACGTCGCCTATGTGAAGGCCGACGGCAATCCTAGGGCCAACGAAATGGCGCGTGAGATCGCCGACCAGAGCGCCCGCGAGTTCGACTGCAACCAGGATGAGCCAGCGGGCGTTCCGCGCTAAGTCTCGCGGGCGAAAGCTGTGGTTTCCTTTACCTCTTTGGGTTACCGTCGAATGGGTGGCTGGCTAGGAAGCGCATGTACGACCTTGCCGATCTGAAGTGGCTTCTGACCGTCTGGATTCGTCGCGTTGTTGTGCGAACCCGATTCTGGCTGGCAGGTCTCCCGTATCGGGTCAGGACGTGGCTTCGTCAGCTAGCGGACCTGCGGCGCAGCGGACAGCTACAACTGCCGCGCATGAGCGTTCAAACTCGGTTGTGGATGTGGGAGTTTCCCCATCGGGTCGCGGCATGGTTCAGCCGGCCACCGGGCAAGCCGCGCAGGCGCCGCATCCACTTCCCGATTGCCTCGCCGGCTCTCAACATCGTGGTGGTCGTCTGCGGCGCCTTGGTGGTCTGGGCCGTCAAAACGTTCCCGCCGCCTGATCAGGTTTATCCGCTCAAGGCAACGCTCTCTCCCCGCGTCGACCGGCAGCTCATCCTGCACGACGACAAGGGCAATATCTTCGCGCGCAGGGGCGGCTGCGTCGACGCGCCGGTTCGCCTCGAAGAGCTGCCGGAGCACCTAATAGACGCCGTCTTGGCTATGGAAGACCGGCGCTTCTACTACCATCTCGGAATCGATCCCAAGGGCATCCTGAGGGCTGCATTCAATAACTATCAGGCGGCTCGGATCGTCGAAGGCGGTAGTACCATCACCCAGCAATTGGCGAAGGTGACCTACCTAACGAGCGAAAAGACTTATGAGCGCAAGATAAAGGAAGCGCTCATCGTTTTGCGGCTCGAAGCGCTGCTCAGCAAGGACGAGATTCTAGAGCGGTATTTGAGCGTCGCCTATTTCGGCGAGGGCTGCCATGGCGCCCGCGCCGCTGCCCGGCATTACTTCAACAAGCCAGTAGGCGATCTCACCTTGTCGGAATCAGCCTTCATGGTCGCGCTGTTGCGGGCCCCATCGAAGCTTGCCCGGCGCCGCGACATGGCGTGGCAGCGGCACGGTTTGGTCCTCAAGGCGATGGCGGAGGACGGCCGGCTTGATCCTGATTTGATCCCGGCCGTGCAACGCGCCGAGACCGTCGATAGGTCGGGCACGCTGGGCGCCTATTACGCCGATTGGGTGGCGCAAGGTGTTGACGCCACGGCGGACGGCAAGAGCACGCCGCTGAAGGTTAGGACAACCTTCAATCCCAAACTCCAGCGTATCGCTGAAAAAGCGGTGGAGGACATCCTCAAGCGTTCGGCCAAGGGCCGCCGTGCGAGCCAGGTTGCCCTCGTCGCCATGCGCACCGATGGACGCGTGGTTGCGATGGTCGGTGGGCGCAATTACCGGGATAGCCAGTTCAACCGAGCGTTTCAGGCGTTGCGCCAGCCGGGTTCGTCATTCAAGACCTTCGTCTATCTCGCCGCGATGCGCGCGGGCGCGCACCCGGAAATGTATGCCTCGGATTCGCCGATCACAATCGGCGACTGGAGCCCGGAGAATTATGGCCGCAACTATCGCGGCGCCGTCACCCTGCGTCGGGCGTTTGCCTCGTCAATCAACACCGTGGCAGTCCGCGTCTCCGAGTCGGTTGGGCGCAACAGAGTGATTAGGGCCGCCCGCGATCTTGGCATCTCAACTCCACTGACGCCGACGCCGAGCATCGCCCTTGGCGCCTCGGAAGTAACTTTGCTTGAGTTGACGGCCGCCTACGCGGCGATTGCAGCGAACGCCTACCCCGTGCGTCCCTGGGGCGTGGCGGCGCTGGGCGAGGACACGAGAAAGGGCCGGCCCCCGGCGGGTTCCGGCGAATGGCGTTTGTTGGTTGGTCCGATCATGCGCGATCTGCTGGCCACCACCGTTAGCAGCGGAACCGGTCAGGCTGCCAGGATACCGATCCGCGCCTACGGCAAAACCGGCACCAGCCAGGAATTCAGGGATGCCTGGTTCATGGGATTCGCCGGTAATCTCGTGGTCGGCGTTTGGATCGGCAATGACGACAATTCACCAATGCGCCGGGTCACCGGCGGCAGTTTGCCAGCGCAAATCTGGCAGCGCTTCATGTCGAATGCGCGCCGGCAGGATCCGCAATTCCAGAGGCAGTTGCCCAGGGTTGCGGCATTTCAGTCCAAGGTGCGACGTGACCGCATCGAAACCCATGTTGCTTCGAACGATTTCCTCGATCAGGGCTATGGCATAACCAACTTCTTCGCCCTCATGACGCCGCGAACCCAGCGCCGTATGAGGGGTTACGGTCGGGAGCGGCGGCCCGGTTGGACTAGGCGCGACCGTCAATACCAGCGAAGGGGCTGGCGGCGCAGGCGTGGTTGGGGCTGGTAGAGACGGTCGCCGGTCCTCTTAGGACGCCACCTAAAATCTCATTGATCCGGCCGTTGCATCCAGCGTATCAGAAGCGCCGCGATCGGCACCCAGAGCAATCCCGCCACCAGATAGTAAATGGCCTGCGCTACCGGAGCCGCGTCCGCGAAGGCGCCCGCACCTAGCTCCATGGCGAAGAGCGCGTAGATCATTATGAAGGCCACCAATGCGATGGATCCAATGAGCTTTCGGATACGTATGGTCATGGGGCTCGAGGATAGATCAGTGCGTGGACAAGCCGAAAGTGCCTATTAGGGCGTCGCGCGCCTCTATTGATCTGATTAGCCGGGGGCAGCTATCACTGGCGTCATCATGGATCGAACCGCCGGACCTTTGAAGGCCAACGTTGGCAGCCGAATAGAAGATCGGACTTCCGGCACGAATTCCGTTCGGATTTGGCTACTGGCGACGGCCGTGCTGGTTCTGCTGATGGTGCTGCTCGGCGGGGCCACGCGTCTCACCGATTCCGGGCTTTCGATCACCGAGTGGCAGCCGATCATGGGAGCGATACCGCCGCTCGGCGACACACAGTGGCAGGCGGCATTCGCCAAGTACCAGCAAATCCCGGAATATCAGCAGGTCAACAAGGGCATGAGCTTGGGTGAGTTCAAGACCATCTATTGGTGGGAATGGGCACACCGCTTTCTCGGTCGCCTGATCGGCATCGTATTCGCGGTGCCCTTCGTGATTTTCTGGCTGCGCGGCCGTCTCGATCGTCCGCTCACGGTGAAGCTGCTCGCGATCTTCGTGCTGGGCGCACTCCAGGGTGTGATGGGCTGGTACATGGTGATGAGCGGCCTGGTGGACCGGGTCGATGTGAGCCAGTACCGGCTGGCGCTGCACCTGGCTCTGGCGGCTGCGATATTCGGCGCGATCCTTTGGGTCGTATTCGGTATGGGCGAGGCTAGGGAGACCGCAAGTCGTCAATTGCCCGCTAAAGCCTTGCTGTATTCGGCTATCGGACTCTGTGTCTTGATCTTCGTCCAGATTGTGCTTGGCGCCTTCGTGGCGGGAATGGATGCGGGGCTCGCCTACAACACCTGGCCCTTGATGGATGGCCAGTGGGTGCCCCAAGGGCTGGGCGTCATGGAGCCTTGGTACGTCAATCCGTTCGAGAATGCGCTCACGGTGCAGTTCGACCACCGGATTGCGGCCTATTTGCTGACCGTGTGGGCAATTCTGCACGCGATTGCCGCACACCGGCGCGAGGCCGGCGGCCCTTTGGTCCAAAGCGCCCTGTGGCTCGCAATCGCAGTTCTGGTGCAAGTTCTGCTCGGGATCGCCACGCTAATCTGGGCGGTGCCGCTGGGCATGGCGCTGGCTCACCAGGCGGGCGCACTTATCGTGCTTGGCCTAGGGCTATTCCACCTGCATTGCCTAGTTGCGCCAGCCGGCGTCCCCGTCCGGCAGACCGCCACGGCTTGAGCCCTTAGGCCTTGGCTAACGCCTGATCCAGGTCGCCGATAATGTCGTCCAGATCTTCAATTCCCACCGAGACCCTGACCACATCTTCACCTGCACCCGCGCTCACGAGTTGCTCAGCGGTGAGCTGGCGGTGGGTCGTGGAGGCGGGGTGAATGATCAGGCTGCGCGTGTCACCGATATTGGCGAGATGAGAGAATAGCTCACAACTGCTGACCAATTCGATCCCGGCTTCGAACCCGCCCTTGACGCCAAAGGTGAAGACCGAGCCCGCCCCCTTGGGGCAGTATTTTTGCGCGAGTTCGTAATAGCTGTTGCCTTCGAGCCCTGCGTAATTCACCCAGCTGATTTTGTCATGGGCCTCGAGCCAGCGGGCAACACCCAGCGCATTGTCGCAATGGCGCTGCATGCGAAGCGGCAGGGTCTCAATTCCCGTCAAGATTTGAAACGCGTTGAAGGGCGAAATGCAGGGTCCCAAATCGCGGAGGGCTAAGACGCGGGCGGCGATGGCAAAGCCGAAATCGCCGAACGTCTCGGCCATCCGAATGCCGTGATAGCTCTCGCTGGGCTCCGAGAGTGTCGGATAGCGGCCACTGGCAAGCCAATCGAAGGTGCCGCAATCGACAATGATGCCGCCCAGTGAGTTGCCGTGCCCGCCAAGGAACTTGGTCAGCGAATGCACCACGATGTCGGCGCCGAATTCGACCGGGCGGCAGAGATAGGGGGAGGCCAGCGTGTTGTCGACGATCAGGGGAACGCCGGCGGACTGAGCTACCTTCGCAACGGCCTCCAGATCGGTGACAACGCCGCCGGGATTGGCGAGGGACTCGACGAAGATCGCCTTGGTCTTATCGCTCACCGCTTTCTCGAAGCTCTTAGGGTCACCGGCATCGGCCCAGACCACCCGCCAATCGCACTTCTTGAAGGAATGATTGAACTGATTGACCGACCCGCCATAGAGCTGGCGGGCGGCGATGAACTCGTCGCCGGGCTCAAGCAGAGTATGGAATACCACCAATTGGGCCGCGTGACCCGAGGCGACCGCTAGTGCCGCGGTTCCGGCTTCAAGCGCGGCGACCCGCTCCTCCAGCACCGCCTGGGTCGGATTCATGATCCGGCCGTAAATGTTGCCGAAGGCCTCCAAATTGAACAGTGATGCGGCGTGATCGGCGTCATCGAACACGAAAGCCGTGGTTTGGTAGATCGGGGTAATGCGGGCGCCGGTCTCGGCATCGGGCTGAGCGCCCGCGTGAATGGCCAGCGTATCGAATCCCGGCTCGCGGTCCTGGGTCATTGGAATTCCCTCTCGAATAGTAAGGATCTATATGGGATCGCCTGCCGGCGATAATTGGAACGACACCAGCTAATCCTGGGCGACGGGACGGCGTCGCGTACGCCCACCGCCGATCACCCGGTGCTGAAAACCCTTGGCGAGCCGTGGCCGCCTGTTGGAGATGGTTCTGGTGTTGACGCCGGCCCAACCGATTTCGCCCGAGAGCCGGCCATATTCGATCTTTGGGCAGCGGTTCATCACCACTTTGAGGCCGGCGGCCTCCGCAATCTTGGCTGCCTCGTCATTGCGCACGCCAAGCTGCATCCAGACCACCTTGGCGCCGATTTCGATCGCGTCCTCGGTGATTGGAACGGCTTCCTTGGCGTTGCGAAATACATCGACAATGTCGACGGGGTCTTCGAGGTCCTTCAGCGAGCCTACGATGGTCTCGCCCAGTAGCGTCTTACCGGCATGGGTCGGGTTTACCGGGATCACCCGGAATCCCTTTTGCATCAGATATTTCAGGGCGAAATAGCTAGGCCTCACAATGTTTGGGCTAGCGCCCACCATGGCGAAGGATTTGTGAGCCGACAGTATGTCCCGGATATAGTCGTCGTCGTAGTTATCGTGGTTCATGGGCGCGTGGCGTTCCTGCTTGTCTATTTGTCGCGCCAATCGGGCGGGCGCTTTTCGAGAAACGCGCCGATACCTTCTTCCGCGTCCCGGTGCAGCATATTCGTGACCATCACTTCGGTGGCATAGTCATAAGCCGCCTGAAGCGGCATCTCGATCTGGCGGTAAAACGCTTCCTTGCCGATCTTCACGGTTGCCGTCGACTTTCGGGTGATCTGCTCGGCCATTTGGAGTGCTTCGCCGAGGACCTGTCCACGCGGCGCTACAGCATTGACCAGCCCGAACTCCCGGGCCCGTTGGGCGCTTATCATGTCGCCTAGCAGCAGCATTTCCATGGCGTGCTTGCGGCTCACATTGCGGCTCAGCGCCACCATCGGCGTCGAGCAGAACAGGCCGAGATTGACGCCCGGCGTGCAGAACTCCGCGCCTTCGTCTGCCACTGCCAAATCGCAACTCGCGACCAGTTGGCAGCCAGCGGCAGTGGCCGGCCCCTCGACCGCAGCGATCACTGGCTTAGGCAATTTGACGATCGCCTGCATCACCGCCGAGCAAGCGCTCATGATCTCGGCAAAATAGGCGCGCCCCCGGTCGGGATCATCGCGCCGCGCCGTCATTTCCTTCAGATCGTGGCCCGCGCAAAAAACCGGCCCGTTGGCTGCCAGCACGACCGCCTTGATTGCCTCGTCCGACGAGATTTCATCGAGCGATGCACCGAGTTCCGCGAGCATGGCCTCCGACAGGGGATTGCGCGCCTCGGGGCGGTTCAGGGTCAAAATGGCGATGGCGCCGCGATCCTCCCTGAGCAGGATCTCGGTTCCGCCTGTGGTTTCCAGTGGTTGAGCGGTCTCGGCCATTGCCTGTTTGCCTAATTTGGACCTGCGCCGATCACAAGCATAGCTGAAGCCTAATCGCTGTCCATGACAGGCTTGATTTCATCCATCATGCCCTCCACGACTTCAGCATTTCCAGGCATTGGCGTGAAGCGTGACATCGAGCCCAACTGTTGGCGCATAAGTGCAATCATCCGCTCCTTTTGTTGATCGGAAAAACGGTCGTTCTTGCGAATCAGCGCGATTGCCTGTTCGGCTTGCTGCTGCAGCTCTTCTGGAGATCGTTTGGATTTCACGTAACCATAGGCGAGGCCCACGCTTTGCCCGACTTTGCTCCATTCGAGAAAGTCGCTGAAGCCATTGGCCTGCAATATTTTCTCGATTTCAACTCTGGCCTGCTTGTTCTGTATATACGCAGAGACTGCGGCGATGGGTCCGTTCGAGGGTGGTCCTGAGCGGTCTGTTTGGGCCTCGTATTTCTTTCCGACTTTCTTGATTTGCGCGAACGAGGCGAGAAAGCTCTTGACCAAGTCGGGTGTGAGTTTCACTTGCTCGATGGACGGAACAGTGGACTCCTGAGCCACGCTGGTGGATTGCACATGCGGTAAGGCCAGCAATCCGAGGCAAACGAACAGGACGGCGATCAATCTTGGCATTGTCGGTTATGCTCCCAAAGGTTCGGCGGCATGGTTTGATCTTGAGCGGGTGGCGTTGTCAAGGAAGTGCGGGACGAATGGGGTGAACATTTCGACCCCGACACCGGATCCAGATACAATTGGTTTGCAAAGATTTTTTTGTGGTAATTCGTTACCACATTGATAAAGCTTTGTAATAATGCGCATTTTTAATCTTGCTTGTTGACTTGTGAGGAGATGCTCGGCTAGAAGGGCACGCCGCCGGGCGCGCGGATTGAGGCGCGAAGGTTCCCGGCAACCAGACCAACTGCGCAGACTGCCATTAATCGAGAACGGCGCCATGAAGAGCTATTCGGCCAAGCCCGACGACCTCAAGAAGAACTGGATCTTGATCGATGCCGAAGGGTTGGTAGTTGGCCGCCTGGCGGCACTGATCGCGACCCGGCTTCGCGGCAAGCACAAGCCCATGTTCACACCACATATGGATTGCGGCGACCACGTCGTGGTGGTCAACGCCGACAAGGTGGCGCTGACCGGTAACAAGGCAGCGGACAAGACCTACTACCGGCATACCGGCTATCCAGGCGGCATCAAGGAGCGCCGCGCTCACCAGATATTGGAGAGCAAACAGCCCGAGCGCGTGTTGCAAATGGCGGTTCAGCGCATGATGCCCAATGGACCGTTGGCCCGGAAGCAGTTGAAGAGCCTGCGGCTCTATTCGGGTCCCGAACATCCCCACGACGCCCAGCAGCCTGAGACCCTGGACGTCCGCAAATTAAACGAAAAGAACGCCGTGAGAGACCGAAACCATGGCTGATGAAGAAACCAAGACGCTAGAGGATTTGGCTGAAATCGCCGGGACTGGCGAGCCCACCGAGCCAGCCGAACCCGCAGCACCCGTCTATGAGCAGAAGTTGGATGCTCAGGGCCGGGCTTACGCGACAGGCAAGCGCAAGGATGCCGTGGCGCGGGTTTGGATCATGCCGGGATCGGGCAAGATCACCGTGAATGACAAGGATCAGGACGTGTATTTCGCCCGTCCCGTATTGCGGATGATCCTGCAGCAGCCACTGGTGGCGGCGGATCGTAAGAACCAATACGACGTCCGCTGCACGGTCAGGGGTGGCGGCCTATCGGGCCAGGCGGGCGCCGTACGCCATGGGATTTCGAAGGCTCTAACCTATTTTGAGCCCGAGTTGCGGCCGGTCCTGAAGAAGGGCGGCTTTCTGACCCGCGACGCCAGAGTCGTCGAGCGCAAAAAGTACGGCCGGGCCAAGGCGCGCCGCAGCTTCCAGTTCTCGAAACGTTAATCACGTCCAGCTTCGCCCTTGCCGTTCGGTGATGGAGCGGCGACAACAAGCCCTCGACCAGCGTCAACCCAAGGGGACGCGAATGGCGGGCAAACTGGTGATCATTGGTGCAGGCGGCCACGGCCGGGTTTGCGCCGACGTTGCCAGCGCCGCTGGCTTCGACGTGGTGGGATTTTACGACAGCGCGCTGGATCCGGGCGGCGAGGTCAACGCGATCAAGGTCGTTGGGCGCAATCCGGGCGACTTGCCAAACAGCATCGATGTGGACAAGAACCTTGCCTACGTAGCGCTGGCGACAATGCACGCCGTTTAGGAATTATGAATGGTATCAAAGGATTAGGGCTTCGAATTCCGACTTTGATTCACTCCACAGCCAGCGTCTCGCCGAGTGCCGAAATCGGCGAGAGAACGGTGGTGGTCGCCCAGGCTGCGGTCAATGCCAACGCCAAGATCGGCAGAGGCTGCATCCTCAATAATTCCTGTTCGATCGACCATGACAACGTGCTGGATGGCCTTACTGTGAGCGGCGTATCTGCGGTGCCTCTTTCGGACCGCGGCTAGCAATCGCACCTACTCATTACTCCCGCCTGATCGGGGAGTTTTACAGGCCCGCGAAATTCCGATAAAGCCGGGCCGGCACGCCAATGGAGGGCGCGTCATGTCGGCGAAGACGAGACACAGAATCGGAGTAATCGGCGCATCAGGCTATACGGGCGGCGATTTGGTGCGCCTGGCGGCCCGCCATCCGGCAATCGAAGTCGCCATGCTCGCCGGCAACACTCATGCGGGCCAGCCGCTTGGCGACGTGTTCCCGCATTTGGGGTTGATCGACGCGCCAGATCTGATCGCTGTCGATGATGCCGACTGGTCCAGTCTTGACGCGGTTTTTTGCGGGCTTCCCCACGGCACCGCCCATGAGGTGATCGCGGGCCTGCCTGACGATCTGCGGATTATCGACATGTCGGCCGACTTTCGGCTGCGGGACCCGGAAGTTTATGCAAGCTGGTATGGCGGCACACACGGCTCGTCGCAATTGCTCGACAGCGCCGTCTATGGCTTGAGCGAGTATTACCGCGACGAGATCGCAAACGCCCGGCTGGTGGCCTGTCCTGGCTGCTATCCCACGGCCAGCTTGCTGGCGTTGCTGCCGCTGGCCTCGGACGATCTGATCGACGTCCAGGACATCGTAATAGACGCCAAATCCGGCATTACTGGCGCCGGCCGCGGCTTGAAGCAGAACACACTCTTTGCCGAAGCGGGCGAGGGGCTTTCGCCCTACGCGGTTGCCGCGCACCGCCATGCGCCGGAAATCGAGCAGGAACTCTCACGGGCAAGCGGCAAAGAGATCGTGGTGAATTTCACGCCGCACCTGATTCCGATGAGCCGCGGGGAGCTGGTCACATGTTATGTCCGGCTCGGCAACGGTGCGACGGCAGAAGATCTGCGCGCAGCCCTGGTTGCGCGTTATGCGGACGCGGCCTTTATCCGGGTAGCCCCTCAGGGCCACACGCCCGCGACCCAGCACGTCAGGGGTTCCAATTACTGCGTGATCGGTGTCTTCGCCGACCGGGTGCCCGGCCGTGCCATCGTGATCTCGGCCCTCGACAATCTCGTGAAAGGTTCGTCGGGACAGGCCCTGCAGAATTTCAATCTGATGTTTGGCCTGCCCGAGACCACCGGGTTGGAACAATTGCCGCTTTTTCCTTGAGCGCCAAGAGTTCCTACGCCGCGCGGCTCATCACGTAGCTTCCGGGCGCGTCCTCGATCGGTTTGAGTGAACCATCGCCCGGGGTTCGGGCCTTGACTTGATCGCCGGAATGCTTGGTGAGCCAAGCTATCCAATCGGGCCACCATGAGCCTGGATGTTCTTTCGCCTTGTCGAGCCAGACCTCGAGCGAGGGCGCCTTGTCCGGTCCCGTCCAATGCTGATATTTCGGCTTGGCCGGGGGATTGACGACGCCAGCGATATGGCCGGATCCGGCCAGAACAAAGCGAACATCGCCGCCGAATAACTGCGCTCCCCGGAAGACCGAGGGAGCGGGCGCAATGTGATCCTCTCGCGCGGCCATTTGATAGATCGGGATCTTAATCTTAGAGAGATCGAGCTTCTCCCCGCCCAGCGCCAATTCGCCCTTGGCGAGCTTGTTGTGATGATAGAACTCCCGCAAATAGAAGGCGTGGTTGGTCGGCGGCATCCGCGTTGAGTCCGAATTCCAGAACAGCAGGTCGAAGGGAAGCGGTTTGCGGCCGAGCAGATAGTTGTTCACCACATAGGGCCAGATCAGATCGCGGGCGCGCATCAGATTGAAGACCATCGACATACGCGAGCCGTCCAGATAGCCCACCTCAGCCATCATCTCTTCGAGCGAATTGAGTTGAGCCTCGTCAATAAACACCAGAAGGTCGCCGGCCTGTTCGAAATCGAGTTGGGCCGTCAGAAAGGTTGCCGATTGGATTCGTTTGTCGTCGCGGGCGGCCATATAGGCAAGCGAAGCGCCGAGCAAGGTGCCGCCGACGCAGTAACCGAGCGCGTTGATCGTCTTCTCGCCGGTGGCGTCGATAACGGCCCCGACAGCGGCCAGAATGCCTTCCCGCATGTAGTCTTCGAAGGTTTTTTTAGCGAGCCGTTCGTCGGGGTCGACCCAGGAGACGACGAAGACCGTAAAGCCCTGTTCGACCACGTGCTTGATGAAGGATTTCTTCGGCACCAAATCCAAAATGTAGAACTTGTTGATCCAGGGCGGCACGATTAGCAGCGGCGTCTTGTGCACGGTTTCAGTGGTAGGTGCGTATTGGATCAACTGAATGATGTCGTTCTGGAACACCACCTTGCCCGGCGTGATCGCCAGATTGCCGCCGACTTCGAAGGCATCCAAATCCGTTTGACTGATCTTCAGCAGATCGTCCGACCGCTCGATGTCGCCCGCCAGCTGCGCCATGCCCTGGACCAGATTCTCGCCACTGCTGGCTAGGGTTTCGCGAACCACCTCCGGATTGGTTAGGGGGAAGTTCGAGGGCGACAACGCTCCGGTCAGCAGCTTGGTATAGAACTCGGCCTTCTGCTTGGTGCGGGGATCGAGGCCTCCGGTCTCCTCGACCAGCCCCTCCAGCGAATTCGAGGCCAGCAGATAGGCTTGCTTCCAAAAATCGAAATATTGGCGCTGCGACCAATCTTCGTCGTCAAACCGATGGTCACCGGGCTCGGGCTCGACAACCGGCTCGACATCCTCTCCCAAGAATCGGCGCACCGACCGGCCCCAAAGCTCGGCATAGCCTTGCATCAGCTTGCCCTGGGCGCCGATCACCTTGCCGGGCGTGCCGGCCCATTGCTGCGCCAGCGAGCCAAAGA
>Ga0315336_1004144_pt1 | contig 17768 bp, 14 predicted proteins | sample ASW5metaG_FD_204512 | JGI IMG/M metagenome (GOLD analysis project Ga0315336, IMG submission 204512) | Ammonia-oxidizing marine archaeal communities from Monterey Bay, California, United States - ASW #5 | ecosystem: Environmental > Aquatic > Marine > Intertidal zone | place: USA: California... | reverse complement strand
GACCCGACGACGGGGCTCCGGTCGTCGAGCACGCTCGGCCGACAAATGGCGCATTGGAGCTTCTTTCTCAACACCGATGCATCGGTGCTCGAGGGGAACCGGATCACGGACATGGGCGAAGGCGTTTCGCCTCGTTTTCGAACCACAGGCGCCGTTCAGGGGTATAGTCCGCTCGATTTATATGCGATGGGTCTGATTCCGCCGGAAGAGGTTGGCGCGACGTTCTTTGTGGAGAATCCGCGAGGGGCCGGGTCGTCGAGTCGCGCGCGTGCGCCGCGGAGTGGAGTGACTTTCGACGGAGTTCGCAAGAACATCACGATCGACGACATCATCGCCGCCGAAGGCCCGCGCGTCCCTCACGCCGACGTGTCCCCGAAGGAGTTTAACTACGCCTTCATGCTGATGGTCGACGACCAGACGCTGACCGTGCCTGATGAAGACATTGCCAAACTCAACCGGATCCGCGAGGGCTGGCTAGAGTTTCTCGAGACAGCGACAGGGGGGCGGGCCAGCGGTGTTGCCCAGATTCACGAGCTACTCGAGTTGTCGGCTTGGCCGGCTAGCGGTATTTTGGTCGGCACGACTGGGGACGCCCGGATTAGGATTGCTAGGACTCGCGACGCGGATCTAGCGATTCGACTGACCGCGAGCGACGCTCGGATCAAAGTTCCGGGCACGGTGACGATTCCGGCGGGCGATACGACTGTCGACTTCGAGATTACCGGCGACGCGGCGGGGATTACCACCTTGCGCGCGGAGGCCGAGGTTACGGGGTTCGATGCGCCGAGTGCGAGGATTCGCGTCCAAGACGACCCCTCTCAGCTGGATGTCGAGGTTGTTTCCGGGGACGGGCAAGTCGGCGCTCGCCGAGAAGCCCTGAGGGAACCGGTCGTCTTTGTTGTGCTTGATCAGGATCGGCTGCCTTACCCAGGAGTGGCGGTCCGGCTGACTGCAAGTGGCGGTGGCACGGCTACTCCAGCGATGGGCATGACGGACTTTCAAGGCCGCATCTCGGCAGCGTGGCGGCTCGGTGACACCCACGACAACGAGCTGACCGCAGCGGTGGTCGCTTCAGTGGGGTCGACGGCGGCGGCGCGGGCTGCGTCGGCGGTCTCACGGCCTCGGTTTGACGCCAACGGAATCTTGAACGCCGCGAGTTTCGCGATCGAACCGGTGGCGCCGGGACAGCTGATTTCGATCTTCGGAGTCGGGCTGGCCGAAGACGAAGCGAGAGCCCGTGAGTTCCCTCTGCCACGCACTTTGGGTGGCGCGACGGCTCTGCTCAACGGAACCCCGGCGTCGATCCTTGCCACATTACCGGGTCAGCTCAACGTGGAGGTTCCGCACGAAGCGCGCGGGGATACGATGACGATCCGCGTGCTCGCTCCGGCGGGTGACAGCGACCTGATTACGGTAGCGATGGCGCCGACCGCTCCTGGAGTGTTTGAGGACTCCGCAACCGGTTTCGGGGCGATTCTTTACGCCGGCGGTGGGGCAGCTTGGGAACGGCCTGTTCTTCCGTGTGAGTTCCTACAGATCTACGCAACCGGGCTGGGAGTCGTCAATCCGCCCCACGTCAGCGGCCGCGCCGCGTCGTCGTTTGCGCTTTCGCGAACCGCTGCCCAGGTGCGTGTCTTGATCGACGGAGTCGCTCTCGATCCCGTTTTCAGCGGATTGGCGCCAGGGTTCTCGGGCCTCTATCAGGTGAATGTGAAGGTACCCGAGGGTCTGGTGCCGGGTCAACACACGCTGGCGCTTGAAGCGGATGGACGGGTTAGCAAGGCAGTACGGTTCGACTCTGAATAGGAGCGTAGCCGGCGTAGCCGTTCAGTGGGCCGGACGAGGAATTTTTCTCACCCAGTTACACTGATTGGCCATGAACAGAGTGTGGCGATGGATCTCCTTCGAACGCCTCTGGCAAGACGTGCGGCATGCCCTGCGTCTAATGCGACGCAGCCCCGGGTTCACGACCATGGCGGTGCTGTCGCTGGCTCTCGGAATCGGGCTCAATACGGCAATCTTCAGCCTGGTCAACACGTTGATGCTGCGTTCGCTGCCGGTCCGCGATCCGGGGCAACTCGTCGAACTCCTGCAGAAGCACCCGGAATTCCCGCGCGGCAACTTCTTCCCTTGGCAAGCGTATGAACGAATGCGCGACCAGAAGCAGGCCTTCTCAAACCTGATCGCGGTCTCGGCGCCCTGGCATTCGGTCTTTCGCGTCGGCGGCGAGGGCGCCGAACCACGGCAACTTGCCGGTGAGTTCGTGAGCGGAGACTTCTTCCCTGTTCTCGGCATCAAGCCCGCAATCGGCCGGCTACTCGGGACTGAAGATGACCGCGAGGATGCTGGCTCAGCAGTTGTGAGCTGGTCCTACTGGAAGAGCAGGTTTGACTTGGATCCGGCAATCGTGGGCAGCCAGATCACCGTGGAGGATACTCCGGTGACGATTGTCGGCGTAGCGCCGCGTGAGTTTTTCGGCTTGCAGGTCGGCTCGAGGCCTGATGTCTGGCTGCCACTGGCGATGGAGCCGGTCGTCCGCAGCCGCAGCTACACAGGCTCGCGGGTCTATTGGCTACGGCTGGTGGGGCGCTTGCGGCCCGGTGCAACGATGGAACAGGCCCACGCGGAAATGGGGATCCAGTGGCGGCGAACGATCGAGGATTTGGCCCGGCAGCGGGACGACCGGACCTTTTTGGAATCAAGGCTTCAAGTGGAACCCGCCAGCGCTGGTCTATCGCCCTTACGTAATCAGTTCGGTAAGCCTCTGCTCTTGGTCATGGCCATTTCGGGTCTACTGTTGTTCATCGCCTGTACCAATGTGGCCAGCATGCTTTTGGCCCGTGGGGCGGCTCGTCAACGCGAAATGGCCACCCGCGTCTCGCTGGGGGCCAACCGGCTTCGCCTGTTGCGACAGGTTCTAACGGAGTCGCTGCTGCTTTCTGCTGTAGCCAGCTTGCTCGGCGTCTTTCTGGCCTATTTCGGGACGGCAGCGCTAGTTCGAATTGTGGAGAGCGCACGCGGGCGTATCGAGGTCCGGGTAGAGCCCGACTTGCAGGTGCTGCTTTTTGCGGCGGCAATAGGATTGCTCACCTGTGCGCTGTTCGGACTGGTTCCCGCGCTCCGAGCAATGGCGACTTCACCTGCGTCCTCCCTGAGATCGTCAGCCCAGGTCGGTGAAACCCGCTTCAGCCGGCTTTTCGGAAAGGGGCTTGTTGCGACGCAAGTGGCACTCTCACTGGTACTGTTGAGCGCTGCCGGCCTGTTCCTGGGGCACTTATCTAACCTCCGCGCGCTCGACCTCGGCTTTGCGCGGGACGAAGTTCTGCTGTTGAGCCTCGATCGGCGGCCCGACGGGATGGATGTCGGGCGATTGGACGGCGCCTATCGCGAGCTGTTGGATCGCCTAGAAGCGATTCCTGGCGTGCGTTCGGCTACCCTCGCCTCCGTGGCTCCGATTTCGGGCGTCGGGGGGTCGCGCCAAGCGACGGTGGAGGGGTATCAGGACACGCCCGGGGCCTCGCGATTCCTTTCGTTCAACGGAGTTGCTCCGAAGTACTTCGAGACGCTCGGCATGCCATTGTTGCTTGGGCGTGACTTCCGATTCCAGCCTCCGACCTCGCGCGTGGCTATTGTCAATCAGACGATGGTTCGCTACTACTTCGGCGAGGCCAACCCTATTGGGAGACACTTCTCTTTTGACGGCGAAAGTCCCTACGAGATTGTGGGAGTCGTTGGCGACGCGAAGTACTCGCACTGGCGCCAGCCCACGCCGCGCACGGTCTACTTCAACTCCTTCGCTCAAGGGCGCGTGTTTTCAGCCCGTCACCTAATGCTTCGGACGAGTGTCGACCCGCTATCGGTGGCGCCGGAGGCGCGGCGCACGGTGCGGGACTTGTTCGAGAGTGCGCCCGTTTTGCGCGTCACTTCGCTGGCCGGTCAGATGGAAGAGACGATCGTTCCTGAACGGCTTGCGGCGCAGCTTTCCGGGCTGTTTGGAGCTTTAGGAGCCGTACTGGCAGCGATTGGCATCTACGGCCTGCTGGCTTACACGGTGGCGCGGCGCGGTAACGAGATCGGCATTCGCAAAGCCCTCGGCGCGACGACGAGCCAGGTGACCCGAATGGTACTTCTGGACTCGCTAGGAATTGCCTGCACGGGTCTGGCCTTCGGCTCACTCATCGCACTCTGGAGTAAGCGATTCGCCGCAAGTGCGCTCGAGGGCCTCCCTCTAGACAGCCCGGTTCCGATCGTATTCGGCGCGGTAGCGCTGATTGCCGTCGCTCTGATGGCGAGCTACGTACCAGGACGTCGCGCGGCGCGTGTGGATCCGATGGAAGCTCTGCGACACGAGTAGCAGTCCTGTCCGAAATCGACTTGGCCGGGGCGACAGGCGGGGTCATCGCAATCGGCGGGTCAAGTTTCGCCGGCCCTGGTGGAATTGGTGATAGAGCTCGAAGGACAGATGGCGGCCGCCTCACGAGGATCGTGGCTCATCGTGGCATACAGATTCGCTTTCGTAGCCCGGCTTCGGCCGTTTCTCAATGCCTTTAATAATACTTATGTTGACATGAACATTATTAAAGGATAATCTAATGCGTGTCTAGCCAAGACCTCCCGCTATGGTTCGTACACATCGAAGAGGAAGACAGACAGTTCGTCAAGCGCTTGGTGCTCGCTTCCGGTTCGCTCAAACAGCTTGCATCAGAGTACGGAGTGTCATATCCAACGATTCGTTTGCGGTTGGATCGCATGATCGACCGGATACGGCTAGTCGACGACTTGCCGTCGGACGATCCGTTCGAGGCCAGGGTTCGCGTCTTGGTCGCCAATGGAGACGTGTCCGCCGCGGTGGGCAAGGAACTGCTACGTATCCACAAGAAGGTACGTCAAGGAGACAAAAATGACTGACGCGTGGTTCTCTCAGGAGTTCGCGATGAATCTGGTGTGGTTTGCGCTACTTGCACTGCTGGCGCTGCTCAAGATCTTCGCGCAGCGCGGTCTGTTTCGAAGGACAATCATCTCGGTATGGACAGGCGCGATCGCTTTCGGCGCCGTGTGCTTCGGCGGCTTCATGGCTGGTTTGATCGTCGGCCAACCGGGATTCGTTCTGCTGCCTCTATCTGTTATAGGCGTCGTGGTTACGGTGTCTTTTGGCGCTACCCTTAAGCCGCTACGAAATACGTACTGGGAGGCCGAGGCCCGCAGAACCGTGGCGCAGGACATCTAGACTAGACGTCAAGACTAGTCTGTCTGGCGGCTAAGCTCGTCGCGGGCCGCCCGGAATAGGTCCACGAAATGGCGTGCACCTTTGTTGGTGAACCGTATGTCGCCCGGGCCTACGGCCAGGCCGGCCCAGTCACCAAGATCGCATTCGGAGGCCGAGAACGCGTGAACGTCTTGTCGCATTTCGAGCAGAAATTCGCCCGATCCGTGGCAACCGCCCGGTCCGCTGAGATGAGACGGCACTGAAACCGCTATTTGCTGCATGGTGTCGATCAGCCGATCGAGGTGCTCTTCACTTGTGTAGACTCGGTCACGCGATTGGCCTGAGGTCAGATCGATGCGGAGACCACGCATCCCTCCAGTGTTCCCAGAAGTGTCCTCGACAACAAGAGCCGACACGATGGCTCGACCTTGATCGGTATCGATTCTCCCGATCTCGTTTGACCACGCGATGCGTGCGTCAGGGCTCGCGGCGAATTGCTCGAAGGCTTCGAGTTCCGCCTTCGTTGGGGAGGTTGTCGCTCCTACCCCGGCAAGAAGGCACACAGCAGCTAGGGCAGCGATACGAAACGAAAGTTGCATGGCGAATCTCCTAATCTGACGTTGGCTCTCGTCTCAAGCGACCAGAGGGTGTGTTGCGGTTAGGATAGCAACCGGAAAATCCATCCCAAAGTTAGGCTCGGCTGGCGGATCGCGCGATCGGCTCTAGCCTCGACGAGAACGCCTCGGCTCGTCGTGGTTTTGACCCGAACCCTCGTAGACCGGCCGCCGCGGCGCCTGGTCGATTCGCCTCTCGCGGACGGGGTCCCACAACATCGTCTTGCCTTCGCGGTAGCTGTCGACGCCGAGCTTGATCGCGGTCATGATCTTGTAGGAAAAATCGGCGTCGCAGTTCGGCTTCTGGCGCGTTCGCATGCAACTCAGGAAGTTGTCGATGTGCTCCACTCCCATCGCGTGAGGCTCGACCTCGACGTACATTTTTGACGAGCCGGTCTTTTCAATGAATTCTTTCTCGAACTGCCACTCAGGTTGGACCACGATCGCCATGCCGTCATAGGTGATCGTGCCTTTGTGGCCGTAAACGACCGAATCCATGTGTTCGTTGCCGGCGGAGTTGGCCATGGAGCTGCCAAGGACGCAGTAACTGTCCTGGTACTCGACGGTCGAAGTATAGGTGTCGGGCACCTCGCGATCTTTGTGGACGTAAATGCCGCCCGAGCCGGTGACGCGCGTCGGGAACTCGACGCCCATGACTTGACGTAGTGGGGTGAGGCGGTGATAGAACAGGTCGGTGGCGATCCCACCCGAGTAGTCCCAGTATTTGCGCCAGCGGAAGTATCGGTCGCGGCTGAAGGCGCGCTTGGGGGCGGAACCGAGAAAGTCTTCCCAACCGACGTCCTCGGCGCTGGCGTCTTCGTCGATCTCGTAGTTCCACTCACCGTACAGGGTGTTGCGGGAATAGTTGGCTTGAGCCCAGAGCGGTTTTCCGATCCAGCCGTCTTCGACAAGCTCGCGGGCCTTAAGGTGACGCTTGTCGGAGGTATGTTGGCATCCGACCTGGACCACGCCTCCTGTTTGGGCTACCTTTTCGGCGACCGCCTTGGCTTCGGGAATCGTCAGCGTGACTGGTTTTTCAACATAGACGTCCTTGCCTGCATCGAGTGCGTCCAGCGTCATCGGCGCGTGCCAATGGTCGGGCGTGGAGATGAAGACGCCGTCGACATCAGAACGCGCGAGTAGGTCGTGGTAGTCGCGATGCAGGTCCTTTTGGGTCAAGTTGGCGGCGGCGAGCCCGGCGTCATTACGTTTCGAGTAGATATCGCTGATGCCGACGATGGTGACGTCGCCCTGCATCTCCTTGCGCTGCATGAGTGCACGGACATGGCCGGAACCCCGTCCGCCGACGCCGATCATGCCCATGTTGATGCGATCGTTCGCGCCAAGAATTCGCCGGGCGGACTGAGCGCTCAAGGGGCGGGCGCCTGCCGCTGAGACGACTCCCGCCGCGGCGGTGATAAACGAGCGTCGAGTGGAATGATCGATAGCCATAAGCGGCAGTATACAGCGCCTGGAGTGATCCCATAGCCCGACCGTTACAGTTTGGAGAGCTTCGGCAGTCGCCGCCGAAAACTCGATGAATTACGATATGGATGGAAACCGGTTTTCATTGCGGCGGAGGGACTATGCACTTTCGGCAGTTTTTCCTGCTGATTTCTATTGCCCTGGTTGGCCTTTCTTGTGGGCGGTTTGCCGCCGAGCCTGAAATGAGCGCGTCTGAACCGGATGCTCATTCTTCTGAGTCGCCGGGCTACGCCCTTTACGGGGCGGCCCGTAACGGAGATGAGGCGGCGTTCGCCCAATTGCGAACTCTGGCCGAGCAAGGAGACGCCGTCGCGCAGAATCTGCTCGGCACCGCGTACTTGGTCATCATTGAATTCCAGGACCTCTCGGAAGCCGAGAGGTGGTATCGCACCGCCGCGCTGCAGGGGCTGCCTGTCGCACAAGGAAACCTTGGCAGCTGGTACGCGACTGCGCGCGGAGAGGAGAAGGATCTTTCAGCGGCGAGGCTTTGGCTGACTCTATCGGCCGAGCAGGGCCACTGGCTGGCTCAAGCTGGTCTAGGGGATTTGTATCGGGGCGCTCACGGCAGCGACCCTGACCTTGCGCAGGCCTACAAGTGGTATACGATCGCAGTGAAGGTCGTCTCCGAAATGGGCCGCGACGACTTGGAGGAGGGGATGCTCGAGCGGCGCGCGAGGCTAGCCGAGCAAATGACTCCTGACCAGATCTCCAAGGGTGAGGAGCTTGCAGCCGGGTGGACACGCAGAGATTGGGTGGAGCTTGAGTCCCAGCTATAGAAAGTTGGCCTACTCGTCGAGATCGACAAAAAGAGCGCGCACTTCGGGTCCGCTACAACCTCGCACCGCAGTACTTACAATGCACCGCGTCGGGGTCGTGGCCTTCGTGGGAGCATACCAAGCACGCTTGAGTGCTCACCTTCGCCTTCGCGTCCGCCCGAGCGATCTCGGCGCTCACGATTCCGGTTGGGACCGCGATGATCCCGTAGCCCATGATCATCAATATGGAGGCCAGGGCCTGTCCTAGCGGAGTCATCGGGGCGATGTCGCCGTAACCAACGGTTGTCATCGTGACGATGGCCCAATACACGCCGACAGGGATGTTGGCGAACCCGTTCTCTTCCCCCTCGATGAGGTACATCAGGGCGCCGGCGATGCCGGCTACGTTGAGCACTGTGATCAGAAATATCGTGATCTTGTAGCGGCTAGCTTGAATTGCCGATCGCAGGACCCGCGCTCCGCCGACGTATTGGGCCAATTTGAGAACCCGAAAGACTCGCAACAGCCGCAACGCCCGGATAATCTGTAGAGACTGTGTACCCGAGACAAACAAGCTCAAGTAGGTCGGCAGTATCGCTAGCAGATCGACGATGCCAAAGAAGCTTCTGGCATAGTGCCCGGGACTGTGCACGCAGTAGAGGCGCAACAGGTATTCGATCGTGAATAGGATCGTGAACGCCCACTCCAGAGCACGCAGCAACGGGCCGTAAGCGTCCCGTATTGGAGCCACGCTCTCGAGCATGACGGTCCCAACACTAAGGAAGATCAGCAGCAGGAGGGTGACATCGAAGGTTCTTCCCGCACGTGTATCCGCTTCAAAAATAATCTCGTGAAGCCGAAACCGGAAGCCCGTCAAGGCTCGAGTCTTGCGCGTGTCAACCAACCGTCATGCCCCTTGGATTAGCATTCGTCTCAAGATCTTGCCTGACGGCGAGCGTGGGATCGAAGCAACAAACTCGACTTGGCGAATCTTCTTGTAGCCAGCGACTTGGCTTGCAACATGCTCTTGGATGCGTTCGGCGGAAATGTCGGCCTCTGGCTTTAGCACGATGAAGGCCTTGGGTATTTCGCCTGCTTCTGGGTCTTTGACGCCAATCACGGCACAGTCTCGGATCTCGGGCAACTCCAGCATGACCCCTTCCAACTCGGCCGGCATCACTTGAAATCCCTTGTATTTGATCATCTCCTTTTTGCGATCAACGATGTGCAGTTGGCCGCTGGAGTCGATTTTGCCAATATCACCGGTGAAGAACCAGCCATCGCGCAAAGCACGAGCGTTTTCCTCAGGCTGGCCGTGATAGCCGAGCATGATGTTGGGGCCGTGAAGGACGACTTCGCCAACCTCGTCGACCGCCATAGAGCGATCGCCGGTTTCCGCGTCCCGAATGGCGACGTCGAGCCCTTCGACCGCCGTGCCTGCCGACGCGGCCGGGTCGTGAAGCCCGTCGACTCCGTTGAGGGTTGCGATGCCGGCTGTTTCGGTCATGCCGTAGCCCTGGCGCACGGGGACTCCGGTGGTGTCGCGCAGGCGGTGGCAGACGGCCACCGATACCGGCGCGGCTCCGCAGCTGATCCATTCAAGTGAAGTCAGGTCACGCTCGGCTAGGTCGGGCCTGGCGGCTAGTCCTAGTAGCACGGGCGGCACGGTCGGTAGTCCCTCGATCCCCTCGCGCTCGATAGTGTCGAGGCAATCGTCCATGTCGAAGCGAGCTCTCAGGTGGATCGATCCGCCACTGGCGAGGGCGGTGTTGAGAATCACGTTGAACCCGTAGATGTGATACAGCGGCAAGAAGCAGTACATCGACACTCCGCCGACCGTGTTGCCTGGCGTGAAGAGGCATTGCCGGATCGCTGCTACGAGGTTTGCCTGGGTCAGCATGACGCCTTTGGATAGGCCGGTGGTTCCGCTTGAGTAGGGCAAGAATGCGACATCTTTCTCGCGATCACCATCGACGTTGGGCTCGCTTGGGCTTGCCTCCCGCCAGAACTCGCGGTCGAGCTCGATGACGCGGCATTCGCCCAGTTCGTCGCCGCAGTCGGTGATCGTTTCCATGAGCGGCGAGGCTACGAAAACCGCTGTCGCACCTGAGGTACGAATCTGGTGGAGAAGTTCGCGTCGCTTGTAGCTGCTGTTGAATGGAGTGAAGACGTGGCCGCTGCGGAGAATCCCGTACCCGGCAACGACGAAGTCGAACGAATTCGGGCTGAAGATCCCGATCGCCGACCGTTCGGGCAAGCCGAGCTCCAGCAAGGCGTTTGCGAACTGGCTTGCCCCGGAGTCGAGCTCGGGGCGCGTCATCGTCTCGCCGCTTGGCCCGACCAAGTATGGCTCGTCTGGAAACACCCGAGCGGAGTCGTGCAGGATCGACGGGAGGGTGCTCGCCGGATGAGCGATGGATTCAATCGCGGAGTTCGCCATGTTGACTAGAGCGCCATATTGTATCGAACAGAATCCGCTTTGCTATCATCCGCGCATGTACCGGATCTGCGTCTTTCTTGCATTAACGATTGCCTCCGCGCTCTATGCCGGTGAGGCCGACGCCAACTGGCCGAACTGGCGTGGGCCCAACTTAGACGGTACGAGCGACACGGCGAAGAACTTGCCTGTAAGTTGGGGCCCCACCGAAAACGTGAAGTGGCGAGCCGACCTGCCGAGCTGGAGCGCTGCAACGCCGATTATCTGGAACGATATCGTGTTCGTGACCTCGGCCGAAGAGGGCTTTCGCGGGTACAAAGGATCAAGCGCGGGAGGGCAGGCGGACAAAGACAAGCTCTTGTTTCTGGCTCTGAACCGGAGCGATGGCTCGGTTCGCTGGAGTCGGGTCATGGGAGCGGAAAACCGAGTCGGCAACAAGCAAAACATGACCTCTCCATCGCCCGTGACCGATGGCCGCCACGTCTGGACGACGACGGGCGGCGGAGTTGTCGCGAAATGGGACTTCGAAGGCAACAAGCAGTGGGAACTCGATATGCAGTCGGAGTTCGGCGAGTTTGGGATCCAGTTCGGTTACGCCTCATCAGCCGTACTGCATGAGGGGCGGCTTTACCTGCAAGTGCTGCACGGGCTCTATACCGATGACCCCTGCTACTTGGCTGCTGTTGACGCCGCGACGGGCAAGGTGATCTGGAAGATAAACCGCCCGACCGATGCGGTTCATGAATCGCCAGATTCTTACTCGACGCCAACGCTGGCGAGCGTCAACGGTAAGACGCAGCTGATCGTGAGCGGAGCCGACTACATCACCGGCCACGACCTCGACACGGGGCGCGAGCTTTGGCGGGCCGGGGGGCTAAACCCCAATAAGGATACGAACTATCGCACGATCGCCTCGGCGTTGGTAGTGGGCGATACGGTCTTCGCACCGAGCCGGCGGCGGCCGTTTATTGCCTTCAGGTTGGGCGCGAAGCCGGAAAAGCTCTGGGCGACCGACTATGGCCCCGACGTACCAACGCCGACCAGTGACGGCGAACGGCTTTACATCATCGATGACAAGGGCGTTGCGCTGGCCTTTGGAGTCAAGGACGGTTCTAAGATTTACGACCGGACCCGCATTGAGCCAGGAATCTACAGCGCCTCGCCGCTGTTGGCTGACGGCAAGATCTTCGCAACGAGCGAAGACGGCACCACGACCGTCATCGCGGCCGGGAGCGAATTCAAAGTGTTGGGCGTAAACAAGCTCGACGACTACACTCTTGCTTCACCGGCCGTGGCCGGTGGTGAGATCTTCGTGAGGACATCGAAGCACCTGTACTGCTTTGCGAAGGGCGCTGGGAGCTCCGATTGAGAATTGTCGCGCTGGCGCTGGCGTTCTCTTTCGTCGCCATCGCCGAAGACGCTAATTGGCCGAACTGGCGCGGACCGCAGCGGGATTCAACTCAACCTGCGGCGAAGGGCCTCCCCTCGACCTGGAGCAGGACCGAAAACGTATTGTGGCGAACGGCTCTGCCAAGTTGGAGTGCAGCTTCGCCGGCGGTGTGGCGAGATACGGTCTTCGTGACCTCCGCTCAAGTGGGATTTTCCGATACGGGTAGCTCTGGGCTGATTGGCCACGCGATCCGCGGCCTGCTGTCGAAGTGGAATTCCGAAGACGACATTGTGCTGCTTGCGATTGATGCCGGCAATGGGTCAGTTCGTTGGGAGCGAACGGTCGGCGACGGCAATCGCATGTGGCTCAAGCAAAACGAAGCCAGCCCTTCGCCAGTGACCGACGGCACGAATGTCTGGGCGGTCACGGGAGGCGGCGTCGTATCGTGCTTCGACTTCGACGGCGACTTGAAGTGGAGGCGAGAACTGCAGACCGACTACGGCGAGTTCGGGTTGAACTGGGGCTACGCGTCGTCGCCCGTCCTCCATGAGGGCGACCTGTATATCGAGGTGCTGCACGGGCATACGACTGACGACCCGTCGTACGTGCTGTCGCTCGATGCCGCCGATGGCCATACGAAGTGGCGAATCGAACGACCGACGGATGCGATTAGCGAATCCCACGACGCCTATACCACCCCGACGCTGGCTGAGATCGACGGGACCACCTATCTCGTAGTCACAGGCGCGGGATACGTGACGATGCACGACCTACACAGCGGCAAGGAGGTTGCGCGAGTCGGGGGCCTGATCCCAGACGTGAACCGAAACTATCGAATCGTCGGCTCCCCCTCGGTTGTCGGAGACATCTTGATCGCGCCGAGTCGTCAGCGGCCGCTGTTGGCGTTTCGCATGGCGCCCGGGCCGAAACTGACACGCCTTTGGAACTTCGATCGGGGGGCGGACGTGCCGACGCCGGCTTCCGACGAAAATCATGTCTATGTGGTCACCGACCGCGGTATCTTGACGGTGCTGAATCTTGCCGATGGTTCACCAGTTGGCTCGCCTACCCGCCTCGAGCCAGGCAACTACAGCTCGTCACCCGTGATCGCCGATGGCAAGCTTTACGTTGTAAGTGAAGAAGGCACAACCAGCGTGGTACGGCTAGATGACGCGTCGTCGATCGCGTCGGTGAACAAAATTGATGAGTACACGCTCTCAACCCCCGCGATTGGTCACGACCGAATTTACATGCGGAGTGCGAAGGCTCTTTACTGCTTCCGCGAGACGGCTCAGTAAGGTTCGTTGCCCAGCTACTACGCTTCGGACAGCAAATGCTTCTGGACCTTTCCCAGCGCGTTACGCGGAAGCGTGTCAACCTCGCAGAACCGTCGCGGAACCTTGAACGACGCCAGCGCCGACCGACAGGCAGCCTGGAGCGCTTCCGAATCGAGCGCACAGCCCTGGTCCATCACGACGTAGCCGATTGGCACTTCGCCCTTCAGCGGGTCGGCTTCGCCAACAATCGCCGCTTCAGCGACTCCTGACTGCTCGGTCAGAAACTCCTCGATCTCGCGGGGGTAGATGTTGAAGCCGCTCGAAATGATCAGTTCTTTGGAGCGGCCCTGCAGAGTGTAGTAGCCGTCTGCGCTGCACGTCGCCAGATCGCCTGAGTAGAAGAAGCCGTCATCGGTGAAAGCCTCGGCTGACGCCTCCTCGCGCCGCCAATATCCGCGGAATACGTTCGGGCCTTTCAATAGAACCTCGCCGGTTTTGCCTTGCTCGACCTCTGCTCCGGTGTCGGCGTTCACCAGGCGGATTGACACATTCGGCATGGGGAACCCGACAGACCCCGGGCGGCGTTCGGCGTCGTATGGGTTCGAGAGATTCATCAGCGTTTCGCTCATCCCGTAGCGCTCGAGGATGACGTGCCCAAACAGATCGCGAAAGCGCTCAAGAGTGGCAGCCGGAAGGGGAGCCGAGCCGGAGACAAAAAGCCGGATGAACCCACCAATCTTGCGCGCCACTTCAGGCGGGGTATCGAGAAGGCGCTCGTACATTGTCGGGACGCCGAAGAAAACCGTCGGCTCGAACGAGAGAAATTCGTCGAGAATCGTCTCCTTGCGGAAGCGCTCCAACAGCCGAGTTCGATAGCCCAGTGAAAGCCATGTATGGAGTCCGTTGCCGAGTCCGTGGACGTGGAACAGCGGAAGCGAGAGCAGCAAACGATCTTCGGCGGCCATTCGCCAACACTGGTTGATGTTACGGGCGTTGGCTGAGAAGTTCTCATGCGTGAGCATGGCCCCCTTGGGACGACCCGTTGTCCCGGAGGTGTAGACCAGCGCGGCGATCGAATCGTCATCGATCTGTGCCGCGGCTGCGGCATTGGAATCCATTGGTAGCGTAGAGAGGTTCTCGACCAGAACCGTCCTGACTCCGGTCGTCTTGGCTGGCTCGGACGAGAGCGGCTCTAGCGCGGCGGTCGTCAACAGAAGTTTCGGTTCGGCGTCGGTGAGGATGTGCTCGATCTCACGCTCGCGGTAGAGCACATTCATTGGTGTGAAGATCAATCCGAGCCTCGCCGAGGCGAGGTAGAGGTGAATCAGCTCCACGCAATTGGGTAGGTAGACGGCGATACGATCGCCCATCGTAAGCCCCTGTGTGCCAAGCCACGTGGCTGTCCGGCTGGCTGCCTGATCGAGCGCGCCAAAGGTGTATTCGACCCCGCCGAACTCCAGACCGATCGTTGAGCGTTTGTCGGCAAGGCTGGGCTGAAATAGTTCCGGAAGAGTCATGTGATCGAATCCCAAGCTTACGCACCCGATTCGCTGCCCCGCAAGGCAACATCTTCTCCTTCAAAAAGAGCGTGGGCCTGTTAAATTGATGGCGTGACCACGCTCCGACTCTCCTTCTTTGCCCTGGTGATTGCGTCTTCGATTGCGGCGCAAGGCATTCTCGATGGATTGCGCGACATCGTCGCGGGCACCGCGACCAAGCTCGCCGCCACCGAGATTGAACTGCGGGCCGACCCTCAAGCAGAGGTCCGTTCGAATGAGTCGATCGTGATCCAAGCATTGGTCTATGGAGAATCCCCTCAGGGCGAGCGCGTCCGGATCGAGAAGCCAGGGGTCGTTTTCAGTGTCAGCGGTGAAGGTGACGGCTGGGTGTCAAAGCCGTTTCGATACCAGGGGGAAGAGCCCGAGGGCTTCTATTCTGGCAATCGAAACGGACAGCTAAGCAGTGTTTTCGGGGCGAGCCGCGCGCAATACGCGCTCCAAGACAGCGTCCTCTATACCGCACCAGGTTCCAGCGGAACCTACCTTGTTGTGGCCGAGGTCGAGGGCCAGCGGGCCGAGATCGAGATCCGGGTGGCCACATCAGCGACCTCGACGCTGGAAGACGAGACAACCAACTTTCCACAAGAACAGCGCTCTCGGCACCCCTACCGTGATCTGGCCGAGCACTATGCGCCCTACGTCGGACAGGAGACCTGGTTCAACCCCAAGGCAGACTATCTGGCCCGCTTCGACCACGACGGCGACTGGCACGGCGATAACAATTGGGAAAACTCCCCCGTGGGCAGCTCACAAGCCTACGTCTACTATGCCGCGATGGAGACCGATACCCACTGGTTCGTGACGTACAACTTCTTTCACGCGCGTGATTACTCAGACAAATGCGTCATCGGGACTTGCCACGAAAACGACAACGAGGGGATTTTTCTCACCATCCAGAAAGACGGTTCGCGCTACGGCCGGCTGCGCACGCTGGAGTCGCTGGCGCACAACAACATTTATTCATTCACCTCGGATAGGGCGATCCGGGATGGCGCGCACGGCATCGACGGCGAAATCGAGATTTACGACCGCAGCCACCCGGTTGTGTTCCTGGAAGCCGGCGGGCACGGAGCCTACGGTTCGACGAGTAGCCATTCGTTTTTCGGACTCGATGACGGATTCAAGAGTGGAACGGGAGTCACCTACGTCTATCGAGGAAGGGCCGAGCGGCCGCAGTCCGCAGTCGACCGAGAGGTGGGCTACGAATTGCTCGAGATCTACGACCACTGGTGGCGGCGAGCAAACGACGGATCTGGAAAGCGGGATCGGACGTTCGACGCCTACTACGTCTACCAGCCTCTCGGCCGCCGCTCCGCGCCGCCGCAACGCGAGATAGCGGGGTCGTTTTTTGGCCGGCAGGAGTCAGAGAACAAGGCCAAGCCGTTCTGGGGCTGGCACGACAACAAGACGCTCAAGGGCGGTCTTCTCGCCACCGGGCAGTGGGGTTTGGACCCGGCCTATGGCATCACGCAGAATCTCGCCCTGCCCGAGCGGGTATCGACGCGGTACGTATACAACCCGTATCTCGGCATTGGGGAACCCGCCCGCACACCCGTTTCGGTCCCGGCTGCACCTCAGGCTCCAGTAGCTCGGCGGACCCCGCCGCGGAGCGGTCGAGTGGCGAGTTCGGCAGCAGAGGAAAGGCTCAGTCCAAGCCCGCCAAGGCGAGACTCGGGGCGGCTCTCGCCCGATCTGACTTCTGATCGCCCGAGGGAATCGACAGGCGGAGACGCCGGGCAACTAGAGTTCGCCGCTACCGTCGAGGGGGACATGCTTGTCCGGGTCCAGGAAGCGGGAGTCGAGCTCGTGGTCCTCTCGGGGGATCCCGTCCGGATCGAGGGTGTGAGTTTCGAGAGCGCCCTGCCTGGCGCGGCAGTGTCAGAGATGGAGCTGGAGAAAACCGGTGGACGTGGAGACGTCGTGCTGCTGCAGAGACCTTCCCGGGCGAATGAGTTTACGGCGATTGTTCAAATCACCGACGATCGCGACGGGTCGGATCAGTACGGATTTCGCCTGACTTGGAGGCCCTAGCCAAGCGAAAGCAAGTGGCGGGGCTGCCACTCTTCCCGGCGCCATTCGTGGCCGGCGGCGAATTCGATCCCGGCGAGGTAGCCGTATTCGCCAAGCTCGCAGTAGCGAACCTCGGCCTCTTTGCTGAATCCGTCCCCGGCTAGCTTCACACGCAGTCCAACGGTCAGCGGTACGTTGAGGCTCAGACACCCTCCTCGTGGACTCAGATCCTCCAGCAAGGCGGTGGTCGCTACGGGCGAGTCTTGCTGGTCGTAGAAGGAGACGCTGATCAACTCGGAGCACATCGACCGGCGATGGTGGCGGTTGTCTTCTTGTGATGGGGTCGGCACGGGATTCTACCTTTCCGTATCGGCCACGATCGGCGGGTCCGAGCGTCAAATCTGAAGGTCGGCGAGCGTATTGACGTTGCGGAAGCTTTTGCCTTCGGGGTCGATGTCGCTGTAGTCAGCTGGGTGGAGGTAGACCGTGTCGAGTCGATCGAAGGCGTCGGTGATCTTGCGGACTCCGGCGGCCAGAGCCAGCTGAATCGTCTCCGCGGCGGAGGCTCCGTAGACAGAGCACAGGGGCTGGGGTCGACCGTCGATCCCAATCGGGACTAGAGCTCGTGCGTTGGAGTCAGCTGCTTTTTCGAAGAGACGTTCGAGAAAGGACACCCGGAGAAACGGCATGTCACAGGCGACGACGAGAGTATGCTGGGCGGTTGAGTCTTCAAGGGCTGCTGCGATTCCTGCTAGAGGCCCCGCGTTGGCGATCTGGTCGGGGATCACTCGTAACCCTAACTTCGAATACCGCTGAGGGTCGCCCACTAGGCTTACTTGATCGAAAACTTCTGCGACCCGCCCGGCGACCACAAGCGCCATCGGCTGGCCCTGAAAATCGAACAGGGCTTTGTCGCGTCCGAAGCGTGAGCTTTTTCCGCCGGTCAGAATGTACGCTGCTGTATCCACTTCTATTGGACGAGCTTGAACAGCTCGCTACTTGGCCTCGTTCTGGTAGGGGCGCAACGTGCTACGC
>Ga0315336_1004143_pt1 | contig 17769 bp, 15 predicted proteins | sample ASW5metaG_FD_204512 | JGI IMG/M metagenome (GOLD analysis project Ga0315336, IMG submission 204512) | Ammonia-oxidizing marine archaeal communities from Monterey Bay, California, United States - ASW #5 | ecosystem: Environmental > Aquatic > Marine > Intertidal zone | place: USA: California... | reverse complement strand
GACACACTCCGATATCCGTAATATCAAGCCCAGTGTCAAGAAGCCCATAGGAAAGAGCATTTCTGAGTCGCTCTGAACTTAAGCGACAGTCTCGTCCTAATGTAATTTTCTGACATTCATTTTGTTTTAGGTAAGTTCCGATTGCGCGTCCTAAACGTTCTACTATTTCATCAGAAAGATCACCTTCAGCAATGCCACGAATATCGTATTGTCGAAAAATTTCTCGATTCAACTCAACCTGGGACAAGCTTGTATTCTCTCCTTTTGAAATTCTCTCGTCAGCCAGAAATATGATCTTTCAAACGCAACTTCAAAGACTCAATAACTTCAACTGTCGTGGGATCTTCTTGATTTAAAAAGGCAAGATATATACTCGCATAGTCTCCTAAAAGCATTAATGCCAACAATCGCTGCAACCAACTCTCGCCCTCACTCCAACACTCAAAACAAGCTCCCGATTCTTTTTTTAACATTTTAGCCGTTATCTCAGCCCGAAGTTGTATTCGAGGGTGATCATCACAATCCCTTAAAAATACAGGAAGTAGATGCTGGAAATGAGCAGCAGGATGTCTCCAACCTGCAATTTCATTATGATTCATCTCGGACAACACACCAGAATATGCAAGCTGTTTGGCATTTTCAGAAAACTGTGTGCGCCACCGAATAGCAACCATTTCCAATCGGCTTTGGCTGCCATAAAAAATAGGAATTTTTCGATGTGCTTGTAATGCCAAATTTTTGGCCGGATTATCCTGAGAAGGTATATGTTCACTATAACGATCAATACAGGAACGCACCCAAGGAATTGCCAGTCTCACCTCTTCCGAGCGATCAGATATCACACCCAGCCGAGATAAAACTCCCAACAACGGAATACTCGAATATCCCAAAGCGGTTCTTGGAGGATATCCTTCTGGCAGTTGAATACAAGGACACCTGTTTTGACTAGCTAATTCCTTAAGCTGCCCACCACTAGTGGAACAAATTACTTGGCACCCAGCCTCTCGTGCTTCTTGAAAAGCTGAAATAATTTCTTCGGTGTTTCCCGAATAACTACAAACAAAAACTAATGTTGACGGACTAGCAAAACTAGGAATGGAATATCCTCTATTGACTAAAAAAGGGACCCTTAAGCTGTTTCCAAGATAGGCCTGCAGAAAATCTCCTCCACTGGCAGAACCTCCCAATCCACATACCAAAACATTCTCCACTGGGGGAATTTTCTCAGCTGAAAAAGCCCCTAACCCAATCTCCAGAGCCTCCTCAATCTGTTTGTCAAAACGATTTAGGATAGCTAACATTCCATCTCTGTCCTGCTTCCTAATCAACTGTAAATCGTCAAGCATGACGGTTCCTCCCTAACACTATAGATACTCTTTGAGCTTTTTATCTTTGAGACGATCAACAACTTTTTTAACATCTTCAGCACGCTCACGATCACACACCAACAAAGCATCAGGGGTATCAATAATCAACAAATTTTCCACTCCGACCAATGCAATGACTTTCTCCTGTGCCGCATGAACAAAACAGTCACGGCCATCAATGTTTACATAGGGGATGTTCGAACTCATCCCTTGTGAATTTTGAGAACTAATTTCCTCCAAAGCCTTCCAACTTCCCATATCATTCCATCCCAAATCACAGGGAAAAAACGCTACCTTCTTAGCTTTCTCCATTACCCCAAAATCTATCGAAATGTTTTCTAGGCTAGCAAAGAGTTCCAACATTCGCTCATTATTTCCCCAACTCTCATCCATTTCCTTAAGAGATTGACCCAATTTCGGCATGCAAGAATTTATTTCTTCGAGGATACTTTTAATCTTCCAAACGAACATTCCACTATTCCAGTAATAGTTACCTTTCAACAAAAACTGAGCAGCCTGTTCTAAATCGGGTTTTTCAGTAAACTGAGCTACTTGGTAGGCTGAGTAACCACCAAACTTCCCAATCGCCTCCCCCTGAAGCAAATAACCGTAGCCGGTTGCCGGGTGAGAAGGTTGCATACCAAAAGTAACAAGCCAATTCTGATTTGCTAACTCCTGGGCCGCTTCTAGCACTTGAATAAATTCATCCACTTGCCCTATTAAGTGATCAGAAGGAAGAACGGCCATTACCTCGTCTGGATAGTACCTCTTCAAATAAGTAGCTGCCAACCCGATACAAGAAGCAGTACTACGAACCAGAGGCTCTACAATAATTTGCTTTGTCTCGAGCTCTGGAAGTTGAGAGCGAACTTCCTCAACATATTGGTCACTACAGACAATATATATATCCTGCGATGAGAGTAAGGACCGAACCCGGTCAACCGTCTCCTGCAACATAGTTCTAGAACCTAAGATCTTCAAAAATTGTTTAGGATGACTCTGTCGACTAACCGGCCAAAATCGAGTTCCATGACCTCCCGCTAGAATAACTGCTTTCATTATGGTCGCCTTTCCTTTACTTCTGGATTACACCAATGAACTGAGTTTAGTATCAAAACCTAAATTATTCCTCTCGCTCAAACAAAAAGTAACGTTTTACCTGCGACAAAATATCTATTCTAGATGCATTCTTAATCCGAGAAAAATATTGAATTTTATACTCAGGTCCCTGACCTGCCACCAAATTACGCATTGTCTCGACAATAAAATGCTCACCAAATTGCTGAGACACATAAAATCGAGTTAAGACACTTACTAATATTGGTAAAAATTCTACTTTTGATTGGGGCACTCGACCCAGTTTATCGAACTCCTCCCACAAACTACCTCTCATATTTTCCGCTTGCCCCTTTGTTGCCAGAGCACGAGTGAAAATTAACCCCCCATTTAGACCGGCTTGCCGAACTATTTCAATTTCCTGAATTATCCCCTGTCTGTTTCTTAAGGAAATTGCCAAGCTGCCCTTGGAACCAAATAAAGCGGTATCAACAACATCCAATATCGCTTCTTCCCGTGAACCTTTAGAGGGTCCTTTGGAAATCAACAAAAATTCGCGACCTTCAGTTTCTAATACTGAATTCTGAGGTGATTTCACGCTTTCTACGATAATGGGGTCACGCTTTTCACGCTTGGAATCACTTAAATCTGAAATGAAATTTTGTAGAAAGGAAGTCCCTTTAATATCTCCTCGTACCACAATCAAAGGATGGATATTACTCATCTGACTAACCAACCAACCCTGAACGGATTCAAAATTCAGACTGGACACGCTTTTCGTTGTACCATAACGATTCAAACCGTAAGGATGTTTTGGAAAGATTTGTTTCCTAGCCGCATCAATCCTAACCAATAAAGGATCTTCTCTCTCCCCTTCTAAAATCTCTAATATCCTTCGGCGTTCCACATTCAGGTCAATTTCGGTAACAACTGGACGACGTACCCATTCCAGAAGAGTCTTGAAAAATGCTTCAACTTGATTAGAAAGAAGAACTCCTCGAATCCCAAAAAAATCAATCTCGTTAACAAAAGTGATTTCTACACCTGATTCTTCTAATTTATTCCAAGAATCTATCCTGCCAGCTGCATTCCGGAATAAAACACGCAACATCAATTCAGTGATTCCAGCATTTTTCGCAGATTCTTTTGCACGCCCACCAGGGAAGAAAAACCCTATATGCACCAGTGGAAGGACATGTTCTTCCTGAAAATAAATGTCAGGCCCCCTCAGAATGGAACTCTTTTTCAGCGCATATTTGACATAGCTTGGGGTCAATTGAGGCACCAAGCTACCCCATTGCTCCTTTCGATCTGGCAATATCTGCAATGTTTTTGACTGCGTTTTTAATTCTGCTTTAACTAACACCTGCAAAGCTTCCAAAAGCTTTGCAGCAGTAAAATTCCGCAACTCAGCAGACTGAGGAAAATACTCAAACAACGAAAGATTTTCTTCCGAAAAATAACGTTTCAGAACTGAAGAAATTTGTTGAGGCGTAATGGACTCCAACCGTTTTTCCAGGTTATTACGATTGAGATAATCTCCCAACGACTGGTGATAAGCCAACAAATGGGCTCGCTCTTCCACACTCTGCAACCGCTTGTAGTGATCCTTTAGTAAAAGTGACTTAGCCCGTTCAGATTGTACTGCAGAGATCCCTAAATCTTTGAGCTGTTTCAAACAAGCTAAGACTTGTACTTCGGCACGATCTATCCTTTTTGGATAGGGTTTGAGAAAAAACGAAAAAGTGCCATGGCTTCGAAAGGATTCTACTTTGACCCAAACATCGAAAACGCTTCCCTGATTTCCCAACATCGATCTCTTCAGCAAGGAACCATGCCCCTCTCCCAGAACATAAGAAAGAAGGAGCAAAGGATAGTAGTCTTCGCTTAATTGTCCTGGAATTAGATAAGACAATCTAATAAAGTGTCGTCTTGCTCCCCTCAAATGACGATATCGAAAAGACGATTGTGATGGCACTTCTCTGGGAACCACCTGTAATAGTTTTTGAGATTGGATGGCTTCCATAGATCCATAAAATTCAGACACTTTCTCCAGAACTTGTTCTCGACGCACCTGACCTGCAATTGAAAGAATCACATTGGCGGATTGATAGTATTGAGCATGGAATGCAATAAGCTTTTGACGAATTACCTTAATATTTTGAAAACTGAGGGGTTCTTGCCAAGTAAAATTTGGATTGCTCCAAATTCCCTTCTCGGAATGGACAGACCGTTCAATTTGTCGCCCAAAATCCCTTGTAAAATCAACACTTCTGGTCTGAAACTTCTCCAATAATGCCTGTATTTCCCACTCAATTTTTTCTTCTTCGAAATTAGGCATTCGTAATAAATCAACTTGGAGTTTTAGCAACCGCGTTAGGTTTTCAGCGGGACCAACTGTCGAAAGCACAATACTGTCATAACCAGTTTGAACACGAAATAGCGCTCCCAAATCATTTATGTCATCCACCACTGGACTTCTATGTGCGTACATCTGTCCCAAAAGTTGGCTTATTTGTTGATCTTCCTCCGACAACTTTTCATAGCCAGTTTTGACATGAATGAGAATAGCCACCAGGGGGTCTAGTGGCTGTTCCTCAATAAGCACAGTTAAGCCATTTTTCAGTACCGTACGAGATAAATTCCCCTTGTTTTGTTGTTCCCTAAAAGCTTTGAAATATTCGGGTACTCGCACAGCTTCATGCTGAACAAAACTCTCACCCTGAAGGCCTATTAAGGCAATCAGCATGTGGATCCCCAAAAGAAATTTCCATCCCATAGACAAAATCGTACCAACAAGAAAGAAGCAAAAGCAATTCGAACGGAAGGATCAAAAAACGTCCAATCAACTACTTTTCAAACACTTACTATTAGTTTCATATAGGGAGCCCCCTAACTAAAGCCTTTTGCTATACTATGGCCCAGCTTTTTCGGCGTATGTCCCCCAGGGTCATCGGTCACGGTCCTGCCGGGCGGTTAGCTCAGTTGGCTAGAGCACCTCCCTTACAAGGAGGGGGTCACTGGTTCGAGTCCAGTACCGCCCACCAATCTTTTCAATGAGTTAGAGAGATTGGGTTTTTACTGAATTTCCTACTGCTACCACTTTTGCTACAGGTTTGTAGGCAAAATCCAGTTTTTTGACAGCATCTGATTGATGAGTACGACTGTGGATGAGTTGTTTCATATTGGATTCTTAACCTCTCCCTCATCTAGAGAAAAGTGAACACCTGATATTGCTAGCTGTTTTCCCGAAAAACCACAGGATGCTTTTAGTAAGGATTCCATAACGGATTCAGGAGGAGGAGACTCCCAATTGTCATCGAGTTCAAAACCATGATCCTCTGCGGTTCCCTCTCCCATTGGTTGCAGGTAAAACTTTACATTTACGCGTTGAATACGAAAAAGATCGCAATCCCCTTGCCAGTAAGATTCAGAAGACATCTTTCCCAATTCATCTCGTTTAGGATAGTCGTTTAGCGTCCAAAAATGAACATACTGATCCCGTTGGCTGATTCTCTTAGAATCCATATAGAAAGTGTACTCATTCACACTTTCCGTCAAATAAATCCAATCACCCGTTAGCTCATTTGTCTGTACATCCTCGCTTGTCACAGTGAAGGACCATCCTATAAGGAACACCAAAGCAGGTAGGGTGGCAGGTAGGGTGGTGAGGATTAGTTGTTTCATTCTTTATCCTCTGTCTCATCCTCAAATTTTCCCAAGTCGAGGTCTATGCTATCTATTTCACACTGTGCCACATGTTCCTTCCACTCCTTTCCTTTCTTCTCTACAAAAATCTTTGCGCAAGAAACAACTTCTGAGATTTCATCAACCCAATCACCTAACTTTAGTATTGATATAGAAAAAGAGTCCAACCGGATATGACGAGTAGTATTGTCATACATTGGATGTGATTCATCCGTCTGATCAAAAATACATCGGAAAACGGGTGATCCATCAATTAACAATGTAAAAGTTCCTTCAGATCTTGAGAAAAGACTGTCACCACTCAAGTAAGTATTATCTGGCTCTTTGGAATATTCAACATCCATGATGAGAACTTGCCTAATATCCTACTCTGGTGGATGGGTTTCATTCTGTTTTAAATGCTTATCCAAAAAGTCCATGGTTTTTTCCAAGGCATCCTTGGCCTTGTTTACGTCATGTTTCGGATTAGAGGGATTGGCAAAGGCATGCCCAACATCTTCATAAATATATATTTCGTTTTCGATCCCTAGTTTATCCAATACTAAATCAAAATCGTTTACATCAGCCACCGGAATCGAGTCATCTTTCTCTCCAAAAATTCCAAGAACTGGCCAGTTGATAGCTATAAGTTTAGACTCATCCGTCACTAAATTTCCGTAGTAAATAACAGTTGCATCCATCTTTTGACCACTCAATGCTAACTGCAAAGATCGTCCTCCTCCAAAACACCATCCAATCGAAGCGATTGCACTCGCTTGTTGTTGATTTTTTAAGTTTGCAACCGCCGCTTGCATATTATCAATTGCCTTTTCATCATCAACAGAGGAGGAAAGCCGCTGGGCTTCCTCAGAGGTAGTAGCTATCCGACCATTGAACAGATCCACTGCCAGAACGGTATACCCTTGAGAAGCCAGTCGGATCGACATCTCTTTTATATTTTTATTTAATCCCCACCATTCGTGTATCAACACAATACCCGGATAAACACCAGCGCTCAGAGGTTTTGCTAACCATCCTGAAGAATTTTCAAAGTAATTAATTTCCTCTGTGGAAATATCATATGTTGTAGCTTGTTCAGCTTGATCAGGACCTGTACTCTGTTTCTCCTCTGTCGGAGTACATCCTAATAAAACCAGTAAAAAAGAAAACCATACCAGAGAACTAATCGCTACTCTAATCATAACCTTTGACCTCCAAATGCACGGTGAGAACTTACCTAATATCCTACTCCCACCTCATTGGAAAGACAATCAACTGAGTGCTACCACTTTTGCTACCGGTTTGCGGTCACACATAGCCAACAACGACTAACAACAACTCAACATAATGTAATTAATGGACAACTGGAAATTATAGACAGGAATAGCTTTAGGCTCTGAAACCCTTGCAGGGAGCAGTCTAGAGCATTTCTGCCCTAGACTCCCTTACAAGGAGGGGGTCGTTGGTTCGAGTCCAATACCGCCCACCAACTTCTATCCCCGTGTTATCAATGAGATACGGGGATTAAGGTTTTGTAGCTAAATCACTGAATATGGGCTTTGTGCCCATTTTGTGCCCGTTTGGGTGTCGACTAAGGGGTATTTACTGGTTATCAAATAGTTACCTGTAAACCAATAGATACACACCCCTAGATTGCTTTCACCCCCCTATACCGCAGGAATATCCAAGGCTGGTTAGCTATTGGTTAGCTAATGGTTAACGATTCCGCTTTTAGGTCGGACAATTACTGACCAAATAACAAATAGCCGAAGCCGAAGCCGAATGCCTAAGCCCATGAGTGGAAGCCAAAGAAATCCTAAAAACAACACATTAACTGCAGCAATGCTTGATTTTGCAGTTAGTTAGAGATTAACTGGGCACAATATTTTTTTTGCAGTTGACGTCTGAGAAGGATCGGTTATGTCTAAAGATCTAAGAACGTACTTGAACCATCTTCATAAATCACAGCCCAAAGAAATCAAGATGGTCGATCAGGAGATAGACCGCAAATGGGAGGTTACTGCCCTAGTGGAAAAATTGAAAAAAGACCCCCAATATCCCAACTTTCCGGCAATCTTGTTCACCAACATTAAGGGATGCAAATTTCCATTGCTCATCAACCTATGTGGTAATTATCAACGGTTGGCCTTCTCCATAGACTCTACTGTACAAACCATGGTTCCTCAATATGCCAAACTAGAAGCCAACCCTATCGCTCCCCTGGAAATTGATAGAAACCAGGCTCCAGTAAAGGAAGTAGTTTGGACAGGAGACCAGATAGATCTCGACCGATTTCCGGCACCCTGGCACAACGAATTGGATGCCGGCTACTTCATCGCCGGGGGAACTTGTTTGACTAAAGACCCAGAAAATCAAAAAACAAATGTTGGTATTTACCGCCATCAGATTCACTCGCGCAATGAAGTCGGTCTGATGATCAGCCCTGCTCACCATGGAGGAGACGTACTACGTCGTATGCAAAACGCGGAGAGACCATTAGAAGTAGCGATAGTAATCGGTCATCACCCCACCTTTCTTATGTCTGCAGTTTCCCGTCTGGCAGGGGTTGGAGGAGAATTAGGAGTCTGTGGAGGATTGATGGGAGAGCCACTAGAAATGGTTTCGGCTGAAAGCGTAGATTTGTTAGTGCCGGCTCGTGCAGAAATCGTTATCGAAGGATTAGTGGACACCCTTCCTGAAGCTTTGAAGCAGGAGGGTCCATTTGGTGAATATCCTCACTACTACACTGGATTTGGTCCTATGCCCTGGATCAAAATTACGGCTATTACCATGCGTAAGAATCCCATTTTTCAGACGGTATTCAGCGGTCATATTGAGCATACCTGCTTGGGAGCTCTGCCTAAAATGGGTGGTTTGTATCGTCGAGTGCGGGCAGCAGTCCCCTCTGCCACCATGGTCAATCTTCCAATTTCTGGAATGGGTCGTAGTCACGCTTATATTTCAATAAAGAAGGCCCGTGATGGTGAACCAAAACTAGCCGCTTTTGCCGCCCTTGCAACCGATCATCTAATTAAGCACGTCTTTGTGGTTGACGACGATGTAGATGTATTTGATGAAACAGAGGTTCTCTGGTGCATGTGTACACGTTTTCAGGCCGATCGAGATCTCTCCATCATTCCTTACACAATGGGTGGTCATCTAGCTCCCAACTGTTATGACATTGATCGGAACGAGCGAGCAGATGATCGGCATCGGAAGGTCATGGAGACTAAAATGATCTTAGATCTGACGAAACCAGCTCCTCCCACGCCCTTTCCACCCCGCTGTGGAGTTCCAGAAAAATTAGTGGAAAACGCCGACCTCAGCGTATTGAAAAACTTCCCCGGCTTGGAGAAGCTTTTAAAGTAATATTTTTCGACTATTCAGGAAGATTTAAAATTTCCGATTATCTTAAATCACCTAAGCTATTCCACAGATCTAGTCCTCTTTCGTTAGTCAGGTAGATTGCAATCAAAACGAGGGTAATCAAAACCAAATTGGTTATCCAACCATTTCTATACTGGCCCATTAAGTTTCTGTCATTGGTAATCCATAACAGACAAACAGCGAGTACTGGAATCAGTAGAACCAGAAAGGACGTTACCATCAGCACCAGCCAGACTGGCTGAACATCTGTAAAAACGATGTAGATCGGAGCAAGCGACCAGAAAAGAATAATCCACTTATAGATGGGATCTTTATTGGGAGTGTATCCCTCACTTTTATGCACTCCAGAATCCTTGAAACCGGGCACAAAATTTCGGCAAATATCAGTAAAGATCAATGCAAAACCAATGTTCATTCCAATAAAACTGGAAAATGCTGCTCCCCACAAACCCAAGCTAAACGCTACTAAGCCTACTTGTCCTTGTGTTCTTAAAAAGATTTGGGCTAGATCTTCTGGACTTTCCACCTCGATTCCTAGAGGATGAATTGTTCCTGCTGCGGCAATCTGTAGAAGTGCTCCCATAACGAACAAGGAAATGACTCCAGTAGCCAAGTCAAAGCGTTGGAGTTTGAGAAAAGAAATATCCTTCCACCCCTTTTCGCGGATAAAATAGGCATAGGTCAAGTTGGCATTTGAACCCGCTTCGGCACCAATTAGAGCCATAATGATAAGCACGGCACTGTAGAGTCCTTGGGATTGAGGTAGGCTGGGAAAAAACAGTCCACTCAAGATAGCCATCGGATCAGGATTCGAGAGAAGGGCAGCAACTAGAAGAGAAACTCCCATGATGCCTATCAAAATTTTGCAAAACAACTCAATCATGGCGTAACCACCCCAAAAAGGAAGGGCAAATCCTAACAAGGTAAATAAACAGGCCCAGATGATTGAACTCCAAGCCGTAGGAAGAGGAAGTAAAAGGTGGATTGAATCTCCCATTATGAGAATCAAGAACTGATTGGTGAAATGTCGGATGGGGAAAAAAGAGATCAAAACTAGCCAAGGCACCCAAGTGCCCACTCGCGCATAACCACTCAGCAAACTCTCTCCGGTCACTAGAACGTACTTGGCCGAAGTGGTGACCCAGACATATCGAAAGATCAAAGCCATTGCCAAAGCCCAAATCAAACTGTATCCGTAGCTAGCTCCGGCTGCACTGTTAGAAACGACGTCACCAGTCCCCAGAACGGTGAGAGCGTAGACGAATCCAGGACCAGTACCCTGCATCCAACGCTTACCCGATTTTTTATGACTGATTGCCTTAGTTTCCATTTTTTTGAAAAATTGACACGAGACACTCTGTTAAAGAATTAGGCCTAAAGCTTAGTCCCTGAGTCATCTAAAGGCAATCCAAAATGTGTCGGAAGTGCTTGATTTTCACGCTCTTAGAGATTAGCTTGATAGAAAATTTCTATTACTGATTTTTCAAAATGAGATACGGGGATTAGGGTTTTGTAGCTAAATCACTGGATATGGGTTTTGTGCCAAGTCTAAATACCAACTCCCATGAATTGCCATTAAGACAAAATAGTACGTTAATCCCCTACCCCATTGGATTGTCTATCTAAATATGAATTCCCATGAGTTGTCATTAATGGCTCTTGATCTCCCTTACAAGGAGAGGGTCACTGGTTCGAGTCCAGTACCGCCCACCAACTCTTACCCTTGTACTATCAGTGTTATACAATGAGCTAGATGTGAATACACTTCAGGAAATCAATATTTTTTTGGGGGACAAGGATCCAGTATTAGGTTCCATTTTATATGATAATGTTGACTGTCCTCTTCTTCACGATCCTATAATTACCGAAGATTTTCTACTTTATAGAATTTGCAAAACTATTGTCAGTCAGCAATTATCCACTCGTGCTGCAAATACAATTTGGTCACGGTTCGAAAACGGTCTTACAACAACCAATGATCTAAAAAAAAGAGTTTTGGAATTAGATGAGACTGCTTTAAATGAATTTGGTATATCAAGGCAAAAAGTCTCGTATCTCAAGAATCTCGTTAGAAGAAGTGCAAATGGAAAATTTAGTTTGGTTGCTCTATTTAAACTTTCCGACAAACAAATTATTGATCAACTGACAAGTCTAAAGGGAATAGGAGTATGGTCTTCTGAGATGTTTTTAATCTTTTGCTTCAAGAGATTAGATATTTTTTCTTTCGGAGATTCCGGTTTGAATAAGGCATTGAAATTACTATATGAAAATCAAGAACTAGGTCATCGTGAAATAGCCCAAATTACCTCAAACTGGTCACCCTATCGGTCAGTGGCAAGTTGGTTTTTATGGAGATCATTAGATAGCGAAAAGTTATAAGAAAAATAGAATCAACTCAATTTATGATTCCCACGCCCGTCCTTGGGCAGGATATTCCTTCCATATCTCCAAACTAAATCCTAATCAATAGTAATTGGTAGTAATACAAAATGGTTTATCGAACCCCTACACCACTGGGTTCTAATACTTTAAGGGTTTTGTAGCTAAATCACTGAATATAGGCTTTGTGCCTAGTCAAAAACCGGGGTATTCCTGTAATAACCATTCATAATGGCGTCATACCAAAGCTTGGCTGCAGCGGGAAAGGGTCCCATAGGAAGATCAGGTTCTGCACTGGTATAGCCGTGGGTTCCAGCCTTAAAGGCAACTAGTCGAACCTTCGGTGGAGGATTCATCCCAGCAAACATGGGTAGTGTTATCCGACGATAGGCTTCATATTGATGGTCGGCGCTAGCCGCAACTATTCCCAAAATTACCGGGGGAACCGGCTTGACATCGGACCCGCTAAGTTCCCGTGAATACCCTACGTAATACTTGATAAGTTCTTGGGTTTTTTCGGAGGAAAAATCTAAACGCTTGGCCGTAGCTTGAGCTGCTCTAGCCAATTCCCGCGTACCGCCGAAATGAACTGAATTTTCTGCCCTAAAATAGGGATAGGTTTTAACCTTGTCCCAACGCTCGTAGACCTCTTCCATGAGCATTGGCAGACGCATCAATGCCTTCCCTCCCTCCTGCATCAGGGCTTCCGGTCCCGCATACACCGCAACCGTACGCCAGTTGCCGACGCCAAGACAACTGAAAGGCAACTCCCCCTGAGTCTTCCCGTATGGATTCCCGGAAGGTCGGCCCTGCGACCGGTATATATAGCCAAAAGGAGAGGTTTCCATGCCCACTACACCGAGAATATTTTCCACGCGCTGCGTCAGCATAAAAGCAAAGGGCCCTCCCGTGGAGTGTCCATGAATGTAAATGGAATATTCCACTGGGGGAAAATGACGCTGCATCATGGCTTTACCCGCCTCTTCAAAAGCCATGGGATAAGCTGCCAACCGATTGTAAAACTCTGTTCCTTCTTTGGCACAGGCCAGAATTTTTGTTCCATACTTCGGAAGCATCGACTTATCTTCTACAACCTCATATTGATCTCGCGTAATTAGCTTGTCTTTGTTCCAGATAGGGGTGCGGACAGAACCGTCTGATTTGATAGTATCTCCAGGCCAATTACGACTAGGATTCAACAAATAAAGTCGTCCTGGATAGGTCATGGCTACCACTTTGAATCCAAACTTACCCGCAAGCAAACGGGCTGCATTGTTCATAAAGCGATGATCAGCGGCTCCCCCGTGCAATAAGAAAATGCCGATCTTCTTACCATCTGGCAAGGTGGGGATCTGCGAAGGATCTTTTGGCTGGTAGACCATGCCCCCAATGTCCCAGTCCATCCCCAGTACAGGAATGCGAAAGATGTCTTCATGCACCTCTATGGGGATGTCTAACATAGCTAGAATTTCTTGGGAAATTTCTACGATTTGTTCATGGGTGACTTCAGACGGAGGTTCCCACTCACCCAAACAAATAGTAGGGGTGATCAGTATTACTAGAATGAAGGTGAAAATTAGCAGTTTATTCATTAATCTATCTCACTATCTGGGTAAAAGCCTCGATTAAACTTAGGCCAGTCGTGATGGATGAATCGAAATTCGTCTAGGTTCAAAGAATTTGCCAAAGCATTCAGTGTTTTTGGGCTCGTGCTTGGCCAGTAACCGGTGTCCAGACGGCGCATCATAGTTTCGACCGCTACCGCGCGCTCGGAAACAGTGAAAGTGCAATGACCGGCTGCATGAACAACCGCCTGACGGTACAAATGCCCCTTTCCTTGGGCCCGAACTCTTGCCTCATAGCCCTGCATTTGTTCCTGTGGCGATTGGTTGTCTCCGAGCGTACCGAACTGGAATACGGGAACCTGTGGATCACCGTTCAATGTTCGAGGAACAACGCGCCAGAACTTGTTGATAACATCTGGATCTGCTGCTATGCGGGGCGACTGATTGATTTGAGCAAGATCGGCTTGAAGGTCAAGCCCAGCCTCACGGTAGAGAGACCGGACCAGTTGCTTGTGAGGTTCATAGCCATTGTTGAAAAATTTCTCATAGTCAATTCCAGTGTTCCAAACAAACACGCCTCCCCCAGCATTTTCATTCCTTTGGCGGGTTCTGAAATTTTGGAGAATAACTTGCTGTATTATTGAATGAAACATTGACTCTTGGACTGCATCAACGTTCTGTGGTTTGGGCTCCGGCATCAACGGATCAGTCCATGAAGGATGCTGTCCAATCGTCATGGCAAGCGCTATTCGAGCCCGACCCTGAACAGTTTGTTGCGCAGTCGTGATGACCTTACGCCAATCCGCCACAACGGAATTGGTGTCATCAGGAATATCGACAATCGTCAATTCTCTATTGGGTGCAATCAGAGTTCTTAAAACAAAAAACATGTCTACACGCATGTTGTGGAGTGGAATGGGTGTTTGAAAGCATGCGCTGATAACACCATCAACCCTATCCGGATGAACCTCCGCCATCCCCGCCGCAACTAGTCCCCCACCAGACTGACCATACTGAATGACCCTATCAGGCTTTCCAAACTGCTTCTCTAGCAGGTCTAGAACTCTTACCTGATTGTAAGCCTCTTGCAGTGGGTCATACAGGAACTGGCGTAGAGGATGACGTTGGGTACCCGAAGTCGCGTAGCCCTGCTTGAGCCAATACGTACGGGTATTCGTGTCTGGGTTTGTTGCATAGTCGAGGTCGTTAATGACAGTCTTGTTCCAATTCTTTGGTACACGAATGAGATACACAGTGCCATCACGTAAAGTGCCACCGACCTCCTCGAATTCCACAGCAACCTGTGCCGATAATACGGAAGCAGTCGAAATAGCCCCCAACCACAGTAGGATAACAACACACAGAATGAAGATAATCCCTCCTGTACCTATACTCGTAACATTTTTCATAGAGACCTCCGGTTGACAGACCATCTAATATCTTTACTGAACCATTTCATCCTGATTCTTCTTAGTTTCCACGATTTGGCAGACTCTTTTTAGTATGAATTCTCCAACAGAGTCAGGAGTAGGATAAGTCCAACCTTCATCGGGTTCAGCACTACCAACAACCATGGTTCCCTCTCCCATTGGTTGTGAAAAATATGACGTAGTTAAAATTTTCTTACGAAAAACACCGCAATCCCCTTGGTTGTACACTTTGGCAGATATCTCTCCAGTTTCCCCTCTTTCAACGTAGTCTAATAGATACCAATAATGAACATCCCCATCATCTTCTCTAGCCATTCCAAGAGAAGTAGGAACTATGATGCTGTCAAAATCTACATAGTGAGTGAATGAATCATCCACAACTACCATCACTTTTGACCACTCACCAAAACAAATAGGTGCGGATAGGGTTACTAGAATAAGTGTGAGGATTAATTGTTTCATTCTTTATTCTTCTGTGCTTAAATCCTACTCCCCTGTGTCCCTAAAGACAACAGATTAGAGGGTCTAAAAAATTTCCTAAAAACTAGTGTCTTAAGGACTTGCACTGTATAGAATGTAGGTAAAGGAGCTACGTCATGAAACAACTATCCATAATATTCCTACTAATTTTTGCAATAGTGCAAATTAGTTATGCACAAGAAAAAATTATTATTAAAGGAGGGACCCTCGTGGATGTGAGAGAAGGACATCTCACAGAAGGAGCGGTAATTACAATTAACGGAGACCGGATTATTTCAGTTTCAAATACCGATAACACACCACTATCTGAGGGAATATCTATTGATGCTACGGGCAAGTACATCCTGCCCGGACTGATTGACCTGCACATTCACTACGATGATTGGGCTGGAGAATTATACTTAAATCACGGAGTGACAACAGTTGTGGATTTAGGAAACGTATACGAATGGATCAAAGCTCAAAAAAGAGGAATCGAAAGTGGACTGATACCTGGACCCCGATTGTTTCATGCTACTGAAAATTTAGATGGTCCAACAGACAGCGGATTAACTAAAAGAGTGGTTAGAACTATTACAAATCCAAAATCTGCAAAACTTCTTATGAGCCAATACATAAAAGACGGGGTCGATGCAGTAAAAGTCTATGACCAATTATCAGAAGAAGTGCTCCGTGTCATTGTTGCGGAGGCTAAAAAAAACAACATTCCTGTAATAGGACACTTTAAAGATGTGCGGGTAGCAGCTCGGGTTGGTGCTCACGGAATTGAACATACTAACGCTGTAGCTAACGCAATTGTAGACGAACCATCTATGAAGGAAGCAAAAAAACGGGTTCGAAAAGGATTCCCATTAATGAGTCAATCCTTTATGGACAGCAGTCAATTGCCCGGTATTGTTGAATTAATGGTCAAAAACAATCTCTACTTAAATCCAACTTTTCGGGGAGACTGGGAAGGAGATAGCTCTCAATTAGAAAAAGGTTTTCACTATGAAGATTTTGATCTTCTAATAAATGACTGGCGCCTTCGCTATGTGCCTTTGGCGTTCCGGATGGCCGTAATGAAAGAGTACCAAGAAATTGGTGTTTGGAACTGGCGAGATCTTTCTTTATATGAGCGCAATCTTTTCAATCAGGGATATAAAAATACTCAGCAACTGGTCAAAACTTTTGTAGAGGCGGGGGGAAAACTCTATGCGGGAACAGACTCAGCTCACCTAAGCACACCAGGATTATCTATGCACCAAGAATTAGAATTAATGGTAGATGCCGGAATTAGTCCACTAAAAGCTCTGCAAGCTGCCACAATTAACTCTGCTGAGCTAATGCGAATGACCGATCGCTTAGGAACTTTAGAAAAGGGGAAGGTAGGCGACGTAATTATCTTGGAGGCCAATCCTCTGGAGAATATTCGCAATACACGCAAAATCTGGAAGGTGATCAGTCGTGGCAAGGTACTTGATTTGAACTATCATGCTAATTTCAAAAATCCTCTTCCTAGAAACTACCCAGAGGATAGCTCTCACTATTTTCCTTCGCCCGAGATTCAAGCCGTTGCCCCCGAAGTATTGGAGTCAGGGGAAATTAACGCAAGCCTAACGGTAACTGGAACTGGCTTCATTCCTTATTCGTTAGTTCGATTGGACGGCATCCAACTTCCAACCAAATGGGTCAACAATTTCGAATTGCAAGCTGACGTAGCAGACGAGTTACTGCAGCCGGGAACACATACAATTAGTGTAGAAAACCCTGATTTTGCTGGGGGAACGGTTTCTCCTGGATGGCATGTTGCTCATCTTGGTCTCCGCAGCCACATATCTAACGATTTTTTAATATTAGTGCCATTTTAATTTTTGTATTCGGCCAGGATAGCAGGTAAAGGAACGATAGCTAAGAAATAGAGCGTTGCGCTTTGTTTGCTCAGAAAGCCTCCAAGTAGTCGTCAAAAAGATCCAAAAATACGAGGTCATTTGGGTTGCTTCGGCTACCCCAAAGTTCGACCGCTGTAAATTTGACGGAATAGCAGTGTTGGGGCTTGGGTTCCAGCCCATGCGCGGCTCTATCAGGAAGATGAAAGACCCCGTGGTCCCTGTCCACCTGTCCCCGGCGTCCCCGGACATATCGGGGATGTCGAGTATGACCTCGGGGATGCTCATTTGTTACCACAACAAGATCACCAACCTTAAATTTTGCAGGAACATCTACGTGGGCCTTACTGGTTCGGACACTTTGAAAACGGGATTCGACTTCTTCGGCCTTCACGGCCTGGTATCCATCTATCTTGGAAAGCCTCCTGTCCGGGTTCTTCAATTCTTCTTCAGTCATGAGACCATATTTCACATACATTTTTTCCATCGTATACAGCCGCAGACCGTAATAAGAATAACTCAGATATTCAGTTGGAGACAGGGTCTCCCT
>Ga0315336_1004142_pt1 | contig 17772 bp, 14 predicted proteins | sample ASW5metaG_FD_204512 | JGI IMG/M metagenome (GOLD analysis project Ga0315336, IMG submission 204512) | Ammonia-oxidizing marine archaeal communities from Monterey Bay, California, United States - ASW #5 | ecosystem: Environmental > Aquatic > Marine > Intertidal zone | place: USA: California... | reverse complement strand
CGTCGGCAGCCGTTTGCGCCATGATTGGGCCCATCGTTAACCGCCCTTCACAGTTAACCGCAACGTTTCGCGACTTCTATCCCTTCTGGGTCTTCCGGCCGGAAGGTATCATGCGAACGTCCAGATAGTGCCTACCGAGCGATGACTAGCCGGCGCTCCACGATGATCTACCCTGAAAAACTGCTCTTAAAATCTGGACCGCATCAAACCGGTAGTTGTGTTTACTTTTCCTGAAGGATCTCTGTCATGAATCCACAAGAATCATCTGCAGAAAAAATTTGGTCAATTTTATCGATCGTATGTGGTTATGTGGTGGGGTTGCCTTTTTGTTCTGTCCGCCCTTGTTCGGTATTGCCGGCGTTGTGCCAGGGATTATCGGCGTGTCAATGTCAAACAACAAGCTCCTTGGAGCGATTGGTATTGTGTTGTCCATCATCGGATCGGTCGTCGGCATGGTCTTTGGGGCGATCGTGATGGAGTACGCCACGAGCCTCAAGAAGAATTGACACTCAGCAGCATTTCCCTCATCAGTCTCGGTTTGCCGTGCCGCGACAAGGTTTTGCGTGAAGGGTTCGTACCTTTTAGAGCCAGGCGTTCTGTTGTGGCTTGCTGGAAACCATCGCTTAGATACACTAAAATAAACGTTGACCAATCTTGCTGCTTGTGCTGTGGCTCGTTGGGAACCGTCGCTTAGATACACTTTGTTAGCAGCGATTGCAGTTTAGTTGTTAGCTGTGGCTTGTTGGGATTCGTCGCATGCCTCCTCGAACGTCACCAGGTCGCCATCGGGACATCGCCGGCGGTAGAATCGACTTCATGAGATCCCCGCACCTGGCCCTCGCACTGGCGATCACGGCAACAACCGCCGTCGCCGCACCCCCACGTTTCGAACGCGACGTGTTGCCGATCCTGGCCAAGCACTGCCACGGCTGCCACGGCGCAAAGCAACCGCAGCAGAACCTGGACCTGCGGTCGATCCAGTCCCTTGTCGACGGGGGACTTAGCGGTGTCATCGCCGTCCCGGGAAAACCCGAACAGAGCTACCTGTACCAGATGGTCCGGCGTGGCGCGATGCCACCCCGCGGCAAGATGAAGCTGTCGGGGCCCGAGGTCGAGAGAATCCGGGCCTGGATTGCCGGAGGTATGGCAGCGGCGACGAAGTACACGATTCCCCCACAGCAAGACCCGATCACATCTCAAGATCGGGAACACTGGGCCTTTCGCAGGCTGGCAACACCCACGGTTCCCAGCGCCGGGCACTCTGAACGGGTGGTCACGCCGGTTGACGCTTTCATCGAAACTCGGCTCGAAGATACCGGCTTGTCGCTGGCACCGCTGGCTCGACGCGACACGCTGCTGCGGCGGATCTCGCTTGATCTCCTGGGAATCCCGCCCACCCCGGGCGACCAGGAAGACTTTCTGGCCGACCGGCGACACGACGCCTACGAACGTCTCGTCGACCGCCTGCTCGCCTCGCCCCGTTTCGGCCAGCGCTGGGGTCGCCACTGGCTGGACGTGGCCGGGTATGCCGACACCGTTGGCTTCGACCACGGTCCCAACCAGGTGATCATGACCGAAGGCAAGTGGCGGTACCGTGACTACGTGATCGATGCCTTCAACAACGACTATCCTTTCGACCGGTTCCTGCAGGAGCAACTGGCCGGGGACGAGCTGGTCGAGTGGAAGACGGCGGCGCGGTATTCGCCCGAGACGATCCGGCACCTGATCGCCACCGGATTCCTGCGAACCTCGCGCGACCAGACACACGAGTTGGTCGAGCTGATCACGCCCAGCTACTATGAAGTGCTCTACGAAACGATGGATGTCGTGGCCGGTGGACTGCTGGGCCTCTCGGTCAAGTGCGCACGTTGTCACGACCACAAGTTCGATGCGATTCCCCAACGGGACTATTACCGCCTGATGGCCACGTTGATAACCTCCTACAACCCCACCGCCTGGCGACCGGTGTACCCCTTCGACAAGGAAGTCAACGACCGATCACTGCCGGATGTCTCGGCAAAGACGAAGCAGGAAATCGACGTTCACAACGGCCCCCTGGATTGTGGAATCAACAAGCACGAGTCGCAGATCCAGGCCCTCCGAACGATCGCCCGGCAACGGGTTCTCGAGGAAAAATCGGGGGATCTTCCGGCCGCGATTCGAGCCGACGTGCTGGCAGCGATCAGTCAGGACGCGAAACAGCGGACCAAGATCCAGGTTTACCTCGCCGGTAAGTTCGAGAAGTCGCTGGCCATCAGCGATTCCGAGGTGACCGGCGAGTTGACCGACAAGGAAAAGACCACGATCGCGACCGAAGAAGCCGCGATCGCGACCCTGCAGACGCAACGACGGGCCTACGGCCGCATCCAGGCCCTCTTCGACGTGGGGACGGCACCCACGACCTTCGTACTCAAGCAAGGTCAGTACGAGTATCCCGGACCACCGGTAGAACCCGGGGTGCTCGGAGTCCTCTGCGACACGCCCGAGCAGGCCGTGCTGCGACCGACCCGGGCCCCCAACGGATCGAGCGGCCGTCGCCTGGCATTGGCCCGCTGGTTGACCTCCGCAGACACCCGCGCCTCGGCACTGGTCAGCCGGGTACTGGTCAATCGCTTCTGGCAGGCACTGTTCGGGCGTGGCCTGGTGGCCTCGTCAGGTGATTTCGGCATCCAGGGCACCGAGCCCACTCACCCGGAACTGCTCGAATGGCTCTGCCGCGACTTTCAACGACACGATTGGCAAATCAAACCCGTGTTACGCACCATCCTGCTTTCACACACCTACCGCCAGGCGTCGCATCTCGCTGATTCCCGGCAAGCAATGCAGGCCGACCCGGACAACAGGCTGTTGTGGCGGATGCCGCTGCGACGACTGGAATCGGAGGCCATTCGTGACAGCCTGTTATCGGTGAGTGGTCAACTCGATTCCTCGCTCGGTGGCCCCCCGGTTCCCCAGCAGACCCTCCCCGATGGTCGAATCGAGATTCCTCTCGAAAAACTGAAACGACCCTTTGATCACCAGCGACGCAGCGTGTACCTCGTCACTCGCCGTGGCTACTCGCTAACACTGCTGGACGTCTTCGATCAGCCGGCCATCCTGACCACCTGCAGCCAGCGACCGATCAGTGCCGTTCCACTTCAGTCCCTGGCGATGATCAACGGCCCCTTCGTCTACGAGCAGGCGACCGTCCTGGCCGAGCGGGTGGTGACGACGGCCGGGGAAGACGTCGATCGCCTGATCGAGTTGTTGTATCGACGGGCACTGTGTCGCGAACCCGATCCCCGCGAGCGAACATTGTGCCGGGAAGCACTAACAGCCGACATCGGGTCGTTCCTCAAGGCAGGACACGACAGGACGTCGGCCAAAGGGCAGGCAGTCGTCGAGTTGGCTCATACCCTGCTCAACACCAGCGAGTTCCTCTACCGGGAATAATGTGAGTTCTTCTATGACATCACCGGTAACCACAAAATTGACCCGCCGTGGCCTGCTGCAGTGCTCGTCACTGGGCTTTGGCTGGCTGGCACTACGGCACCTGCTGGCCGGTGAAACCACCAGCCTGCATCCACAACGTGGCCAGCTGATGGGGCCGGCGAATTCGATCATCATGCTTAACATGGTTGGCGGCCCCAGCCAGATGGACCTCTTGGACCCCAAGCCAGTGCTGCAGAAACTCCACGGCCAGACGGCCGAAGGCACGTTCGAGACACTACAGGCAGGCAGCGAGACCAAGAAGCTGGTGGGGACGCCTTTTCACTTCCGTCCCCACGGTGAGTGTGGCATGGAGATCTCTTCGATGCTGCCACACCTGGCCGGCATCGCCGATGAGCTGTGCCTGGTCCGCTCGATGTTCGGTGCCAACAACAACCACCCCCAGGCACAACGGTTTTTCCAGAGTGGCAAGATCGTCCCCGACTGGCCGACGTTGGGGGCCTGGATCGGTTACGCGCTGGGAACCGAGAACCGGAACATGCCGTCCTTCGTCGTGCTCCGCGACCCGCACGGATACACCGACGGCGGCAACAACCACTGGAAAAACGGCTGGTTGCCCGCCGTCTACGGCGGCATCGAGATCCGTTCCGAGGGTGACGCGGTACTGAACCTGAAGCCCGCACGCAAAGTGCCTGGGGATGTGCGCAGCCGTAACCTCCAATTGCTGGCCGCACTAAACCGCGGCCGGCAGCAACTCTATCCAGAGGACAGCCGACTCGAGTCACGGATCCGAAATTACGAGCTGGCAGCGCGGATGCAGGCTAGTGCCGAACAGTTGCTGAACATCAGCGGTGAGACCGCCGCCACCAGGACCCTGTATGGGCTCGACAACGAAACAACTGCCGATTTCGGACGTCGCTGCCTGATGGCGCGGCGGATGGTCGAGTCGGGCGTCCGTTTTGTCGAACTGATGGTACCCGTGGTCCATGGCCGCAACCCGTTCGACAGCCACACCGACCTTGAACCCGGCCTGAAGAAGATCTGCCCGATGGTCGATCAGCCTTCTGCGGCACTGATCCAGGACCTCAAGCAACGAGGGTTGCTGGATTCCACGATCGTGATCTGGTCGGGTGAATTCGGACGGCTGCCGATCTCGCAAAGCGGTACCGGTCGCGATCACAACCGCCACGCCTTCAGCACTCTGCTGGCCGGGGGCGGATTCCGCAGCGGGCACATCCACGGAAGCACCGATGAGATCGGGTACCGCGCGGTCGACGACCCGGTCAGCGTCCACGATCTGCATGCCACGTTGCTGCACCAACTGGGAGTGGATCACCACCAGCTGAGTTTTCCACACAATGGCCGGGACGAACGATTGACCGACCCCGACGTCACCGGAGCGCGGGTGGTTCGCGAGTTGTTGAGCTAGTCTCACCGAGGCTCTGTCGTTGCTATGAAGACAATTCGTATTCATCAAGTCGACGCGTTTACGACTCAGATATTCGGAGGCAATCCGACCGCGGTTGTTCGCGGGGCCCACGTTCTGAACGACGACGAAATGCGGAAGATCGCTCGGGAAATGAACCTATCCGAGTCGGTCTTCCTGTTGCCCAGTGAAGCGGCCGGTGTCAGGATGCGGTTCTTCACGCCACCCGGCGATGAAATTAAATTTTGCGGCCACGCCACCGTCGGGGCACTCCACACCATCGCGACCGAGCAGATGTACGGCATCCGGGCGACCGGCCGGCAGCAGTTGACCATTGAAACCAATGCCGGCCTTCTGACCGCCTGGCTGGATTTTGCGGCGGGAGGGGAGCCCAGGCTCATTCTCGACTGTCCGAAAATCGACCTGGTATCGGCGCCCTACGAACTGGAAGATGTCGTTTCGGCTATGGGAATCAAGCGGGACCAAGTGGATTGGAGCAAGCCGCTGATGCTGGAGAAAACCAATAACTATCTATACCTTGCGTCGCCGGACATGACGGTCCTGGAACAGATCGACCTGGATGTTCGCGGCGCCATCGAGTTCGCCCAGGCGGACAGAATCGTCGTATTCTGTGTGATGACCTGCCAGACCTTTGACGCGGATAACCACGTTCACGCGCGCGGATATGCACCGCTCGTGGGTGTCCCAGAGGATCCGTTCACCGGGTCCATGCAGGGTGGACTGGCCGCCTACCTCCATGTCAACGAGATGATCACACCGGGCGTGCGCATGGTGGGATCTGAACAGGGGCATTTCATCGGCCGTCCGGGCGCGGTTCAGATCGAAATCATCGAGACCGAGCCGCAGTTCAGAGCCCGCATGCATGCGAACGCCCGGCCGGTGTTCGAGACGGAGCTGACTCTGCCGTGAAGCCGTCGAACCCGCAGATCAATACATACACGATTCAGCAATGGCTCTTCGACGAAGCTCAAGGGGCGTTCGACATCGATCTTGGAGAGAGCGGCATTCAATATCACTGTCTTGGTGATCTTCGCGCGGATCCCGCATTCGATCTGAACTATTCCCAGGATCGCGGCAATGAGAACCTACGCACCATGATCGCCCAGATGTATGGCGCCGGTGCAGATCAGGTGATAGTCACCCACGGCAGCCAGGAAGCGCTTTACCTGTTCTACAGATGCCATCTCGGCCCCGGCGATCACGTCCTGACCTTCACCCCGGGCTGGCAGCAGTCATGGGAAGTCCCGGCCCACCTCGGTGCCGACGTGACGAAACTGCCTCTGGCACGGGAGTCGGATTACACCATCGACTGGCAAGGAGTCGCCGACGCCGTCCGGGACAACACCCGGCTCCTGATTCTCTGCTATCCCAATAATCCGCTCGGCGTCACGCTGTCCCGGGACGATTGGGAGCAGCTCGAGCGCCTGCGGGAGACCACCGGCATCCACGTCCTGATCGACGAGGAATACCTCACCGACTATCAGGCCTCCGTGTTCTGCCGCCTGCCGGGCAGTTACGCGGTGAGCAGCCTGTCGAAGATCTATGGCTTTCCCGGCTTGAGGCTGGGCTGGTTCGTAGGCGACCAGCGCGTAGTCAACCGCATGGTCAATCTGAAGCGGTATACGACGGTCTGCAACTCGTCGATCTGTGAATATTTCGCCCTGCAGGTGCTGGGCAATCGACTCCATTACGTCGAGCGCTACGAGAGGCTTCGGGGCGATGGCCTGGATGTTCTTCGACCGTGGGTGGAGGCGCAGCCGCAGCTTGCCCTGATCGAGCCGCAGGGGACCCCCTTCGCCTATTTGAAATACCACGGGCCAGGCACATCCGCCGACTTCTGCCTCCGCCTGCTGCAGCAAAAGAGAGTCCTGCTGATGCCCGCAGAGGTGTTTGAAGATCAGCAGGCCGTGCGTCTGAGCTTTGGGAGGCCCCGGGAGATGCTGCTCGAAGGATTGGATCGAATAAACTCATTTCTCGAAGCCGACCGCTAAGAACGAATTGATGCACCATGGCAAGTCGCGACTCTAAAAAAGGAGTAGCTGTGCAGGGGCATTTTCAACTGGCACTTTGTTTTTCCCATAATAAACCTCCATTTCCCCAAACTGGCGGTCTGTGATCTTCATAAGGCGTACTTGCCTGTCCATGGGCAATATAGACAACAACCTTCTGGGATGCCGTGCGGTTGCTTCTTCGCTAATGCAATATCGTGCATCTCTATTCAAGCTTCCTTCAATACTTGCGCATCCCAACGAGATACCCATTCTGGTGTAGAATCTGATCGTCAGATCAGAGCAGAAGGTCATCATGAACCAGCACCCTGGACCCCTGAAAATCGGCGTCATCGGCCTTGGCCGTTTCGGCCGACTCCATTCACTCACCCTCGCCGGCCTGGCCGAGGCGGAACTGGTTGGCCTGGTCGCCCGCCGCCAGGAGAGCCTCGACGCGCTGGCAAAGGAACTCCCCGGCGTCCCCGGCTGGCTGGACCTGGGCCAGGCAATCAGCGAATCGGGAGCCGACGCCTGGGTTGTTGCCTGCAGCACGGCACACCATGTCCCGGTCACTCGCACGTTGCTCGAAGCGGGAAAAACGGTGCTACTGGAAAAACCGATCGCCGACAACCTGGCGGACGCAGAGAGCCTGCAGCCGCTGGTAAAGGAGGACTCGAGCAACCTGGTAATCGGCCACATCGTGCTTTTTAACAGCGAGTTTCTCCAGCTCCTGGAAGAATCCCGGCGACAGGGGCCGATCAGCTACATCAACTGCGTGCGTCACCGTCCGGCCTCGATCGTGAAGGACTTCCCCGGCGAGAACCCGCTGCACGCTGCCATGGTCCACGATCTCTACGCCACCCAGGTACTGGTGGACAAGACAGAGCCGGACCATTTCAGCGCCCAGTACCATCGCACACCCGGGGGGGTCATCGATGTCGCCCTGGCCCAACTCGCATGGGATGGAGGGCCAGTCGCTTCTTTCGCCGCTTCCTATGCCACCCCCGCGGGGATGCCCCCGCGCGGGTTCGACCGCACCGAGATTTTTGGCGAGGGCTGGGCTGCCCGCATCGATCCCAATCCACGGCCAATTGAAGTCTGGGACGAGCAGGCCCGCTGGCCGCTGGCCCTGGAAATCCGGGCTGGCGAGGGCGCCGCGACCGGGATGATGGCCGAGGAATTACGCTGTTTCTGCCGTATCGCCAGGGGCGAATCGCCCGTTCCGACCGGTGCCAGCTACCTGGATGCCCTCCAGGTGCAGCGCTGGATGGAGAAGCTCGACGCAATCGCCCAATGAAAAGGCAAGATTGAATTGAGATGCACGTCTGCACGATCCCAGAAGTCCCAGGTGCTAAACCAAAAAGTCCCCTTTCCCGGACGCCTGGCCGATGACGGCGCTGTGGCTTGTTGAGAACCGTCGCTTAGATACACCTGGCTCCCCCTTGGAGAGCCAAGGGGTTGTGCGAAAGTTGTGCCAGAAGGTGCCGCTCACTGCGACACCCTTAAGTAGCGGGGACAGGATTCGAACCACGGGCCAAAACCCCGACAATAACGCATCTTTCAATTCACGCGGCGCAAAATGCAGCGCATTTTCGGCGCAAACTTCCGTGGATGACGCCGACCTGGAAACACTCACCGACGCCTGGCCCGATTTACCTCCACCCATCAAGGCAGCAATCCTGGCCCTAGTGCGGGTTGCTGTGGAGTCTGAGGAGCGGTAAACCGTCCGGCTACGCCGGGCAAGAGGCAAAGTGGTTAAGGTGATAAGGGGTTAGTTCTGGCCAAACGAAAACCGTTAAGAGGCCAGGAACGGTTGTCCGGAGGGAGGTCGTAGCGGAAGGCAGCACGGACGGCCTCCGGTATAAAGTTGAACGCCCCGCCACGCAACACACGGTATTCCCCCTGTGCCGCACCTGTCGGGTCGCTCACCACCTTCAGGCTGTCATAATCACCGTGCCAGTCCTGGCACCACTCAAACACGTTGCCGTGCATGTCGTACAAGTCCCAGGCGTTGGGCTTTAGCTCGCCACCCGGGCGGGCCTCGGCCGCTTCCCGACGAGAATCCGCCGACGCGACGGAGATTCTCGTGAGCCACTGTTTGTCCCTTGCCCGGGCTATGCGATTCGCCGCGTCCACGTCGTACAAGCTGCCAACCAAGCGACTGGGCATAGATGGACACCGTTTCGATTTCTGTCCCCTGGCGCTCTCGTTACGTCCGAATGGGTTGCGAATGTTTCAAGACAATTCCAAAAATCTTGGATTTTGTAGTTTGTGATTCACTCATAATCATATAAACTGAACTGCTTGAAACGGCTATTAACTACTTGGCTTTCTTGGTGGGACCACGGAGCCGCAAAGCAAAAGCAGAGATGCGCATCCGAGAGGGCCATCTGGTGCCTGATGGGAACGTTGTCACACAAAGCCAAGCCTCCCCGTTCTGTTTCGTTGCTCTGGATCGGTCTGCTCGTCGGAACCGTGGTGATTGATGCCGCATTGTCCCAGGAGGGGGCGCAGGCGGCGGAAACGAAAGCGGACAACGAGCAACGCCGACGCGTATTCTACAACCTCGACTGCAGTGAGTTCTTCGTCGGCACGTTCGGGCCGATCGTGCCTGAGACGATCGACAATTTTGTGGACAGTCACGCCGCCGTCGGCATCACCGACCTGTTGATAAACGTCAATGCGCAGCGTACCAACTATCGCAGCGACGTGTGGGAATCGTTTTGGGACGGCTACGATCCAAACGCGGGTGACGATCAGCCTTTTTTCGCGGGACTTGACCAGCAGCGGATGTTCGAGGCGCAGCTGTTTAAGAACCACCTGACGCTTGAGGAGCAGGGCTGCGACTACCCCAAGCGGATGATCGACCGCGCGCGGCAAAACCAGGTCAAGGCGTGGATCTCGCTGCGGATGAATGACGGCCACAATCAGCATTTGAAAGACCACCCTGCCCACAGCACGTTCTGGAAGTCGCATCCGCAGTGGCACTTAAAGTACGGGTTGGACTACGAGCAGCCGGAGGTGCGGCAGCACTACATGAAGCTGGTCCGCGAGGTGTGCACCCGGTATGACATGGACGGACTTGAGTTGGATTTCCTCCGTTTCTGGCTCTACTTCCGCCCGGGACGCGAGCACGCGGGTGTCCCGTTGATCAGCGACTTCGTCGCCGAGGCTCGCAAGCTAACCCAACAAGCCGCAGAGCGTTTGGGACACCCGGTGGAGCTGGCCGTGCGCGTGCCGACGAGACCGTGGATTGCCCGCCGGCACGGGCTGGATGCGGAAGCTTGGGGGAAGGTAGGGTGGGTTGACCTGATTGTGGCGACTCCGTGGTTTCCGTCGATCGACGGCGACGCGCCGCTGGAAACGTGGAAAGGGCTGCTACTGGGCACCAACGTTGAGGTCGCCTTAAGTCTGGACACCGGTATCAACTCGGGCGCCAGCGGACGCCAGCCGATGACGCACGAGGAGATGCGTGGCGTCTTGCTTAGCTCTCTTCACCGGGGAGCCGATGCGGTCTATTTTTTCAACATGTTCGCCAGCCCATACCAGAGCTGGCCGCGCGAGGATCATGACCAGTTGTTACGGGACGCAGGCTCCTATACGGCGCTGCAGTCTGGGCCGCGACGCCACCCGCTGACCCTCATCAGCCCCTGGGCAATCGGTGAGCCCGGTAACGATCGCGCGTTACCCTACACCGGAACGCACGGCACGTTCCGTGTTCCTATTGGTCCAAAGCCGACAAAGCAGCAACGTGCGCAAATTGAATTGGTGGTGCCAGGTAACGACCACCCGCTGGAGGTCCGTCTTAACGGCACCCTGTGCGCCTGGTCGGGGATGGCGACACCGGAGCACATCACGGCCTCGCGAACCAGCCGCGACGATACCGGGCGGCGGCACGTCTACGAAGTGCCCGCAAACGCTCTCAGCGGAGGATACAATTTGATCGAAGTGAAGGCCGAGCATGAGGTCAAGATCACATGGGTCGAGATCTCGGTGCAATGACTGTAATTGACGATGGTCCAGGTGTTCGGGAAACCTGGCAGACAGTGGAGCGCGGGTAACGAAAGGGTTAGCGTGAAAGCCTGGCAAAGCTTTGGTGGTTTGTTGAATCGGATGCTCTGGTTCCCGTTGGTGGGAGGGTGCCTGGTCGCCGGGTGTGGTTATTCCAGCCGGGCATCACTTGAAGGTACGGTCACCCTCGATGAGCAACCATTGCCAAGCGGATCGATCACTTTCGTGCCTTTGGTTGGGACACAAAGCCCGACGGCGGGCGGCGAGATCGTCGACGGAAAGTTTGAAGTTCCCGCTCAAGGGGGAACCTATTCCGGCAAGTTCCGCGTGGAGATTAACGCCAGCCGAGCGAACGGTGAGAAAGTGCCCCACCCGGGGAGCGGTCAATTGGTCGACGCCTACGAGCAGTACTTACCCCCCCAATACAACACCGACAGCGAACTGGAGGTGGAAGTCCACGTTGGCCAGCTCAACCGGTTCGAGTTTGCTTTACTGTCCCATTGAGGTGGAGGTCCCCGGTGAAATCCAAGCTGGCTGAACTGAAACGGCCCATCCACGGCTTTACACTCGTTGAACTATTGGTGGTCATCGCGATCATCGGCATCCTTGTCGCGCTCCTGCTGCCGGCTGTGCAGGCGGCACGTGAGGCGGCCCGGCGGATCCAGTGTGCGAACAATCTGAAACAGGTCGGCCTGGGTGTCCACAACTTTGCGAGTGCGCGCCAGGAGCTTCCCACCGGCTGGAATGGCGAGCTGGATCCCAATGGACGCACGAAAGAATATGGTCTATTCGTACAGATAATGCCCTATCTCGAAGAGGGTCTGGTGGAAGAAATGTACAACTATGATTATCGCTTTTTGAATCCGATCAATAAGATCCCCAACAAGCAGCAGATCGGGACATACCAATGTCCCAGTGACGATGCTGCAGGGCGCGCCTGGCATCACCTCGCGTATGACATGTACTTCTCGCGATCCAACTACGCCGCATGCTTCGGTTCGAACACGATGGCCGAGTACACGTTAGGTAGATCGCGGACCTGGGTGATGATGCAAGGGGAGCCCGCCGGCGCCAATCTGACAGTCAACGGCACGTTCCAAAACAACGAAGCACGAGAATTCAAGCACCTGACCGACGGGACCTCCAATACGGTCATGGCTGCGGAGGTCCTGGCAGGGAAAGTTGACGATGGTTATGGCGACAATCCCTACGATGCCCGGGGGATTTGGTCTTGGCCCAACATCGGGGCCAGCGTCTACACCCATCTTAATTCGCCCAATTCAAGTTCCCTCGATTTACTTTTGGTTTTTGAGTGCGTGAGCATGCCGCAGGACAATCTGCCTTGCGATTCACGCAATTATAACGAGAGTACACACCATGCCGCTGCTCGCAGCCACCACCCAGGAGGGGTGAATGCATTGTACGCCGACGGGCACGTGGAGTTTGCTACAAGCGATGTGAATGTGCACATTTGGCAGCAATTGGGTGCCGTCGCTGACGGTGAACTCGTTGCGACGCCGTAACATAGAGCCAATGATTAGCTCCTGTGTCGCGCCATGAAGACAGCCTATCAATTTGACCGATCCGTACATTTCGCCCCGACCGATCCTGGCGTGCGCTGGAGCAAGGATCCTTGGATCGCTGTCGACATGGACAACGACGACGCGACGGTGAAGATTGTCACACCGAATGTGATCGTATTACCACAGGGAGGCTATCGAATGTACTATACGGCCCTTTGGTACGGTGCTAATGGATTTGAAGATTCAACCTCCGTGATTCGCAGCGCGTTCTCTGATGACGCCGTGACGTGGAGGCGTGATCCGGGCGATCGAATTCGGCCGTTTGGGCCGAATGCGGAGTTGCGAGTACTGTGTCCGGAGGTGGTTCCTCGGCGGGACGGTGGCTATCGGATGTACCTCGAGGCGAATTCGCTGCAGCGCCCTGGTGTGGTCCTCAGTGCAATCTCGTCCGACGGTCTCGTATGGCAGCCCGAAGCCGGCGTACGGATCGGCGGTCAGAACGACTCGTACGGTTCGCCCCGCTGCCTGTACGTCAATGCTGCCGGCGCTCGGTCCCCGCGGTGCGACTGCCGCATTTACTTTCACCGGCGGCCGTTTCCCGACCGACTCGGCCTGAACGCTGGGCATCAGATCCGCAGTGCACTTTCCGAGGACGGGATGAACTTTGAGATTACGCCTGAAGCGTGCATTGCCCAGGAAAACGACTACGAATCGTTTTCGGTCTATGCGCCGGAAGTACTCAGGTTGGGGGACGGCGATTACCGGATGTACTATGCCGCCTGGAGCCAGCAGCCCAGGCACGGAAGGATCTTCCGCGCACGATCTTCGGACGGGCTGGTCTGGCAAAAAGACGAAAATCCTTGCCTGGTGTTCGGCGGGCGGTGGGACGCCGCAAAGGTGTCCGAGCCGTGTGTGATCGGTCTGGGCGACGGCCGCTATCGCATGTTCTACGAGGGCAGTGATGAGAAAGGGAACTGGCGCATCCTGAGTGCGACGTCTGGGGGGAGTGAGTGATTCCCCTAGACCAGAATCTCGTTCACAACGCGGCCAAAGACGTCGGTCAGACGGAAGTCGCGCCCGGCATACCGATACGTCAATTGCTCGTGGTCAAGACCCAGCAGGTGTAGGATCGTCGCGTGCAGATCGTGCATGTGAACCTTGTTTTCGACGGCGGTGTGGCCGAAGTCGTCGGTCGCCCCGAAGGCGAACCCTGGCCGCACGCCACCTCCGGCGAGCCATGTCGTGTAGCCGCCTGGATTATGATCTCGCCCGTCGCTGCCCTGGCTGTAGGGAGTACGTCCGAATTCGCCACCCCACCACACGAGCGTATCCTCTAGCATTCCTCGCTGTTTCAGATCCTTGAGCAAGGCGGCGATGGGCCGATCGACCGCGAGCGCGTGTGTGCCATGTTTGGGCATGTCCGCGTGTTGATCCCAGGCAGGGTTGGCCCCGTTGTCGCCGTACGTCACCTGGATGTATCGCACACCGGCTTCACAGAGCCGCCTCGCCATCAGGCACTGGCGGCCAAAATTGTCCGTTGGCTCGTCACCGATTCCATATAACGCCAGCGTATGGGTTGATTCCTGCGACAGATCGAACACTCGGGGCGCAACGCGTTGCATCCGCCAGGCTAGTTCGTAGGAGTTGATCACGGCGTTCACATCCTCATCGCCGGGTCGCGACCGTCTTTGTTCTGCATTCAACCTCTGGAGCAATTCGAACTTCCGCCGCTGCTGTTCTTGCTTATGTCCGGGGTGCGTCAGGTCGTGTATCGTCGCCGCCTTGGCCGGCCGCCCGGCGCGGCCGATGGCGGTGCCCTGGTATACGGCAGGCAAGAAGGCGCTGCCATGATTGCGCGGCCCGCCGTTTCCCGCGGGAGGGCTGATCGACACAAATCCAGGTAAGTTTTCGTTCTCGGTGCCCAGGCCATAAGCTATCCACGATCCAACCGAAGGACGTATCAAGTTGGTGGCACCGCAATGCAAGAATAAAGTTGCCGGACCGTGGGCGATACCCTCGGTGTGCAGCGAATGCACGAAGCAAAGTTCATCAACACAACTGGCGATTTCAGGAAACAGGTCCGACGCCCAGCGGCCGCACTGGCCATGCTGCGAGAACCTCCACAGCGGCTGCATGAGTCTCTTTGACACACCGCGCGTGCCTGTGTTTGCCAACTCCCGCGCATCGTCGAACATCAACGACTGGCCATCCCGCTCCTGCAACATGGGTTTGTAGTCAAACGAATCGACGTGGCTGACGCCGCCCTGCATGAACAGGAAAATCACGCGTTTGGCACGCGGCAGAAAGCCAGGCTGTTTCACTTGCAGCGCGGCGGCGGTGACTTGCTCGGCAGCCAGCCCCGACCAGGCGAGGTAACCAAAGCCACACGCAGCGTGCTGTAACGCTTGACGTCGGTTCACCAACGGATGGGTGTCAGTATTTAACATGTCACGTAACTTCTCCGAAAGGATTCGATATCATCCACCACAATTCAATCCACGTAACGAAAATCCACCGACGCAAATAGCGTCTGGTACAGTTCGCCCCAGATGTCCAGTCGCGTACTCGCGTCCGCCTCGCCCACGTATTCTAGGCCCAATCGCATCTCGGCGGCGCGCGGTCGTCGTCCTAACACGAGTCGATACGCCCTCTCGATCCGCTGCTCGTCAGTGGCTGTGGGTAATTCATTCCAAAGACGCTCAGCTGCCCATCGCGATTGTTGTATTACAAACGGATTGTTCAGCATGAACAAGGCCTGCGTCGGCACCGTGCTGACCGATCGGCGGCCGACCACGATGCTCGGATCGGCAAAATCAAACACTTCGAAAACGTCCAGCAACGCATTGCGAAATGCCGGAGCGTAAACGCTGCGCCGCAAACCTTCGTAGTGAAAGTCATAGTCTTCTTTGCGGTCCGGCAGGAACGTCGGCCCGTACATTTGCAAGTCCAATCGTCCACTGACCATCAACATCGTATCACGAATGCATTCGGCCTCCAGACGCCGTCGGTGCATGCGCCACAACAGCCGATTCTCGACATCGCCTGCCGCCGGGGTCCCATGGCTCGACATGCGGTACGTTCGCGACAACACCATCTGCCGTAACATCGACTTGATTGACCAGCCTTCGCGCTGGAATTGAAACGCCAGGTGATCCAGCAGTTCGGGATGCGACGGCAACTCGCCTACCGTCCCGAAGTTGTCAGGAGTTCTCACCAGTCCAACTCCATACAACCAGTGCCACAAACGATTTATGATGACGCGAGCTGTTAACGGATTGCTGTTGCCAGATAGCCACTGCCCCAGCTGTCGCCGGCCACTCTCGTGATCCATGAAGTCGATTGATGGTCCGTATGAGGCGACGTGTAAAAAACCTCGCGGCACCTCGGCGCCAAGTTTGTGGACGCTACCTCGGATGTGAATATGCGTGTTACCAATCTCGGACTCTTCCAACACCGACATCACCAGGTCACGCGGCGGCGCGGATGCTTGCCGCTTCTTCAATTCTGCTTCCAGCGATGCCAATTCCCTCTGCCAGGTCGCGAGGCGGTCCTGTTGCTCCTTGCCGCCCGCCGTCGGTGAGGGTGTCGCCTGGACGGCCAGTTGCTTGAGGTCTGACTCGGACAGGAATTGAACAGAATCGGCAATGACGTATCCGTCGCTGCCTTCCGTTCCGACAACGACCCGAACAGGCTCATTGCGGCGAAATGTAAACTTGCCCAACGATGTGAACAGCCGGTCGATCGGCGGTGTCGTTCGCTGATTGATCCGCGTGGTCTTCTGGCCATTTGCCCAATACACCGTGACGGGTGTCGTGGTCGCCCGATTCGGGTGCGGTGAGTAGGAGACCCTTACCTCATACTCGCCGTCGGCCGGCATCTGGGTCTCGAATGTTACCTTTTGTTGGCTGCTCCCAAGATTCAAGCCATGGAGGTAACCATCGCCGACAAACCGGGGGGCATTCGAGGAGTTAGCCCAATCACCGTGCAAGACAGCCGTCGTGTTGTCGAGCACAATCCCGGCGAGCTGGTCGATGGGGACCGATTTCGGACCGCTGGCGTGCTGAGACGGGTCGGTGGCAAGCAGTTGCTTTACCGCAGTGATCTGCCGCTGCAATTGTTGTACGGCATTCTCGTGTTCGCGAATTTGCTCTTCGCTCGCCGGATCCGACGGCAACGGCAGATCCAGCCAGCGCGAGACGTTTGCATGCTCTAGGGTCTTGGTATTGCGCAGAATTCCGGCCAGCGCGTAGTAGTCCCGCGTCGGAATCGGATCAAATTTATGGTCATGGCACCTCGCGCAACCCATTGTTTGAGCCAAAAATGCGCGACCAATCACCTCCAATTGCTCATCCACCACGTCCATTCGCAGTTGGACTTTGTCCTGGTTTTCAAAGTTGGTGTTACCCAGCGCTAACACGGACGTCGCCGTCATCTGCCGACGATGCTCCTGCCACGTTTCAGCCGGCAACAAATCACCCGCCACCTGCTCCATGACAAACCGGTTGAATGGAAGATCGCGGTTCCATGCGTCGATGACGTAATCGCGATAGCGCCACGCTTGGGTGAAGACCATTCCGCGCAATGTGCTGGATTCTCCGAACCGTACGACATCCAGCCAGTGTCGGCCCCAACGTTCCCCGAATCGCGGCGAATCCAAGAGCCGATCCACCAGTCGGCGGTAAGCCACAGGCGACGGTTTGGCCACGAATTGCTCGATCTCTTCCGGCGTCGGCGGCAGGCCGGTCAACGCGTAATAGACGCGGCGTATCAACACTTCCGGATCGGCATCCGGCGCGGGGCACAAGTCGTTGGCTTCCAGTCCGGCCAGGATGTACCGATCAATCGCATGATCGGACCATGCCTCGTCCCGAACCGGTGGTACGTTCGGCGCGCGAAGAGGCCGATACGCCCAATGCTCATGATGCTTTGATGGTTTATCCGAAGCGCCGGCTACGTCGCCGAGACACGGGACGCAGCTAAACACCGCGACGACGAGTGCAAAACGGACTGCCATGGCTGCTGTTGCGTGTTTCACTTACCGGAGCGCAAATCGCTTCGGCTCCGTCGCCGCAGCCCTGGTGCCGACATTAGCCCCAGAGCCAGCAACAACGCAGTGGACGGCTCAGGCACCACGCCCACGACGCCGGTCATCGCACCTGGGCTGTTACCGGGCGACACCGTGCCGCCGCTGTTGTTCAGGCTGCCGCCAATCGTCCCGGAACCACCGCACGTGCCACCAAGGCAGTTCACGGTACCTCCACCAGATGCCAGAATGTTGTTAATCTGGAGGGTACCATCGCCATCCTTGTTCAATGTGTTGCCGCCAAGAGTTAACACGTGGTTGAAAGTTAACGTCGAACTACTAGCAACAGTA
>Ga0315336_1004141_pt1 | contig 17775 bp, 10 predicted proteins | sample ASW5metaG_FD_204512 | JGI IMG/M metagenome (GOLD analysis project Ga0315336, IMG submission 204512) | Ammonia-oxidizing marine archaeal communities from Monterey Bay, California, United States - ASW #5 | ecosystem: Environmental > Aquatic > Marine > Intertidal zone | place: USA: California... | reverse complement strand
GTGACGGTCTCCGAGCAGGGGCCGCAAGAGCGCCAGTGTCTCTTCGTAGCGGATGGCCGCACCCCGATAGTCCCCCTGATGTTCGAGCAGACGAGCCAGCGCGTGGATCGCTCCGAGACTTGCGGTGTGTTTCGGGCCATAGGCGCGGCAGTAGATGTCCAGCGCTTCCTCGAGCGCCGGCCTCGCCTGTGCGAAGTCGCCTCGTTCCATGTGTAGAGAGGCCACCCGCTTCAGGCTCGCCGCCAGGTCGGTGTGGTCTCGGCCCATGCCGCGACGGATCGTCAGTGCTCGCTGTGCCGTTGCCAGAGCCCTGTCGGTGTCTCCCTGTTTTTCGAGCACGGTGGCGAGCTCGTCCAGACTGGTCGCCACGCGGGGGTGACCCTCACCGAGCACGGCGATTCGGATGGCGAGGCCCTCCCGGATTCTGGTGTTGGACTCGCTGTAGTGGCCTCTCGAGAACTGAACGCGCCCGATGTTGTGCAGGCTCTGAGCGATGTCGACATGATCTTGTCCAAACAGATGCAGGCGGACCCGAAGGGCCTCGTTGTGCTGTGCCAGGGCCTGGTCGAACTGGCCCATGCGGTGGGACAGATTGCCCATGTTGTTGAGGGTGCTTGCGATGGCCGGTTCGTCTTCCTCGGCGCGCAGAATGTCGAGAGCCTCCTGATACATCAGTTTGGCCAAAGTGAAATCGTCGGCACGTCGGTGGAGTGTGGCCATGTCCACCAAGGTGTAGGCAACCTTTACGTGGTGGTCCCCGAAGGCGTTGCGGCGGATCTCGAGGCACTCTTCGAGTGTGGAGAGGGACGCGTCGAACTCGCCCAGCAGCTTCTGCACGCCCGCGAGCTTCGCGAGGCTGTGGCCGACTTCAGCGTGGCTGTTCCCGAGGACTCGCCTTCGAATGATCAGGCCCCGCTCGAAGAGTGCACGGGCCGCGTCATAGTCTCCGAGGTGCTGGATCTGGAGCCCGAGCAGGTCACCGGTCTCGGCCGTATCGACGTGGTCTTTGCCCCATGCCGTCCTCTGCAGGTCGAAGCTTTGCTGAAAGAGGTCCCGAGCCGCTGCGTAGTCCTGGATTGCGGACAGCTCCAAGCCCCTGTCGTTCAGCCGCCTCGCCTCGACTTCGATGCCATCGGCGGCTGCCGGGGTGAGACTGAGCATGCACAACAGCGACAATAGAGTGAACAATGAGGTGTCCCAGCCAGGGGTTCAGCTCTTGTGTGTTTTCAAAACCGCAGGTGGCACACGCCGGTGGTGATCCTTGCGATGTTGCCGCGCGTAACCATTCTCGAGACATCCCGTATGTCTGGTCAATGGAGGCCTCCGTGGTGCTAGCGCTCTTGTTCTCACTCATCACTTCGACATCCATCGCCGCGGACTGCGGCGGGGGAAAGTGCGCACTCAACCCCAGCACCACGGAGGCCTTCTTGTCCTGGTCCGCTCCCGAAGACACCAAGGTTCCACCCATCGACAAACGCGCCCCGGAACACCTGCGCGTAGCGACGTTCGCCCTCGGTTGATTCTGGGGACCCGACTCCCGGTTCGGGAGTCTCCCCGGTGTTCATCGGACTCGAGTCGGCTACGCCTCAGGGGCCAAAGATCAGCCCACCTACCGAGCGCTGGGCGACCACACCGAGAGCATCGAGATCGTCTATGACCCCGAGGTCATCAGCTATGGCAAGCTGGTGGACGTGTTCCTGGAGGCGCACTCGCCGACGTACGAGCCGTTCAGCCGACAGTATCGGTCCGCCGTGTTCGTGCACGACGAAGAGCAGCGAGCGGTAGCGAAGGAGAAGTTGGCGGCCAGGGGCAAGGAGCTCGGCAAGCACCTGTACACGGCGGTCGAAGAGGCCCCGACCTTCTGGGCCGCCGAGGATTACCATCAGAAGTACAGGCTCCGCGGCGACAAGGAGCTCATGCGGTTGTTCGGCGAGATGTACGCCAACGACGCCGACTTCCTGGCGTCTACCGCCGCAGCTCGGGTGAACGGATACCTGGCTGGGTACGGTGACGGAAAGGACCTGTACAAGCTGGGGCTGCCGGTCAGCGCCGTGGCACGCCTTCGGGAGCGTCTGCAACGGTGATCCCGCGGGTGTAGAAGGGCAGCACCGCGAGCCCGATCAGCAGCGGCAGGGACCAGGCGGCCTCGGTCCATCCGATGGTCGTCGTCTCTATGGTGATGATCAGTGGCAACGAGGCGGCGGTGAAGTTGAACGTGAAGTGCAGGGCCATACACGCCCACAGCGAGCCCGTGCGCACGCGAATCCAGCCCATCACCAGCCCGAATACGAAGGTCCATGGCAGCCGCAGCGAGACCAGGTGGGCAACGGAGAATGCGGCCGCCTGAAGCACAATGGCCAGGCGTGTGTTGCCACTGCGCATCAGCAGTCCGAGGATCACGCCGCGGTACAGAAACTCCTCGCAGATCGCCGGGTATATGCCGATGGCCACTGCCGCCCACGTGCCCTGGGTGGCCTCATTCATGGTCTCGATGAAGCCGCGAATGATCGCGTTGTCCGGGATAACGGCTGCCGAGGCGCCCATCACGAACGTGGACAAGCCGAGCATGCCGACGGTCATGGGAATCGCGAACGCGACATCGCGAACCGCCGGCTTGTGGAGGGGAAGCAACTCTCGCCAGTTGATGCCGAGCACGGGTCCGGCCATCAGAGACGGAAGGAGCATGAAGCCCACAAAGCCGAAGGTCATGCCGACCCACAGATTTCCGCCAAACGCCGCGCCCCCGGCGAGCACCGCACATGCCATGCCCAGGCAGGTCAGGAAGAGGGCCTCGGGAAGGTAGTTTCCGTGTGCGCGACGCTGCAGCGCCGGGTCGACTCCAGCAGAGGCCGCTTCCTCGTTGGCGAGAGAATGCGCGCACCACGCGACGATGAGTGCGGTCCAGCCAATGGCCGCAAAGTCGGAGAGGAACCCGGCGGCGCCGAGGTAGCCGCTGGATGCGACCAGGGATCCGCCGATGGGCACCAGGGCCGCGAGCCAGGGGGTCTCGATGAGGTAGACGGAGAGCCCGACGGCGACCGTCATGACGCCGAGCACCGCGAACCAGCGAAGGGTCGCGGACTGGACATCGCTGGCGTGCAGAGACGTGCGGATGGAGGCTGCGCCGACCACTGCGGCGATAGCCGGTGCGTGCAGGCCATGTTCGAGGTGTTCAAGGAGCTCGTAATAGTAGGCCGTGGCCATGAAAGCTGCGGCACAAGCTACACAAAGCACTGTGGTCAGAGCCACCAGAGAGAGGATCCACGCCCAGACCAACTCGGACTCGCGGGTCTGTGTACAGCGCAGTTGTTCGAACAGGCCCGACGCCCGCCGCCGCGGAACGGCCTCGATGGCGAGGGACCCCGAGATCATCACCGCAATGACGCCCAGGAGTGACCCGAGCAGCGACAGGGCCGGCGAATCGGCCTCGTCGTCGCCGGCCGTGTCGTCCGCGCCCTCGTCGTTGAGGACCTTCGCCTGCACCAGGACCAACGGGTAGACCGGCAGGCCCAGGGCGTCGTAGCGCGCTTTGCGGGTCGTTTCGACGATCGCACGCACGCACTTCTCCGCGGCGGACAGCTCGACATCGTCGATTTCGATCAGGCGCAGGATAGGGATGTCGTCGTCCATCGAGACCACCATGCGCAGGTTGGCGGCCTCTTCATCGACGAAGGCCCCCGGCCACACGAGGTCGTCGGGGAGTAGTTCGGCATTTTCGGCGTACATCGCCGGCCAGTCGCCGTCTCCACACTTCTCGGTAGGTTGGGGCTTGGGCTGGGCGATCTGCTCCGTAGGCGTCTCTTTTTCGTCATCGCCGTCGTCGAAGACGAAGTACCGCATGCCCGGCAGGAACAGCAGCGCACTCACCGCGGTGAGCAGGAACATCGCCTGCATCGTGCGGTCGCGCACGATGGTGAGGACCTCGAGGGTGGCCAGCGCCCACAGTCCGTTCACTCGTCCCCCTCACCGGGCGGCAGCACGCGCTCGCCCTGGGCCAGGAGGTGAACGACGCGCAGCGAACCTGCGGTCGCAAGGAGCGTGCCCGCGATGCGCAGGAGCTGCCAACCGACGCCCCCGTCCTCGGCAAAACCGAGGAAGGGGATCTGCGGGTAGTCGTACATGACCGGCACGGCGAAGACCGGTGAGATGAACAGGATCATGTAGGAGCCGTAGTACAGCGCCATACGCACCGAGTTCGCGGTCAGTCCGCACACCAGGTACAGCCCGTTCGCGAGCAGGACCGTCGCCGCCGCCTCGACGATATCGAGCGCGCGCACATCACCGCCGATTTGATCGCCGCCCATCAGGAAGAGCGTGAACATCGGCAGCATCACCAGTCCGAGAAAGAAGACCGTTCCGACGAGCAGTCGGGCGGTGTAGAGGACCACGACCGGAGTCGCCGTCACCGCGAGAGACTCCAGGGCACCGCTGAGTCGCTCGGCCGCAGTCCGGACTGGAATCATGAAGCAACCCAGGTACGAGGCCATGAACACGTACCAGAGCCAAAACGCTTGGCGCTGATCGAAGTCGAGGTCGGAGGACTCGCCGGTTCGCACTTTGGCGACGATTCGTACTTCTTCGCCCACTCCGCCCGCGTCTTCGATGCGCCCATCGAGCTCGGCGCGCATGGCCTTTTTCAGCGCATACCGGACTTCGCCGTGCCCGTCCTCTTCGGCCAACACTTCCGCGTCCAACCAGGCGTCGACCGGCGGGTCGCGCAGGCTCCAGGTCAACACGGCTGCGTCGGCTTTGCCGGACTCATACGCCTCGCGTGGATTTTCGACGCGCAGGACGTCGAAGTCGTCCTCCAGGACCTCTTGCAGATCGACGCCGGGCGGATCTTCCAATGGAATTGCGAGGGTGTCGTCGCCGAAGAAGCTCAGGCCGATGACCGTGATCCCCAGACCCACAGGCACGACGAGTAGCGCGGGAAGCAACCCGAAGGTGTAGGTCTCCTGCATGCGGAGCAAGCTCATGATCTCCGTTCGCAGAGCGATCCAGAACACCTGGATCACGCGCCCACCAACTTCAGAAAGGCCTCCTCGAAGGTGTCGGTCTCGGTCTGCGTGTTCAGCTCCTCAACGGACCCTTCCGCTTTGAGCATCCCGCGGTCGATGACCCCGATGCGGTCACAGATCTTCACCGCTTCGCGCAGGATGTGGGTGCTGAAGATCACGCTGGCGCCGCGGTCGCGGGCCTCGAGGATGCTGTCGAGCAGGCGATCGGAGGCGACGAGATCCAGTCCGGCGGTCGGCTCGTCGAGGATGAGAACGGGGGGCTCGTGGATCGCTGCGGAGGCGATGCGGACGCGCTGCCGCATTCCAGTGGAGAGCGTCTCGATGCGCCGGTCTGCAAACTCGCTGATGCCGTAATTGGCGACCGCCTGTTCGACCGCCTGTTCGACGTTTTCCACCCGATGCAGCCCGGCGAACAAGGCCAGCACTTCTCGGCAGCTCACCCGTGTCGGGAGGCCGCTGCTAGCGGACAGGTAGCCGAGGGATGCTCGGACTTTCTGAGGAGCGGTCTGCACGTCGTGACCGCACAGTCGGGCGGTCCCCGATGTGGGTTTGGTGAGCGTGGCGAGCATGCGCATGGTCGTGCTCTTTCCCGCGCCATTGGCACCGAGGAGGCCAAAGACGACGCCCTCTCCCACGGAGAACGACAAATCATCGACGGCGCGCACCGGCTCGCCGTTCGGGACCGGCCAGATCCGGGTGAGGTTCTCGGCTTCGATCCGCGGGGAGGTCACGGGCCCCAGATGGCCTCGCAGTCCTCGAGGACCTGAGCGGGATGCGTGCCGACCGCGAGGTTGTCGAAGTAGCCGAGCAGCAGATCTCCGTTCGCGTCGAGAAGCACCGTCACCCGATCGGGAACGAATGCATTGGCGTTGTCGGCGGCCCGGTAGTGAATGGCCAGGGTCTTGTCTGTGTCGGTCCAGACTTCGTATTGGAAGTTCTGGTCGAGGGCCCAGTCCTGATTGTTGGCGACGCCGCCGAACGTGACACCGACGATGTCGACGCCCAGTGCCTGAAACTCACTGTAGAGGTCGCGGTACCCGCAACCTTCGGTGGTTCAACCAGGGGTTCCTGCAAGGGGAAAGAACCACATCACGGTGGGGTGGCCTATCAGATCGGGTTGGGCGCGAGCGCCTCCGTCCCGATTGATCGCGTTGAATTCCGGGGCGGCGAGCTCGAAGCCCGGCAGCGTGCCGTGGTACTCGCCATCCAGCGTCGTGCCGCCCGTCGTGGCGGTGTCGGTGTCGTCGTCGTCGTCGTCATCGTCTCCGAAAGTGAGGAGATCGGTGTCGCTGGCGTCGTCGTCATCGCCAGCGACGTTGTCCGCGGGCGCCGGCGCGCAGGCCATGAGGAGGAAAAGGGGGAGGGTTCGCATGCGCGCAATGTAGCTTCACTCGACCAACTCCGCCTGAGATCTGGCATGGTCGGCTTCTTCAGTCCTCTTTCCGCGAGTATGGAGGGTCTCGCAGAGCCTCCAGAGCATCCGCCGCCGCTCTGGATCGTCGGTCAAGGCCACCGTCTCGATCAGAAACAGGACGACGTCCTCATCGTCGCTTCCAATGGCGTCGAGCGACGCGACGGCACTGTTGTAGCTGAGCCGCCAGGACTCATCGGGCGCCGCGAAGAGCAACGAGGCCTCGATGGCGGCGACTTCGCGGGCGCGCCCTTGGGCTCCGGCACCCACAGCCGCGGCTCGAAGCAGGGTCTCCGCCTCGGCGACGTCGCCCTGGCGGAGTCTGATCAGGGACAAGCCATATTGGGCATAGAGCGCGCCAGCCGGACCGAACTCGAGGTAGAGGCGCAGGGACTCCCTCAGCTTCTCCTCCGCGTCGGGCAGGCGGCCAGCGCGCCCAGCCATTCGGCCCATGGCCTGTAGGCACGCGGCTTGTCCGTGTCCGTTGTTTTGTCCGCTGAACGCCGCAAGCGCCTGCTCGAAGAGCTCCTTTGCCTCGTCGGTTCTCCCTTGCATCTCGACGAAATTGCCCAGTTGGTAGAGCGCATTGGCCACGGTCCGTTCCTGTCCCGCGACCAGCAGGCGATCGAGGGATCGCCGCAACAGGCGCTCGGCCTCGACCATGTCCTTCCGGTGCATGGCCGCAATGGCGCGAACCCGGTCGCAGCGGGCCGTCCCCAACGCGTCTCCCGCCTCCTCGAACGTCTGCCAGGCGAGCTCGAGCTCGACCTCGGCCTCGTCGAGTCGGTTGATCTCCAGGAGGATGAGCGCGCGCATCTCCCTCGCGGGCCCGACGTGTTCGAGCCAGTCGTCGCGCCCGCTGCCCTCTGTGATGAGCTCGTCGGCGATGGCCAGTGCTCGAGTGAATTGCCCCAACGCCTGTCGAATCTTGCCCTGCCGGACCCGAACTGCCCCGTACCGCGGGTCGCTGGCGGAAACGGTCATGCCCTTCAGACAGCGCAGACATTCGTCGAGAAGGTCCAGGGCGAGCCAGTTGTCCAGGTTTATGGCTGCTTTCAGGGCTGCGGCCCACAAGATGGGTTCGGCGGTTGGGTGCTCTCCGGCCTCCATGAGGTGCCGGCCCCGTCGCCATTGGTCGCGCGGGTTGGGCAATCCGAGGAGCGCGGCGGCACAGGCGCGATGGTGGGCGGCGACGTTTCCGTTGGTTTCGGCCTTGGCGAGCAGGGTTTCTCGGGCGAGACCGTTTGCGAACCGCCAACCCCCATCCGCCGGTTGCACGATGCCATTGACGACCAGGCGCTCCTCCAGCTCGGGCGGGATGGCGATGGCCTGTTGAGCACATGCCGCTTTCCACTCCGTGCCGTTGACCTTTCGTCCCAGGATCGCCGCGCATTCCAACGCCGGCCCGGCGTCGCCCTGCAATCCGGAGAGCACCGCGCCGATCTGCCGGCCGAAGGTGGCGGCAATGTCGTTGGGCAGGGGCGCGGTGACGTCTGTCAGCAGCGCCAGTCCCTCGCCCGACGAGACCAACAGGTCCCGCTGGACCCAGGCGCCGATCATTCGCACCGCGAAGAGCGGGTTGCCCTCTGTGCGCTCGGCCACTTGTGTCGCCAACCGAGGCGACAGTCCGAGTTCTTCAATGAGTAGCTGCGACTCGTCAGCGGCCGGCAGGGCATCCAGGCGAATAGTGGGGACGTCGGTGAGGATCTGGGCTGGGGACGGTTCTGGCTCGTCGGTGCAGGCGGTAAGAACGACCATCACCGGCGCCTGGAGGTCGGCGAGCAAGGTGGCCACGAACCGAGTCGATGCGACGTCGATGTCGTCGAAGGTCAGGACCAGCGGGCGCTCGGTGGCGATGTGCGTGACCACATCGAGTAGCGCCGTGTCCCGGGTGTCGGCCGGCATGTCTTCCGGATGCAGAACCGCCTCGATCGCGTCCAGCCGCAGTGCGGGAAGACGCCGATGCACTCGCTCCGTCGCGTCGTCATCCTCCAGTCCGTCGAGCTGAAACCACCGCTGAAGCGCCCGCGCGACGGCGGGTCCCTGACTGTCGGCGATGACGCCGATCGTGCGGGCGGCAGCGTGTGCGTGTGCGTTCCTGGCGAGCCACGCGCACATGCGGGAGCGGCCGACCCCGTGGGCACCCTCGATGAGGACAGCCCGTGGGCAGTTCGACTCCTTGGCCCAGCGCAACATCGTCCAGAGCAGATCACGCGCTCCGTGCTGGCCGACCAGTCGCGGCTCCCGTACGCCAAAGAGCCGAAGTCCAGCGGTGCGGAATGCCTGGGTGGCTCGTTTCTCGGCCTCGCCCAGGGTCTTGGGGACCCATGCCGGGGGAATCTCGGCGGCGGGCAGGATCCAATCGACCTGGTGGGCTGGGCGATAGCCGCGCTCGTCGAAGTCGTTGGGCAACATCGTCTCGGTTCGCGTCGTCTCCGGCGTGCCGAACTGCGCGGGTAGAAGTGGCACCTCGGCCGCCAGTGTAAGCAAGGATCGCTCGGCTTCGACCGCCCGTTGGAAGCGCTGTGCGGGGTCCTTCTGGAGGAGCCGGGCCACCCAGGCGTCGAAGCCGGCGGGTGCAGACGAGCCCGGTCGGATGAGCGGCGGCGCGTGGGCGAGCTGGGACTCGCGGAGCGACGTCGCGCTGCCCTCGAAGGGCGGCCGTCCCTGTACCAGATGGATGGCCAGGCAGCCCAGCGCATAGAGGTCGGTCCATGGACCGAAATCACGGGTTGCACCACGAAATTGCTCGGGTGCCATGTATCCCGGAGTGCCGGCGATCTTGAAGCGTGGCGCCGATGTTCGCTCGGCCACATGGGCGAGGCCGAAGTCAGTCAGGCGGACCGCGTGGCCAATGGGCCCGTCATTGGCGATCAGGACGTTGTCGGGCTTCAGATCTCGGTGTGTCACTCCGCGGGCATGGGCGTGGGCCAGAGCGCGAAGCAGGGCCAGGAGCACGGCGCGGCTCTTTCGCCACGGGAGAAGGCCGCAGAAATCGCTGAGGGTGCCGTGCTGGGCCAGCTCCATCGCGACATACGGACTCTCGGCTGCCAGGGCGCCATCGGTCATCGCGTCGGCGGCGGAGCCCACCATGCCGTGATCGAGCACCACTGCGATGTTCGGGTGATCCAGGCCCGCCATAGCGTGCACCTCGTCATAGAAGGCGCCGCGGATGGCGCGGCGCCGAAATCCGGAGGTGGTGATGACCTTGACCGCGACGTCGGCCCCCGATGAGCGGTGAGTCGCTCTCCAGACCTGGCCCATACCGCCGCGGCCGATGGGCATCTCCAGATCGAACGGTCCGACAGGGGCGGACGCACCCGAGAGCGCGAGAGAGCGCAGCGCCTGCCGGGCCTTCGCGACCTCGTCGTCCTGGGACATCATCTCCCAGCTCCAGAGCGCCAGCGACCACGCCCTGACCGCGCGGGAGGTCGCTTCGGACCCGGTCCTTTCCTGAGCTGCAGCGCCGGCCATGGCCAGGGAACGGGCGATATCGGTCTCGACGCGGGCGTACTCCTCGATCTTGGAGGCGCGCACGAAGCTGGCTTCCCACGCAACGAAGTCCTGGAAGTGCTCGTCGACTGGGAGCTCGAGACAGGCCGTGATGCACTCCCAGCCGTAGGCACCCTGCTCGGTGAACAGCTCACGCACGCGGCGCAGTTCGGAGCGCGCGTGCTCGAAGTTCCCGCGCGCGATCTCGACGATGGCCTGGTTGAGTTGGACGTGGAGCGCGCGCGGGCGGAGTCGTACCGCTACTGCGTACGAGGCCGCGGCTGCGTCGAGATCACCATGGCGTCGGTGGAACTCGGCCAGCGCGTTGTGGAATTCTGCGACCTCGCCGACCTTCTCCATCGATGCGGCGACCACGAGTCCTTCGCCCGTCGCATGCCGTCCGCCGGACTCGTCTCCCGTGTAGGTGCGGAGAAGGCCAAGCAGGCGCAGCGCGTTGGAGAGGTTCTTGCGGTTCTTTCCGGCGCGTAGGTCGTCCATCGCGCCCATCAGGATACGCAGCCCTTCACTTCGCCTGCCAGCGCGATATTCGAGGGCGGCCCGGGTCGCGGCGACGATGCCAATATGTCCTCGGTCGCCACTCGCCGCGGCGTGCTTCGCGAGGACCCGGAGCCGATCTTCAGCTGCTGCGGGATTGCCTCTCGCGCGCCGAATCCGACAATAGGCGAGACCACAGCTGATGACGGCGTCTTCGAGGCCCACGGCGAGCCGCTCAGCGCGCGCTGCCAATGTCTCGGCGCGGTCGAGATTGCCCGCATCGATCTCCAGGTGCACCAATTGCAGAATGATGGGTGCCAACGCCGGAGTCCAACCATGCGCCTCGGCCCGATGTGCCGCTTCGGCCAGCGCGGGCCGCGCCTCGACCGCGGGCAGGGCGCCGGCGATGTGTATCGCCCGCAACTGAAGGTTCAGACCGCGGCGGGGATCCCTTGTGGTGGCCCCGGCACCATCGAGAATGTCCTCGCGGAGATCGGCGATAATCCGACATAATCGCGCTCGTGACTCGCCGACGGCCCGGATTTGGGCGGCGTGCAGGACGTCGAGAGCGGCGGCGGTTTCGAGGCCCTCGACATCCCTGAGCACGGTGGCGAACCAGGTCCGATTCTCCACGGCGGCGGTTGGCTTTCTCGATCGCCCGATGGCCGTCGCGAAGGTGACTTCGGCGGCATTTCTGAGCTCGTCGAGCAGGAAGTCTCCGTGCTGTGAGGGAGTGGGAGGCATCTCGAGGATCAGGGCAACCGGCGCGGGCAGCAAGCGACGGACGCCGAGCAGATGGGCGGCCTCGGCCAGCCCGGCCAGGTCACCGCGGACGTGAACGGCGGTCGGCACACCTCGCTGTGGCCACTGTTCCTCGGTCAGAGCTTCGGTCAGAGCCGCAGCGATTTGCCAGCGATTGCGGCGCGCGAAGGCCACCAGATCCCGCGCCGCGTCGGCGGCTCCAGGTCCTTCGATGACTACGGCCCAAGCTCCGCCATCGCGGACCCGTGCCAGTGCATCCTGGGTCGCCGTCACGCCATCTGTCCGCATCTCCGATTGGAGATCATCGTAGCAAGGACGAGCGCGCCCTATTTGTCCGGTACTGTCGCCCCATCGGGACCAAACCGGCTGTATTCCAACACCTGTCCGCGATCATCCCGCTCGATCCTGATCTTCGATGCGCCATCTGGACCGGTGACCTCCTCGCCATCACCGTCGAGGAATGCGACGATGTGAGGGTAGGCCATCGGGTCTGTCTTCACTCGCAGATGAACCCAGCCGTCCTTCGATGTCGTGGGGGCTCCGTCGAGACCGAGACACGACGTGGTCCAGTTGTCGGCGTCCCAGAAGATGTCGAAAGACGCGCACCCCACCGAGGAAAACACCGGCTGCCGTGCCGCGTCCAGGCAGCGCACCTGCACCGGATGTCCGATGGAGTCCCAGTCGGTCTGCACCACCGTGCATCCGTGGACATCTGGCCGTGCTGCAGCGACCTCCGTCGGTCGCGCCGGGTGGCGAGGCTCTCCATAGGTGTAGCGGAGCCGGTTCTTGTCGCGACCGCGGTGGATCTCCTCGACCACCCTTCCGGACTCGTCCCGGACAAAGCGCACGCCGCCTCCCTCGAAGGAGGTCTCTTGCAGGCGATTCCAGGCGTCATAGAGGTGTTTTTCGACTTGGACACCCCGATCGAGAGAGGGCATGCTGTGGGTCAGGGTGTAGGAGGCGTCGTCGCGCGAGACGGTGTAGTGCTGGACGGGCTGACCATCGATGTCGCCGAAGTCGACCCGGGTGACCTCGCCTTCGACGAAGCTGACGATGGCGCCGTAGACCGTGGGACCTTTGCAGTCGAGGCAGACCGACTCCGGGGCCAGAAACCAGTTCCAATCGCTCGCGTTGTCATAGAGCTGGAGTGGCCCTCCCTTGGTTGTCATGCGGCGGATGGCGAAGATCTCGGGACCGCGAAAGGCGACCCGATAGTGGTCGGTGTTGCCCTTGTTTGCCAAACCCACTGGAGCGATCCCGCCCAGCCTGGGCGCGATGTCGTAGAAGGCGCCGACCTTGGTCCGCCCCCGATCCCAGTTGACCGTGAGCACGGCGATCAAACAGGCGCCAACGACTATGAAGATCGCGATAGCGCGCCCACTCAGGCCAGATTTTTCAGCGCTTGGGTCCGCCATGGGGTAACTCTCGGAGGCGTGTCCTAACTGCAACCTCAACGCCGGAAAAGGCTTGTATCGACTGTGCGTTATTGCCCTGCTCGTAGCCGCCTGCAAAGGGCCGCCTCCGGAGGGGAGAACGGCCGAGGACACCCTGCTGACGTTCCCGGATGTGAAGGAGACCGGCGAGGGTGAGGACACCGGACCCTTGCCGGGCGTTGTCGAGGTGCGGGTCACCCTGGACGACGCGGCGACGGCTGGCATCCTCGTCATGGAGGGCGGGGGCTCAGAGTCCTGGCTCACCGACGCAGACGGAAAGGTGTTGTTGGCCTTTGACGCAACGATACCCGGACGAAGGGGCATCACCGCATCGCATCCGGAAGCCCGGGTTGGATTCGTTGGGGCCGAAGACGGCGAGCTCGCCTACACCATCGAGCTGGAGCGCTTCGACCCGTCGGACAACGAGGCCTATTTGTTCGAGGACCCCGGTACGCCCACGGATCTGGACGATACGAGCAAGTGCGCACACTGTCACCGCACGATCAACGAAGACTGGTACGGCTCCGCCCATCGAGAGGCGACGAGCAATGCGGTCGTTCAGGACGTATATGCAGGCACCGCAGCAGCGCTGACATCAGATGCGGATTGCAGTGCCGCAGGCGGTCGGTGGTGGTCGGGGCTCGAGCCCGGAACACGGGCGCCGATCGATAGGTGCTATCTCGGTGACGGAGCGCTCCCCGACATCAACGACAACTGTGGGGACACCGCGTCCTGTGACGAGAGTGCCATCGCATTCGGCGCTTGTGCGGACTGTCACTCGCCCGGCATCGACGGGGTCCTCGGTGGGAGAGATCTGCTCGAGGCCACCGGTTTCGCCTGGGACTATGGTGTTCACTGCGATGTCTGTCACAAGGTCGAGTCCGTGGATATGAGCCAACCCGCGGGAGTGGCGGGACGCCTGCACGTCGTTCGGCCCCTCGAAGAGCCGGAGAGTCTTGTCGCTGGGCCCTGGTTGCCGCTGACCTTCGGGCCGTATTTCGACGTTGGGAACCCGCGAATGGGCTCCGTCCAGCGGGATCACTTCAGCACTGCGGAGTTCTGTGGGGGATGCCATCAACTCGACCAACCGGTCCTCGTTCCCGGGGTTGCCGTCGATCTCGCACGCTGGCCGGACGGCACGCTTCCGATCCACAGCACCTATGCCGAGTGGGAGGCGGGACCCATGAATCCCGCGGCGCCGTGCGCAAGTTGCCACATGCCGGCGGACGCGGAGGTCGGGAACGCAGCGGATCTGTACAACTTCATCACCCTGACGCCAGATGTCGTCACCGGTTGGCCGCGAGATCCGGGAGCGGTGCGCCAACACACCTGGGTCGGGCCGCGGTATGTGGACAGCCCGATGCTCGGCCTGGCCGCCTCGGTGGACATTGCGAAATCGGTGGATGCCGCTGAACTCACCGCCTCGATCACGGTAAAGAACGTCGGGCCGGGTCACGCGATACCCACGGGTGAACCTCTCCGATCTCTGGTAGTGCTCGTGCGTGCGGAGTGCGACGCGGTGCCGCTGGTCCCCAGCGGAGGTGACGCGGTTCCGGATTTCGGAGGCGCCCTCGATCGTCAGGATGCCGCAGGCGATTGGTCTGTATGGCCGGGCGCAGTGGTCGGTGACGCAATCCGGGTAATCAGCCGCCCAGGGGGCCACTACGACTACCCTGGGTTCGGCCCATTCGGCGACGGAACGTTCGACCCATTGGCCAAGGGCATGCCCGTGGAACACGTCGTCGGGGAATCCGTTGTCACCGCCGTCGTCGGCGATGTCGTCACCCTCGATCAGCCCCTGCCCGCGGGGGACATCGCGTATCGGGCTCCCGGTGGACCCTGGCCCGTCGATGGCGCTGTCGCGTCGGGCTGGGCCGGTTCTCCAGGTTTTGCATTTGCGCGGGTCGTCACCGACCGTAATGGACGTCGGATGGTGCCTCATCACGCGGCTGTGGATGTCGCCAGCGACAATCGAATCCTCCCTCAGCAGACCTGGACATCCACCCACCAGTTCACGTCGCCGTGTCCCGATCCCGAGGTCAGCGCAGTCCTGCTTCATCGCGCCTGGCCTTTGGAAATGGCGCGAGTGAAGGGTTGGAGCCTCACCGATTCCGTGATGGCGGAGGCGGTCCGATGAGATGGCTTCTCCTCGTCCTCGTGGCTTGCAAGCCCATCGAGATCGACGACAAGAAACGCGTGGACGATGACACCGCGGTAACAACGCCAACGCCCTCTCCAACGACACCCTCCACTCCCGAAGGGCACCCGGAGTTCTCCAACCCCGACGAAGCGACGGACCTCGATGCCGATCCGGATGTGCTTCACGTCGCGCTCACCGCGGCCGCCCACACCCACAGCATCGGCGGCGAACAGATCGCGGGGTATGCCTACAACGGGCAGACTCCAGGTCCCACTTTGAGGATGAAGATCGGCGACACCTTGATCGTGGATCTGCAGAACGATCTGGATGTGGAGACCACCATCCATTGGCACGGCGTCGCGGCGCCCTACGATATGGACGGGGTGACGTGGCAGATGGCGCCTGTCGCGGCTGGCGATTCGTTCACCTACCAGTTCGAAATCCACGAGGCCGGTACCTTCTGGTATCACCCGCACTTCGACACCGAATCCCAGGTCGACCTGGGTTTGTACGGCGTTCTGATCGTCGAGGACCCCGCGGAACCTTCGGCCGACGAAGAGCTGATCATGGTCTTCGATGCCTGGGACGAGGTGTCCGATCACACCGATGAAGCTGCGGATCACCACGGGCTGGACCCGGCACGCGTCGCCTGGACGGTGAACGGAGGTCTGCTGCCTATCTACGAGGGTACCGGCGGCACGACGGCTCGCGTTCGGGTCCTCAACGTCAGCAACACCGGGTATCTCGACCTGCCGCCGATGCGGCAGATCGGTGAGGATCAAGGCCTGCTTCCGGCCGCCATCGACGACGAGCGCGCGGTCTTGGGTCCGGGTGATCGGGTGGAGTTCGAGTGGTTGATCGAGGACTCGTGGACGCTGCAGGCCAGCCCCTACAGCGTCAACGGCGGTGAGGCCTGGGGCGACGATTTCGACCTGCTCGAGATCGAAGTGGCCAGTACGGATTCGGCCACGCCTGTCTCGTGGCCTTTCTCGGGCGACCGGCCTTCAATCGACCCGGGTCACACCGATATCGTCTACGTCTTCACTGGAGAATCTGGCGGTGAAGGCTGGATGATCAACGCGGAGATCTTCCCTGACGTCACGGTCGAAGAACTGCCGCTCGGCGCCGAGGCGATCGTCGAGATTCGCAACCTGTCGCCGGCCGAACACCCCTTCCACATGCACGGCCATCACTTCGAGGTTCTGTCCCTCGGCGGCGAGATTCCCGCCTTCAAGCGAATCACCGACACGGTCAATCTACCCATCGGCCAGGCCCTGCGAATCCGGCTGGTAGCGGACAATCCCGGAGACTGGATGACCCACTGCCACATCCTTCCCCACGCGCACCAAGGTATGATGACGGTTCTTCGCGTACTTGAATGAACGGTGTTTCACTACGAGCTCTGCTGATTGCCGCCCTGCTCGTACCCGTGACCCTCGCGGTGGGTACGACGGGGCTGGTTTCCTACACCTATGGCGAGCGCGCTATCCGCCAGCTGGTGACGCAGCTGCAGCTCGAGGTCAGCGACAGTGTCAACGAGCAGCTGGTGTCGTACCTGCGCACGCCCCACGACCTGAACCGGCTCAATGTCGACGCGCTGCAGGCGGGCCTGTTGGACAACCAGGACCCCGACTCGCTGGAGGGACACTTCTGGCGCCAGATGAAGGTCTTCGAGCCGGCCAGCTACATCCAACTGGGGCGGTCGGACGGCTTCTTCGTCGGTGTTGAGCGAAACAATGACGGGTCCTTCAACGTCGAGGTCACCAATGCAGAGGGCACGGGCAAGGGAGTGTTTCTCGCCGACGCTACCGGTCATCACAGCGGGCCGCAGCTGTCCTTCGTCGAGGGCTACGACGCCCGAAAGCGACCCTGGTTTCAGGCGGCGGTAGACGCCGGTGGACCCACGTGGAGCTCCATCTACCAGTTCTCCAGTCGCGACTCTGCGAGATTGGGAATCACGGCGGTCCAGCCCTACAACGAGCTCCTGGGCGGATTTGCTGGAGTCATGGGCACCGACATCGTGCTCGCTCAGCTCAGCACTTTTCTGGACAGCCCACGCCTCGGAGATCGCGGACAGATCTACATCGTCGAGCGAGACGGCAAGCTGGTCGCGAGCTCGGTCATGGATCCTCCGTTCACGGTAGACGCCGAAAAGAAGGCGCATCGCGTACAGGCATCGGAGGCTCCGGACCCCTCGACGCGGATCACGGCGACGGTTCTCGCCGAGCTCGGCTTGCCGGATGGCCAGTTTGAAGCGGAAGTGGACGGTGCTCGGGTCTTCGTGCATTCCTCGTCGTTTTCCGATGGGCGCGGGATCGACTGGGTCGTGGTCGTCGTGCTCCCAGAAGGCCAATTCATGGCCGAGATCCAGGCCAACGCTGTGCGCACTTTCTGGCTGTGCGTGTTGGCGCTGGTGTTGTCCAGCATCATCGGGATCTGGATCAGCCACTGGATTGCCAGCCCCGTCATCCAACTTCAAGTGGCCGCCGATGGGATCGCCAAGGGCCAGTGGGACAAACCCCTACCCGCCGCAAGAGCCCGCGAGCTGGCCCATCTCGCCGCGTCGTTCGCGAGCATGAGGGAACAACTTCAGCGGAGTCAGCAGGAGCTCCAATGGGCGGTCGAACTGCGCACTCAGGACATGGAAGAGGCCGACCGAGCTCGGAAGATGGCGGAGGACGCCAATCGCGCAAAGAGCACCTTCCTGGCTAATATGAGTCACGAGTTACGCACTCCGATGGTCGCTGTTCTCGGCTATAGCGAGATGTTGATCGAGGAGGCTGGAAACCAGACTCCAGAGCAAATGATCGCCGATCTCGAGCGCATCCACAGCTCGGGTCGGCATCTCCTCAAGCTCATCGACGAGATCCTCGATCTCTCGGCCATCGAGATCGGCCGCATACGCATCGACTCGGAGGCGGTCGACATCGTCGCGTTGGTTCAATCGGTAGTGGGCACCCTGGAGAGCATGGCCGAGAAGTTCGGTAGCGAGCTGGTATTCAGTGTCCCGGACGACGTGGGTTT
>Ga0315336_1004140_pt1 | contig 17779 bp, 14 predicted proteins | sample ASW5metaG_FD_204512 | JGI IMG/M metagenome (GOLD analysis project Ga0315336, IMG submission 204512) | Ammonia-oxidizing marine archaeal communities from Monterey Bay, California, United States - ASW #5 | ecosystem: Environmental > Aquatic > Marine > Intertidal zone | place: USA: California... | reverse complement strand
TCGATCCTTAATGGCTTGGCCATGTACACAGTACCTAATGACTGGTTCGTCACGGTCCCCGGCGTGGTCGATACCGGGCCTTTTAATGGCCATTTTGTCCGCGACGTGGGGGCCGCATATATGGCCATGGGAGCCGCTGTCATTCTCGCTATTCGAGTTCCTCAGGCCAGGCTGCCGCTGTTGCTCGTCGCCAGCATCTTCGCCGGCGGTCATGCCCTTCGCCATGTGGTCGAGTGGGGCACCGTCGAAGGCGCGCACCACAACTGGATAGCGGACGCAACCGCAGTTGTTCTGCCCGCCATTATTGTTTTAATCGCGACCGCCATCCTGTGGCGGGATCGCAACGTGACAAACCAAAATCAGTAGTAAGGAGGAAGTATTATGATTGCAGCAATGGTCGAAAAGCAAATCGTGGCAACCGAAGCGGCAACCGGCGAGAGCGCAGACTTTATGCGCGATATATTTCGTGTGTCACCAACCGCATTTTGGAAGTTTGGCATGTTTATGCCGCTTGCAAAGCACCGCCGTGCGGCATCGTCCGAAGCACGGGCCGTTGCGGCGCTGGTGGGAACCCTTTCTGAAGACTGCGGACCTTGTGTGCAGACGGTGGTCAATCTTGCGCAACAGGACGGCGTAGACGGCAGTGTTTTACGCGCTGTACTTAATGACAAACCCGAAGATCTAGGGCCAGAATTGGCCGAGGTTTACGACTTTGCGCAGGCCGTCGTGACAGCAGCGCCAGATGCCGCTGCGCGCTCCGACAAGCTAAAACAATCGATGGGCGAGGAAGCGGTTGTCGACTTGTCGCTCGCCATTGCGACAACCCGTGTGTTCCCTACTGTTAAGCGGGGCCTCGGTTATGGGGTAAGCTGCAGCCTGGTTCAGGTCGAGGTATAATTCAGTTATGAGCGAGCAAACTCCTGCAGAGATATTCGATCAGCATCGGTCCTATCTGACCGGCATTGCCTATCGCATGTTGGGGTCCGTCGCAGATGCGGAAGACGTGGTTCAGGAAACCTTCATTCGGTGGCAGGCGATGGACAACCGCGAGATCCGATCCCCAAAAGCCTGGTTGACCACCGCAGCAACCCGATTGGCAATCGATCATCTGCGGTCGGCCCGGGTGCGCCGGGAAAAATACGTCGGTGCGTGGCTGCCCGAACCTTTGCTGACGGGCTCTTCTACTGACCAAATGGTGCAACCGTTCGCGCCGCCGGACCGGGGGCCAGAACTCCTCGACAGTCTATCGACTGCGATGCTGATGCTGTTGGAGCAATTGAGTCCGGCTGAGCGCGCGGCCTTTCTGCTTCACGACGTGTTCGACTACGAGTACGACCAGATCGCGCCCATATTGGAACGTAAAGAGAGCGCCTGCCGCCAATTGGTCAGCCGCGCACGCGCGCGTGTAAAAGAAAAGCGGCCCCGGTTCGAGGTCAACCATGACGCACGGGATAGAGTTCTCGCTAAGTTCGGCGAGGCTGTGAGCACCGGCAGTGTAGACGGGCTTATGGCACTAATGAACGACGATGTGATCTTGTTGTCGGACGGCGGCGGCAAGGTTCACTCGGCCCTTAATCCGATCTTCGGGTCGAACAAGGTTGCCCGCTTCTTCGTCGGTGTATCCACCAAACAACCGGCGGGCGCGTACTTCCAGATGCGCGAAGTTAATGGCACTGCCGGGGTTATTGGTTACGTGGGAGATCAAGCCTATTCGGTTATGACTTTCGATATTGACGGCGATCGCATCGGCTCCATTCACATCGTTAATAATCCAGACAAGCTCATGCACGTGGGCCCACCAGACCCATCCCAGTCCCACTAAGCCCAGCATTGCGCCGGGGCGCCGAAGCCGCCATAACCTTGAGTAGGTAACGGACTAAGGTTTAAGCATGGCAGACCGCGCCTCGATCGAGTTGGTAATTTTTGATTGCGACGGAGTGTTGGTGGACAGCGAGCCCACAGCAAACCTCATTCTGACACGTGCGCTCAACCGCGAGGGATTGAACGTGGGTCGGCCGGGCGTCGCACGCAAAACCCGCGGGTTGTCTATGACATCGGTAGTGACGTGGGCCGAAGACCAGCTTGGCCGATCGCTGCCGGATGACTTTTTGGATCAAGTGCAGTTGGAAACCTTCGCCGCGTTCCGGCAAAATTTACGTGCCATGCCCGGCGTGGACGTAGCGGTAAAGGCGGTAAAGGCCTTGGGCTACCAGATATGCGTCGCGTCCAGCGGCGAGCACGAAAAGATGAACCTGACACTCGGACAAACTGGCTTGGTTGATCTGTTCGACGGACGCTTATTCAGTGCGACGGAAGTTGCGCGCGGTAAGCCCGACCCCGATTTGTTTCTCTATGCCGCGCGCAAGATGGGAACTGTGCCCGAAAATACCGCCGTGATTGAAGACAGCTTACCCGGTTTGCTGGCGGCGCTTCACGCGGGTATGCGACCCTTTATGTACGTGCCGCGCGGTGATGGCGAGCCCATGTTTTGGGACAGCGCGACCGTATTCCGACGCATGTCGGAACTCCCGGAGTTGATCGGTCGCACGTAACCAATTGCATTCATAAAAAAGCCGGGCCCGCAATTGGGGCCCGGCCAAGTCTGACAGGGAGGCTTTACGTCTGGGAGACGTAAGTCCGGTTGATTTGCGGAAGGGAGCCAGTCGCAAACCAACCCGGTTTCTGAGCGCGGGGGTACAGAGGGGAGGAGCGCTCAGAGACCGTATCGAATGATACTAAACAACATCCGATGGTTAATATGTGGGGTGTCAAAAAGGGACTTCAACCCCGGATTTCAGGGTTCCTAGATAATTTCCGACTAATCAGATAAGGTATTGAATATCGCATTAATATCAGCACCTTAAGATGCCGTTCAGGGGACCGCGCGTGAAAGTTCCCGGTTCTGAATTACTCGGCGGCTAGATTTTCATCGGCGAGGGAGGCGAGGAATTTCTCGGCTTCCAATGCCGCCATGCAGCCCATGCCAGCCGCTGTCACCGCCTGCCGGTAGATTTTGTCTTTAACATCGCCTGCGGCGAAAACACCGGCGACATCGGTGGCTGTGCTGTCGGGCGCCGTGATCAGATATCCGCCGTCGTCCATTTTAAGTTTACCGACAAATAGTTCGGTTGCCGGCGCGTGACCAATAGCGATGAAAACTCCATCCACGGGTACATCGGTCAGGTCACCTGATTTTACGTTCTTGATGCGCGCGCCAGTGACTCCCAGGGGATCTTCGGCGCCGAGAACTTCATCCAAGACCGAATCCCAAATCACTTCGACTTTGTCGTTGGCGAATAGGCGCCGCTGCATGACTTTTTCTGCCCGGAACTCGTCCCGCCGGTGCACCACTGTCACCTTTTTGGCAAAGTTGGTGAGATACAGGGCTTCCTCGACAGCCGTGTTGCCGCCACCAATGACCATGACTTCGCGGTCCCGGTAGAAAAAGCCATCGCACGTGGCGCAGGCGGACACACCGAAACCTTGAAACTTCTGTTCGCTATCCATTCCGAGCCAGCGTGCCTGTGCGCCGGTCGCGACAATCACGGCATCCGCTGTGTACCGAGCGCCGCTGTCGCCCGTGCACTGGAATGGGTGTTGCTCAAAATTTACCTCGGTGATGATGTCGTCGATGATGTCCGTACCCACATTGGCTGCCTGAGCTTCCATTTGCTCCATCAGCCAACGGCCCTGAATGGCTTCAGCAAAGCCCGGATAATTTTCAACGTCAGTGGTAATGGTCAGCTGGCCGCCGGGCTGGAGACCCCGCACCATGACCGGATCCAGACACGCGCGCGCAGTATAAACGGCGGCTGTACACCCAGCGGCACCCGAACCGATAATCAAAACTCTGGCGTGTTTTGTTTCTGACATGTTGTCTTCACTCCGTTCAAGGCTTTTCGCTGCAAAGGGGTATTACCGGGGCGCGGCGATGGATGCAAGGCGTTCGCGAACGGCGGCTGCGACCCGCGCCGTATCGTCCAAGGGTGATGCCGACCAAAGCTCGATGTCGCCGGCGAACCGCCGTGTTAGTCCCTTTGAACGTAAGCCTTCATGGAAGCGCTCAAACTTGGCCGAGCCTCCGGGAATTTCCGCCACGTAGACGGGCTTTCCCGTGGCACAGGCCTCGGAAACCATAGAAATCGAATCAGCAGTGACAATGATGGCGTCGGCGAGACCCAGAAATCCGAAATAGGGATTGTCCCCCTCGTCATCCCAAATTACCGATGGGATATCCGCCAGTTCCGCCCTTAGGGCTGCTGTATTTTTGACGCCTGTTCGGCGGGACACGGTAATCGCAAGACCCATATCTTGATCTCGACTGAGAGCCGCCAATTGCTGGCCTAGGTTCCGGGCGGCTGTTTCGGTCATGCGGTAGGCGTTGCCAGTGCCCCCCACCAGTACCGCAATCAGCGGGCGCGGTAGAGGCGCCACCAGGGCTGCGAATTTCTCCGCGTCTGCTGCCAGAAGCTCAGGCGTGACCCGATGAAGGGCACCTAGGGTGGCGATTACGTTGCTGCCGGTAACCTGATCGTGAAGGGGTGGGGCCAACAGGTCGAACTGTTCGGTGTTATGGGACGGGCGCTGCAAATAGACAGTAAACGTTGTCTGGTCTTCTTTTGCGGCTGCGCGCCTGATGGCGACGGCAATGGCCTCGGTTGACCGGCCACAGGCGATCACCAAATCTGGCCAAGGTTCTTCTATCGGGTCGCTCTCGGGTCCAAGGGAGCGGAGTGCCCATGGCCACAAGCGGGGCGGCAGCCAGCGCCAGAGAGCGCGCGGACGAACTTCTTTAACAGTGATCGAGAAACCAACGGCTTCGGCCAGGCCGAGGCACTGATTGACCGTTCCCGCTCGGCCATTGGACAAAACCCAGCACACGCCGCCCGTCATGGCAGTGAACCTCCCGTGTCTAGGCGGAGCCGTTGCCATTGCACGACAGGGGGCTGGCGGCCCATGATGGCGCCCACAAGAAACTGAGAAGATCGGTCCATCCGTATGCGTATACCTTTGATCGCGGTAACTGTTGTCTGTGCCACTCTTACTGCGTGCGCGGATAAAGACGCGAGCATCGAGCAGCCCACTGCCATTGCCAATACCCTACAGGAAGAGCCCGCCCCGGATCATGCCGCAAACTTCGCCGAAAACCTAGATAAGGCGAAATCCGGCGATGCAATTGCCCAACATAACGTGGGCGTCGCCTATTTGCGCGGCGAGGGGGTCGAGGCCAACATGGCCCAGGCTTTGACTTGGCTGCAATTGGCAGCCACCCAGAACAATTCGGATGCTTGTTTCAGCTTGGGCGTGCTTTATGAACAAGGCCGCGGAGTACCAAGGAGCACCGCGGCAGCGGTTGACTGGTATCGTCAGGCTGCTGAAGGCGGACACGAAGACGCCCAATTTAATCTGGGCGTCCAGTACCTGAATGGCGACGGGGTTTCGCGAAATGCCAAAAAGGCAGCCCATTGGTACTACAAAGCGGCTGAGCAAGGCCTAGTCGAGGCGCAATTTTTGCTGGCGGGTATGTACCGCACCGGCCTAGGTGTGGACCGTGACGACAAAGCCGCATTTCATTGGTTTAGCAAATCTGCCGAACAGGGGCATAAGGGGGCTGCTTTCAACCTCAGTCTCATGTCCCTGGGTGCGGTTGGTACTGAATTCAATGAAGAAGCGGGGTTGATCTGGTATCGACGGGGCGCGGATCTAGACGAAGCCCCGGCAGCCTTCGAAATTGGCGGCATTTTTGAGCGAGGCAAACACGTGTCCCAGGATATCAAGGCCGCCGCCCATTGGTACCAACGCGCCGCCGACCAAGATTATGAGCCGGCGCAGCAGGCTTTGGAGGCGCTTAAATCAGCCGATTAGCGTAATTTGGGTAATATTATTGCGCGACGAGCTGTGAACCGGTATGAATCCGCCCCGCAATGGACGGGTCTTAGGGACAACAGACGCACCATGCCGAAGGTGAAACTAGATGCCATCGACCGCCGAATTCTGAAAACACTTCAGGAAGATGGTCGTATTACAAATGTCGACCTTGCGCGTGGCGTGGGCATTTCAGCGCCCCCCTGTTTGCGCCGGGTGCGGGCACTCTCTGAAGCCGGATACATCGAAGGCTATCACGCGGACCTAAATGACGAAGCCTTAGGGTATGGGGTGACAGTCTTCGCGCTCGTAGGACTTCACAGTCAGGCCGAAACCGACCTCAAGGCGTTCGAATCCCTGGCTGAAAGCTGGGAGGTGGTCCGCGAATGCTTCATGCTGGCGGGTGAAATCGACTACATTCTGAAAATCGTTGCCCACGATTGGGACGAATATCAAAACTTTCTCACATCGAACTTGACGGCCGCACCCAATGTCGCCCACGTGAAAACCTGCCTCACCGTGCGCAACTCAAAGCATTTGCCCGGCGTACCCCTGGAATAGTCGGAGCGGCCGTCGCTGTTTAAACGAAAGCGACTTTGAGAATTTCGTATGCTTTGGAGCCGCGTGGCGTGGTTACTTCCACCCGGTCACCGGCTTCTTTGCCAATAAGTGACCGCGCCAACGGCGATGCAAACGACAATTTGCCATCGCGAATTTCGGCTTCGTCTTCGCCGACGATCCGATACTCAGATTCCTCGTCGGTATCCTCGTCCACGAGCGAAATGGTCGCGCCGAACTTGATGGTGCCGCCGGACATTTGGCTCACATCAATCACGTCGGCCCGGCTGATCTTATCCTCAAGCTCGATGATCCGGGTTTCAATGAACCCCTGCTTTTCCTTGGCAGCGTGATATTCAGCGTTTTCCGACAAGTCACCATGCTCGCGCGCTTCGGCAATCGCCTGAATGACGCTCGGTCGCTCTACGGTCTTCAACTGCCGAAGTTCGACTTCAAGGCTCTTAAAACCTTCAGAGGTGATGGGCACCTTCTGCATAACCAATTCCGCTCCCAGGATTAACGACAAGCACTACACCAGCTCCGCCACCGTCGACCGGGGGCGTTCTGATGCGCGATATCTAAGAATAAGATTGCAGGGGGGCGACTTCAAGGCTTGCGGGACCCAAAGTGCAAATCGCTTGGGTTGCCGCTAAGGCACCTGAAACCGTCGTGTAGTAGGGAATGTTGTTGAGCAACGCTGTACGGCGCAATTGGTAGCTGTCTTTGACCGCCTGCGCCCCTTCTGTTGTATTGAATACGAGCTGGACATCGCCGTTTTTCATGGCGTCGACAATATTTGGCCGGCCTTCCAGTACTTTCTTGACGATTTCCACTGATAAGCCGGCTTCTTCCAAGACGCGTGCGGTGCCGCGGGTGGCAATCACCCTAAATCCTTTTTCGATCAACCGCCGCGCGGCTTCAACCATGCCCATTTTGTCGGCTTCTTTAACGGATATGAACACCGTGCCGGATTGAGGAATGTCATTGCCTGATGCCAATTGCGACTTGGCGTAGGCTTCCTCGAAGCGGTGATCCAGGCCCATAACTTCGCCAGTTGAGCGCATTTCCGGGCCCAACAGAATGTCGACGCCGGGGAAACGGGCAAACGGAAATACCGCTTCTTTAACTGCCACATGGTCTGAAACTTTTGTTTTCAGGCCGAAAGATTTGAGCGGCTCGCCCGCCATTACCCGGGCCGCGATTTTGGCAATTTGAGAGCCAGTCGCCTTGGCAACGAACGGCACGGTCCGGCTTGCCCGCGGGTTAACCTCAAGGATGTAGATGTCTTCGCCCTGCACTGCGAACTGTATGTTGGTGAGACCCACCACATTCAGCGCCCGCGCAAGCGCTTCGGTCTGGCGGCGAATCTCAGAGATAATCTTGTCGGGCAGAGTGTGGGGCGGCAATGCACAGGCCGAATCACCCGAATGCACACCGGCTTCCTCGATATGCTCCATGATCCCCGCGACGAACACCGTATCTGCGTCCGCGAGGGCATCCACATCAACCTCAATGGCACCCTGCAAGTAGCTATCGACCAGGACTGGACTGTCGCCCGAAGCAAAAATCGCCTCGCGCATGTAGCGCTCCAAATTCGGGCGGTCGTGAACAATTTCCATGCCGCGCCCGCCCAAAACGTAAGACGGCCGCAACACCACCGGATAACCCACCTCATCCGCTACTTTCACGGCTTCGCCAATGGTTGATGCGATGCCGTTGTTGGGCTGGCGCAGATCCAATTCCTGAATCAGTTTCTGGAATCGTTCCCGATCTTCGGCAAGATCGATGGCGTCGTGAGACGTGCCCAGTAGAGGAACACCGGCATCTGACAGGGCAGCGGCTAGTTTCAAGGGTGTCTGACCGCCAAACTGAACGATAACGCCCAGAAGCTCGCCCGCTTGCTGCTCGGTGTGGACAAGTTCGAGTACGTCTTCCGCGGTCAACGGCTCGAAATACAGCCGGTCCGAGGTGTCATAGTCGGTTGATACGGTTTCGGGGTTGCAATTGACCATGATCGACTGGTGGCCGGCCTCGGTCAGCGCGTAGGCCGCATGTACGCAGCAATAGTCAAACTCGATCCCCTGGCCGATGCGGTTGGGGCCGCCCCCCAGGATGATTACCTTGGTGCCGTCGGTGGGCTCAGATTCGCACTCAACCTCGCCGCCCACCGGGGTTTCATAGGTGGAGTACATATATGGCGTTTGCGAAGCGAACTCGGCGGCGCAGGTGTCGATGCGCTTGAATACTGGCCGCACGCCCAAAGTGTGGCGCAGTGCCTGAACGTCGCTTGCTTTGCCGTCTGTGAGTTCAGCCAGTCGGTCATCCGAAAAGCCAAGCCCCTTCAGGCGGCGCAGTCCGTTTGCATCGTCAGGCAGCCCCTGCTGCTTGATTGCTTGCTCTTCGGCGACCAGATTTTCGATCTGCGCCAGAAACCAAGGGTCGTAACTACAGGTCTGATGAATCTCTTCGGCATCCAGGCCTTCGCGAAACGCTTGGGCGATGACAAGCAGCCGGTCCGGGGTGGGTTGCGCCAAGGCGGCGCGCACCGCCCGCCGATTTTCGGTGGGAGTATTGTTCGCGCTGGCGCCCGGAACCTCGACCTCGTTTAGGCCAGTGAGACCGGTTTCCATGGACCTCAAGGCTTTTTGAAGGGATTCCGCGAATGAGCGCCCGATCGACATCACTTCGCCCACGGATTTCATGGCCGTATTCAAGAGTGGATCGGTACCAGGGAACTTCTCGAACGCGAAGCGCGGCATTTTCGTGACCACATAGTCGATAGTCGGCTCGAACGACGCAGGCGTTACGCCTGTGATGTCATTGTCGATCTCGTCCAAGGTGTAGCCGATGGCCAGACGCGCGGCGACTTTGGCAATGGGGAAGCCGGTTGCTTTGGACGCCAAGGCGGATGAGCGCGATACCCGCGGGTTCATTTCGATGATCACCATGCGGCCGTCTGCCGGATTAACAGCGAACTGCACGTTGGAGCCACCGGTCTCGACCCCAATTTCGCGCAGCACCGCAATCGAGGCGTTGCGCATGATCTGGTATTCTTTGTCGGTCAATGTCAGCGCCGGTGCGACGGTCACACTGTCGCCCGTATGAACGCCCATGGGATCGATGTTTTCGATCGAGCAAATGATGATGCAGTTGTCCATTTTGTCGCGGACAACCTCCATCTCAAACTCTTTCCAGCCCAGCACCGATTCTTCGATCAAAACTTCTGAAACGGGTGATGCGTCGAGGCCTTTGGCGACTGCGGCTTCAAATTCTTCCCGATTGTAGACAATGCCGCCGCCCGTGCCGCCCAAGGTAAATGACGGCCGGATAATGGCGGGCAGTCCGACTTGGTCGAGTGCGCCCAGAGCATCTTCGGGCGTATGTGCGAAAACGCCGCGCGGGCATTCAAGGCCGATGTTCGACATGGCCTGCTTAAATTTTTCCCGGTCCTCGGCCTTGACGATGGCTTCCTGGCTTGCGCCGATAAGCTCCACCCCATAGCGCTCCAGCACGCCATTTTCAGCCAAGGCAATTGCCGTATTGAGGGCCGTTTGTCCGCCCATGGTGGGGAGCAGAGCGTCGGGTTTCTCGCGGGCGATCACTTTTTCGACCATTTCGGGCGTGATCGGCTCGACGTAGGTTGCGTCGGCCATTTCCGTGTCGGTCATGATGGTCGCCGGGTTGGAATTTACCAGGATGATCCGGTAGCCCTCGGCCTTCAGCGCGATACATGCCTGGGTGCCGGAATAATCAAACTCGCAGGCTTGCCCAATGACGATCGGCCCCGCGCCGATGATCATGATGCTTTTTATGTCGGTACGCTTAGGCATGCTCTTCGATCATCCGGATAAAGCGGTCAAACAGGTAATGACTATCTTGGGGGCCGGGCGAAGCCTCGGGGTGATGCTGAACCGAGAAGATCGGTTTGCCTTTAACTTCAAGCCCTTCCAGCGAGCCGTCAAACAGGGATACATGGGTCGCGCGTACGCCCGCAGGCAGGCTGTCGGGCACGACCACGAAGCCATGATTTTGGCTGGTGATCTCGACCTTGCCGGTATCAATCTCCTTGACCGGGTGATTGGCGCCCCGGTGACCCATATGCATTTTCTGGGTTGTGGCGCCGAGGGCAAGGGCCAGCATCTGGTGGCCAAGGCAAATACCGAACAGGGGCACGCCCGCGTCAATCACCCCCTGGATCATAGGGAGGGCATAGGTGCCGGTGGCAGCCGGGTCCCCCGGTCCATTAGACAGGAACACCCCATCCGGTTTGTGGCCCAGAATTTCCTCGGCCGATGTGTTGCCCGGAACGACGGTCACTTTGGCGCCCGCACTGGCCAGGCAGCGCAAAATATTGTGCTTGGCGCCGAAGTCGACGGCGACCACGTGAAAGCGGGGTGACGTTTGCGCGCCGAAACCGGTGCCCAGGGCCCAATTGGTTTCGTCCCAGTCATAGCTTTGAGTACAGCTCACGGTTTTGGCGAGATCCATGCCCTCCAAGCCAGGCCAGGCCGTTGCCTCGGCAGTTGCCTGATCCACATCGATGACACCGTCTGGTGCGTGAACCACAGTCCCCGATGGCGCGCCCAAGTCGCGCACCCTGCGGGTGAGCCGTCGGGTGTCCACGCCGGCAATGCCCACCAGATCGCGGGCCTTTAGCCATGCGTCCAAATGTTCGGTCGCTCGGAAATTCGAGGGGTCGGTGATATCCACACGCAAGACAACCCCGCGGACAGCCGGGTTGATGGTTTCCACATCTTCTATGTTAGTGCCGACGTTGCCGATGTGCGGAAACGTAAAGGTTATGATTTGCCCGGCATAAGAAGGATCGGTGAGGATCTCCTGATAGCCGGTCATCGACGTATTGAAACACACTTCGCCCACCGACGAGCCCACGGCACCGATACCCAATCCCCAATAGACCGTGCCGTCGGCAAGGACCAGGGCGCCGGTTGGCTTTGCACTCGTGCGGCCAGCCGCGACTCCCTGTGCCTTGCCTGTCGTGGGCTCGGCTGTGGGAATGCTCCGATCGGGCATTAACGTGAACTCCGGTGGCGGTGGCCGGTGATGGCAAGATGTGGCGCGGGGCCTGCTTAGCGAAACGGGACAGGTTTTTGCGACACCCAAAATCGCGGCGCACCATAAGCAAATAGCTTGCCGCCGTCAAGCTGGTTAGGTTTTCGAAAACTCATGTATTATCAACAGGTTATAATTATTTTTCGGTTTGCTTACAAGGCCTGGTTGGGCTAAAGTTCGCGTTCCCTCTACGACGATGGAAAGTTCATGCTACGCGCCCAACTTGAAGAAGCGCTAAAGGCTGCGGTCAAGGCGCAAGACGTGCGCAAAAGGTCCACTTTGCGCTTGATTCTGGCGGCCATTAAAGACCGGGATATCTCGGCGCGCACGGGCGATGGCACCGGCCAAGTCAGCGACGATGAGATTCTCGGTATCCTGTCCAAGATGGTCAAACAGCGGCAAGAGAGCCTCAAAATTTATGAAGAGGCCGGCCGGCTTGAACTTGCCGAGCAGGAGCGGGAAGAAGTAGTCATTATCGAATCGTTTTTGCCTAAGCAAATGTCTGACGAAGAGGTCGAAGGTATCTGTGAAGCCCTGGCAACCGAACTTGGCGCCAGTGGCCTGAAAGACATGGGCAAGATGATGGCGGCATTGAAAGAACGCTATGCCGGTCAAATGGATTTCGGCAAGGCGAACAAAAAAGTAAAACAGTTGTTATCATAGCCGGTGCGGGCGACGGGGACGGTAGCCCCGCCGCTTTGGGGATCGGGCAGCGCCAACCCGGGTCATAATCTGATTGCCGGGTATTGCCGAGGCTCTGAGGGTGCCGCGTTTTGCCGCCGGAAAGGGTGTCACGCCAACACACATGAAGTTCTCACCTGACTTTTTGGATGAAATTCGGCTTCGCGTGGGGTTGGCGGATGTGGTTGGCCGCCGCACGAAGCTGACCAAGCGCGGGCGCGAGCATGTTGGGCTGTGCCCGTTCCACAAGGAGAAAACACCTTCGTTCACGGTCAACGAGGACAAAGGCTTTTACCATTGCTTTGGCTGTGGCGCCCACGGTGATGTGATCCGCTTTATTACCGAAACCGAAGGAATGCCGTTCGTTGAGGTGGTAACCAACTTGGCCGGGCAAGCGGGCTTGCAGATGCCAACCATCTCGCCCGGTGACCAGGAGCGGGATGCGCGCAGCAAGACCCTGCGAGATGTGGTTGAGGCTGCGGCCGGGTGGTTCGAAAGTCAGATGGCATCGCAAGCGGGAGACGATGCGCGAAGCTACTTGGCCGGACGTGGAATTGCGCCGGAAATCGCCAAACAGTTTCGAATCGGCTTTGCGCCCGAACGTAAGAACAGCCTGAAAGACGCGCTGATTGCGCGGGGCTTTGCGGAAGACCTGTTGAAAGAAGCCGGCCTTCTGGGAACGCCCGATGACGGTCGTGCTTCCTACGATTATTTCCGCAATCGGCTGATGTTCCCGATCTGGGATCGGCGGGGGCAGGTGATCGCGTTTGGCGGACGGGCTTTGGGTGACGCGCGCGCCAAGTATTTGAACTCGCCCGAAACACCGCTCTTTCACAAGGGCCACGTACTGTACAACCTTCATCAGGCGGCGCCCCTTGCGCGCGACGCGGGCTCGATTTTGGTGGTTGAAGGTTACATGGACGTGATCGGCCTTGCCGCCGGTGGTATCGGACATGCGGTCGCCCCCTTGGGGACAGCGCTTACCGAGGCGCAAATGACTACTTTGTGGCGGGTCGTGCCCGAACCAATTTTGTGTTTCGACGGTGATCGGGCCGGCAAGGGTGCCGCCTACCGGGCCGCCGAACGTGCGATACCAATGTTGAAACCAGGGTATTCACTTCAGTTTGTCATGTTGCCCGAGGGCGAAGATCCGGACAGTTTGGTGCGGGCACGCGGACGCACCGCCATGGATGAGTTGCTCGCCCGGCCGATCGATTTGTCAGATATTCTCTGGGAGATGCTGACAGAAGGGAAATCCTTCGACACGCCCGCCCGTCAGGCTGGCCTGGAAGACGAATTTGGTAAAATGATCCGCCAGATTCCCGACGAACGGGTTCGCAGCCATTACAGCCGGTATTTGCGGGGGCGACTGAATGATCTTGTGGGTGATTCGGCGCCTCGGGTGTCACGCGGCGGGTCGTCGTCCTGGTCTAGCGGCAAGCCGCAAAGGCAAGCACAGTTCGGAGGCGGTGGCAGTAGCGCCCTAAAAAGCAGTCGAATTGTTCGCGTGGGTGCCGACTCGGAGCCCCGAGAACGGGTATTAGTTCTAACTTTGCTCAACCATCCAGAATTGTTGGCTCAAAATGGTGAAGAGGTCGCCTCGGTCGAGTTTCTTACTCCCGAGCTTGACAAATTGTGCAATGAAATCATACGTATTGCGGCGGAAAATCCCGTACTTGACAGGGAGGCACTCAAGCGCCAACTGAACGAGGAGGGATATGGGAAGTTGATTGAGCGGGTAGACGGCGGTGGAACTGTTCCTCCCGAGTGGTTCACGTCTCCGGATACCGCAACTCAGGACGCGGAAACCGGATTGAAGATTGTTCTCAAACGCCATCTTCAAGCGTCGCTTCGAAAGCAGTTGGAAGAAGCACAAAACGCGTTCAAAGCGGACGAAAGTCCCAAAAACTGGGAGAAATTTTCGGCACTTCAGCAGGCCGTTCAGGCTGCAGAAGGAGATGAAGCCGATATAGTTGGTTTCGGGCAGGCTTCGGGTTTCGAGACCATTTGAGTTCGACACGGGTAAAGTTGGGGCTGATGGTCACCAAGTGCGGGCGCTGGTAAGGCGCGATTGATGGGCATAGCTCTTTAAACAGGAAGACGGATCGCATGGCGACAAATAAAGCGGCGGAAACAGAAGTTGCCGACAACAGGGACGAATCGACGGATAGCGCGCTTTCCGACCCGACAGTGCAAGCCGTCAAAAAGCTGATCGCCCGCGCGAAAGAGCGCGGCTACATCACCTATGACGAACTGAACAAAGTATTGCCGCCGGACGATGTATCTTCGGAGCAAATCGAAGACACCATGACTCTGTTGTCCGAAATGGGCATCAACGTGGTGGAAAGCGAAGATTCTGAAGAAACCACTTCGTCGGACGACGATAAGAAAGACGGCGAAGCAGGAAGCGGCGACGCCCCGGCACCGGCAACCACGACAACCACGCCACTAGACCGTACCGACGACCCCGTACGCATGTATTTGCGTGAAATGGGCAGCGTCGAATTGTTGTCGCGGGAAGGCGAAATAGCGATCGCCAAACGGATCGAAGCCGGCCGCGATGCAATGATCAGTGGATTGTGCGAAAGCCCGCTAACCTTTGGCGCGATCACGATCTGGCACGGTGAATTGAATGAAGGCATGATTCAACTGCGCGACGTGATTGATCTGGACGCAACATATGGCGGCGGGCCGGGTCAACCTCAAAACCCGGCGAATGCACAGAATCCGGCGAACGCACAAAACCCGGCGAACGCACAGAATCCGGCGAACGCCCAAAACCCAGCGAACACTCAAAACCCAGCGAATGGAAACGGCTTGGCGACCGGTGGCGTGGAAGGTGGAGCGGCAACAGGTGCCGCGCCCGGAGCCGCCGCAGGTGGGGCCCCTGAAAAAGGTAACGGAGCTGACGCGGGTCAGGGCAATGATCAATCCGCCGAGGGCCAGACCGAAGGCCAGACCGAAGGCCAAAGCGACGACGATGATGACGATGACGGTGACGAAGTCACGATGTCCTTAGCGGCCATGGAAGAAGTTTTGAAGCCGGAGGTTTTGGAAACTTTCAACATCATCACCAAAACCTATAAAAAGTTCCACAAAGCCCAAGCGGCGCGCCTAGATGCAACGGTGAGCCACGAAGATGTGACACCGGCGCTCGAACGGCGGTTCAACAAACTGCGTTCGGAACTGGTGGTACTGGTCGAAGGCGTTCATCTTAATAATAATCGGATCGAGGCATTGGTTGACCAGCTTTACGGCATCAACCGGCGGCTTATGGGCCTGGAAGGCAAATTGCTGCGGCTGGCGGAACGTCACCGGGTTAGCCGCCAAGATTTTCTCGATCACTACATCAGCTACGAGCTTGATCCGCGCTGGCTCGCGCGCGTCGGCAAACTGAGTGGCAAGGGCTGGAAAAACTTTGTTCAAAACGAAAAAGACGAGATTAAAGAAATACGCGATCAAGTAGCGCAGGTTAGCTTTGAAACCGGTTTGCAGATAATTGAGTTTCGCCGCATTGTTCATACGGTGCAGAAGGGCGAACGCGAAGCCCGGCAGGCCAAAAAAGAAATGGTCGAGGCCAATTTGCGCCTGGTGATTTCGATCGCCAAAAAGTACACCAATCGCGGCCTTCAGTTCCTCGATCTTATTCAAGAGGGCAACATCGGCCTCATGAAGGCGGTCGATAAGTTCGAGTATCGCCGTGGCTATAAGTTCTCGACCTACGCAACGTGGTGGATCCGTCAGGCGATCACCCGTTCGATCGCCGATCAGGCACGGACCATCCGTATCCCAGTTCATATGATCGAAACCATCAACAAGCTGGTGCGTACGTCACGTCAAATGCTGCACGAGATTGGCCGCGAGCCGACGCCTGAGGAATTGTCCGAGAAATTGGGTATGCCCCAGGAAAAAGTCCGCAAGGTGCTGAAGATCGCCAAAGAGCCGATCAGCCTTGAAACTCCCATCGGCGACGAGGAAGACAGCCACCTGGGTGATTTCATTGAGGACAAGAATGCAGTCATCCCATTGGATGCGGCGATTCAGTCGAATTTGCGGGAAACCACGACGCGGGTATTGGCGAGCCTCACCCCGCGCGAAGAGCGGGTTCTGCGTATGCGCTTCGGGATCGGCATGAACACCGACCACACCTTGGAAGAAGTGGGCCAGCAGTTTTCCGTTACCCGCGAACGTATCCGCCAGATCGAAGCCAAGGCGCTTCGGAAACTGAAGCACCCCAGTCGGTCGCGCAAATTGCGAAGCTTCTTGGATAACGGTTAGGGCGTTCTCGGGTTTTCAACTGCATTCACTGAAATGCGACTTTACCCAGCGGGTCCGATTGGCCATATTGGCGCCGGGCCCGTAGTTCAGTTGGTTAGAACTCACCGCTCATAACGGTGCTGTCGCAGGTTCGAGTCCTGCCGGGCCCACCACTTCTATCTGCACACTGTTATTTGCTCACGGTTTGTGAAGCGGTATTAGCTGGTTTCCTCAATGCGGCTTTGGATTGTCCAGCGCGTGATCGAAGGGCCTAGCTGTGCAGGAACGCCTAAACCAATTTTGCTGCCGATTTTAATTCATTGTTTGCTGGAAATAGATTGCCAGCCTTGGCGAGCTCAACGCGCCGCACCAGGATGTGCGAGCGACTCAACGGGTGCGGCACACATTACAAAACAGTCCGGTGCCGGATAGACTGGTATGTCAGAGTATCGAACTGGCTAGGCTTTAAGGTCGGAATTATGTCTCATCACAAATTTCTCAGTCGAGTGTTTCTGATGAAAGCCGCGTTTGAGAGTATGGCTGGACGGGGTTTTTGAACAGAAAGTCGAGAAAAATTTCCCGCATACACCCTCTCTTAATAGGTAATTCGTACAAAATCGGGAAACGACGCAGCAGCAATTAGCTTGCTGTGCGATTGATTAAGGAAAGCAGGCGCCGATATCTATGAGTACCAAATCGACAAATATTACTTTTACCGACGACAAAGTGGCCCAGAATAATCGCTGGCAAGCAAACGGGCATAAGGGTGGCGTGATCTGGTTCACCGGATTGTCGGGGTCAGGCAAATCTACATTGGCGTTCGAGTTGGAACAGGCTTTGTTCGAGCGCAAATATCAAGTGTTCGTTTTGGACGGTGACAACGTGCGCCATGGTTTGTGTTCGGACCTCGGCTTTTCTGCGCAGGATCGCGCGGAGAATATCCGGCGTGTGGGGGAAGTATCAGCTCTGTTTGCCGAAACCGGCATGGTCGTTATCGCGGCCTTCATTTCACCTTACCGCGCAGATCGAGATTTGGCACGCAGTGCAGCGAAAAGTGATTTCCACGAGGTCTATGTGCATGCGGACTTGAGCGTTTGTGAAAGCCGCGATCCCAAAGGTCTGTACGTGAAGGCGCGCAAAGGTGAAATTCCAGACTTTACTGGAATTTCCGCACCTTATGAGGAACCCAGCAATCCGCAACTGACTGTCGAGACGGGAGATCGTTCGGTCGAAGATTGCGTAACCGAACTGGTTACCTACGTCGAAGAGAAATTCGCTCTCTAGCGAGTTAAGCCGACGGTGATGCGAAGAAAAGTGGCGGCTTGTTTGGGTGTCGCACCCTTTA
>Ga0315336_1004139_pt1 | contig 17784 bp, 15 predicted proteins | sample ASW5metaG_FD_204512 | JGI IMG/M metagenome (GOLD analysis project Ga0315336, IMG submission 204512) | Ammonia-oxidizing marine archaeal communities from Monterey Bay, California, United States - ASW #5 | ecosystem: Environmental > Aquatic > Marine > Intertidal zone | place: USA: California... | reverse complement strand
CGACGGCATGTCTGACTGTGCACTCTCTACAACCACCGGAACTAACAACAGCAAACTGGCCAATAAGCCATTCAGCACATAACCTTGCATAACAACTCCTTTCGAACAGTTTCTCCTGCAGTCACATAGCTTACATTCGCAAGAGTGAAGGCCGGACAACATTATGCGATCAATTCATCCGATCGATTCAAGGGGCTCAAATAAAAACTGAACCAGTCTTAACATTCGCCACAAAACAAATAATAGCGAAAGAGTGCGTTTTGATCACTGTGTTAGAATAGTTTTAAATGCGAATGTTTTTCAAACCTGTCAAAATTAGGCATACCCTATGACATGCCGACACTGCCAGCAAAGCTTACCGGCAGACTCGAATTTCTGCCCGGCGTGCGGCACCGATCAGAGACAACCCACCGCGGTACCCCCATTTGACGCGAGACAACTCCGCCGGTCCGCCACTAAACGAAAATTCGCTGGTGTTTGTGGTGGCATCGCTGAGTACCTAGATATCGAGGTCACAATCGTCAGACTCATTTGGGTGATCGTATCAATTGTACCTGGAGTTATCTTCGGAGGTATTGCAGTTTATCTTCTGGCCTGGCTAATCATGCCAGACTCCATAACTTCGGCGAATGCAAGATCTGATCGGCGCCTTACACGATCAGCGACCAACCGAAAGATTGCTGGTATCTGTGGTGGAGTTGGTGAGTACTTCGGTGTCGATCCTACAGCAGCCCGTCTCCTGTGGACGGTACTATCCATCGTGCCTGGCTTCATCCTTGGTGGAATCGCTGCCTACGTCATAGCCTGGTTGGTTATGCCGTCACCGCCCACCCCTAGCTCTGACATCACTGACACGATCCAGTAAGACTCCTATATTTTCTACGAAGCTGAAGTAATACTAATCTCGGCCCAGGATTTAGTAGTTCACTTCTTTCCAAATTTCGTCAAATTCCTGTACCGCCTCATCGTTGGGTCTCGTCATGACACTAACAGCAATGGTCACAATGAATCCTGCAGCAAAACCAGGAAACATCTCATAAAGATCGTAAAAGCGATCTTTAAAGATCAATACCCAACTTACGGTAGCTAAAAAGCCGACTGTCATACCTGCGACCGCCCCCTGCCAAGTCGTCCGCCTCCAAAACAATGAACAAAGCACAACAGGAGCAAATGCTGATGCGAGTCCTGACCAGGCGAACAAGACAAACCAGAAAATAACCCGTTCTGCTCCCAACGCAAATGTCAGTGCAGCCAGACCAATTAGCACTGTCGTGACTTTGCCGTATCGTGACAGTTCATACTCTGTGAACTGCGGTCGCACCACTTTCTGCATGACATCACGCACGACAGATGATGACGCAAGAATGAGGAGTGAATCTGCCGTTGACATAATCGCGGCTAACACGATTACCATAAACACGCCTGTCAACACTGAAGGAAGCAGAGCTGAAGCCATATTCGGTAAAATCATCTCCGAATCGAGCAACCCGGGAAATAACGCCCGCCCAGCCATGCCTGTCAGTACGGCACCAATATCAAAAACAATGATTGTGATGACAGCCACCGCACTACCGGAAACAATGTCATCGCGAGATCGCGCTGCCATAAATCTTGTTAACAATTGCGGTGCCCCTAAAAATGCCAAGCCAATCCCCATAAAACTTAACGCGCTGAAAATACCTGACACCGAAAGACCAAACTCTCCCATTGGCTGCAGCAAGTTCGGATCAATTTCGCGCAAAGTGTTCATCATGGGTATCCAGCCCCCCGCGGCGACGACACCAACTACTGGCAACACAAGAAGGCCGCAAAACATCAAGAGTCCTTGAACAAAATCACTATAGGCAACAGCCTTAAAACCTCCGATAGTCGTGTAATAGAAAATCACCGCCGCCCCAATCAGCACACCGCCTGTGTAACCTGTCCCGAGAAACGCATCAAACGCTTTACCAGACGCCGTCATTTGCGCTGCGGTATACGCAATAACCATACTGCACACAATTACTGCACTCACAAGACGCAGGCCTTGGTGCTTATCCCGCAATCTGGACTCCAAATAATCCGGCACGGTAATAGATCCATAACGATCAGTAAAATGTTTAAAGGGAATCGCCACTAGAACCCAGCCGCACGTCACACCAAGAACCTCCCCCAGCACCACCCAGAGTGCATGAGCCCCGACTGCGTATCCCATACCTGTCAATCCCAGTAAGAGCCATCCACTCTCACCCGTAGCATTAGAACTAAAACCAACCACCCAACCAGGGAGTCGTTTATTTGCCAGGTAGTAGCCCGCGAGATTTTTTGTATCGCGGGCTCCCCAAGTGCCAATGCCAAGCAAAACAATCAGGTAGAGAACGAGAACACTAATAATGATTGTCAAATCCATAAATTGAGCAACCTACCGAGGCGGGGAAAGCTGATTCGATGGACGACGCCTGGACCGAGACACGCGGTGAGACAAAACGAAACAGACTTCGACAACCAATCCGATACCAACACCAGCAACAAACAACAACCACGTCGTCCAAGGTAGCCCAGAAATCATTTCACACGACAATCAGAACATAGGAGTTATCAATGCCGACTCATCCTAGCACAAGACAATCCGTCTCTAAATGCCAAGCTTCAAATCGCTATAAAGCTCTACGCTATAATACTCAGTAACTCACCTGGTCCTGCCTAGGGTGTCCTAGATTGCCTATGAGGTAACGATGTCGAAACCAATAGAAAAATCTGATGCAGAATGGCGTGCTGATCTTACTGATGAGCAATATGACGTATGTCGCAAGGGAGGCACCGAGCCGCCATTTAGTGGCAAGTACTACAACTGCGATCAAGATGGTACTTACCGATGCGTCTGTTGTGACAACGAACTCTTTCAATCCAGCACCAAATTTGATTCCGGAACTGGCTGGCCAAGCTTTTTCGAACCAGCGGCAAATACAAAAGTCACTACAGTAGTCGATCTGTCATCTGGAATGCGACGAACCGAAGTGCGATGCGGTAGTTGCGACGCACATCTTGGTCATGTTTTTGATGATGGACCTAGGCCGACCGGCCTCCGCTACTGCATTAATTCGGTGGCACTCAAGCTCGACTCAAACTCGTAGTCACTGAGTTTTTTTTGAAAGGATGACGTGCCTGCCCCCACACCACCACTATTGATGTGGGAATGACGGTGGCCAAGATTGATCTTGATCATTCGGTCTATGATCTTGAGTCTCTGACGCACCCATGTTGACGACAACTCTGGCTCGATTGTTGTGGACTGCCCGCTCAAGCATTTGCCGAAGCCAGGATTTAATAAGGCTGCGAGTTGCCGGTATGAGACATAAGAATCCAAGAATATCTGTAAGGATGCCTGGTGTCATCAGAACAATTCCGGCCACTAAGATAATCACGCCATCAACAATTGCACTGCCAGGCATTTGACCACGTACCGTCTCATCCTGAATCTGACGTAACACCGCAAGCCCTTGGTGACTTGCGAGTGAAGCACCTAACACTCCAGTAACAACGATAAGGAGTAGCGTGTTGATAGTCCCAATACGGGACCCAATCTCAATAAGTAACGCTAATTCTGTCGCCGGAACTACAATGAATAACAAGAGAAGCTTGGCCATATTGTGATCGTCGCACATAATCACACACAAACGCTAGGTCTGCTCGTTATGTATTAGAAGACTTTGTGTTTGGGTGATACTGGTGCGAATTCCTAGTGAGAATTTAACTCCTCGTAACACTGTGGCGGTGTATCAATGACACGAAATACTTTTTTTTCCTGCTACGGCGCACAACTACTGTCCAGCCTGGTAATCATCTTCAGTCTGACGATTATGGGATCCTCGCGGCAGTATCAGGATAAAACCCTCGTCGCTCACCGCGGCGCATCGGCCTACGCTCCCGAACATACCCTCGCTGCATACCAACTGGCACTTACCCAAGGTGCCGATTTCGTGGAACAAGATCTCGGAGTCACCCGCGATGGTGTTCTTGTATGCCTCCACGACGATAGTCTTGAACGAACGACCAACGTGGAAGAAATATTTCCAGATCGTTATACGACGGTCTTACGATCCGGCAAGAGCTATCGACGCTGGCTACTACGAGATTTTACACTTGCTGAAATTAAGACACTGGATGCTGGAAGCTGGTTCTCCGAAGAATTCGCTGGTGCCACAATTCCGACCTGGCAAGAAGCGATCAACCTCATCCGCGGTCAAGCAGGCCTTTTTCCAGAATTAAAAAGTCCGAGTGATTATGAGGAAGCCGGTATTGATATGGCGACTCTCGTACTGGAAGTCCTCCGCAGTAATGGTTTGGACGAACCGGCAACCGATCCAACAACGCCAGTCATTATCCAGTCCTTTGATGCAGCGAGTCTACGAACCATCGCCGCTAAGCAGCCGTTACTGCCACGGGTCTTTCTCTTCGGTGCACAAGATCCTGCGGTACCAATTTCGGACAAGTGGCTGAAGGAAATCGCCGAGTTCGCTACAGGCATTGGGCCGGCTAAATCAATCATCTCCGCGCAACCTAAGCTTGTCGCCCGCGCACACACGGTTGGGTTGTCAGTGACGCCTTATACGTTTCGATCGTCGTCAACACAACCATTTCAAAATGTAGAAGCGGAAATGTGGCATTTCCTGTTCACCTTGGACGTCGATGCATTGTTTACCGACAATCCAGACAAATTCCCACGTCAATAATCGACGCACCTACGGCGTCGAGGCCACCGACATATCGATTGCACCAAGACTTGAATACGTCAGGGTCGCCCTATCACCAGGAAACACCGATTCGGTATAGGCTACAGAACCCGTAATAACAAAATCGCCCGCATTTAATTGATAACCGTACTTCAGCAATTCGTTCGCAAGCCAAACAACTCCTTGAATCGGATCACGTCCCATCGTCCATGAAAAACGCCCTTCCACGATAGTTTCATCATTGACAGCAAGCGACACCCGCTCGTTCATAAAATCAACTTCGTCAACGCCAACCCGATTCGAACCAAAAATCACGCCGATGTGCCAGACATTGTCAATAATCCCGTGATTATGACGATTGGGCCAATCCGAGATCGGTTGCTCGCCTCCAGCCGGTACCACGAGCGACTCACTGTCATAGGCTGCCACGCGCGGTTTGATTAATTCCACGACAGGAGCGACTTCTGCGGTTGCTTCGATCACATCCTCTCGGGTCACCGTAGGCCCAGGCAAGTCCTGATCCAGCCAGAACACAACCTCCGCTTCGAGGCCAATACTACCCTCGATCAAGTGGTCTAGCGACACCTCACGACCAGGCTCCAATACGTTGGACGCCATAATGTGTCCAAACACTGGATCGATCGCAACACGTGGATTCGGTTGATTAGACCACCCAATTTTCCAACCTACTCTCGCCTCTGTCTGCTCTCGATGCTCCAACCGCAAACGCTGGATGTCATATGCACGAGCACGGTCAATATCTGGGAAGTGCTGCGTTAATTCCGTCGAAATAGTTTGATTCTCCATGACCCAACCCATGTGTTGCATAATGTCTTCGTCGGTCGCTTCTGGTGTAAGTGTTGACACATCCGGCTCGACCAGTGACGATTCGACAATTGCATCTTCAACGGGTGGTTCTGCACCACCGCACGTGGTCATGCTGAGCGTTACCAGTACCGTTCCGGCTATCTTCACCCAAAACCACGAAGTGTTAATTGTGCTCTCGCTCATCGCATCCTCCATCACGCAGTATTTTCATTGGAGTAATTGTAACTTTTGATAACCCACAAAATGCCTTCATCTCCGCAATATTGCTACCAGGCCTCAAGTCACCAAAATAACTCCAAGTCATTCGAGTTACTGACCGATCGCAATAATTTCGTCAGGTCGAGACGGCGTATTGATTGGTAAACGTCGCGCCTTCGTGACTTGCTCGAACGCATAGCCCAACGCTAACAATTTTGGCTCACTAAACGCAGTTCCCAAAAATGAAATACCGACGGGCAAGCCGTTACCCGTAAATCCAGCTGGCACCACGAGATCCGGGAAACCCGTCAAGTTTGCCAACCGAATTGGAGATACCCGCCTGGTACCTCCAGAGCTCGGGTCCGCATCAATGCGTGAGGGACGCCTCGGCGATGTCGGATACACAATCGCATCAAGTTTCTTGGATTCTAGAACGCCATCGATAAAGCCGCGTATCAATGCGAGACCATGTTCACGGACAGCCTGATACTCAGGATCACCAAGGTCTCCACTGTCATCTTCACGTCGCATCAAGCTCCAGCGACTTGGATTCGGTTGTCCGCTGTCGTTCGGCGCTGTCATACGAGTGGCTTGTTCAATCAACTGCGTCAGTGTCTTGGGATATTTAGGTTTGAGTGTGGCGAGGTATTCGGCAATCTGAACTCGAAACTCTCGATGACGGACAGCTGTATACAATTCTCCATTCGCATCAAGCAACCATTGTGGGAAGCGCACCGTGACAACAGTCGCTCCAGCGCCTCGCATAACATCCAGCGAGGCTTCAATAATCCAGTCAACTTCTGAATCTTGGTCGAGAAAATCTCGTGCGATTCCAATACGTGCACCATCCAGCGCTGCTACATCAAGATGTTCAGTGTAATCAAGATCGATTCGCCCTTCGCTCTGAACCGTTGCTTGATCAGCCGGATCGATACCAGTCATCACACTCAACGCGGCCGCTACGTCATACACATTTCGTGCCATTGGGCCAGCCATGTCGAACGAAAGAGCAAGCGGAATGATTCCGTCACGGCTCACCAATCCATATGTCGGCTTAAGTCCGACGATACCATTAGCGGTGGAAGGCCATCGCACCGAACCACCGGTATCCGTACCCAATCCGAACTGCGCATAGGCCGCTGCAATAGACGCGCCCGTGCCTCCTGACGACCCTAGAGGAGACCGCTCCAGGTCGTGCGGATTCCGAATCGGTCCACCCAAAGAACTCATGGCTCCACCGGACGCGAATTCGCTCATATTCACTTTCGCCAAGATAATAGCTCCGGCCGCTCGCAATTTCTGCACAATGAACGCATCGTCTGGCGGCAAGGAGCCTGCCAACAGTAAAGAACCGGCAGTTGTTGGAAGATCAGCCGTATCAATGTTGTCCTTCAGAACGATCGGAATCCCATGTAATCGTGATCGAGGTCCCTTGGCTCGTCTCTCGGCATCGAGAGCACGTGCCCGGTCTAATGCCTGGCCGTTTAGCGCAAGTACCGCATTGATGGCTGGACCTGCCTCGTCGTAGGCCTCAATTCGGGAAAGGTACAATTCGACCAATTGCTCAGAAGTCAACGATTCGTTGGCGAAGGCTGCGTTAATGTCTTCAATCGTGGACGCTGTAATCTCCAAAGTTTGGGCGACTGCGCCGACAGTAAAGACGGAACTGTATATTACAACCAAGGAAATTTGCTGCACTCGTACGCTAAGCAGATCCCAAATCCATGAGCTGGATCGAACCATGCGTGAGAGACCGCAAGCACGTGACATCTCAGCCTGAATCATTGAATCAGTACACCTAAAACTAGGATCACCTTCTTACCGGGTTCACAGAAAATTAACGACGGTAGCTACTGACGGGTGGTAGGCGGGCGCCACTGCCAGTAGGCGGAGGTTCTTCGCCAACAACGGGCATCGTAAGGGTTCCGATACCATCAATGGTTGCAATGATTTCGTCACCGGGTTGCAAAAACCGTTGCTCACCACGTACGGCCGTGCCCATACCAACTCCACCTGACGTGCCATTATTAATAACGTCCCCGGGATAGAGTGTAACGATTGAAGATGCGTACTCAATCAATTCGTACAGCGAATGGATCATGTCCCCCGCTGTCGCCTCTTGCATTTGCTCATCTCCAACACGAAGTGTCTGACGAAGGTTCTCCATCGGATCACCGTAGAATTCCTTTGGAACAATCCATGGACCCATCGGCGCAAACGTGTCATGACCCTTTCCTACAAACCAGTCAGACCGCAATGGATTACCACCTGGTGGACGTCCACCCCGATCGGAAATATCTAGACTGACCATATAACCAAATATGTGATTTTGAGCATCATCCGCACTGACGTACTTCGCCGCTCGTCCGATAACTGCAGCTAATTCAACTTCCCAGTCGGTACGATTTCGACCGTGGGGAATTACCACCGGCGCACCATTGCCGATAACGACTCCCCTCGTCGGTTTAAGAAACAGATAAGGCACACCACGGTTTTCCCGTCTAGCGCGTCGAGCCGTGGCTCGCTCTTCAGGATTACCCGTTTCATTAACGTGGCTATAGAAATTAACTGCTGCATTCAAGATCTTGCCAGGATAGAGGATGGGCGCAAGCGTTTGTACGTCGGCCACATCATGTACGTAAGTAGGACGTAAACTCCCTATGAGTCTGTTGTTCGCAACTAATTCATTCACAATTTCGTATAAACGAACTTTCAATCCATATTCATATCGACCGATGAGCTCCAACATATCAACTGGCATCGGGATAGCAGGATAAGTCGCATCACCTTCCAGCGCCGCATTCGCACTGTTCATCTCGACTATCAGACTATCTCGTAAAACGATTCCGATCTGCTGGACACCACCAACGTTAAAGGTCCCGAGTTTGAACGGCTCAACACTCGCTCCAGGCGACTCACCTTGGCTCGCAAATAAAGGTGTCGCCGTCAATAACAGAAACATGATGTGGAATAGAATCGCTCGCATGTGGCTCCTTCGTTAGCAAATGTTTTCTTCAAAGATCAAAAGTCACTACGGCCTAAACCGTTCATACTTCACCAACCGTTGCCGCCCAACCTCACCCGCGTAAATATTCCCGTCGAAATCAACCCCGAGGAATTCCACTCCGGTACCCTCAGGTCTCTCGGAATCTGGAATAAATGCAGTAACCCAGCCTGTGTCGACATCGCCGATTCGAATACCGCGTTCCCATCCAGGATTCCACTGGTCATTCGACATTCCATCACCGGCATAGATCATACCGTTTAGATCGACGACCACTGTACTTGGTCGGCCAAACTGGGTCCACACAGCAACGAGATTGCCATCCTCATCAAAGATTTGTATCCGATTATTACCACGGTCTGCCACGAGGATCCGACCATGCGCATCAATGGTGATGTCATGTGGATCGTTAAATTTTCCAGGATCACCACTACGTGACTCTACCCCTCCACCGACCTCAAGAAGGAACTCTCCATCTTTATTAAATTTTACGATACGGTTGTTACCATCACGATGACCATCTGACACCCAAATATCGCCATTGTCGGCGACAACAACACCGGCAGGTCCATTAAAATGAGCTGGGCCGTACCCAGAAACGGCAGCCTCCCCCAAGGTCATGACTATTTCGCCGTCTTGATTGAATTTAAAGACTTGATGCCCAAGTCCTCTTTTGAGCCCTTCGACTTCGCGCGCATCGCCAGCAGGAGCACCTTCGGTTACCCATAAGTAACCTTCATGGTCGAGAAAAAATCCATGAGGAAATGAAAATAGCCTGGAACCAAAACTCTTCACGACGTTTCCATCTAGATCAAACTTAAAAATTGCATCCTGGTCAGAATTTGCACAGTGATTTGCTCCACACCGAGACAAGATCCACAGATGCTCTCCGTCAGGATCAGGAAAGATGCCACTCGGCACTCCAAGTTTCCATCCATTGGGCATCTTTTCCCAGCCATGGACCGCATGGTAGGGATTGTTCGCGACAGATTGAGCTTCGACAGTCAGCCCCTGCATAAACACTAAAGTGGTGCCGACTAACACCAACAGCGATTTCACCAGACGGGACCGTGACATTTCAAACTCCTTTCGAACGATTACTTTCACACTCAGGGTAGCCGTAACGCTGCTAGCGAGCCTGGTAAATTTCTGCTGGCAACTTGCACCACTATGTACTGCCGTCCTTCAAATTGATAGGTCATCATGCCGTACTCGCCCGTCGCAGGAAGTTCAACCGTGCCAAGTCGCTCACCCGTCTGTTTATCGATGGCATGTAGCACTGGCTTTCCTGCCGAGCCTTCAGCATGGATCAATAAACTTCCGGTCACCATCGTATTCGGAAGTGACGTAACGCCTGTGTTCGGTAAATCCACTCCTTGTAACGCCCGATGGTTTTTGATCCGATCAGGTGTATCACCATTAGGAATGTGCCACAAATGTTCACCGGTATGCATGTTAATCGCCGTGATTCGAGTGTACGGTGGCTTGACGATAGGCAGACCTTGTGGACCGCGAAAATCACCACGATTCGCAACAACCCAATCCGCGATGGTCTTGCCTGTGGTCATAGGATCATCCGGTTCATCCATCTGCGTTCCGGGCACAATATTTTCAGAGCGACACGCTGTTCTCGAAGAAACGTAAATAATACCCGTCTCAGGATCCGCTGATGTTGGACCATGAATATTGGTAGCGCCCTGAGGACAACTAACGAACGACCGCAAACCAGAAGGGTGTCCGACTTGAATCGGGGGGTTGAAAATCGGTCCGATGCGGTAGCGGCTAACAATCTCTAAAGCCTCTTGACGAAGCTCTGGCGTGAAATCAATAAGGTCATCTTCCGTGAGCCCTTGCATGTCATAAGGTAAAGGCCAAGTGGGAAATGGTTGCGTAGGAGACAACTGTTCGCCCGGCACATCTGATTCGGGTACTTCGCGTTCTTCGATCGGCCAGACTGGTTCACCTGTCTCCCTATTAAACGTGTAGGCCCACGCCTGTTTAGTAGTTTGCACTACAATCGGGGTCAGTCGTCCGTCGACGGTTACATCTAACACGACAGGCGCGGTCGGGTTATCAAAATTCCAGATGTCGTGATGCACCATCTGAAAGTGCCACACTCGCTCTCCCGTCTGGGCATTAAGAGCGAGAAGACTAGTGCCAAAAAGATTGTCACCCGGCCTGAACCCGCCATAAAAATCAATTGTCGGGGGGTTGGTTGGAATGTACACAATGCCGCGTTTCAAATCAGCCGACATCGGCGCCCATGACGAGACATCACCAGTAGTTTTCCAAGCGTCGTTCTCCCATGTCTCATGTCCAAATTCACCAGGACGTGGTATTACGTGAAATTTCCACAAGGGGTCTCCAGTCCGCAAGTCATACCCAAGAATATCGCCTGGGATATTCTCCGTACGCGTTTGATAGTACCCCTGCTCGTGTACGTTGCTAACTACAACCACCCCGCCTACCACAATGGGAGGCGATGAGGTGCTCAAGTTTCCCAAGTCACGAGGAATACCGTGGTTCGCATCGTAGACATAACCAGAATCGAGCCATGGATCCCAGTCACTTACAAGATCGGGCAGCATGTCCACAACCCCGCTCTCTGGAAAACCTGGTATGGGTACTGCCTGCCCCCAGTTTTCGAGATGGCGACCCGTTTTGGCATCCAGCGCATGCAGAAAAAAAGCGGGACTAGTCGTAAAGATAACGCCTCGCCCGTTCACTTCACCATATGCGACACCTTTTCCATAATTGTTTCGCATACCGCGTTCGTACCGAGTAGTATGTGGTTCCCGATAAGTCCAGACGGTCTCACCCGTAGCTGGTTCAATCGCCACTACCGTTCGGCGTTGCCCTGCGACGGTATACAGAAGACCATCAACATAAATCGGCGTCGACCGAAACAGATAATCTACCCGCGGTCCAAAATTATCTCCTCGCCAAATCCACGCAACTTCCAGATCTTCAAAATTATTAGCGTCGATTTGATCCAGAGGCGAAGAACGCGTATGTCCAGCATCTCCACCCAAATAAGGCCAAGCTTCTGGCGCACGGGTCTGTGCAATACCTGAACCGATCAGAGCGACAGTGAAGCCAAGGGTGGCCATCAGAAACCTTATGGTCCCCAAGCTTTCCAAGAATACCGATCTTATTAACATGGTAGCTATACCCCTAAAGGCATCACGACACCGCCACATGGTTACTACATAGCAGACTTCAGCATGGCACCGCCACCAGAGACGACGGCTCCATACACATTACCAGCAGCATCTACAGCAACACCCTCGGGATTGGAGCCGTTTGGATAGGCTTCCACTTCTCCAACGATAAGATAGTTCACCGTTCCATCAGCGAGACTGCCAATTCTAATTCCTGGCTGAGCGCCCGGGTTACGGATATTATCGAAGGCCGATTCTGAATCCGCGACATAGATTAAACCGTTAGCATCAAAGGCAAAGTCACTTGGTCGACTAAATTGCTTAAACTCATCGATGTAGTTACCTTCCTCATCGAAGATCTGCAAACGATTGTTCCCTCGGTCGGCAACGACGAGTTGTCCTTCTGGGCTAAACGCCAACGCATGCGGTGTTCTTAGATCACCCGCCTCTGAACCATACTGGCCCCAAGAAGTAATAAATTCTCCGTCTGGTGAGAATTTGACGATACGAGCAACCGTTGTGGGGTCATCTGAATTCTGACCTTCATGTCCGTCGCCGACGTAGATATCTCCATTCGGACCGACGGCTACATCATTGGGTGTATTCAGAAGAGCCCCGTCACCCGTACCAGCAACACCAGGTTCCCCTAACGTGAGAAGAACTTCTCCCTCGGCACTAAATTTAATAGCCACGTGACCCTTGCCGGCCTGGTTCGGATCATCGGGGTCTGGACCACGTGCATCTGTGACCCAAACATTGCCCTCCTGATCGACGTGGAGGCCATGTGGAAACAGCATCGTTCCTCCACCGAAAGTAGTGACTACGTTGCCATCAGGATCAAATTTCACAATCGGATCAAGGTCAGAGCCGGCGCAAGAATTTGCACCGCAACGATCAATCGCCCAAATATGTTGACCGTCAGGATCAATATCAACACCAGCAGTTGAACCCCAGGTTCTGCCGTCAGGGAGCGTCGCCCAACCGTCTACAGTTTGATAGGGGTTTGAATAATCATTGAGTGGATTGACGACAGGTGCTTCAGTTTCTACAGATTCGACATCACCTGATTGGACGCCAGCTTCACCGCAAGCGGTTGCTCCAATTATTAAGAACACGGCTGCGACATTTGCCGCTCCAGTCAAGACCTTTCGATTTCGATCAGACATTACCAAAACTCCCTATTAGAGTAAGTTCATCAAGAATCTGGACACGCCTACCAAAATACCTGTCCAGTCGTCTGAAAATTCTGACACTAGGACCAATCGATAACACGGTGCGGCAGGAGGCAGGAGGATACCGAACGAATAAAAACTTTCTAAGCGGCACGCGTGCAAAACGCGTGCCGCTTAGAAACACAAACTAACTACAGCCTTCTATCCGGATTGATAATCGTCCGCCACATATGGGATGACGGCGAATTATCCCAACCAAGCCCTTCCTTGGGCTGCTTGAAGTGGCGTCCGATGATATCGATGAACGGCTCGATCGACACCGTCTTGCTACGATCGAAGGCATAAAGATCGTTTACCGTCACAAGTCGGGAATGCTCATACCACTTGTGATTGCGAACCATGTCATGGGTGCGCTGCAAATACGGCTCAGGCACGTAATCTTTGCCGAACGTCCGTAGGTAGCTTTCTGGATATTCATACCCATAATCGGAGTCTGGAAAGAAACGTAACGTCGAATGATACCGAACCGCGAAAGCAGTCTCCTCAGGCACGTAAGGCTCAATCAACTGACCGCCCCACCAACCATGGTCCGCACGCATCAGGTTATTAACCACATCATGCAGAAGACAGGCCAGTACGACTTTCTCGGGCATGCCAGTTTTCAACGCACGTGCAGCACTCTGCTGAACGTGAGTTCCCGTACCGAATCGATACTTGAAGAAATCAATAAGCGTCGGCTTTTCTGGCATTGGCTGGAGTTGCCGAAGATCCGAATCACCTCTGGGTACGAATATGCCACCAACCCCGCGTCGAGAACGGCGACTCAAATCCTTGTTTCGCTCATCGAGCTCGGCAACGGTTGGATACATACCGGCCTGCATGCCCTGATCGAGCATGTGATCTTCAAGTTCCTCTTCCATGAAGTGCTCGAGTGCGTCAGCTTTCTGCTCATCAGTCATGAGCGCGACCGCTGCAGCCCCCCCAACACTCTTGAAGAATTTACGTCGATCTATCTCCATTTTATTCCTCCACTCATTAAGACTTAACACTACTGATCATGTGCTGTCAGGTCCAACGCAACGCCTTCGTCGACCAGCATTTCCTTGACGGCCATGCCAACCGGTACACGGAACGAAAAATTACATGAAAATTCAGGATCACGATTCATCTCGCCGAACGTTTGAGCCGTACGATACATGCGGCCATTTACATCGTGAATAAAGGGGCGTGGCCAGTCGATCGGTCGGTAATCCGGTAAAACCTTGAAGTCGAGATGCACAGTCACAAATTCTGTGTCGTTAGTCCCAGGAGCAATCACGCCACGGACAATATTTTCGCCAAGCGGACAATCGCCAAGCGGGGCAATAATTCCCCGTTCAAGATGGCTGACCGATACCTCTAAACCTTCGTGGCTCACTGTTCCATCTTGAGCGTAACCGGACACCGCTAGCAGCATGCCAACTAACACACAGATGGTCAGACCTTGCCAACGGCTTCGTGCTGAATCATTTAGCATCTAGGACACATCCTTAACCCTAATTATCCACAATTTACCATTGCTGAATCAATAAAGACTAAATTTTAGCCTAAATGCTTCTAAGAACTTATTAATCAAGAAGTTACAATATTTTTTTCTTCAATTCGTACATCTAGGACGACATAATAGTTGCGAACGGCCCTCATTGACAAGCACAAACTCCGCAGCATTTCCTAAAACGGGTGCTATCGTATGGAAATTACCTTATAAATACCTCATTGGGTATTAAAACTATAGAAGATTCAGGCAGGCATAATCAGTAGGGCTGAGAGGTTGCTTATTTACGATCGTGCTGCAAATCGGAGAAGATCATGAACTTTATGAAAAATTTTTATCGCACGGCATTCATCGCTAGCTTTTGTTTTCTCGCGGTGGGATGTGAACCGTCAACGTCGGATGAACCTGCAGTGGAGACAGATGTCAGTGAAGGAACAAGTGTTCCAGGGTTCCAAGTTGATCCGTTTTGGCCAAAAACTCTACCCAATGAGTGGCTGATTGGACGCATCGCTGGCGTCGCAGTTGACTCGCAAGACCGAATCTTTGTTGTGCATCGACCTGGAAGTTTGACACGTGGCGAATTGGGTCTAACTCAGGACCCTGTTATGTCTCAGTGTTGCAGACCAGCTCCCCCCGTCTTGGTATTCGATGCTGAGGGCAATCTCCTCGATTCATGGGGCGGCCCTGGGGAGGGTTACGACTGGCCTGGTACCGAACATGGCATCTTCGTTGACCACAACGATAATGTCTGGCTTGGTGGCGAAGGCATTGGTGACCCCGAAACTGATCTCGACCACCGCATACACGGAGAAGAAAACCCTCTTTGCCGAGATCACTTTGTCCTTAAATTTTCCACCGATGGAACATTCCTCATGCAGATTGGCGAAGCGAATAAGACCGGTGGTAGCAATAGCACAGAATACCTTGGACATCCCGCTGACATGGAAGTCGATCCAGAGACGAATGAATTATTCGTCGTCGACGGTTATCTAAATAAGCGGGTAATCGTATTCGATGCGGAGACAGGAGAGTACAGGCGGCACTGGGGAGCATACGGCAAAGTGCCGGACGAAGAACCCATCGGACGGTGGGAGGGGGCTGACGCTCAACCCGCGGCTGATTATGCTGATTCTGTCCATGGAATTCGAATTTCGAAAGATGGACAGGTGTACGTTGCGGATCGTGGTAACGGACGTATTCAAATCTTCACTAAAGACGGTACGTTTATCGAAGAACACTTCATTGTGCCTGAAACCAGGCCCGGGTCCTCAAGTGGAACGGTCTGGGACATTGAGCTGTCACCAGACGAGGCGCAGACCTACCTCTATGTGGCTGATGGTACGAACCAAAAGGTATGGGTCCTGCAACGCGATACGATGGAAATCGTCAACTCCTTCGGTCGACGCGGCCGTGCAGCCGGTGAATTTCACTGGCTCCATAAATTCGCGGTTGACTCGCAAGGAAACATTTATACGGGCGAAGTCCATATGACACGACGGCTTCAAAAATTAGTGTTACAGAACAATGCTATGGCTGAATAGCGATTATTCGGATAAAACATCATGCCTAGATTCCAGCATCTAGGCAGAAAAAACGTAACGCCCATAAGAGGGCCGATTATAAAACGTCGGCCCTCTTATTCTTCGACTGCAATGAGCTAGACACCGAGGAGGGTTCGACATGAGGACACTGACAAGACAAATGGCTGGCCTGGTTGCTACCACATTGGCGATTAGCGTCTCGGCATGCACATCCTCTCAACTCGAACTATCTGCCACTCCTAGCACTCCATTCAAATTAGCCACATTTGAAGTCGACGAACGTGTACGTATTGGACTTGTACTTGATCAAACGATCCTCGACATTGCGGGCGCTAATGAACACTTGATCGACGAAGCCAGAGCGACTGATATGTTGATCCCTGTCGAGATGAAAACGTTGATTGAAACCTATGAAAGCGTATCTCCTCGGCTGTACGAAATCGCAAACTTCTTTAACGAGTATTCGACCGATAACTTGGATTTCGCGTTCGATGTTAGCAACGTGTCCATCCATGCCCCAATTAAGTATCCTTGGAATTTGCTTGCCGTCGCAGCGAATTACAAGGCGCATGCTCAAGGAATGGGCGTAGACAGCGTCTCCGGGGCTACCTCATCAGATGACGGCCCATCGATCGTGGACAGTATTGTTCCTGAGCGTGATGCGCCAGTTATTTTTGCAAAGTCCCCTCGCTCAGCCATCATCGATCCTGGAGCTCCCTACTACATACCCCCTGGTCGTGACCAGATAGATTGGGAAGGCGAGCTGGCAATTATTATTGGTAAGCCTGCTTATCTACTGTCACCCGAGGAAGCGCACGATCACGTGTTCGGTTATAGCATCCTATACGACGTCAGTGATCGCGGTGGGCGCACGCGTGAAGTTAGCATGATTCCAGGTGTTAATTGGTTCGATGGTAAAAGCACAAACCGAGGAGCACCTTTTGGCCCATTCATTGTTCCTAAGGAATTTCTTCCGAACTTTGACAAGCTTCGCGTTGTCACTCGAGTGAACGGCGATATCAAACAAGACCAGACCACTGCCGATCTAATTTGGAACGAGGATAACTTGATCACATTCACAACGAGTGTGCTCGAATTACACCCTGGCGATGTCATTGGGACTGGAACTCCTAGCGGAACTGCCGGGGAACACTACCCTGCTGTGTACTTGAAAGATGGCGACGTTGTTGAAATCGAGATTGAAGGGATTGGCACGCTAGTGACCCCAATCAAGAACCACCCGGGAGATCTAGGCACCTCGTAATAATTTTTAAGGTTTCGCAGTCCAATCATTTATCCAAGGGCGTGACGAGTGAAAGTGAGCCCTCACGGCCATCGCGGCCCAAAGATATAGCTATTCTTGTACAAGCGTTCTGGCAGTTTTGGGTTGTAAGCCTAAAGAGTTTTTACGCAGATAGTTCACATCTGCGTCATTAGTTCGTTGAGAGACTAGAAAGCGTTCTCGAAAACAGGCAAGCGGATCTGCATCAACCACCTTCCGTGTATTGTCTAGCTATAAGTCCATCTTCATAAACGAAAACTTGCTTGCGTAGCCGAAACAAAAACCTAAAGAGGTTGTTCCATTACCACAACTTCGCTCTTGTGATGAGGTGCTAAGAGTAATAAGTGGTTAC
>Ga0315336_1004137_pt1 | contig 17798 bp, 11 predicted proteins | sample ASW5metaG_FD_204512 | JGI IMG/M metagenome (GOLD analysis project Ga0315336, IMG submission 204512) | Ammonia-oxidizing marine archaeal communities from Monterey Bay, California, United States - ASW #5 | ecosystem: Environmental > Aquatic > Marine > Intertidal zone | place: USA: California... | reverse complement strand
TTGCCATGACCGACATTCGATCGGCCGTTGGCGACGACACGTGGATCCTCGCCTGCGGAGCCCCCATGCTCCCCAGCGTCGGTCACGCGGACTCCTGGCGCAGCGGCCCGGATATCGCATTTTCCGTCGCGCCCGATCCAGACCTCGCCTTCCTGCGCAACCAGGTCCGGTCGACGGCCGCCCGCGGTTTTGCGAATGGCGTCTGGTGGTTCAACGACGCCGACGTACTCCTGGTTCGCGATCCGACGACTGCGGACGGGGTCAGCGGGGCAGTGGTGGCCAACGCGATCTCCGGAGGGGTATGGCTCCTCGGTGACGACCTCGGCGCTCTTCCCGCAGATCGCGCTTCTGTCGCACTGAATGGCGCGGCAATGGCTACGTCTGGCGCCTCGGTCGCGCCACAGGATCCGCTCGCCTTCGTGTCGGGTTTCGACACCTCGCCCGTCATCGAGCTCGGACAGGGAGACGACGAGGTCCCGACGACCTGGGTCCTTTCCTCTGGCCAGACGGCCCTGCTCAATATGAGCGACCAAGCCATCGAGGTCGACGGCCCGGGTGGCACGGAGCTGTTGTCCGGTTCCACCGCCGGAGCGGGCCCGCGAACGCTGGCACCCGGTGCCGGCGAGTTGTGGGAGTAGTGCGACGGTTCGTAAGTTCATCGCCAAATGGACTTTCGTAACGTCGCACGATGTCGTGGCGCGCTTGCGCGACGCGGCCAGGTGTAGTAGTGCGAGCCGATTGGAAGTGCCTTTCCAGGAACTGGGAAGGCACTTCCGATCTGTCGCGCTAAGCCCGTGCCGCCTTCAGGAAAAACTGCACCACATTCCGGAGCAGTTGGTCGAGGGGCACCACCGGGTTTCCGACCCATGCCAATGCGGCGCCGAAGACGTTGACGAGGAAGAACTCGGAGAGCAGAGATGGTGGCATCAAGGGACCGATTTCGCCCTGGGCAGCCGCTTTTTCCAGCCAGGGGATCAAGGCGCCTCGCACGGGATGCACCTCGCCCAGATCCGGTAGGTTCTGGGCCGTCTGCCGGAGGGCGACCATGCCGATCTCAGCGAGCATCTGTGGGTCGTCCTTCCACTCGTCCGCAATGGTCGTCGCGACGAGCTCGAGGACGTCGGTGATGCCTGTTTCTGGCGGTACGTCCGCAAGTCGCTCGACCACGCGCATCTGGGATGCGTTCATCAGCTCGGTCAGCACGTCGTCCTTGCTCGGAAAATGGAAGTAGAACGTGCCTCGGCTCACGCCGGCGAGCTGGGTGATGTCGTCGATCCGGGCTGCGCTGACACCATCCTTTCGGAAGATCTCGAGGGCGGCATCGTAGACCTTGCGGCGGGTCTCCTGGCGTTGGCGATCGCGTTCTGTCTGGGCCATTCGGACCTCTAACAGACCTACCGACGAAGGTTCATCACCCAGTCCTGCCACTCGACCTTGAAAGCCTCGAGATCTCGCGTTCCAAGGACGTTCTTCAGGGTGTCGATCCCCGTGGGGTCGGTCTCGTGATTTGCCGCGAAGGCCCTGTAGAATTGCCGGAGCTTCCCGTGATCCTGGAGGTAGTGGCACAAGTATCGGGCCTGCGCGTAGTGGGTGCCCGGATCGCGGTTGTAGAACTGATGGGTGGACGTCGACATCAACGCCTCGAAAGAGGGTACTGCGTCGGCCGCGATCGCCGCCTGCAGACCATCCAACCTCCAATTGGGGAGCCCGACGATGACGCCGTTGTCGTTTGCCGACGCCTCGTAGAGAGACGCCAGCCCCTCGTTGAACCACGAGGGCACCTCGCTGAAATTGTGGTCCATGTACGGGTGCACGATCTCGTGCACCAATGTTCCGCCGCCGGTCGAGATGTTCATGATCAGCGCGTTGTGCTCGCTCGATGCGTATCCGTATGGCGTGTCGGGGCGATCTCCGAAGAGCTTCCATGCGTAGTGCTGGTAGCTGTCGGCGTCCCCAAAGAGCCAGATGTCCCAGATCTCGTCCAGTTCCTCGTCGAAGTACGCGTCCTGGAGCGCCTCGGACGCCCACTTCACTGTCCTTTCGGCGCGCTGTCGAACGCGGGCGTCCGATTCGTTGCCAATGACTGCGAATGGGGATTGGGCGACGACGTGAAATCCGTCGGGCAGGTCGGCCTTCAGGGCGGTCACGTGCTCGGCGATGTCTGTGTCGGAGATGCCCCCAGTCAACGCGGCTGTGGTGGCGTTTGCCCGGAGGTCGCCGTATCCGGCTGCAGGGCCGGTACAGGCCATTGCCAGCAGTACGATCATCGGCGTCATGTGCCCTCTCGGCAGGTACGACAACGATTGCGCTGCGATGTTCCAGCGGCGATCTGCGAGAGGGGCTTCACGCGCGTACCCAGGGCGGGCAACGGTGCAACGAGTGTCCCTGGAGAAACCGCCGATCTGTACACCTCGCTACAGCTGCGGTCTCGGCGGCTCAGACCGTGATTGACAGGCCCTCGGACGTCGGGCAGCATGCTCTGACAGCGTTTTCAACCGCAAGAACAAGCGATTCGAGGGATTTCATGTCATTGCTGACGGTACTCATGGCCCTGTCGGGCACCGCATTTGGCGCCAATGCCAATGTCGGTCCCAACGACAGCATCGTCAATGTGATCAATGGGCTCCCAGGTGGCGGGCCCCACGTCATCACCATTCTCTCCGGCGGTCGGTACATCGAGAGCCAGCGCCTCGACGTGGGCTCCCGCGACATCGAGATCATCGGAACCGGCTACACGACAACCACCTGGATGTACGACGGGCCGCTTCAGGAGATGATCACCATCGGGTCAGGCGGCTCGCTGATCCTCAGGGACATCACCCTCGATGGCTCCGTTCCGCCGACCATTGTCGAAGACTGCGACAACGGCCTCGACGACGACCTGGACTTGCTCGTCGACTGCGAGGACCCCGACTGCGACCGGGCATGTGGTTTCGCCGATGAGGATCTCTGCGCGTTCGCCGATGATCGCACCGGCGTCGTCGCCGCCAACGCGAGCAACGTCGAGCTCGAGGGCGTGCAACTCCGCTGCTTCTTTACCTTCGGAAACGGTGGCGGCCTGCGCGCGACCAACACGCCCGTCACCATCACCGACTCGTATTTCTGGGAAAACGTCGCCGTCTTCGACGGCGGTCACGTCTACATTCGCGATGGCGGTCCGTTCATCAGCACCGGTTCGGAGTACCTCTATGGCTTGGCCTCCCTCGGGTCTGGCGGCGCCATCTACTCCATCGAAAGCCCGGTGACCATCGACGACAACTACTTCCGAAACAACGAGTCCTCCGTGCGTGGAGGCGCTGTTTTCGCGTCGTCGAACACCGACAACATCAACCTGTGGCACAACACGATGCAGCAGAACGTGTCGCTGCTCATCACGCGCTTCAGCCTGATCGATCAAGACATTGTGGCGGTTGATACTGCGGATCGGTTTGTCGACTTCTCGACCTTCTCGATCTTCACTGGAGAGGGCGGCGGCGCGTATGTCGATGGCCAGACCAACGATATCTGGGACAACCTGATGTGCGGCAACCTCGCCGACAAGGGCGGCGGCCTCGCGATGGACGACGTTCCCGACGCGAACATCCGCAACAATATCTTCAACGAGAACTACTCGCTCCACTACGGCGGCGGCGCGTACATCGGGGCTGGCCCGTTGACCAGCGAGCCGGTGATTCTCAACAACACCTTCCTCGGAAACTCCGCTGGTAAGAACCCGCCGGGATTCATTCCGACGGTGTACGTGATCGGAGCCGGCGGAGCGATGATGCTCGACGGGACCCTGTCCGACTTCCGAAACAACATCGTGTCCCACACGACGTTCGGCGGCGGCATCTGCGGTCTCGATGGCGACAACTACACCCTCGGTGACCCGATCACCATGGACTACAACATCTTCTATTGGAACTGTGAAGTCGATGGCTGTGGCGACGCCGATCCTCTCGAGTGGCTCCACCTGACGGGTGACTACGCGACGCACACCCTGAGCCCGCTCAACTTCGAGTTCGACCCGTATCCGTCGTATTACGGCGGCCCAGATCTCGACTGCTACCCAGACGCGTTCTACACCACCTTCGATTCTCCAGCTATCGACAACGGCGATCCGAGCATCGTCGACGTGGGCGGCAGCATTTCCGATATCGGCGCCTACGGCGGCCCAGACGCCAATGCCCTCGATCAAGACGGCGACGGCATCGAGAACATGTACGACTGCAACGACCAGGACATCAACACCGGTCCCAATCAGAACGAGCAGTGCGACTTCCTCGACAACAACTGCAACGGCGAAGTCGACGAGGGCTTCGACAACGAGTGGTGGTTCGACCTGGACGGCGATGGCTTTGGCGACGCGACACACTTCGTGCCCGATCTCATTACCTGCGTCAACCAGTCCAACATGGTCGCCAACAACGACGACTGCAACGACGGCGATGCGGCGATCAATCCCGACGCCATCGAAGTATGTGACGACCAGGACAACGACTGCAACGACATCATCGACGACGAAGAATTGCTGCCGCGCAGCCTGTTCTATCGCGACGACGACAACGACACCTACGGTGCCGACAACGCAGTGCGGACCGAGTGTACGGCTCCTCCGGGCTATGTCGCAGTGTCGGGCGATTGCGATGACGCCGACAGCAGCGTGAACCCGGGCGCCGTCGAAACCTGTACCGGAACAGACCAGAACTGCGACGGCGAGGTCGACAATGACGCTACGGGCGCCAGCCTCTGGTCACAGGACAAGGACGGCGATGGCTGGGGCACAGCGGAAACGGCCATCAACACATGTGACCCGCCCGGTGCCGACTACGTCGAGAACCGCCCAGGCGTCGGTCAGGACGGCGACTGTGATGACGACCTCGAGAACAGCCTGGTCGCCTTCCAGGTGAACCCAGATGCGGCCGAGGCCTGCGACGAGATCGACAACAACTGCGACGGCGAGATCGACAACGTCCTGCCCCCCCTGGGCAAGGAGTACTCACTGGATGCCGACGGCGATGGCTTTGGCGACCCAGCCACCATCACCCGCGACTGCGAGCAGCCCGCTGGCTACATCCTGCATGAAGCGGACGACTGCGATGACGAGAACGACCTCGTGGGCGAGTGCTCTGAGTGTGGCTGCCAGACGACTACACCGAACGTGCCGTACGCTTTGCTGCTTCTCATCGGTGGTCTGCTGACCATTCGGCGCAGTCGCGAGTAACTAGGCGAGCGAGTCGGAATCTGGTGCGCTATTCAACGACTATGCGCACCTGGATTCCGCTGGCATTGACCCTGACCGCCTGTGTGGAAGGCGGGCTGTTCAACCCAGGTCATCGCCCCGCGACGGGCCCGGGCCAGCTGTTTGGTACCACAGATACCGACACCGACGTGACGGTGTGGCCCACCGATACCGACACCGACCTGCCGACCAATGTGTCGTTTGATGCTGACTGCCTACCGGATCCGACGAACGCCCTGCGCTTCATCTGCAACATCTTCGTCGACCCACCCGGCCCGGTCGACGTCGAGTTCTACAAGGTCGATGGAACGGGTCCGGTCCGCACTCACGGGTCCGATGACGTCGCCGCCGTTCACGAAGTGTGGCTGTACCTCATGGAGGAGACCAGCGATTATCAGTGGCGCGCCAGACCCCGCGACGACCAAGCGACCTTTCTGCAGGATGAGGTCGTGACGGGCGAACTGCCCGATGGTGCCCAGATCGTGCCGACCGTCACCGGCGTCAGCACCTCGCCCTATTTCTTGCTCAATTCGCCCTGTAGTGTCGGTGGGTACGCTATTATCGTCAATAGTCAGGGCGTCGTTCTTTGGTATCACGACTATGAACAGCCCGTGGGTGCCAGCATCATCGACGGGGTGAACTACACCGAAGACGGAACGATCATGGCCATGATGGACGACCACGTCATCGAGGTCGACTTGATGGGACAGGAGCTGTTTCACACCGAGCGAAACATCGACTACTTCGAGAACGCCCACCACGACATGTTCCGCAGGAACGGAATCACCTACATCCTCTACAACGAGACCATCCTCTACAACGACGACAACTACATCATGGACGGCATGTACGTCTTCGATGAGAACGAGGTCCTTCTCCACGACTGGAAGCTCTTTGACCACTTCCAGCCCACGCGTCCCGCACTCGGGCAATTCGGCGCCGAGGACTACAGTCACGCCAATGCGGTCTGGGCCGACGACAACGGCGACATCTTCTTCAATATGCGGCACCTGTCCGCGATCGCCAAGATCGTCGGCGACCCATATGACGCGAACTTCGGGGACATTCTCTGGAGGATCTCCGGCGATCCAACCGAGACCGACTTCGGCATGGACTTCACCATGACCTCGACAGCTGGCGGCTTCGGGGACTTTCGGCAGCAACACAACCCACACTTGCTCTCGGACGGACGCATCGCCCTGTTCGACAACCGGATGTCTGCGCTGGAGATGTCTCGGGTGCTGGTGATGTCCATCGACGAAAACGCGATGACCTTGAACATCGACGAGGCCTACGATGTGCCGTCACACTGCGCATTTCAGGGCGGTGCCTGGCATACCGAAGCCGGGAATCCCGTAGGTACCTGCGCGCCGCGAGGGGTCGGCCACGAGTTCACAGCCGGGGTCTATGATCAGACGGTCTACGAGATCGAGATCGACTGCCACACAGGATTCGATAACTACATCCCGCGTTATCGGCCTCTCGATATCTGACGTGGTGCCGTTTTGATGGCGTTGGCGCTGCTGAGATCAAAGGCCACTGGGATCTCCGCTGGTTTTTCTCGGCTTGGATCCGGTGGCGATGACAATGACGTCGGCGGTCACGGCATAGGGCTCTCCACGGATCGCCTGGATCCGGAGCGTGTTGGCGTCCGAGAAACGGGCGTGGCCCTTATAGCTCATCCGGGTGAGGCGGCGATTTTCGCCTTGAGAGCGTCGACTTCCACCTGCCTTGCATCGGCCTCGGCAGTCTTTCCCAGCAACCTGAGTAGCTTGACGAAGTCCTGAAGCATGATCCGGCGGTCGTTTTGGGATTCGACCTGGTCCTGCGCGCCGATGGTCTCGGTGAATCGATCCATGGCGAGGTCGAGGGCGTTTGCCTCGACGTATTGGTGGCCCGCCATGTGCAGAACCTTGATGGCGTCCGATTGCCTGGGCCCATTTGCAAGGCAAGCCGCAGCTCGATCGTAGGTCTTGCCAGCCTCCAGGTACTCCTTCCGTTTTACGTGGAAGCCGCCGATGTCCACCAGGAGCAGCGCGAGCTCCGGATGGTCCATGCCCAGGCGCCTCTCCTGCTTTTTCAACATGTCACGAGCGATGGCTTCGACTTCTTCGTGGCGTCCCATCTTGGTCAGGGCGCGTCCGAGGATTGTCTGGGCGGCCATCGCCGCGGGGGTCTCCACATTGTCGTACTCGGCGAGGAGATCCCGCATCAGGCGCTCCGCCTCTTCGGGACGACCCAGGTGGTAGGCGATAGTCGCGAGGTCCTTTGCGGTCTCGTCGCGGATCATCAATGTCGCGGCCTCGTCTTCCATGATGCTCTTGAGAATGACCTCGCCCTCGGCGTGCCGCTCCAGATGCATGAGCACACGAACGACCTCCTGGCGCGCTGCGAATGCCTGGGGGGAGTGGGCGCCGAGCACCGCGTCGGTGGCCTCCACCACCTCCTCACTGAGTGCTAGTGCCCGCTCGTAATCTCCCTGCAATCGATAGAGATCTGTCATCTCTGAGAGCACGCCGAGCACGCTGGGGTGGGAGCGGTCGTTGTCGAGCACGTCAAGTCCCCGATTCAGATAGGCCTCCGCTTTATCGAAGTTTTCCCTGACTTTCTCCAATCTGGCGAGGTTCGACAGATCCGAAATGAGAAGGGGACTATGCGGACCGTCTTCAGCCTCGGTGAGCTCGAGCGAACGGGTCAGCGCTGCGCCGGCTTCGTCGTACATTCCACGCCGTAGATAGTAGAAGCCCCAAGCCTGATGAAGTCGGTTGTTCTTGTGGTCCGGAAGCAGCTCATCGGCGCGCTCCAGTCGGGCCCTCACGTTGTCCGGTCGATTCAAAGACAGCTCGGTGAGCGAGAGGAGGATCAGCAGATCCGAGGTCTGTTCGGCGTTCGGCGGGTCGGCGCGCTCCCTGATCTCCAGGGCCGCCATCGCCGGCTCCAGGACGCGCTCGAAGAGTCGCAGCTGGTTGTACACATCCGCGACGGTGAAGAGCAGTTCCGCGCGCACATGATCTGGAAGTTCCTGTTCTTCCAAGGCGTCAGTCGCGCGATCGAGGACCTCGCGCACGGTGGGTTCACCATGCTGCTGTCGCGCCGGATCCGCGCTGCGAAACAGTCCGATCAAGAACGTCGAGACCTGATCTGCCGCCGCTCGCTCCACATTGGCCCGGGCCGTTTGCCGTTCGGCGGCCGCGGCGTTTTCACGGGCACGATCAGCCTGTACGGCGGTCGAGGCGACGCCCGCGACAATGGCGAGGGAGATGGCGCCGATGGCGGCGACTGCCAATCGGTTTCGGGCGGCCATCTTCTGGAGTCGGTACAGGGCCGTTGGGGGGCGGGCCGCCACCGGATTACCGGCCAGAAAGCGCTCGATGTCTGTGGCGAATTCCTCAGCCGTTGCGTAGCGATGTTCGGGATCGGGGTTGATGGCCCGCGAGACGACCCAGTCCAGGTCTCTCTGCAGCGAGGACTTGAGCTGCCTCGGCGAGGTCTGGCGCCGCCGAGCCACCCCGAGGAGTGCATCGCCGTCCAGCTGGTCGAGTCGTGCCGAGGGAAGTGACACCTCGCCAGCGGCCAACCTTTGGATGACTGTGAGTAGGTTGAGGCCCGGTTCCTTTTGGATGGGCCCGACGCCGATCAACAGGCGGTGCAGGACCATGCCGAGGGCGTAGATGTCGCTGCGGGTGTCGATGCCCTCGCCGCGAAGGGTCTCTGGCGCGACGTACATCGGCGTTCCAACCATGCCCCCGGCGGTGATGGTGTCGTCGGTGAGAGGAGTATCTGCGCCTTTTGCAATTCCGAAGTCGATGATCATCGGAATGCGCTCGCCGTCTCGGTCCATGACCAGGAGGTTCGACGGCTTCAGATCCCGATGGATGAGACCCTTCTGATGCACGTGCTGCACGCCGCGACACACCCCTACGAACAACTGCAGGCGGTCGCGAATCCGGACATTGTTGTCCTCGCAGAACCGGTTCAGCCCGACGCCTGGCACGAACTCCATGGCGATGAAGGGGGTGCCGTCTTCGGTGGTTCCCGCATCGAAAACGCGCGCGACGTTCGGGTGGTCGACCCGTTCCAAAGCGCGTCTCTCCGCCTCGAAACGCATCCTGAGTCTGCCGTCCTCGTCGTGCTTTTTGATTAGTTTCAAGGCGACGTTACGCCGGATTGGCGCCAACTGCTCGGCCAGGTAGACGACCCCCATACCGCCCTCGCCGATGACCTCGACGATCCGATAGGGACCGATGTGCTCGGGAATGCTCACTTGGAGTCCAGGGCGGCGAGGCTTCGACGAAATGGCGCGGCTTCGGCTGTCCGATCGGTCTCTTCGAGCCATCGGATGATGTCGCGGTACATGGTCCGGCGCTGTGCCTCACTGGGCATGTCGTGCACCGCTGCCATCGAGCGAATGTACGCATCTTCGGCTTTCCCATGTGCCTTCATGGCGTGGAAAGCGGTGCCGGCCAGGTGTATGGCCCAGATCGTGTCGGGGTTGTCGGGCCCCACCTCCGATTCGTAGTCCAAGCTCGACAATGTGTACATCTCGGCGGCGAGATAGTGGTCCAGTCGCGATGAGTAGATGTCGGCCAGCAAGAGGCGAATCCACGCAACTGTCGCCCGAGGTGGTGTCGTCTCCCTTAGCAGGCCCGACAGGGCGCGTTTCAGTGGGGCCTCGGCGTCGGCGTGTTCGCCGGCCTGATGCAGTGCGCGCCCCAGCATCGCCGCCGTCGATAGCGCATCCTCTGAGTTCGGGTTTTCGTAGGTCTTCGCGTGCTCGCCCAACAATTTGGCCGCCGCCATGGGTCTCCCTTGACGGAGGTAGACCTCGGCGGCGCCCAGTGAGGCGCTTGCTCGGTCTCGAGGCGTTGTCTGGGGCTCTTCCATTGCCGCGGTCAGTTCCACAAGACCTTCCTCGTGGCGACCGAGATTGATGAGGATCCGCCCAACGCGCACGCGAGCACTCATCACAGGCGTTCCCCTGGGGCCGTGTTGCTCCAGGGACGCGGCGTATGCCTGTTTTGCGAATTCAAGGCTCGGCTCGAGCTCATTTCGCGTCTCGAGGAGTTGGCTGCGCAAGCCCAGCATGTCGGGCATCTGAGTCCGTTGCTCTTCGACGCCGATGCCGTCCGCTTGATCGAGCCATGCCTCCATTTGATCGAGGTCACCCATGCTGAAGGCCAGCACGGCCAGGTTTCTCAGATCGGTCAACAACAGCGGGCTGTCCGGACCAATGTCGGACATCCGGTCGCGGAGGATGGATCTGAATGTTGCGTCGGCTTCGGCGAGCTGACCGGTGTCCAGGTAGTAGCCGCCTCGGGTGCGCAGCAGACGGCTGTATTCCTTCCTCGGGACATCGCGGGCGATGTAGATGGCCTCCGCGCGGTCCAGCCTCTCCAGGACTTTGCCGAATCTGCCCGTCCGGATCTCGGCGTGGGAGAGGGCGATGAGTGTCGCCGCGATCAAGGTGTCTCCGCTCTTGAGATGCGCCTCACGAAGTGCCAGGGACAGGGTGGCAGGCTCGAGCGCTCGTTCGTAGAGCGCCAGCTGTAGATACACGTCCGCGACAGTATATAGCAGGTCCGCACGAACTAATGGCGCAAGGTCTTCACTTGTGAGGTCCTCCGCCGCGCGATCGAGGACTTCCCGAACCGTCGGCTCGACTCCGGCGACCCGGTAGGGGTTGGCCTGTCGAAACAACCCGACCAGGAACCCGGAGATCTGCTGGGCGGACTGCCTCTCCAGCTCCGCGCGTGCGGCCTCCTCTTCTGCCCGTGCGGCGTGTTCCGCGGCTCGCTCGGCCTGCACGACCGTCGAGACCGTGCCGACCATGGATGCCGCGAGTAGGACGCCGATGGTAACCAGCGTCCACCGCCTCTTTTTCGCGGCCTTCGATGCCAGATACCAGAGGCTTGGCGGACGCGCCGCGACGGGAGCGCCGTCGAGGTAGTTCTCGATGTCGGCAGCCAACTCTCCCGGCGTGGCATATCGCCGATCCACTGACTCGATGGCTTTGACGACAATCCAGTCGAGATCATGTCGGAAGGAGCGGTCCAATTCGCCGATTGTGGTCTGCCGAAGTGCCGATATTCGTTGGCGTGCCCTCTGGGTGAGAGAGGCGAGGCGTTCGCTCGGTCTCGGTACAGCGTCCCCATCGGCGAGGCGTTCGATCAGGCCCAGGATATCGCCATTTTCGGCGGTCAAGGGTGCGACGCCAACGAGGAGTCGATGCAGCACCATGCCCAGCGAGTAAACGTCGCATCGGGTGTCCACAGCCTCGCCACGCAGGGCCTCGGGCGCCAGGTAGGTGGGCGTCCCGATGAGGCCGCCTTCGCGAGTCAGCGTCTCTTCGGTCAAGCGCTCATCCGCTCCCTTGGCGATGCCAAAGTCGATGACCTTCGGAACGGGACGCCCATCCGTTTCGGTCACCAGGATGTTCTGCGGTTTGATGTCCCGGTGAATGAGGCCCTTCTGGTGCACGTGTTGCACCCCGCGACAAACGTCTATGAACAGCCGTAGTCGCGCCTCGAGGGTGGCTTTTCGGGCGTCGCACCACTCGGTGATCGGCGGCCCCGGCACGTACTCCATCGCGATGAAGGGCGTGCCGTCGTCAGTCGTTCCCGCATCGTAGACACGGGCGACATTGGCGTGCCCCAAACGCGCCATTGCGACGCGTTCCGCATGGAAACGCGCGACGACCTCGGGCGCCATTGCCGAGCGGCGGATCAGTTTGAGAGCGACATTGCGACGGATTGGGTGGGTCTGCTCCGCCAGGTGCACGATTCCCATCCCGCCCTCGCCCAGCTTTCGGACCAGCCGGTACGGTCCGATGTCTGGACCTTTGTCGCTGTGCAAACGACCCCCACTGTTTCCATCGTACCAAGCGTGCGTACAGTTCTGCGATGCATCCCACCGGTCGCGCGCCAGCGAAGTTCTCCGTTCAAGCTTTCCTGGGTGTCTACCAGTACACCTGGCGGGCGCTGGAGCTCGTCTGGGCCACCAATAAGGCTCTGACAATCGCCATTGCAGGGCTCACCCTCACCGCCGGGTTGCTTCCCGCCGCTATCGCTTGGGTCGGAAAGCAGATTGTCGACGGCGTCATCCTCGCCGGAAGTACGGGAGCGGTAGTCGACCAGAACAGCGCCCTGATCTGGGTTGCGGTGGAGATGGGCCTTGTGGCCATCATTGCGGGAGCCCAGCGTGGGCTCGACGTGTGCCAGTCACTGCTCCGGGCGCAGCTGGGGCACAAAGTCAACGTCATGATCCTCGAGAAAGCCCTGGAACTCGATCTCCAGCACTTCGAGGATTCGGAGTTCTACGACAAGATGACCCGCGCCCGCCGCGAAGCGTCGAGTCGACCCCTGGCGTTGGTTCGCAAGTCCTTCGGGCTGGTCCAGAACACCATCGCCCTCATCACCTATGGCGCGCTGCTGCTCCAGTTTTCTGGGTGGGCGGTCCTCGTGCTGGCAGTCGCGGCGATTCCCAGCTTCGTCGCAGAGACGCGCTTTGCGGGGGAGGCGTTCCGGCTGTTCAGGTGGAGGGCGCCCGAGACCCGCGAGCAGATGTACCTGGAAACCGTTGTGGCCCGAGAGGACTTCGCCAAGGAGGTTCAGCTCCTCTCGCTCGGAGACACCCTGGTCGGGCGCTATCGGGACATCTTCCAGCGCCTGTACGCCGAGGACCGAAACCTCACTATCCGCCGCGGGTTCTGGGGTTTTGCCCTCGGCCTCGTCTCCATGATCGCCCTGTATGGCGCCTACGGATGGATTGCTTTCGAGGCCATCGCGACCCGGATCAGCCTCGGAGAGATGACCATGTATTTGATGGTCTTCAAGCAGGGGCAATCTGCGTTCTCGGCGATTCTGTCCAGCGTTGGAGGCATGTACGAAGACAATCTCTACCTCTCCAACCTCTACGAATTCCTCGCCCAGGAGATTCAGGCAACCGACGGGGTCGAGACATCGGGGCCAGTTCCGACCGATGGGATCCGCTTCGAGGGGGTGAGCTTCGTTTACCCGGGCAGCTCGGAGCCGGCTGTGCAGGGCGTCACATTCCATCTCCGCCCGGGTCATCGCATGGCGCTGGTTGGCCACAACGGCAGTGGCAAGACCACGCTGGTGAAGTTGCTGACCCGTCTCTACACGCCCTCAGAAGGCCGGATTACACTCGATGGCCGCGATCTGGCAGAGTGGGAGCCCGCCGCGCTCCGCCGTCGGGTCGGCGTGATCTTCCAGGACTTCGTCAAGTACCAGTTCACGGTCGGCGAGAACATCGGTGTGGGCGACGTCGCCCATCTAGAGGACGAAGAGCGCTGGGCCGTCGCCGCCGAGAAGGGCATGGCCACCGAGTTCATCGACGAGCTCGACAAGGGCTGGCACACTCAACTCGGGCGGTGGTTCAAGGACGGTCGGGAGCTCTCGATCGGGCAGTGGCAGAAGATCGCGTTGGCCCGTGCCTTCATGCAGCAGGACGCGAACATCCTGGTCCTCGACGAGCCTACGTCGGCGATGGATGCCGAGGCCGAGGCGCAGGTGTTTCAGCGCCTCAGCGTGATGACTGAAACCCAGATGGCGATTCTTATCAGCCACCGGTTCTCCACCGTGCGTATGGCCGATGACATCGTCGTCCTGCACAAAGGGCAGGTGGTGGAGCGGGGGACCCACGACACCTTGATGACGGAGAACGGGCGATATGCCCACCTGTTCACGCTACAGGCGAAGGGCTACCGCTAGGTTTCCAGCCCGGCGCCTTGTACAGATATCGCCACGAATCGCCCCAGTTGGACGCGGAACACACATCTCGCCACAAGTCGCGGAGCTCGTGGGTCTGACAGTCGACCAGGCCATAGCCGTGCCAATCCTTCACAAGCCCGTACTCCGGGGTTTCGACCTCGGGCTCGAAGGTGCCGAGACAGCGATCGAAGAGGATGAAGAACCCGCCGTAGTTCCGGTCGATGTACTGCGGATTGGTGGCGTGGTGAACGCGGTGGTTCGCCGGCGTGACCAGGATGCTGTCCATCCATCCGAGCTTGTGCACGGCCTCGGTGTGGTACGCCAATCCATAGAACTTGAAGAGCTTGTCGGCGAGCAGGTACATGAGCGGGTGAATGCCCAACAGCGGGATCCACACCACAAAGGGGAACCCGGCCAGCGTACCCAGGGCGCTTCCCCGGATTCCGGTCGTCAGATCGTAGTGCCTGGGCGAGTGGTGCACGACATGGATCGCCCACAGCAGCCGATTCTCGTGCTGTGCTCTGTGGGAGACATAGAACATCAGGTCGTTGACCAAGAACGTCAACAGCCAAGCCCACCACACGAAGCCGAGGTCGAAGACCCGGTACTGGTAGACCCACATGTGGATCGCGAAGAGAGCGGTCGTTTGAAGCAGGCCTTCGGCTCCGAACGCCAGGATTCCGCACTTGACGCTCAGCCACCGAGAGCGCCTGTCGCGGCGGATCTGGTTCCAGACGATGTATATCGACTCCAAGACGATGGCACCGACACCGAAGGCGTAGAGCAGGGGAGTGACGACGTTCAGCGCCGCTTGGGGGTCGAAGTTCATAGTGAGGTATACATAGTGTATACATTGGGGCGTTGCAAGTCGGGAGAGGTTGGGGTTCGATCGGCTTTCTTGAGTTGGACGGTGTGGTGGTTTGAACGGGGAGGTTGATGTTGCGTTTCGTTGATCTCAGGCCTCGGATGTGCCGGATCGGATTCAAAGCGATCGGATTGGCAGGAGCTTCCGAGGGCCCTGTCTCCGAACACCCCTGGCAGTCCACACGCCCATGTCTCCAATGAAGGGGGAGCGCTGCGCTTCCCCCATTTCACCCCCTCCGCCTCTTGACGCCCAGAGTGGTGGTTCGAGGCCTGGTGCCGGTGTCGAGTCGGTCGGCAATGGCGCCGGGTCGCAACACCCGCATCCGCGCGGCGGCCAGTTCGATGGCGAGAGGCAATCCGTCCACGGCTCTCACCACGCGTCCAATCGCGGCGATGTCCTCGTCGTCTGGCGAATAGTCCGGGAGAATCGCGCCGGCGCGTTCCACAAAGAGCCGAACCCCGATGTCGTCGCGAGTCACTTCCTCGACCTCGTTGACCGCGAACGGCTCCAGCGGAAGGAGTTGCTCGCCGGGCACCCCGGTAGATCTGCGGCTCGTGACGACGAACCTCACCTCAGTTCGGGCAAGCCAATCGCCGGGGATCTCCCTGCATTCGTCTGCGATTTGCTCCCAGTTGTCGATGGCCAGGACACCGTCGCCGAGGGCCGTCAACGGGGCGATCAGGTTTCCGTCGACCTTCAGGCCAATGGTCGCGGCGACCGCTTGTCTCAGCCCCCGCGCATCGCGCGGCAGGTCCCAGGCGATGGGTTCAGCGTCGAAGCTGGAGCCGTTGTTGAGGTACACCTGCCACTCGACGGTGCCAATGATGCCGTCGTCGCAGCTGTCAGTCACCACCAGATCTGGCGCGCCGTTGCCGTCGATATCGAACGTCGACGCCGAGAAGATGCCTCCGAAGACGCAGCCATCGCTGTGGCTCACGTCGAGATCGTCCATGCCGTACATGAGGAATCCAGGTGGCAGTTCCCAGACCATGGCGACGCTATCGAAGCCTGCGCCGTTGCCCCGGTAGACATTCCAGTGCGTGTAGCCGGCGAGTGGATCGCGCTCCTCGCACCCATTGGTGATGACCAGATCTGGGATGCCGTCGCCGGTGATGTCTTCGGTACGCGCCGAGAAGGGGTCGTCGCCAAAGAAGCACGCGGCTCCGGTGTCGATCATCGGCGCCTCCAGATGGATACTGCCGCTCGACGGCGGCGAAACCGGAGCCGGTGTTCTCGTAGACGAGCCAGGAGCTGGTGCCGACGCCGAACTCGTCGCAGCGATCGGTCATCACTAGATCGGGCATGTCGTCGCCAGTGATGTCGAAGGTGGAGACGTTCAAGGTGCCCGTCGGACAGCCGACATTCGTCGACACCGACGGCGCATCCATCTGATCGAGGGTGAAGATCGGTGGGAGCATCCAGTCGATGCCGGCATCGGAGAACCCGCTGCCCTCCCCGAAGTGAACTCTCCACGCCGCAGTTCCGATGCCGGCGTCATCGCACGCGTCGGTGATGACCAGATCCTGCGTTTGCGTCTCCGTTCATGTCGGCCGTGAAGGAGCGGAAGCTCCGACCCCATTCACGCACAGCACCCCCGTGTCGACGTAGAACGAATTCAGCTGGTCCGCGGGGAAGCCTGTTGGAAGTGTCCAATCGGTCGCGGCGTCCTCGAACGAGTTGCAGACGATCTCGCCGCTACCGGTCGTTCCGCCGTTGGGCGTGAGCTCGGTGGCTTCGGTCTCGGTGTCTTCTGCGACACCCTCATCGGCGGACTTTCCGCAGCCCTGTGCAATCCACATCGCGATAACCAATGTCGTCGTCGTCCTGGTCATGGTGACCTCCTTCTCGAGTGTGAGAAGAGTGTCACCAGGTCCGGCGTCGCGTGCTGTTACAGCCCGGTTACAACCTGGATTATCGCCAAATCATGACCGCGAGGTCGCACTGCGTCGTCACCATGGACGATTGAAAACGGATTTCCATTCGATCTGGACACGAAAAAGACATGGACCCGAGACCGGCTACCAGTTGCCGTCGGGTCCGCCGTATGCGCCCATATCGGCCGGAGAAAGGTCGTCATCGGTGAGCAGAGGATCGCCCGCATCGATGCCCACAGACCCCACATCGAGGTGGAGGTCGTCATTGGACCAATCCCCGTCGTCTGTCAGGGCGACGAAGCCGGTGACACCACCGACGATGTTGCCGAAGCCATCGCCGGTCGCCGGTTCGTCGGCTGGGTTGCTGTTGAAGTTCTTGAAGTCGCCGTCCTCGTTGTCCTCGGTGAGCGTGTACTCCTGCGCGTAGGTGGGCAGCTGGGCATTCAGCGAGATGGCGTAGCCATGGCCGTTGTGCGCGGCGATGCTGTTCGACAAGAGAACGTCTGTATGGATCGCCTGCAGGAAGGCGCCTTGCGAACCGGAGTAATTCTGGACAGCGGTGATGAAGTCCAGGGTGGCGTAGGTCAGATCGGGTTGACCGTCGTTGTCGTTGTCGTTGGTGGTTCCGGTGAGCAAGAGCGCACCGCCCTGGCCGTTGGTGGAGTACCCGATGGCCTGGTTGTCGTTGAAGATCGCGTTGGAGACCGTCAAGTCCACGCTGTAGGTGTAGATGGCGCCACCGTGCACGTCGGACACCAGGTTCTGGGCGAACAACGACTGGCTGATGTCGATGACAGATCGCTCGAAGTAGGCGCCACCGCCGTAGTGAGCGGCCGTGTTGTTCACCACGATCAGACCCGACGCGGTACAGGTGGCGTCGTCCACGTAGAAGCCCCCGCCGTACACACCGTCGTTGTCTCTGAAGGTGACGTCGACCATCGTCAGGTCGCCATCCTTGACCTCGAGAGCACCGCCGAGGGCGCCGATGCCGTTCATGAGGGTCATAGCTTCGAGATGCACGGTCTCCCCGTCGTCGGCGGCGATGAGCTGATCCATTCGCTCGCCATCCAGGAGCGTGAGTCCCTGTCCGGCCCCGATGAGGGAGATAT
>Ga0315336_1004136_pt1 | contig 17805 bp, 12 predicted proteins | sample ASW5metaG_FD_204512 | JGI IMG/M metagenome (GOLD analysis project Ga0315336, IMG submission 204512) | Ammonia-oxidizing marine archaeal communities from Monterey Bay, California, United States - ASW #5 | ecosystem: Environmental > Aquatic > Marine > Intertidal zone | place: USA: California... | reverse complement strand
TGATTGCATTTGGTCGTTTGTCTGGAGATCGTGAGGCCGTTGCCATACAGGCCTGTGGAATCAGTCCAAGGCGGCTGCTTCGCCCGGTTTTACTTATGGCTGGTATAACAGCGGTAATTACAAATTACGTGCTGGTATCAGCACTGCCCGATGCAAATCAAACGTTTAGAGAGATTACCTATTCGGTTATTGCCTCAAGGACGCAGGATGAGGTTAAACCGCGGGTTTTCTATGAAGACTTCCCCAACATTATTCTTTACATTCGCGACGCCTCAGTCGACGGTCAGGTCTGGCAGGATGTATTTCTGGCGGACACCCGTAATCCAGAACGCCCAGAAATCTTTGTCGCCAGTCAAGGTCGGATGTTGTTGAATAAAGATCGCCGCCAGGTGTCGATTATGCTCACCTCTGGCACTCGTCACGAGGTTGCTCCTGATACGCCTGAGGAGTACGAGATTCACGAGTTTGAACGGATGGTTATGGCTCTGGATCCAGAAACTGTGTTTCCTGAAATTGGTCCCGAGCGTGGCTATCCAGAGATGACCATTTCTGAGCTCAAAGTCGAGTCTGAACGGCTACGCGATACTGGAGAATCTCCTCATCGGCCAATAATGGAGATCCATAAGAAATTTTCTATTCCCTTCGCTTGTTTTGTGTTTGCCTTTATTGGTCTTGGTTTGGGACTGAGTCATCGGAAAGATGGTAAATTGGCCAGCTTTGTTCTGGCCATAGGCGTGATTTTTTCCTATTACGTCGTCATGTATATCGCAGAGGCTTTGGCTAAAGGTGGTCAAGTCTCACCTCACTTAGCGATGTGGTTGCCTAACGTGCTTCTTGGCGTTCCAGGTGTTTTATTGCTGTATGGACGCCAAACTAGTATCGAGCGCCTTGGCAGCTTACGCTTGGCCCTCTTCTTGAAACGCATTCTGGTAAGTTGTGTGCGGCCATTTTTAAAGCTTCGAGGTAAGCGAGCGATTCATGCTCCTCGAACGTTTGAGTTCTTTACGTTTAAGCTGAATCTATTGGATCGGTACATTACCCGTCAATATTTACGCGTTGTCGGGCTTTCCTTTTTTGGTCTTATCGGTATTTTCTACATTGCTACATTTATCGATTTGTCAGATAAGTTGTTTAAAGGTCAGACGTCTGGCGGAGCCCTTATTGAGTATTTCTGGTTTGCGACTCCTCAGTATGTTTACTACGTACTTCCAATTTCTGTGCTTATTGCGACGTTGGTTACCATCGGACTATTAACGAAAAGCTCTGAATTGACGGTTATGAAAGCTTGTGGGATCAGTACTTATCGGACCGCGGCCCCTCTTATTTTTTGCGGTGTGATTGGGAGTGGCCTGCTTTTCGGTATTGGCGAAACAATTCTTGGCTCGGCGAATCAACGTGCAGAAGCAATTCGTCATGTTATTCGAGGTGGATCTCCTCAAACTTTCGACGTGTTGAACCGGAAATGGTTTGTAGCGCCTGATGGGTCCATTTATCACTACGCTTATTTAGACCCGGATCTAGAGGAGATTCATGGTCTGTCTAAGTATGAATTTGGATCGCAACAATGGGCCTTGGCAAAAAGAACATTCATTAATAGAGCTTCCTTTAAAGGGGACTGGGAGGGAACGTCCATCTGGGTTCGACAATTCGACAATAGTCTCAATCTAATGCCCTACACAACGACCGAACAAGGCAGCCTTTCTTTGGAACCTCCTGAGTTTTTTGTTACCGAACAACCAGATGCGGAACGGATGAGTTATCGCGAGCTTGAACGATATATAGCGGAACTTCGCACAAGCGGTTTTAATGTCGTCCAGTTGACGGTCGACATGCAACGAAAATTATCGTTTCCGTTCGTTACTGTGGTTATGACGTTGATCGCTGTGCCATTTGGTGTATTGGGTGGGAAACGAGGCGCCATGTATGGAGTTGGCGTGGGACTCATTCTGGCAATTGTTTACTGGGTTGCCATCAGCATCTTCGGTGCAGTAGGGAGTGCCGGTCTGCTCACGCCAGTACTTGCCGCGTGGGCTCCGAACATTCTGTTTTGTGCTGGAGCAGGGTACCTCTTGCTTTCAGTTCGTACGTGAGCAATGCTCCTTTCGGTCAAGAACTAAAGATTCTCTATGCCGCTTATCCTTTTATTGCTTGCTCTCACGCTGGACCTCCCTGCAATGTTCGGTGATCCGAGTATTGGTCAAGTGTTTTCAAAGTACGAATTGACCGGCACGATTGTTGTTTCTTCAATAGAATCAAATCAATCGTTTACACACAACAAACCTCGAGCTGTGGCATCCTATTCACCGGCTTCAACTTTCAAGATCTTTAATAGTCTTATTGCGCTTGAGGAGAACCTAGCCAACAACAAAGACGAACTATTTGTTTGGGATGAGACTCCAAGATCTATTGAAAGCTGGAACCAGAACCACACCTTAAAGAGCGCGTTCGTGGCATCTTGCGTATGGTGTTTTCAATCCTTAGCAGAGAAAATTGGACCAGAAAGATATAGAAAGCATTTAGGTGATGCTGGATTTGGTTCTTTGAATGACTCTTTTAACGTGACTGAATTTTGGCTTGATGGCTCGTTGAAAATTAGTGCTGCAGGGCAAGTTGATTTTTTGAAACGCCTCATTCGTCAGAGCTTGTCATATTCAGCGACGTCTTATGAAGAATTAGAAGACGTTATGCTGAGAGAAGCAACGGATAGTTACCAGTTAAGAGCGAAAACTGGCTGGACTGGCTCAATTGGTTGGTTTGTGGGTTATGTAGAGACTTCAGACGACACTTGGGTTTTCGCGCTGAATGCTGATGTAAAGGATATAAACCTAATGCTGATCCTCCCTAACATCACAAAAGAAATTTTAAAAGCGAAAGGAATTATTTAGTTCGGAGGGGTCGATCCTTCAAGTTGAACATCATTGAGCCAAATTACGCCAGAGGAGCCGGGAGCAGTATTTACTGTATCGACGACCACTAACAGGGTGTTAACTGCATTAAGATCAACTAGGTTCGAGGACGATCCGCCAATCGGTTCCATGTCCTTAAGCCGAACTACGACTTCCCTCTTCTCCTTCCCTGCGTAAATAGATCGTTGCCATCTCGGCAGCTCCTGGTGGTCAGAGTCCGATGCGCGGAGCTGCACGGATACTCGGTGTGGTCGATCTCCTCGCACAGAAAATCTGATTCGATCGTAGTGAGAAAGAGTGTCGAAATCATTCTGTACAAGCGCCGCAAAGGGGCTATCCTGTTCTTCGCTTGACAGTGCATAGCGCAGAGCCAGTTCAGAGCCATCAATAGACTCTGTGGCGTTGACCGCCGCTCTTGAGTGTTGATCATGTTCAACTTGCCACGTTTCGACGGATGCGTCATCTGAAAACAGTGACTTGATTACTATCGGTGCGGGTTCGGAATCATTTTCTGGTTTATTGAATTCTTTCCCAATATAGATTGAGTTCGACATAATCCAGGGAATCCCGGTGACACTTGTAATTTCAGGCAACAGCACTTCTACCCGAAAGGCTGCGGATGTTGAGTCACTGACGTACGTTAATTTGTTTGTGTTTGATTTGGCTACGGTTTCGCCGTTCTGTTTCAATAAAACCAATCCACCCGGCGGCATGTGCACTTGCACATCCAACTGCACCGGAGTGCCGGTTGTGATCCGTTCGCCCATATGGGCCAATTGATTTCCACTCGTGGCTATAAACTTCAGATCTCCCGGAGACGCTAAAGCATCGATTAACGTATATGCTCTACCCTTTCTGAGGGCGTTAACAATTAGTTGCCCGTCAAGAATAGGGTCTCCTGAGAATGCTTGATCAACTTCAACTCGTAGAGTGAAGGCACGGAAAGCATTCTTATAGAAGGAAGTGCCGCCAATATGTAGTCGTGCATCAGGTAGAACGGGTAAAGGGATCGCACCATGTGTGTCAGAGCCGGGCAACATTACGACTTTGCGGAGTTGAGATATGCGATCGTATTGCAACAGATTTCTCTCAGGTCGGTCAAGCAATTCAGCGATTGTTTCGGAAGGTTTCAAGAGGTAATGAATAGGCAAGGCAACAAGCCGCAATAAAGGTTCGTTTCTCCATTCACTGTCAACATTGAACCACTCCATCGCATCAAATTTGAGGTCCCAGTTGTCCCATCGGAATGTTGACTTTTGAGATCCTGGATGAGCGATAATGCCAAAGCCGCCAAGTCTTTCGACGTCTTCGACTACTCCAGCGACTTGCCCACCTAGAGGGTACGGTGTCTTCGGTAAATCGACTGCAATGTAATGCCCTCCGTCGGTGCTGATTTCAGTGCTGCCGATACATAACACTCCAGAGTGGTATGCCGGAAGGTCTGATTCTTCTGTTCCATCACCATGATCTGTAAACACTACAAAAGACAAACCGACGTCAGCAGCAATGGCTGCTATTTCCTCTACAGATAGACTTCCATCAGACTGATTAGTATGCACGTGAAAGGCTCCACTGACGGACGTGCTATCAAAACCAGTTTGATATTCTCGTGACTCGATCTTAACGCGACTTGGTGGCGCAGTTAGGAGCGATAGGCCTAACGTAATTGCCAGGACAAGAATGAAGGTACGCCTTATCCGTCGGCGAGTTAACAACATCTGATGTGTGTCTGAGCGGGCTACATTGACAACCAGTGTCTGTGTCTAGAGACCAGCTGCATCACGTAACGCATCAGCTTTGTCAGTCCGCTCCCATGTGAATTCAGGCTCTAGGCGACCAAAATGACCAAATGCAGCAGTCTGTTTGTAGATGGGTCGCCTTAGGTCTAGGGTTTCGATAATACCTTTTGGTGTCAGACTGAAATGACCGCGGACAAGGTCACTTATGGTCTCTTGGTCTACCTTGTTGGTTCCGAATGTTTCCACTAAGACCGAGACGGGGTCAGCTACACCGATCGCGTAAGCTAGTTGCACCTGTGCTCGGGTTGCTAGATTGGCTGCAACACAATTTTTTGCAATGTATCGAGCCATATAGGAGGCCGAACGGTCGACTTTAGTTGGATCTTTACCAGAAAAGGCTCCTCCACCATGCGGAGCTGCACCTCCGTAGGTATCAACAATAATTTTTCGGCCCGTCACGCCAGCATCTCCATGTGGTCCACCAACTACAAATCGTCCTGTTGGATTGACATAGATCTTCGTATTCGCGTCGAGCATATCAGCCGGAATTACTTTTTGAATGACGTGTTGAATGAGATCGTCTCGCATGGTATCCGCGTTGACAGTCTCTGCATGTTGACTTGAGACGACGACAGCTTCGACTCGGACCGGTTTCATGCCGTCGTACTCGATGGTCACTTGCGACTTACCGTCAGGACGTAAGTAATCGAGCAGGCCACTTCGTCTGACCTCCGAGAGGTTTTTACAAAGCTTGTGAGCGAGCATGATTGGTAAGGGCATCAGCTCTTCACTTTCACGGCACGCGTACCCGAACATTAACCCTTGGTCGCCAGCGCCACCGGGGTCGACACCCATCGCAATATCAGGAGATTGTTCGTGAATTGCCGAGAGAACGGCACAAGTTTCGTGGTCGTAACCATACTTGGCTCTTGTATAGCCAACGTCTCGAATTGTGTCACGAACGACAGTTTGGAAATCTACATAACCCGATGTAGTAATCTCTCCCGCTATCATAGCCAGGCCAGTGGTCACGAGCGTTTCGCATGCAACCCGACCTTGAGGGTCCACAGCGAGAATTGCGTCGAGAATTGAGTCAGAAATCTGATCGGCGATCTTATCTGGGTGACCTTCTGTTACTGATTCAGATGTAAATAGGTGGTGGCCTTCACGACTCATGAAGCTTACTCCTTAGATTCTCGATAAATTTCCAGATCACGTTATGTTTTTGATAATTGATTGTAAACACACCTTCACTATGTCTTCCAAGCTCGATCTGATGTCTTGGTGCTCACATAGGGATCCTGGTACATTAACAAACCATTTCCGCGATGGTCAACTACTGGAAAACGAGTGAGTGTGGTTGTGCCCCATTCTTAGGAACGTGGGTGGAATTCCTCATAAATTGTTTTGAGACGCGCTTGCAAAATATGGGTATAGATTTGAGTTGTTGATAAATCTGCATGCCCTAGCATTACTTGAATTGTGCGTAAATCAGCTCCTCTATCGAGCAGATGGGTGGCAAAAGAATGTCGAAGCACGTGAGGGCTAAGTCCATGAGTTAAACCAGCTTGCAGCCCGTAGGCTTTCAACACCTTCCAGAATCCAACCCGACTTAATCCCGTTCCTCTTTTCGCGTTAACGAATAGTAATGGAGAGCGACGAGTGCCGAGTAATAGCTTTCGTCCTGTTTCGATGTAGCGTCGAACCCACTTTACGGCCTCTCCGCCGATAGGCACGATCCGTTGTTTCAGGCCTTTTCCCATGCAAGTAAGATAACCCGAGTCAAGATTCAAGTCTCCGGGTCGTAGTGAGATAAGTTCAGACACTCGCAGTCCTGTGGCGTATAGCAGTTCAATGAGGGCGCGATCTCTGAGTCCTCGAGGAGTCTTAATGTCGGGCTGATTGATTAATCGATCGACATCCTCAATCGAAAGATATTTCGGTAAAGTCGTGTTAGCGCGCGGCGCTCGCAAGTCCTCAGCAGGATTAATGGTAAGCCGTCGATCAAGAAACAAAAATCGATAGAATCCTCTAACACAAGCAACCATTCGGGCAACCGAACGTGGAGAGAATCCAGCATCCATTGTTTTTCGGACCAAACTATCCAAATGTTTTCGATTCAATTTGACGACTGCAAGTTTTTGTTCGTCTGCAAAGCGACAAAGACCTCTGAGATCCCGACTGTAGCTTTCTAGCGTGTGGTGAGATAGTCGTCTCGCAACTTCCAAATGATCTAGGTAGGAGTCGATCGCGTCACGGTCTCGTGAAGATCCCCTTGTTCGTTTTGAGGCCTTTGTTGAGGCAGATCGAGACGATAGGTTCTTATGGGCGCCCCTAAATTTAGTGGTTTCTCTCAGATGGCACCGCCTCGTAGTAAACTTTGAATAAAGGGCCTTGAGTTCGTTGGTGTTTTAACCCCAATTCCTTAGCACTCGATGATTTTACGCCGATCCGCAAGAGAATCAGCAGCCTTTATGATTAATCTAAAATGAATCTAAGAATTCTAATTATCGGACTTGGCGGACTCGGTTCTGTTCTGCTTGAACTGTTAGCTAGGAGTTCCTTGTCGTGCAGGTTGGTCGTTGGAAGTCGCAATAGGTCTCATGGTATTGCGTGCTGTAACCTAGCAAAGCTCGGCGCTCAGGCTCAAGGCTGCGATCCGAATATCGACTTTACTCACCTTGATCTTGATGACCCTCAGGCGACGGCCAAGACGATTCAAAGCATTTCACCTGACATCATAGTGTGTACGGCGACTCGACAGTCGTGGTGGATACCACAGCAGCTTCCAGCGCCTCAAGCCTCTCGGTTTAAGGCTGCCGGTTTTGGATTATGGCTCCCTCTGCATTTAAGTCTACCGATCGCATTAATGCGAATTCTTCACTCAGCTGACTATCGCGGCCTTACCCTTATTGCTCCTTTTCCCGACGTTGTAAATTGCATCTTAGATCGCATGGGTCTCTCCCCTACTTGTGGAATCGGAAATGTTGATGAGATCGCGACAAAAGTTCGTGGATTAGCTGCTACTAAATTGGCGGTACCAATCGACGAAGTGACAGTGAGTCTTGTTGGACATCACGCGCTTGAAAAAATTGCCTTCGATGGTTCGCGGGAGCCAGTACCTTATTTTCTCAGAGTTGATTGCAATGGACGGGATGTAACTAAAAAAGTCAAGGCGGCAGAATTACTGTTGAAGCCGTTCAGTCTTCCTGAAGGACCACCAACCCATTTCTTGACAGCGGGTTCTGCAGTTCGCTTGATTACCGCTCTTGGGTCAGATCGTTCCGTCCGGCTGCATGCTCCTGGGCCAAATGGACTACCTGGTGGGTATCCAGTTCTCGCATCAACGTCTGGAGTGACAGTGCCAGAATTAGATGGTTTGTCGTTACCTGACGCGATTAATGTTAATGAACAATCACATAAGTTTGATGGAATTGAGGGAATTGAGAAGGATGGAAGCGTGGCGTTCACTGACAATGTTATTACTGCCGCTCGTGACGAGTTGGACTTTAACTGCAGCCGCTTGGAACCACATGAAGTTGAAACGCGAGCTCAAGAACTCCTGTCCAAGTTCCAAGCGTATGCCAAAGGATTTGGAATGATGTTCTAGGGCTTCTTTGCCAAGGGCTAGGCCCTGATGCCCTCTACCTTGTATTCTGGTAATACCTATGACGTACAACACAGACAAATCGAAAGCGTTATTCACTCGAGCTGTTCGAGTAATGGTCGAAGGCGGCAGTTCGCCATCTCGGGGCCCAGCCAACTATGGTGAATATCCTCTGTTTATCGACCATGCACAAGGATCACGTCTATACGATGCAGACGGCCATGAGTATATCGACTGGATGATGGCGTATGGTGGACTGCCGTTAGGACATGCGCATCCGAAGATCGTGGAGGCGATAACGAATGCTAGTCAGACTGGTACGTTGCTAGCCGCGGCAACGGAAGTCGAAGTCGAAGTAGCTGAACTTATTCAGCAGATGGTTCCGACAGCTGAGCGTGTACGATTTGCGAACACTGGCACAGAAGCCACGATGGCCGCTCTTCGCTTGGCGCGAGGTTACACGGGTAAGCCTAAATTTATTAAGTTCGAGGGTCACTACCACGGTTGGTATGATGATTTTCTGGTGAATGCTCACCCTCAACCAGTTGTTTCTTTAGGGCATCGGCGCGATCCAATAAAGATTGCTGATAGTTCTGGACTTAACCGCCATTCTCTAGACGACACAATTATTGTGCCGTGGAATGACCTTGAAGCCGTCGAGCGAGCTGTAGACACGCACCGTGGACAGATTGCGGCAGTCATCACGGAGGGAATAATGGCTAATATGGGCGTCATTCCTCCTCAACCCGGATATCTCAAGTCTCTTCAAGAGTTGTGCAATTCAAATGGAATCCTGTTTCTTCTTGACGAAACCGTAACTGGTTTTCGAATCGCTGCGGGAGGCTGTCAAGAGTACTATGACCTTAAGCCTGATATTTCTACTTTTGGAAAGGCGCTCGGTGCAGGACTACCTGTAGCAGCGTTGGTGGGGCGGGCAGACATCATGGAAGCTCTTGCGTGGGGTGGTGTGTTGCACTATGGGACTCAGAACGCCTCTCGCATTGGATTATTTGCTGCACGCGCCAACCTCGAAACGCTGAGCGCAGACGACGGGAAGGCTTTTAAGTGGACTTGGCAAATAGGCGACCAACTTGTTTCTGGCCTTCGGCAAGTATTTCGAGAATTGAAGATTGAGGCTATTGTCCAAAGTGTCGGTCCCATGTTGCAAATTATGTTTACTGATCGTGAGTCGATCTCTGACTATCGAGATTACTGCGCCCATGTCGATCGGAACCTGTATCAGCAATTTGTCCATGCGCTATTCTCGCACGGTGTCTATATGAGCCCCGCAGCGGGTCTACATTCTGTGGTGTCACTCGTTCATACTCCACAGGATGTTAAGGATACGTTAATTGCAGTGCAAAAGGCCTTGAGGGATGTCAAGAACTGAGCGAGGCAAGGAAACCCTAGCTGGTAAAGTAGCACTCATCACCGGCGCCGGATCGGGAATCGGTCGGGCCTCTGCGTTGTTGTTTGCGCGTGAAGGAGCCTCTGTTGTTGTTGCCGATATAAACGCCGATGCAGGGCGTCAAACAGTGAATCTGATCACTGCGGGAAATAACCGAGGCATATTTCTTCGAACTGACGTCACCTCAGATGTCGATTGCCAAGAAACGGTTAAGCAAACAGTTAGCGAATACGGTCAACTTGATGTCCTCTTTAATAACGCAGGTGTAATCTGCCGTACCTCCGTGACCGAGACCAGTGAAAAGGATTGGGACCGTGTGATGGCCATTAACGTAAAGGGAGTCTTCCTCCTTTCGAAGCACGCCATTCCGGTTATGGCCCGATCAGGAGGAGGAGTCATTATCAATACTAGTTCGGGCTGGGGCATGACTGGTGGTGCTCGTGCTGCACCCTACTGCGCTTCAAAAGGTGCAGTAGTCTTGCTTACAAAGGCAATGGCCCTCGATCATGGAGAGCAAAATATTCGAATTAACTGTATCTGCCCTGGCGACACTGAGACCAATTTGTTATCAAACGAGGCTGCCCAAGTGGGTCAAACGATGGACGAATTTTTAGAAGGTGCGTCGAAGCGACCACTTGGGCGAATTGGTATGCCAGAAGATATCGCGAAAGCAGCGCTTTACCTCGCCAGTGAAGCATCATCGTTTGTGACAGGAACTACTCTCGTTGTGGACGGAGGAGGTCTTGCTGGCTCATAAAATTGGGACCGGTGGTTTGGCCGGCAGACGTGTGTTAATCACCGGCGGCTGCGGTGGAATTGGCGTCGCTACGGCTGAGCGTTTTGTTCGAGAGGGTGCACGTGTATTTGTGCTTGATAACGACAAGGCGGCCTGCGATAGGGTGCAGCGCGAGCTTCCGGGCTTGCTAGGTACTCTTGTAGCGGATGTGACTGATCCCGACTCCGTGCAATCAGCATTTCAACAACTCGATGATCTCTGCCAGGGTATTGACATACTCATCAATAATGCTGGAATCAGCCTGCCTCATGCTTTCACTGAGATCTCTTCAGAGGAATGGTGTCGGGTCATCAACGTTAACCTGAATGGGATTTTCCACGTCGCGCAAGAAGCTGCGAAACGTATGTTGCTTGAGAATCAAGGTGTTATTCTCAATATGGGTTCGACGAATGCGCTTGTCGGCGTACCCCGCTATGCTGACTACAACTCTTCAAAAGCTGGAGTTGTGGAGTTGACGCGGACACTGGCTCTTGAATTGGCGCCTGCCATTCGCGTGAACGCGATTTGTCCTGGATTCGTGCTTACACCCATGCAGAAGGCCGAATATACATCATCGGAAATTGAAGCATTCGCGAAGAAGATTCCGCTACAAAGATGCGCTGAACCAGAAGAAATAGCCGCCCTGTTTGCTTTTCTTGCGTCCGACGAAGCTGCTTATATTACGGGTCAATGTATTGTGATTGACGGGGGTGAAACTGCTGGTGGTCTCGCTAGCCGTTAAGCGGCATCCGAGACTCAGTCCAAGCCAAACGTGAGTATTGAGTTACCGGCAGCAATGGTGACGTATTGAACGTTTCCTACCATATAGGAAATCGGAGCCGCCTTAACATTCCCCCCGACATTCATACGCCACAGCTCTGTACCATTGACTGCGTCTAGGGCATAAAAATATCCATCAACACTTCCTCCGAAGACAAGGTCGGAGGCTGTTGACAGTAGTCCTGACTGCGTTTTCGGCTGCAAGGGAAATTCCCAACGAGTGTCTCCGGTACGGGGTTCAAGGGCTCGAATCATGCTCGCATAGGTTTCCTGTGGAACTAAGCGTTCCGGGGCACCTCCAAGGAACATTTCCCCTGGTACATATTCATCCTCACCAATGAAGAAAGTGTCGGCACCATCGTACGTAACTACGTACAGTAGTTCGGTGCGCGGACTATAGGTATTAGACCACCAGTTTGCTGCTCCATTGACTGATGGGTACACGAGAACTCCCTCTTCGCTTGGGAACATTCCGGGAATACGAATCGGCCGTCCATTTTCATCAATTCGTTCAGCCCACGTTTGTTTTGCAAAGGGTGTCCCACGTAGAAACTCGCCTGTCACTCGATCCAATACATAAAAGAATGCATTCCGATTTGGGAACAACATGAGTTTTCGTGGTCGTCCATCAAACTCGATGTCAATGAGAATAGGAATCTGGGTCGCATCCCAATCGTGCACATCATGCGGAGTAAATTGAAAATGCCATCGTAATTCTCCGGTGTCTGCGTCCAGTGCTACGACGGAGTCCGAATAGAGGTTGTCGCCCTCACGTGTTTCACCGTTCCAGTCCGGCCCAGGGTTTCCCGTACCCCAGTACACAAGATTTAATTCGGGATCGTATGCCCCAGTGATCCACGTGGGCGCACCCCCAGTCTTCCAGGAGTCATCCTCCCAAGTGTCATTGTGTGGTTCACCTTCTCCTGGAATCGTGTAGAAACGCCATGCAAGTTCGCCGGTTTCTGCATCATAGGCATCGAGAAATCCGCGGATACCGTATTCTCCGCCTGCAATACCACTGATGACCTTGTCCCCAATCACGAGTGGTGCGGCAGTTTTACTATAACCAGTGTTCGGGTCCGCGCTCTGCGTCTCCCACTGCACCGTACCTGTTTTTGCATCTAGGGCAATAAGTTTGGCGTCTAGCGTTCCCAAGAATAGCGTTTCCCCAAGAATTGCCACACCCCGATTTTGTCTTCCACAGCACAGCGATAATTTTTCTGGCAAGCTGTGTTCATAGCTCCAGAACTGACTTCCGGTCGAAGCGTCTAGAGCAAAGACATTACTCGGGGACTGCGTAAGATACATGACTCCATCCACGACCAGTGGTGTCGTTTCGACATCTGCGAGGGTCTCAAGTTGCTTGACCCATTTCACTTCAAGTTGATCGACGTTGCTCTTATCTATTGCAGTCAATCGACTATGCCGTTGACTGTTGTACTGACCGGAGTACATTAGCCAGTTTTCTGGCTCTTCACTTGCTTTTAGAAGTCGCTCGCTTGTAACCGGTGAGCCAAGTGGCGTGGACGGTTGTTGGGCATAGCCGGGGTAAACCCAGAGAAGCAAGGCGCATCCAACCGTTCTATAGAGTCGTGATTGCATTATGGTCTTCCTCTTCCCAGTGAATGCAGGTAAGCGACGAGATCGTCAATTTCCTGTTCGCTGAGGATGTCTTCGTAACTGGCCATTGGAGAGCCCTCTAAACGCTCGTATGCCAAAAGGTCACTTTTATTAAATGACAGAAGATTCCGGTCTGGATCTAATAGGCGAATGGAAAAGGTATCCTCATCGAGGCGCCAACCGCTGGTTGTCTCGCCGTTCGCTTGGGTAACGCGAATCCCCCACCACTCAGGTTCGACGTTCGCGTTGGGTTCTGTTAGAGACCTCCGTAAATGTGTTACTGATCGCTGCCAACCGATATTGCTCAGGTCCGGCGCTCCTTCACCACCTTCCGTATTTACGGTGTGGCATTGTGCACAGTCTTCTTGTGCATAAAAAATGTGTTCTCCGTTTGTTGGATCGCCAGGAAGTGACTCACTGTTCCGGCCTTGAGCGAGCGTTCGGACGTAAGCGACAATTTGCCAAATATTTCTATCGCTGTTATAGAGACCCGGCATATCTGAATTGGGGATTCCCCGACGGACAACTCTAAACATGGATGCGTCGTCGATGGCATATCGGAAAGAACCGAGCGTTAAATTGGGTCCTCTATCTCCTAGCCCAGAAAGTCCGTGGCAGTAAGTGCAATGTGAACGAAAGGTTTTCATACCCGCTGAGACGTCTTCGGCTGACGTAAACGGATTCTCAACTGCTTGTTGTGCACTTGCAGTGCTCGTAGCCAAAAACAACGCAAGACAAACTAGCACTACGGGGGTCCTAAGTTTTGGCATAGAAGGCTCCTTGTGCCCGAAACCGTGAAACCGTCGTATCATATTCATAAGGTGGGCTCGTGTAAACAAATCTCGCTCTACCGTAGTTATCCCCGATGAGTTAGTGGCGTTTTTCTAAAAATGATATTAGCTGGCACAATTCTGACCCTCGTGGCGCTTTCCACCTCCTTTTCAGGTGTTCAGGCACAAGAAACTCAAGAGCCGACAGGTCGAACAATTACCGCTGAAGCCCTTCTTGATGGCGAGACCATTGTTTTGGACGGATTACTCAACGAGTCTGTGTGGAAACGTGCGATACCTGGAACAGACTTTATTCAACAAGACCCTAATTATGGTGGAACCCCAACAGAACGGACAGAAGTTCGATTCGCCTTTGATCGAGACAACTTGTACATGGGCGTCTACAACTTTGATTCCGAACCGGAGAAGATGCTTGGGAACACGATGAAGCGTGACGAGTATTTGAGGGCCGACGACCGCTTTATGTGGGTTATGGACACTTTCTTGGACCGACAAACTGGATACTTCTTTGAGATGAATCCATCCGGCCTGATGGCTGATTCCTTGATGGCTCCGGGTGGTGGCAATCGAAATTGGGATGGCATTTGGGACGCTAAGGTGCTTAGAAGTGATCTTGGATGGACCATCGAACTCGCCTTACCATTTCGAACGCTGAATTTCGACCCTAATGGAACGGCTTGGGGCGTGAATTTTCAACGGACGATACGTCGAAAGAATGAGGAAAATCTTTGGACGGGACACATGCGCAATCAAGGATTACGTCGCCTGTCAAACACTGGCTTGCTTCTGCTTGATTTGTCAGAAGTTAGTCAAGGTTTCGGCCTTGACGTGAAACCTTATTTGTCGACTTCTGGGTTCGATGCTCCGGGTGCAAAAGTGCCATTACCGTTAGTTGGTACGACTGATGCTGGAGTAGATCTGTTCTATAACGTAACGCCTGGACTTCGTGCGAATTTAACAGTTAATACTGATTTTGCTCAGACGGAAGTTGACCAGCGTCTTGTGAACCTAACTCGCTTTCCACTGTTTTTTCCTGAGAAGCGTGATTTTTTCCTCGATGGAGCGACCTTCTTTAATTTTTATTTGGGCCGTGACTATAGTGAGCCTAATGCTGCGTCTGTGCAGCCATTTTTTAGTAGACGAATCGGCTTACATACGGACGGCAGTCCCCAGAAGATCAATTACGGTGCAAAGTTGACGGGTCAGCTTGGAAAGCAAGATGTCGGCTTTCTACACGTTCGTACTGATGACGAGGGCTCGGCTCCTGCCGAAGATTTTACGGTTATGCGAATTAAACGACGTATGTTTACGCAGTCGTACGTTGGCATGTTTTACAGTCGCCGACACGCGAGCACACCGGGTTCAATTGCCTTTGAGACGGCTGGAGTGGATTTTCGGCTAGCAACAGCCCAGTTTCAAGAATCTAAGAATTTAGAGTTTAATGGATTTTTTCTGTGGAATACGAACCCCGTCGGTACGGTTGGCAACAATCTGGCCTATGGCCTGCGGCTTGACTATCCAAATGACCGCTGGGAAGCCAGAGTCTCATTTACCGAGGTTCAGGATAATCACAATCCAGCGATTGGGTTTACTCGCCGTAGGGGCTTTCGGGGATATGGGCCGCGCCTTATGTTTGCGCCTCGCCCGAGGCAACATCGATGGATTAGGCAAGTCACATTTGGGGTCGATGCTGATGTGAGAACCGACGTTAACAATCGGCTTCTTACGAGAAAATTAAACGTCATGCTGTTGGACGTGAACCTACACTCTCAAGAACGATTTCGCCTAGAAGTCATTCCTACATATGAGCGACTTGAGCGAACGTTCGAGATTAGCCCAGGGATTGTGTTACCGGCTGGTACGGATTATCAGTTCGTTCGGTATAAAGCTACGTTTAACACCGCCAATCGCCGGATCTTTGCGTTCCAAACGAACTTAGAAGCCGGCACATTTTTTTCCGGTACGCGTAAAGAAGTAACGGCTCGCGTCGGTTTTCGCCCTCGTCCTGGTGTTACTGTCAATTTTGACAATGAGTGGAATCGAATCTCCCTGAATGAAGGTCAGTTTGATACCTTTTTGCATCGCTTGGTGGTCGATACTCAGTTTAGTCCCTGGCTGTACTTGGTTAATAACGTGCAATTCGACTCCGTTAGTGAACTGATGGGTTGGCAGTCCAGATTGCGCTGGATTGTCACTCCAGGGAACGATCTCTTTGTGATCTATACACATAATTGGCTCGAGAATGATCAGTTTGATCGCTTTGTGACACAGGACCGCCGGGGAGCAGCCAAGTTTGTCTTTACACACCGGTTCTGAAGAACATATTGGATCAAAGCTTGTGTATCCTCTGCCGCCTGGACTATTTTATTAAACAGTGAGCGCGTTTCTGGAGAACATTGATGATTCGTTCGTTAGTGACAATACGTAGAGCCCTGCCCATCTTGGTCGCACTGACTCTAGCGGGGTGCGCCGATGAGGCAGCTCCTGTGATTCGTGACGTGACTGTTAAGCAGACCGACAACGAGAAGACGCCGTTAGCTGCAATCGTCACATTGTTAACACATGAACCAGCTCGCATCCGACTCGATATTTCGGACGGCACTAATGGCTGGAGCCTAGACGCAGAGCCGGCTTATGACCGGAGCCACGAGATCCCCGTCTTTGGATTGCGTCCAGGGCGAGAGCATTCATTTACGGTGTATGCGATTGATGAATCAGAGAATAGTTCTGTGGCTGGTCCTTTCATCTTGGCCCCCATCCCGCTTCCAGATCCGTTTCCGGATATAAGAGTCACAGCGTCAAATGTGTCTGCGATGGAACCAGGATTGACTCTGTTTAATTTAATGCATTGGTATGAGGATCGAAGAGATGTTGAGTACGGTAGCCTCGTAATCATCAATGAGCTAGCTGAAGTCGTATGGTTCCACGAGGCTGGCTTCCCGATTCTTGATGCCCGACAGCTGGAGAATGGAAACATTCTCTATATGAATTCGAAATATGGCATGTTGGTTGAAGTCGACATGTTCGGGAATACGGTTTCTCGTTGGCATTCCACGGGTGTGGCAAAAGATGTTCCCGAAGACAGCATACCGGTGGAAACAGAAACGTTTCATCATGAAGTATCTGTTATGCCAAACGGAAACTTTTTAACTTTAGGAGCTGAGCTCCGAGATTTTGAGGACTACCCTTCAAGTGAGCAAGATCCAGACGCGCCCAGTGAGCCCGCGACTGTGGTCGGAGATGTGATTCTTGAATTTACACCTGACGGTGACATTATTCATTCTTGGAGTTTCTTCGACATTCTTGACCCATACCGTTTCGGTTATCAATCTTTAGACCCCGGATTTTGGAGGCCAGTATTTGGAGAGAACCATGCCGGAACTCTGCGTGATTGGATGCATGGAAATGGAATTATTTACGATGACCGAGATCATTCAGTGATTGTATCGAGTCGGACTCAAGATGCGGTGGTTAAGGTTGACTTGGACACCGGGGAGTTGAAATGGATATTAGGCGTGCCCAATGGCTGGCAAGAACCCTGGTCGGATCATCTGCTTGCGCCAGTTCAGTTTATCGGGATGGGTCGCTACGCGGACAAGAAAGATATGGAGTGGTCCTATCATCAACATGCTCCCATGATTACACCTCGTGGCACGCTCTTGCTTTACGATAACGGAAATTTCCGGTCACGTCCGTTTGATGTTTCCCAGAAACCAGAAGACAGCTACAGTCGTGCCGTTGAATATTCAATCAACGAGAAAACCATGGAAGTGTCAGAAGTATGGTCACATGGCGGGCCTGGCGATGACGCAATATATTCCTCGTTTATTAGCGATGCCGACTGGCTTCCCCGCACGGAAAACGTGCTGGTTACTCATGGAGGTATTCTGACGGCACAGGATGGGAAACGCACTGACGGTGTTGGACTGGATGTCCGCCGTTCAGCGCAGATCATGGAAATTAAACGTGTTAATACAATTGTGCCATTTCAAAGCCAAGGCTTCGTTCCAAATGAAACAGTCTTCGAAATTACGATTGACACTAACACCGCGACTGGAGGTTGGCACGTTTATCGGGCTGAGCGTATCTCATCAACCTTGCACCATGAAGGTTGGGGTAACGTAGTTACAGCTGCCGCAGACGAGAATCCTTAATACGGATTAGTTGTCGTATTCAGCG
>Ga0315336_1004134_pt1 | contig 17812 bp, 17 predicted proteins | sample ASW5metaG_FD_204512 | JGI IMG/M metagenome (GOLD analysis project Ga0315336, IMG submission 204512) | Ammonia-oxidizing marine archaeal communities from Monterey Bay, California, United States - ASW #5 | ecosystem: Environmental > Aquatic > Marine > Intertidal zone | place: USA: California... | reverse complement strand
CTTTGGGTAATGTGCCTGGTCGAGTTGTAGATAGTATTTGCGGCCCATTGCATTCCCAAAATAGGCCAACGTGCCGCAGAGGATCGATATCGGAGAAGCTTCGGTGTGCTGCTCGATGCCAAGTACGATTTCACCCAGGGGCCCATAGAAAGCGGTCGGATCGATCACTGGGGGATCGATGTAGGACTCAAGCGAACTGAGCGAATTAAGCGAAGTCTGAGGTACTGAGAAGACAATATCTTCTGCGGTAATACCATTACTGTTGGCAGGCAGCTGCCAGAGTTGCTGCAGTGCCGACCAATCCTTACCCGAGCAGCCGTCATGGTGACACTTGAAAGCTACAGCGCCATTGCTGGGCCACTGGGTAATAGCCGCACTGCGATCCGTATGCTCCGGATTGAAAGGACAGATTTCCAGTACAAATCGAGTGGCTGTTTCGCCGCTTTGGGTTTGGTACTGATCATCCTGAGAGTATTCCAGCCCTCGCTGCTGCAGTAGTTGGGGAATGTCCAGCATTGCCTGGCCGTTGCCGGATGGCGCGGGCTGCTGCTTGCCTGCGTAAGGATCAACTAGGCTAGACAGGGTCGCCCATTCCGCAGGCTGCAGTGGATCAGGAGCATGTACTAGCTTGCTGGGCCGATGGGGCTGCTCAGGAATATCGGATCCTTTGCGCTTGATCGTCCCATAGAGCGTGCAGATCCTGGCAGCGTTGAACGTGGTGCAGTCGATCTTTGCATCATCAGTACTGAATTTCTGATCGAGCAGCTGTAGGAATCGCTCGCATACCCAGCGAGTCTGATCGTCCGCAGGCACATCATCCAGGCGAATCAAGATATGCGATCCGTTGCCAGAGTCGGCGCAGACCAGGCAGTCCTTACCCATCAGATCGACCAGCCAGGCGTAAACTTGCTGAGCCAGAGATCCTGCGGCCTGCTTCTGCTGATCGGTGGCACTCACGCCGCTAGGCCGGACTGGATCGATATCGATCAACAGCCAGCGCCTGCAGACAACCTGGTTGTCCTTAACTGCTCCGCCGCGCTCCGCGTATCCAAACTTATCAGCACTCCTGGCATACAGATCTGGTTGGGCTGCATTTAAACAGACATAAACGTTTTCCTTCGGATTGAAATCGGTGTTTAATGCGGCTGCATCTTGAGCCAGCTTGGAAAAATCCCTGTAAAATCCGCTGATTGTCCGATGGCCTACGCAGCGCAGTTCAACAGTGTCGCCTGGCTGGAATAGTACCTGTAAGTTTGCAATCAATGGTTTTTCTGCTACGATCATGGGTAGGAAACTTGAAAAGCGCAGCTCGCCCCGCTCTAAGGTCAGGGCGAGCTGCTAGGAAAACAGACAACCCACCTAGCTACGCGCTAGGTGGGTTGTTCTGCTGAAGGGCTGCTTGATCTGCCTCCCAGGGGGCTGCCTGGGGAGCAGCTACCGGCTGCTGCTGGGGAGCCGCCGGGACTGCAGTGCCTTGTGCATCGCAAACACTTTCAAGGGGCAGCTGCGAGGTCCCACAAACGCGCACACATTGCATCGATTTTCCGCTGTAGGCGGTTGTCGACCGATACACTTGCAACTGTTTTCCAGCCCAAGCCGCAGCATCGAGTCCGAACAGATCAGCGATCCGCTGCAAATTAGTCTTATTCAGACCTAACGCTTTAGCCGGAAATTCTGCGAACGAAATGCAGATTTTGTGATCTGTACCTACCAGCTGCTGATCAGCCTTGGTGATCGTCCAGACTTGCAATGGCTGTGGGAGGTCCACATGGGTTAGAAAATTGCCGCTTAGGAAACTTGAAACATCCATTGTAAAATTCCTTTCAGAACAAAAACTGCCGATATGATGAAGCTCCTACGCTGGAGCATTCAGGCGTTAACACTTGTCGCGTTTTCTATGTCGTCGCCAATCCTCCTTTCAAAACTCTCTGGCAATAAATAGCCTGACAGCTCGGCTCTCGAACTAGATTCTTCGCACCGATTGTTTCTGGGCAAACTTTCGGCGCACCCACTGCAGATGTGCCGCTCGGCCCAGGGTGTTTCCATGAAATGCTCGGCAGGGTGGTTTCCACAGAGCTCGCATTCACTTGATGACTCACTCAGAGCCCTATCAAACAGCAAATTGTTTTCTGCAATCACAACCCAGCCTCCTCAAGTTGCTTCTCGACCAACCGCTCATGGCGATCGGTATCGTGATTTGAGGTAGAAGAGGCGGACGTCTCATTCGCTGCGGCCGTGGAGCGCTCGACGAATCTGGCGAATGCCTCTTGGGTCGTGTATCTCCGACCACCCACACAGAAAGTTTCCAACTTGATACCCTTGACGCCGCGCTGTGCCCAACGCCAGACAGTACAGATGTTGACGCCCTCACGACGAGCAAGTTCTGTTAGACTTATGCGATCTTCTTCGAGTAAATTGGGCATTGTGCACTCCATAAAAAAAGCCGTGCCGTAATCGGCATGGCCTTAATTTGCCACAGAGTACACTGGGACTTCACGGGGTGTTTCAAGGACTTTCTCGGGGAGTTCCAAGGACTTCACGGGGTGTAATTGGAACTCGCCAGTTGTGCCTGACAGCAACCGCTTTTATTCTTCTGCCAATTTCCAGGTGAAACTCTCCGCATCCCCACCGGAAGCGAACTGCAATGCGCGGAGTTTTTTGTTTAGGCTTTTCACGGTATCCCATACCCGCTGTTCGTCTTTACTCCCTTTCAGGGGGTCTTTAATCGGATTTGTCCATTTCTGATCTTGAAAAGCAGTGAGTACCGCCCGACAGTTCTTAGCACGAGAGACTAATGTCCGTACTATCTCGCCTTTATAACTCAGTTCTCCGAGGTCTTCGTTCCAGACGGGAAGGGGATTATCGTCCGGATCGGGAATTGGTACTGGCTTCGCGATGCGCGATTTTCCCTTTTTAATAGGTGCCACTTTGGCCGGGGGACTCAAGGTGACTGCATTGCCGCCACTTCCAAGAGTAGGTACTTCGGGAAAACCATCCTCAACCATTTTTTTAATTACGGCACTCTTTTCTCTCTCAATCCGACAACAAACTGATTCGATTTCTATATTCGAATTGCCGAATCGTTTTAGGGCATCTAAGCGGCTTTCGTCCCAATCTGTGAGAACCTCCCCATCGAAGGGTCGTTCGGAAAAGAACTGCTCAGCCAGTTCCAAGTGGTCAGCTCCAAGTGGCGGCTGAGAAGATGGATGAGACATCCAGAGTCTCCATAACGCGCGCATAGATACTTCGCGGGCGGCTCTGTGGGCATGAGGAAATAATTTGCTATCCACACGGACTGAATCATTTAGTCCCTGCCCAGCCCTCAATAAGTAATTGTCGATAGAAGAGGGCCATTTGCAGCACCTAAGAACATCTGCGAGAGAATTGGCGAAGATCGCAACGTGTTCCACTTCCTCCTTATTCTGAAGGACTCTACCAACAACACCCCGAAGATCAGATGCGGCTTGCAGGGAAAGTCTGGCACAATTCGACGCGAAGACGAACTCCTCTTGGGAATAGTGGCGCGATTTCGCCGTGTTCGAAGAAACCTTGTCGTCCATAACCGCACCTACTTTGTTAGGCCAGGCCGACTGACCGGCTGCCATGGCGTAGGTGCGTGCCACGACAACCGGCCAGTCTGTGCGGGGATCAAACCGCAACCCAGCGAGTGATCCAATTTTACCCAATCCGCTTTGCAACATCCACGCCCAAAGCAAGGTCACGCTCAGCATAAACTTGTGTAACATTCGCCTGCGAATGACCGAGTATTACTTGGGCTGCCTCCAAACCGAATTTTCTTCGGACCTCTGTCGCTGCTGTGTGCCGCAGCCTGTTCGGACTCCACCGTTGAATACCGGCCTTGTCACAACCGCGATGGATCGCCCTGCGATAGCTGTCGGTCGAGTACCGCTCGCCAGGTTTATGTTTAGGCTTACGCTTACGGTTGGAACCACGGACGTTTCCGCAAGAACGCGGTGTCTTCCTGCGGGCTTCATTCTCTGCTAGTCGTTTGGCCTCACTGTCACACGGACTGAAGCAGCAGCTTTGAGGATCGCGTGCCAGATATCTCAGCAGGACCTCCTGCGCCTGGGGTCCGATGAAAATTGTTCGCTCTCGGCCGTAGTGTTCAGTCTTATGAGACTCTGGTTTGTAGGTCCACACTTCACCGCTGCGATCTAAGTCGCAAGGTTTCAGGATGCAGACTTCGGCAGGACGGCAACCGGTTAGCCGCTGGAAACGGACCATGTCGGCTACTACGGACGACAGGAGAGGCAACGTTGCTTCGACGGTACTATCTTCAACCGGCAGAACAGCGGCTGTCTCACGGGCCTCTGTCCGACCACGTCGCAAGCTGGGGAGGCTTGCCAAGCCATGATGGACCGAGGCGGGGACGAGCTGCTCCCCGACTGCCCATTTGAACGTCCGCCGGATACGGGCCATTGAATCATTGATGTACTTGCGGCTGAGCCCCTCCTGGATCATCGCCTCCCGAACCAGCTTGAACGCCTTGGGGCCAAAATCCTTAGCGAGTGTCTTGCCGTACAACTTCCGCAGCCTGCTCAGGGACGCACGAATGCCATAGATTTCGTCGGTCTGCTGACCATTCTTGACATAGTAAGTCTGAGCGTAGCGATAGTAGCGCAAGATCAGCGCGTTGATCGTCAGTGCTTGCTCGGGCTGACTCTCGTCAACCGTTAAGCCGGGCGCAACCAGCTGGGCAATGTACCTGTTGTACCGTTCCTGGCTCTCTGGACTGTTGTAGGTGCCCAGATAGATGCGGCGGCCATTGATTAGAACGAGCGCTTGGCCACTGGCTTTGTGATGACGGTACTTGGGAAGACGGACGGACATGGTGCGGCTCCTTCTGTGCTTGCAAAGGGGTATAAATACCCCTTTTCAGCAGGTACGGTGCCGCACTCGCGAACGTCGCGAGGTAACATAAAGCTTTGATTCGGCTAGGTTTACAAAAAGTGGGCGACACAGGATTCGAACCTGTGACCTCTGCGGTGTGAACACAGCGCTCTAACCAACTGAGCTAGCCGCCCGAAAGGATGAAGCCGTTATTCTAGTGACCAACGGGCATGACGACCAGATGGGGCAGGGCTGGAGTAGGTCTCACCTGAGGCATCGGAGAGAAAGACTCTTTGGCATAATCTGACTCCTGCGCGACCAAGGAGCCAGAGCGCCCAACGTGAGCCCGGGATGCAGCAGGAAATTGCTGGCGGCGGGTGCATTGGTTGCGCATCCATCAATAAAATACTCGGCATGCTTCCGGAACCTAGGTAGGCGACACACGCTATTCGGCCGGGGGGGCACTCTTGGTCGATGGCTCGTCCGAAGCCTCAGCAATAGCATCGGTATCGACGTCCTCGGTCGAGTCGTCTGAGTCGGGATCGAGCGACTGACTATGCTCGACGGCATCGTCGCGATACTCCAGCCGCTCCGGTTCGCTGTAGAAGACGTCGTTGATTTCGCCCTGGATTCCTGAAAAGCTGCGACGAAATTCGGCGAAACTTCTGCCCCAACTGCGGGCGACCTCCGGCAGCTTGCCGCCGAACAGCAACAGGGCGACCACCGCCACCACCATCATCTCGGTGGGACTGGGACTGAGAAACGCGAGCACCGGATCGCCTGTCGCAGAGAAAACTAACATGCTAGTGAAAGCCCATCGGCAATGGCAACAGGAGTACGGCCGGTCTGTCAGCTACTGCTGGTGCGGCTCGCTGTGGTCTTCGATCGAGTCGTTCGCGTCTTTGGGATCACCCTTGATGCCCTTCTTAAACTCTGTGATTCCTTCACCCAGCGAGCGCATCACCGACGGTAGCCGGCTGCCGAATAGCAGTAGCACCACGACCAACACAATCACCAACTGCCATGGTCCGGGAGTCAGGAACGCAAGCGTTGGAGCCATACCTACCTCGTTAGAGTTGAAAAGCGAACACAACATCCATTGCGTCGCACATTATACCTAAGCACCGACAACAGATATCCTGAGATCGTTTAGCAGTATCTCTTTGGGGACCCGCACTCCGCGGGAATCCACCATGCGGAGCACACTACTCTATATTACTCAATTCTACTGGCCCGGGGGGGTTAGTCAAACAGCGGCCTGACCGCTGGGGGGCAGTTGAATTGGCTGAATCGGCGGCAGCTCTGTCCCCAGCCGCCAGTCGAGGGTTCGCTGTGGTCAGGCGGGCCTACCGCTGGATGGGATGCCAGGCATTGCGATCGGCGATCGCGCTGGGCGGATCGTCTGGGCTGTATCGGTAATAGACTTCCAGGCAGAGGGCGGAGAGCGCGGTGGTGTAGACCCGGCCGCCGTACCCCCCCCAGACGGTCGCTTCGGACCAGCTGCCGTCGTCCTGTTGGGAGGTTAGCAGCCGGCTGGTTAGGGCCATGTTCCACCGTCGCCAGGCGTCAGCAGTTTCTTCCGAACGGTATTGGCTCTGGTTCAGCGCCAACGTCGCGTAGTACCAATAGTAAAGGTTGCTGTGCTTGCTCGAAGGGAGCTGGCCGGTGATCGACTCGCACGCTTCCAGCGTTGCAGCCAGCGAAACCGATTCGCTGCCGCTGAGCAGATTGCGACAGAACAGGGCCTCCGCGGTCATCGTCGGGCTGGCTGCCGCTTCGGGACGGTAGGCAGCCAAGCCGCCAGTCGAGCCACGCCGCACCCGTCGCAAGAAACGCTCCGCGCGAGTCCAGGTTACCGAGGGAATGTCGACGCCCGCCAGCTCGGCACTCTTGAGCACCATCAACTGCCAACCAAGTTGGCTGGTGTCGCCGGAGTTGCCAGGCCGATAGCGCCAGCCGCCGTCCGATCGGTTTTGTGCCGCGAGCGAATAGTGCACCGCTGCCCGAACTGTTTGCTCCAGCCGGGGGTCACGGGTCAGCGCATACGCTTCGCAGACGGCAATGCTGGCCATCGAATGACAGTACATCTGGGCGAACAGTTGGGCATCTCCAAACAACGAGCCGTCTGCCCGCTGGTTCTGGCGCAGGAATTCCAAGCCGTGGGCAACTTGTTTGGCGTAGGGCCCGCCCCGATGCGAATGGCCCGACCCCAAGAATGCCAACAGCGCCAGCCCGGTGACGCCCGTGTCGGCGTTGGCCCCGGCCCCTTGCCGGTTGTGCCCCAGTACGACCCGCTCCTCACCGGCCCCGAATCGAGAAGCGTCCCAGCGACCGTCCTTTGATTGCGCTTCGGCCAACCAACTGAGCGCTGCCCGCACGGCTTGCTCTGTCTGGGCGCTACCGCCGCGGTGGGTGACAATCTGCTGGCGGTTTCGGGCAAACCGATCGGCATAGACGTCGAGCGGGCGAGTCGAAGGTTTCACTGCTCGCTGCGACGGTTTTTCCCCGCCAGACGTAGCGTCGGCCATCTGAGCGGCCGGCTCGCTCTGATGATCCCGATCGGGTGGAGGCTGTGCTGTTTGGATCTGCTGCGGCTCCGGAGCAGCTTCGACCCGTCGCTCCGCTTCGGCAGCCACATCAGGTTCCGGCGCCGAAGGCTCGGTTGCCAGTAGCGCCGGCGCTTCCAGCTCCGCAGTTTCTTTGTTGGGTGACTCAGTCGGTGGAAGATTCTCTGCAGTGGTTGGCTGGTCGACGGCCGGTGGTTGAGCTTCGTCGGGATGCTGGTCCTGCTGGGAATCTTCGGCAGCGGTTTCTTCGGGAACCGTCTCTTCGGGCTCAGGCTGAACCTCAAACGATTCAACCGCCAGCACCGTAACGCGAATCGGCGTTTCGGGACCTTCGCCCGGCGGACCGGTTACGATCCGGACTGTCATCGCCACACAGCCCAGCAGCACGTGGACCCACAACGAGAGAATGGCACATTTGCGCCACGGTTGAGCTTTGCTCCACTTGGACCGCAGCAGCAAGACCAGCAGCACCGTCAGCCCGGCCAACACGAGCCACAGCGTTAGCCAGGCGGTCGGCGTCAAACCCCAGACGGCAATTAGATACGGAGACAGGCGGGACATAACGACCGGGCAGATTGTTGATTTGTGTGTGCAACGAGCGTTCGGCGCGGTGTCACCGCAATGCGTTCTTCGACCGCTCGGCAATGCGTACTGTGATTCCTAATTCCGCGATGTTGGCTTTTTTGCAAGCGGCCAACGCAGCAGCCACATGCTGGAAGGGACAGCCTGCGTCGCCACGAATGACGACACCTACCTGCGGGTATTGCCGTCGCGCAGCGGCCAGCCGGGCGGTGAGCTCGGCCGAGGAGACCGATTCCCGATCGAGCGTCAATCGACCATCTTCATGCACGGCCACAACCCGCTGCTTGGGCGCCGTATCGAGCATGCCGGCAGAAGCCACTTCGGGCAACTGTAGCTCGATATCGCGCTCCATCTCTGCAAACCTGGTGGCCACCATGAAAAAGATGATCAACAGGAACACGACGTCGATCATCGGCGTCAGGTTCAGAGTCGGCTGTTCGTCATGTTGGGTCTTCAGTGGCATGGGTCAGTGTAGGGGTCAGAGGTCAGGAGCGGAGGTCAGGGGTAAGTATTCGTCCTGTCCCCAATCTCCGCATTCCGGATTCCACTCAAGCTACCTTCTTTGATTTTCCGGAACGGGTGCCACGACGCTCCTCGAGCGCTTCGGCGGAGATCAGATGCACCAGTTCTTGCCCACGGCGATCGATTTCCATTACCAGCATGTCGACCCGACCGACGAACCAGAGATAAAGAATCAGCGCCGGGATGGCGACCGTCAGGCCAGCTGCAGTCGAGAGCAGCGCCGCGCCAATGCCGCCGGCCAGCAGCTCCGGTCGGCCCATCGCCGAACTACCGGCAATCGCCTCAAACGCTTCCATCATCCCCCAAACCGTTCCCAACAGACCCATCAAGGGACAAACGGTTGCTACGCCGTTGATCACCCGCAGATAGCGTCGCATCGAGTTGGATGCTCGTTCGCCTTCGTCGAGCACGGCTTGTTCCACTTCGACGGCCGGCTTGCCCCACTTGCGCAGAGCTGCGGCAAAGACGCCGGCGATGTGGCTGTGGTTTTGTTGGCAGCGGCTCAAGGCTTCATTACGATCGATGGCCCCTTCGCCCACCTGCAGCAGAAATCGTTCGACAAAGAGCCCCGGCAAGACTCGGCTACGGCGGAGGCTGAAGGTCCGTTCAAACACGACTAACAGCAACACAAAGGAGCAAACCAGAATCGGTAGCAGCAGCGGTCCGCCTGCCCAAAGCAGATCCCAGAGACTGCGCGTCGCCGTCGCTCCAGGCGTTTCGGCAGCAGCGGCCGATTCGGCCGCGGTTAGCAAGCTCGCCCAGCAGACTGAGATTCCGCCGGCAGTTGCGGCCCACCAAGGCCGGGTTAGCGGTCCTCTGATCGTTTCGGTCCATCGCATCCGTGCGCGCCTCGTACCAGGGTTAAGCCCACAGGTAAGTTCTCTCTGTTTTTCATCGGCAGATGCGGAGGCCGATCAATAGGTAGCCGCTGGAGCCTGTGCGGACTGGGCAGACTTTTCCGGCGGCTTAGCAGACTCAACGCGCCGTGATCTCAGAGAGTCGAGAGTGGCAAGGTTGATTGCTACAAGAAAAAGGCCTGCCGAAACTCTCTTGAGAGAGCGTCGACAGGCCATGGAGCATTCTTGACGCTGGTTGCTCGGTGACAGGTGTTCCGGCGTTTCGCGTACTGCTTTACTGAGATTGCACCAGTTAGTGCAGCTCGCCGTGTTGGCTTGCGTCGACGTTGCCGACCATGTGCAGATGGTTATGGTCGATGTAGATCACCTCGCGAGTGTCTTCATCTCTGAGCGTGTGGGGCACCGGCCAGCCGATGCGACGGACGTCCTCGTAGTAGATGGTGCACTTGTAATGGGCATGGTGCTGCTGCGCCGGCCCAATCATCGGATAGACCCGGGGTGGATCGACATAATCGGCTATCTTCTCTTTGACAATGCGCACGTCGTTGCGATGACGTTCAAAGAGCAGCGGCAGGCCACCCTCGACAGGCCGAGCCTTCTCTAGCGCACGCATCACTTCGTCGTCGCTAGGAGCGTCCACCGCCAAGATTTCGCCGGAAGTGATCGGACCCAAGATCGGAACGCGATCGTACCTTTCATGCTGCCAAAATTCGTCTTCCTTCTTCTTCTGAAAGTAAGAACTTACGGGGATTGGTATTGCCAGGATGCCCAGGCTGGGCCCCAACGTCGGCAAGCCCCAATAGCAACCGCTGGTCGAAAGCGAGCCCAAAGCGATCAGCACCGAAAACGTCGCCGCAGTAAATTGATTCGGTCGTGACATCAATCTCACCTTGTCCGTCAAGTGATTAGGCTGGAAGGCCCAGTTTCCCAGGAAGCTAGGCCCGCAACTGCAAGGACATCGGCCCCGACTACCCGAGGATGGAGCTGATGCAGATGTTATCGTGTCAAACTGGGAGAGACTTGCGGATTTTTCGGATTGTGACGAAAAAACTGACCGCCGGTCGCTAGCGGTGCTTGCAGGGAGTGGCTTTCGATAGTGGGCGGCACCATTTGTAAATGAAAAAACCCTCGCCGACTTGGATCAAGCCGACAAGGGTTGGTCGTTTCAAACAAACGGAGTTGTACCAACGGTTAGTAGGACCGCTTGCCATCCTTAAAGTCGAGGAACCACCAGCCGTCGTCCCATTCCAGCATGACCTTCCGCCATCCCAGTGGTACCTGTGGATAGGGATAAAAAGGGCCGATGTAAGGCCAGGCCGATGGGGAGTACTGCTTGGGATAAGTTAGCGCCGCGTAGTTCGGGCTGGCGGCGTAACTCGGCCAGGCGTAACCGGGTACCTGGGGATTCTCGTAGCTGACCGACTGACCGACTGCGCCGGGGACTCGCCTCATCGGCGCCGGCTGCATCCTGCCATCTTGCGAATAGGAGGTTGGCTGAACACTGTTGCCTTGGCGAGCGAAAGGAACCGGTGCGCCCTGCCGCCGTAGCGGACGTTGGGCAAACCGCCGATCGTTGCTGCTGCTAGCTCTCTGAATGGGGCGTTGTTGCGCTGCTTGCATCTCTGGTGGAGAGATTTCCAGTTTGCTGTAGACCCGGTCCACGCCGCCACAATTGAGTGCCACCTGTTCGGCAACCTGTTTCTGCGGCTCGCTGGTCACCGAACCTATCAGCCAAGCGACACCGTCCCGATACTTCACTCCAACGCGGTAGTCTTTTAGCCTGCCGCTCTGCTTGAGTGAATCGGCGATATGCTGAGACATCTGTTGGTCTGAAGGAAACTGTGCCAACGCGTGAGATGCTGTCGCGGACATAATGGCCACGATGGTCAGACTTATTGTGATACTCCGCATCTTCCCCCCCCTGAGTAAATCGATGCCACTGGCGGCGATACGGGCGCCATCTGCCAGGCGGCTAACTCTGCGTAAACGACCGGCCATGGTAGGCCTGCTTAGCTTTTCGGCAACGAACGTCGGAGAAAGGGAGTTTTTTTCCGATATTGCCGATATTCCCACGCCGACTTGAGCAGCTAGCAAAGCAGATAGTAGATAGCAGCCAGCAGCGAGTTAATCTTGCAACGCTGCTAGCGGAGAATTATGGGCCGTTCCATGACCAGGCTTTAGCTCACTAAGGCCAACCCCAAGCCGTACACGACGTCGGACAGAACCCTTGAATATTGACGCAAGACATGGGACCCCAGACAGTGGGACAAGAGGGTCGAGGGTTGAGGGTCCAGGGTTGAGAGACCGAGCGGAATTGCGGAATTCGGAATGGAAATGGAGGTGTCTTGGCTGGCGCAGAAATGGCGGTAGTGATGCGGTGCGCACGTTGCAATTGAGTACAAGACGCGACGTTCCTTGATACTCCACCGCTCTGGCCTGAAGGCAGATCGCTGGAAGTCAAAACTTGCTGGGGATCTTCAAATTGTCGGCAATGCAGGCGCAGCCGCTTGGCAGGTTTCGTAGCCGTGCGCTTGAATGTAAGCCGACCAGCGTTGCGTAACCGTATCGCGGCTGTCGGCGTTCAAATCATACTCGTTGGTCCGATAGCGGCGAGATCGCTCCGTGTAATTTTTCACTGCAGGACGTGCCGTTTCGAAATCGCCCAAGTCTAAGAAATCGTAAAGCAATCGCAACTGTTCGATGGGGTTGTCGACCAGCTCTTCGTATTTCAATGCATAAAACCGGTCGGCGTCGATCTGGCTGCGAGTCGCTTCCAGCCGCGCGTGCATCTGTTCTAACGTCGTCAGAACATGCTCGCGCACTGTCTCGTCATCGACCGATTGCAACCCATAGGTTTCGTACATCGTTTTCCAAAAATGGACGGTTGACGGATAGAGGACGTAGGGGTCGCGAACCAGATAGATGAACTTTGCCCTGGGAAACATTTCATTGAGCACTGGCAATCGAAACGTGTGCTGCGGCGATTTCAGAACCAGGCGACCAGATCTGCTGAAGAGCAACAATCGAAGAAACTGCCGGAGTCTTGACTTCCATACCGTCAACTGTCGCGGGTTGAGATTCTCCAGCGTAACATACGGCTGATCCTGCACGGGCCGGCGAGGGAAAGCGACGGTCATGAAGGGGCTCGGTTGGCCGCGGAGAGAGAGGGCGACTTCGTCTTCCTGCGGCCGATCGAAGCTCATCCGCATATTGTCAAACGGTCGGGTGCGTGGCAACATCCACCAGGCCAGCCGGCGGACAACCCGTTTGCTCAGCAGAAAATGATTGGGCGAAAGGCTTTCATAGGTCGAGGGACAACGGTTGCGTGGATCGAGGGCAAGCAGCTCATGGAGCATGGTCGTCCCCGTGCGCCAATGGCCTATGATAAACACCGGATCGTCCGGCAGCTGAATCTTGCTCACCGCACGACCATACCAAAGCGACTGCAACCATCCCATGCAAGTGTTGAGTACGGTCACCAGTGTGATGAGCACAACCAGCGGTATCTTAGAAAAGCTGACCGCGAACCGATTGCGGACGAGGAGCCGCACCCAAGCGAAGAAATCCATTCCGAACCACAGGCTCACTTCAGGCGGAGACATCTTCATGCGCGCGGTTTTCGGCAATTGGCTGCTCGTAGACGGCGGTGACTGGCAGCTGCGGAGCCGCGGGCTCGCTGCTAGGTTGTCTGTGGTGCAACTGTCGAATTGCACGCTTCGAACGCCGCGCGGGCACGGCCAATGAGCTGTTCCCTGCACTGCGCCTGCGACGCATGCTGCGTTTCAACAGGCGAAGCGGATTGAAATGGAAGAGCTTCCAAATGTAAGTCATGGCGAGCATCGACCTGATAGAGACACCAGGCTTGGCCGCCATGTACATCTCGCGATAATCGGGGCGAAATCGGCTCTTGAAATGAAAAATGCCCTGCACGTCGTAGATCGGATTGAGATACCGCCACCACGAGTTGACCACGAACCGAAAGACGCGGCTATCGCCGACAACCGGGTTGCAACGTAGGAATGGAACCAGAGACAGCGAAAAATAGCGCACTCCCTCGGCCTTCATCGCTCGCATGGCGTGCATGATGACGCAGGGGATCACGCCTCGCACCGCGTCCCGTCTGCGGCGATAGACTTCCACGGCCCAGAAATCGCCGTCCAGCCCGGGGTTGCAAACGATAAATGCGATGATGCGCGAACCGTCGCGGGCCACGAACAGACGCCGCTCTGTTAGCTCGTGTGCGGAAAAATGGCTGACGAAAAATTGCATCTCTTTGCGATGCAACGTCGAGGAGATGTGTTCTTGAGATATCTCTTCAAGCTGTGGAACGAATTCATCCTGGTACACGTGGTCCTCGGTATCCGGATCGACTTCGAAAACCTCGATGCCGTGACGCCGGCAAAAATTCTCCTGACGGCGAAGCCACTGCGAGTCCTTTCCCCGCCAGTCGGTCTGGTCGAGTTGAACGAGCGCTTCCTCGCCACACTTAGTCACCTGGCACCCTTGCCGGCGAAACAACTTCAGTTCATTGCGCGGGACGTTCATGAACGACGCGACCCAGCGGTTCTGCTCGGTGAAAGCCAGAAACTCAGCCAACAATTGTTCACGATCGGCCGGATCTGCCAGCAGTCCATCGGCGACGTTCACATAGCGGCCTAGCCGACGAAAGCCGACGACTCCACGCCGTCCCGAGGACCAAAAATACTCGCGGTCTGATTGGGTGACAAGGTAGGACGCGTAGGTGTCACCAAACTTCCGGGCGCATTGCCGCAGCCGGTCTTTCAGCTCCAGAGGCATTTCGTCCTGCGAGCGATAGTGTTCGCAGCAGGAGGAGACGATCGGGGTTGCGCGCTTCATGTTCGACACCGTGCCAAAATGCGAAGACCCGAGACCGATGGTGGCAAGGGTCGCAGCCGCTGGCGAATGAGAATACCTTGGAGTAGCTTCGTGACCTTGAGTGTAACCTACGGTGACTCGAAAGTGAATCCATGGCGATTATTTTCAGCATCGCCACCGTCGGCCCGCTGGGCATCACCTGGCGGGGGCAACAGCGAACGATCACCTGCAGCCGCCATTTAGGACCGTTCCGGGCCTGACGGTCGCTCAGGGGCATCGATTCTGGTGAGGTAGGCTGTATGATTTGGGCTAACACTTCAGCCGGCTGCGTCAGTTCGAGCCAACAAACAACTACGATTCACCATTCGAAGCACAGTAAGAACTCGTCCTCTCACCGGCGTCTCACCTCCGACTTACGACCTCCAATCTTTGACCTCCGATGTCCGACTCGAAACTCGAAATCCTGGCTTACGAACCCTCTCCGCTGGGGCTCTTGTGTTTGCGGCGCCGCGAATTACTTTCGCAGCCGGGCACGATCGTCACGGAGGTGACGCTCAATCACGAGTTTCTAATGAGCAGCCTGTACACCGATTCGGAACGGGCCTTGGCTCGAACGGCGCTCCAGCTGCATTCCGGCGACGATTTGTCGGTGTTGGTCGGCGGGCTCGGATTGGGCTACACGGCACGCGAAGCGCTGCTGTCGGACCGCGTCGCACGGGTCGAGGTGGTCGAGCTACTGCCACAAGTGATCGATTGGCTCACCCGTGGATTGGTGCCCCTTTCAACCGAGCTGTGCAATGAAACGGGCGACGACGGCCGGCTAGTCGTCACCCAAGGCGACGTCTACCGACGGCTCGCCGGTCCGCCAGCCGACCGGTTCGACCTGATCTTAATCGACGTCGATCACTCGCCGGAGGAACGGTTGGCCGAAGCGAGCATCTCGTTTTATACGACGCCCGGTTTGCAAGCCGCCCGGCGGCATCTGGCAGCCAACGGCATCTTGGCAGTGTGGTCCTACGCGGAAAGTTCACCGTTTGCCGATGCGCTTCGCGACGTCTTCGAGCAAGTCGACGTCGAGCCGGTCTCCTACGACAACCGTCTGATCGACCAGCAACAAACCGATTGGTTGTTCTTTGCCCGCGGATAGCGGGGGAGTAAGGGTCGAGAAGGTAGGTGCGGCACCTGTTGTTCATCCGCAAGTCTTCTTCTTAAACCTTGGCCGAAGGCCTTGTTTTCACCGTAGCCTAGGGCAAGCGCAGCGCCGCCCTAGGACTGGAGACGAATCTCCATGTTTGGCCGAAGGCCATATTCACGTGTCTTGGGCGACCATCGGGTGATTTTGGCCTACAGCAAAAAATATTTCGGTACACAAGCTCCTTGGGCGTTGCCAAAGGCTACGGTGATAGAGGCCTTCGCCTAGATTTCATGGCAAAAGCGGGTCCTGTACTCGCCCTAAGTGCTGCCGGCAAAGTCGGTCAGCTACACTGGCTTGTTAGGTGGATTTCCCTTTTTCTCTTCCAGTCCAAGGAATCGATTGAGGCCCTTCCTAAATCCACACCGGTTGGCGACCTCGACGAGCTTCTCTGTGACACGTTCCCGAATTGCGGCATCTGGATCGCGCATCTGTATGCTCTCGAAGTCCCTGTGCGCTCTCTCACGGGCCTCTGGCAATAGCACCTCCTCTATATAAGGAAAGAGCCTCTCGTCCGGCCAATTCGCGATATCTTTCGGCATCTCGACTCCAACATCGATCCAGAGCCGTCCTGGAATTTGTCTTCCGTCATCAAGGGCTTTAAGAAGCTTGGCCAATCCAACATCATAGTCTGGAAAAAGATCCACCCATTGAAGCTGCGCCAGCCCCTCGTCCCTCGGTGTGCAAGGATCCAATCGGACGGGTATCAGAAAACGTGAGTCCACCGGAGTCGTGTCAAGTACGGCGAGGGCGGTCCGAAGCTCCTTTTGTACGAAGCCTCGCTTGTTTAAGGAGTGACTCGATAATAGCGCGATGAAATGCTTGCATTTCTTAATCTGGTCAACAATGGTGGGTTGCCAGTATACCCCCCCTTTGAGATCCACTTCATCAAGCCAAGGATTATGACCCGCCGCATCCAGACCCGTGTAGAGCCGCCGTGCTGTTTCGCAGTCCGGTTGGTTGTGAGCGTAGCTGATAAACGTTCTATGCATCTACTCTTCTCCTGAGCCACACAGCTTTTCTTAGATTAACATGTGTATGGCCTCTAGGCCGCACAGTTGCGGGCTATCGCGCATCAGGTGCGTCTCCGAAACGTCCATCGTGACAAACAGTTGCTCCGTTACAAACCGTCGGTCGGCGGCAGTTCATGGAATGATACTTCTTCGGTGACGAAAACTCGTTTAACAGCCCATCAAGCACGGAGAGCTGCATTCTCTTCGGCCACCTTGATCGTCGAGCCGCTGCTTCCCCGGTATCTTAGCACGATGCCTTACGGCCAACCATGTCTTATTGGCGACATTCTCACAGAAAACGACGATGAGTTCCCGCTTGGGAGTGAACCTTTTCTACCGACTATACCAGATCGACTCCTCGTCCGGTAACTCCGCGGCCCTCCCCACTCTCGGTGGCCTCCGCGTTGAATCCCCATCGGGCAAATTTTTCGCTCGCAATTGGCCGCGCAGTCTGCGACATTCGACTTGGCGCACCATTGCGCGTGTTCTTTGACATCCAGAAAACATAGTCTGTCGGCAGGGCGTAGGTTTTGTCCACCGAGAGGGAGGTCAAAATGTCCTAAAGTCGAGACCTTTTGTCCCGGTCGACTTATACTTCGGACTACAGCAGTCGTTGCAAATCAAAGTGACGACGGACAGAAGTGTCGACTTTTGACCCAAAACATGGGACCCCGGACATTGGGACAAAACTAGTGCGGGATGTGGAATGGAGAGGGATTTTGATTTCAGATTTATGATTGCTAATAGCTGATGGAGGGTACGGGTTGAGTGACGGAGGGGAGATGCGGGAATCGGATTGCTGAATGGAGCGTTGGGGGAGGACTGCTGGCGAGATGCTTCTGGTGAAACCTACGCTAGAATCTTGAAGGCCAGCCAGGCGAAGGCGGCGGCGCATGGCAGCGTCGTGATCCAGGCGAGCGAGATCTGGCCGATAGAACGCCAGTGAGCCTGGCCGGTGACGCTGCCGATGCCGATTAGCGTGCCGCAGGAGACGTGGGTCGTCGAAACGGGTAGGCCCCAACGACTGGCGCCGATCACTAGCAGGGCCGTCACCAGATTCGCCGAAAAACCCTGGCCGGCGTTTAGTTCCGTGATGCGGTAGCTCAAGGTTTCCGCAATTCGCTTCGCTCCGAGCCAACCTCCCAGAGCGATCGCGATTCCACACACGGTTGCCGCCGTAAAGGACGTGAAGGCCGGCACGATCAGTAGCAAAGCCGCGATCTTCGGCGTGTCGTTCAGTCCACGGGCAAAGCTCACCAGCCCGGCCGAGAGAAAATGCAATGCGTCGAGCGATTGGCGCGCATCGATGCCAATTAATTGTCCGGCGTAGCGATCTCGACAGGTGACCGTGGTCCCCAAAGTGATGGAGAGTTGCTCGGCCCGAGCCATTGT
>Ga0315336_1004133_pt1 | contig 17813 bp, 10 predicted proteins | sample ASW5metaG_FD_204512 | JGI IMG/M metagenome (GOLD analysis project Ga0315336, IMG submission 204512) | Ammonia-oxidizing marine archaeal communities from Monterey Bay, California, United States - ASW #5 | ecosystem: Environmental > Aquatic > Marine > Intertidal zone | place: USA: California... | reverse complement strand
CCACCGCCAAGCCGCCAAAATCAGCGACCACACCCGTCAATAGCGGGATGAAGGCACCGCCGACAATCGCGGTGCAAAGCAGCCCCGACGCTTGCGGCGCTTCTGCGTCCAGTCCCTCTGTTGCCAGACTGAAAATCGTCGGGAACATGATGGAATTGGCCAATCCGACCGCGATCAGCGAATAAGCCGCCAGTTCGCCGCTCGATATTGCCGATGTCAGGTTGAGCAAGATGGCTGCGGCGGCGAAAAGCGCAAGCAACAGACCCGGCTTGGTCAGGCGGAGCAGAAAACCGCCCATCAGGCGTCCGATCAAGGCACCCAGCCAGTAATAAGACAGCATGATGCCCGCAGATCGGGGGTCGAGTGAGAGCGTTCTCGCGTCCCCGAGATAGTTGATCATGATACTGGCGATTGCGACTTCCGCGCCGACATAAAGGAAGATACAGACGACCCCGAAACGCAGCCGCGCGTTGTTGCGAAGCAGGGCGAAGCTGCCCGTCATCTTCACTTCTTCGACTTCCTGCCGCTGGATGAAATTGCGGGCGAACCAGAAAAGAACGGCGATCAAGGCGAGAACGATAGCCAGGCCGATATAGCTGTGACCGATCACCGTGGTCTCCGCGACGCGATAGGCTTTCAGGGCTTCTCCGGTCAGCGTAGAACCATCAGTCTTCGACGTCTCGCCGAGGATGATTTCGGCCCCGAAACGCACCATCAGGAACACACCGACCGAATTGAAAAATTGCGCAAAGGTCAGGCGGCTGTGCGCGGTGTCCGGGCTGCCCAGCGACAGGATCAGCGGATTGACCGCTACCTGCAGCAGCGTGATGCCGCCCCCGAGCATGAACAAGGCAATCAGAAAGGATCCAAACAGACCGGAATAGGCCGCGGGCAGGAACAGCAGACAGGATACCGCCATGATGCCAAAGCCCAGAACGATACCGCGAAAATAGCCGAGCCGCTTCATCACCAGACCAGCGGGAATGGAGAAAATGGCGTAGCTGGTAAAAAAGGCGAATTGCACCAGCATCGCTTGTGCGTAGTTGAGCGAGAACAGGCCTTTCAGCTTTGGAATCAGGACATCGTTGAGATTGGTTATGCCGCCGAACAGGAAGAAAATTGCCACCACCAATATCAGGACGCCGCGCGTTTCCAGCTTTGAACCATCGGGTGGCCCGGCGCTTTGCGCGCTTGTTGCCTGAACTGTCATTTTCTCTCTCCTGCCTGTCTTTTATTTTTGTTGGTTATATTATTCGCAGTCCAATATCGTGTCGGCCACCGTGCCCACCGCAACCCGGGACAAGCTGAACTTGACCGAACCGGTGGTGGAAATCTGGAAGGGTGCAGTCAGCTTGCTGACATCGGCCCCCGCATTGGCGAAACATTTGAGCGACACGCCCACCGTCTGCCATTGGCCGACATTGAGCGCGTTCAAGCCGCCCGGCGCGATCTCGCCGCCGCAACCGGGGCCGCAGCGCATCGAGAATTTGATCGGCGCGCTCGCTTGTTCGTCATAGCGCATTGTCACCAGCAACAGCACATCGCCATTGGTTTCACGGCTGATGTCGATCGGCGCATGAGTTACCAGCTCGATGAGGGCAGGGCCGCTGCCGTCCGATGTGAATTGCCGGGCCCCTTCCTGCGTCAGATGGTCGACTGCGCGGACCTTTACCCGTCCCTGGACGGCCTCTACCGGTGTCGTGGTGATGCGCGTCCGGTCAGACTGGCCATCAGAGACTACGAGCGACCAGGATGCGGTGGGCAGCCCCTTGTCGAAGAATAATCCGGGGCTGGTTTCCTGCGCCGCGACGCCCGAGCTTTCCGGCAAGAGCGGTAAATTGGAAACAGCATCCGTGGTCAGGCCATAGCCCAGATCGAACAGGCGTGGACCAAGAGCGTCGGCGGTCATCGGCCAGGTGAACCCCAGCTTTCCCTGAAATTCATGAGCCAGTTTGCCGTCCTTGTCGCGAAACAGCATGTCGGCGACGCCGCCACCTTCGGAGCCGGGGAGCCAGGCGGTAACAAAGGCATCGGACGCGTTAATCTCCGGGTTTGTCCACAAGGGGCGTCCGGTAACAAAGACTGCAACGACCGGAATGCCCTGGGCTTTCAATTTGCGCATTGTCGCCAGCGGGCCCTGCAATTCGGATTTGAGCTGCAGCGTTTTCAGGTCCCCCTGAAATTCGGCATAAGGCGTTTCGCCAAATAGCACGATCGCCGCATCCGGCTTTTCGGTAAAACTGCCATCGGCTGCATGGGTGGCGGAGCCGCCTGCTGCGGTGACCGCGTCCTTGATTCCCTGCCAGATCGACGTCGCGCCGGGGAATTTGTCATTGGTAATGCCGGTGCCTTGCCAGGTCAGCGTCCAGCCTCCCGAAGCGCGACCGATATCATCGGCGCCATCCCCCGCGACCAGAATATGGCTCTTCGGGCTAAGCGGCAGAACCTGGTCATTATTCTTGATCAAAACCAGCGACTTGCGCACCGCTTCCCGTGCCAGCGCGCGATGATCCGCGCTGCCCAGCAGGTCATAGCGTCCGGAATAGGGGCGACTCGACGGGCGGCCGGCTTCAAGCAGTCCGGCGCGGATCTTGACCCGCAATATATTGGCAACCGCGTCATCCAGCCGAGTCATTGGCACGGTGCCGTCTTTCGCCTGCTTTACCAGGCTATGATATAAAGGCTTCCACGTATCCGGGGCCATATACATGTCGAGTCCGGCATTGATCGCCTGCGGACAGCTGGCGTTGGTGCATCCCTGTATCTGGCCGTGGGCGTTCCAGTCGCTGACAACGAAACCACCAAAGCGCATGCGCTGTTTGAGGACATCGGTCAGCAGGCCTTTATGGCCTGTGATTTTCTGGCCGTTCCAGCTGGAAAAGCTGGCCATGATGGTTTGCACGCCCGCATTGATCGCCGGAATATAAGGCGTGCCGTGGACATCCCGCAATTCTATCTCGCTGATTCGCGCGTCGCCCTGGTCGCGGCCTTCAAAGGTGCCGCCGTCAGCCAGAAAATGTTTGGTACTGGCCAAGACATGAGGTCCGTTCAAAATGGGCTCGTCGCTCGGCGCGCCCTGCAGGCCCTTGATAAAACGCCCGACATAGCTGGCGACCAGCGCCGGGTCCTGGGAATAGCCCTCATAGGCGCGGCCCCAGCGGCCGTCTTGCGGCACGGTGATGGTCGGCGCAAAGGTCCATTCCATTCCGGTGGACCGCAATTCCAGTGCTGTTGCCTCGGCGATTCGTTCCAATAATGCCGGGTCGCGCATCGCGCCGAGGCCGACATTATGCGGGAAGAGAGTCGCTCCGACAATATTGCTATGGCCATGCACTGCATCCGTTCCCCAGATGATAGGGATAGCAGTACGGCCATCGCTGGTGTCGACCGAGGCGTCATAAAAGGCATCTGCCAGCGCGAGCCATTTCTCCGGCGGCGCAAATTCATCGCCGCCCGGTGCGGAATTGCCACCATTCAGGATCGATCCGAGATGATAACGTTTCGCTTCTTCCGGCGTGACGCTGGCGATATCGGCCTGGATGACCTGACCGACTTTTTCTTCGACCGTCATCCGCGTAATGATTGATTCGATGCGAGTTTCGACGGCGGCGTCTTCGGCATAGGGCCAATCCGCCTGCGGCCAGATTTCGGGATGGACCGTTGCCGATGAATCATCCGGCGTTGCCGCTATATTATCTGCCGGCGGGGGCGTGCTGGCGCAAGCCGCGGTTATCGTCAGGGCCAGCAACGAACTGGCGATTATGTGGCGCGCATTCAAGGTCAATTCCATATCCTCCCACAAGGTCTGTGCTACTTTCAAGTAGTCTTCCAACCGGCCAATACATATATTTGACAACGTTATCAATAAAATTTGACAACCTTGTCATTTTTGCGTTGACAGCGTTATCAATTTCTTGCAGATCAATATGCGAGATGGACTTGTCTGAGTCTGTTGGCGCAACTGGGGCGTGCAACTTGCCCTATTTCGTATTTGCAAGCCGCAACGGCTGCAGATGATTTAAAATGGATGATTTCGCGAAAAAGCGTTACATTCGGGAGGATATCAGAATGATCGGTAACAGAGATATATCACGGCGTAGTTTGATGGCTGCTGCTTCCTTATACGCAATGGGAAGTGCGGGCATGGCGATGGCACAGGACGCTCCAGCCCAGGAAGCGGAAGCGACTGAAGCGGACGAGAATATTATCATCGTCAGCGGCTTCCGCGCTTCGCTGGAAAATGCGCTGGTCGCCAAGCGCGACTCCAATCTGATCATCGAATCGGTGACGGCCGAAGATATCGGTAAATTCCCGGACCAGAATATCGCTGAATCCCTGCAACGTCTTCCCGGCGTTCAGATCGACCGGGAAAACGGCCAGGGTACGAAAGTTCGTATCCGCGGTCTCGAACAGAATCTCACGCTTCTCAACGGCGACCTGTTCGTCAGCGGTCAGGAAACCTTCAAGGTCGGCGAAGGCAATTTCGTCCGCAATGACTCGCTGGAAGGCGTGCCATCGGAACTGATCGGCGGGGTCGAGGTATTCAAATCGCCCAATGCCTCTCTCATCGAAGGCGGCCTTGGCGGGATCGTCAATCTGAAGACGCGCAGCGCGCTGGACATGAAAGACGGGTTCACGATCGCCGGCAACGCCCGGATGAACAAGGGCACGGAAATCAGTGGCTGGGAACCGACGGGCGCCCTGATCGCGGGTTACAATTTCAACGATCAACTCGGTATCATCGCCTCCTTCAGCTACGACAAGACCAATGACCACCACAATGTGCTCGGTGGTGAGAATCGCGGTAACTGGGCCTTTGCGGACGGACGCCGGGATACGGCAACCACGCCGACCAACTATTATGCTCCGGAATATCGCTATATAACCGATCGCGATCAATATCGCCGGCGCTGGGGTGCTTCGCTTGGCCTCAACTATCGCCCGACCGACGAACTGGAGCTCAGCGCAACCTATATCCACTCCGATCTGAAAGTGGACACCCGCGAGGCCTCGGCCAAATTCCCGTTCGGTCAGGGGGAATTGCTGCAACTCAGCTCTGACGCCGTAATCGACTCCGACGGCGTCTTGCAGAGCGGCACCGTGCAGGCGAATTCGGCCGAGGTTATCTCGCTGGTTGATGTTACGAATATCAAGTCGGACAATCTGCAGTTCGGTATCGACTGGGACAATGGCAGCAATTTCCGCGCCAGTATCGCAGCCAATTATTCCACCGCAGACCTCAATCGCGAAGTGGCCAATGGCGACGTGCGCTACACCCAATATGGCATTCGCCAGACTGATCCGGGCGGTGCCCTGATCGACGGTGTGCCCGGCAATCCGGCTGCCCCGGCGACTTGGGATTTCACCTATGACAGTGGCAAGTTCCCGGTCTTCGGCTTCGGCGCCGGAACCGCCGACGATCTGTTCACCAATCCGGCCAACGGCTATTTCAAGTCGCACTGGGCCTTTGGTGACCGGTCCAAAGTGGATGGCCATTCGATCAAGGCTGATTTCGCCTATGATGTGGACAATAGCGACGACAACACGATCACGCTGAGCGCAGGCTTCCGTTATGGCCAGCGCACCGTCGAGTTCGGTTCAGGACGCTATCTGGCGGACTTGTCCGGCAAAGGTGAACTGGATGCGACGGCGATTCCGGAATCCGAGCGTGAAGACGATTTCCAGTATAACTGGACGCCTTATGGTTATTTCCAGGACGGTGCGATCGGTTTCAAAATCTGTGATTTGCCAGAGGCCAACAAGCCTGCAGCCTTCGCCGGTTGCTCCCGCTTTGGTAACTCACCTGCTGTCAACACGCCGTTCCAGTCCTTTTTGTCCAATCCGGAACGGGTTGAGACGATCAAGAATTTTGCTGGTGGCGGCAATATTCCGGGCGACAGTATCTCGGTTCAGGACCGGTCGCAGATGACCGATGCTCTCGGCTGGCTGCAAGCGCTATATCCGGATACACCGATCAGTTATTTCGAGGATCCACTGCAGGCCTATCTGGTCAAGGAAGAAACGAAGTCCGGCTATATCATGGCGGACATGGGCGGAGCGGATGATCCCTATCATATCAATGTCGGTCTGCGGGTCGTGAACACCAGATTGCGGGTCGACCAGAACCAGCCATCCAATGCCGATCCCAGCTATTGGGGTACCGACAGCTGGAACGGCGTTTTGCGCGACTTCCAGACCGATACGATTGTCCGCAGCACGACCGATTTCCTGCCGAGCATCAACGCGGTGGTCGACATTGCGGATGACAAGAAGCTCCGTTTCTCCGCCGCGCGCGTGGTTGCACGTCAAGCGCTCGACGACCTGGGTCGCGGATTCTCTACGGAGTTTACCAGAGATTCCACTGTTGGATCGCCGACCGAGAACTTGTTTCTATTTACCAACGGGTCACGGGGCAATGCCGAGCTGGAGCCATTCCGCGCCTATCAGTTCGATCTGGCCTATGAAATGTACTTTGGTCGGCAAGGCCTGCTTTCGGTTGGTGCCTTCTGGAAAGAAGTCGACTCCTTCATCGTCACGGAGACCGTTCCGATTTTCGTGAACGATCAGTCGGGCGGGCGATTGGGGCCGGTTAGCCAGCCAGCCAATGGCACAGGCGGCCGGGTCCGGGGTTTCGAGGTTGCCGGCCAATATGCCTTTGACTTCGGTCTGGGCTTCACCGCCAACTACACATTCTCGGATACAAAAACCGATGGCTTCAACGATTTTGACAGCAATCTGGCCTTGCCGGGTGTGTCGAAACATTCGTTCAACAGTCAGATCTATTTCGAAAGAGATGGTTTTGCTGCGCGGGCTTCGTATACGTGGCGATCGAAGCAATATGTCGGAAACTTCGGCTTTGGCGATGGTGGGGTAACGCGCACATTGGGTATCTACCAGCGGTCCTATGGCCAGCTGGATGGACAAATTTCCTATGACATCAACGAGAATTTCGGCGTCTTCGTCGAAGGGATCAACCTGACCAAGGCAGACCAGTCCGCCTATCTGCAGTTCCCGGAATTGCCATTCCGCTATGAATCCGGATCTCGCAGGATCTATGTCGGCGGCAAATTCAAGTTCTAGTCTCCCTTGATACGGGCCGGCTTCCCCAATGATGCCGGCCCGTTTTTTTGCCTATTTGTTTGCAGGCCTGACTACTGCTAAGTGACAGTCCGGCCCTTGGGAGTGCGGAAAACTGTCATGACTGAAGCGCAGCCTATCAGAAAAATCGCTATAGTCGGCGGCGGCACTGCCGGTTGGTCGGCCGCCTGTTTGCTTGGTCGGATCTTTTCTCGCGATGGCACCGAGGTCACGCTGATCGAATCCTCCGCCATCCCCACCATCGGTGTGGGAGAGGCAACAATCCCCCCGATCTTTGAATTTCTCCAGTTGCTCGAAATCGATCCCGTCGATTTTGTCAAAGAGACCCAGGCCACGTTCAAGCTGGCCATCCAATTCCGTGACTGGCTGAAAGTCGGTCACAGCTATTGGCATCCGTTCGGGAATTTCGGTGTCACCATCGATCGTCGGCCCTTTCACCATTACTGGTGGAAAAACGAAGCCGAGGGTCATGATGATACGGTCGCTGATTTCTGTCCCTCGATTGCGCTGGCCGAGCAGAATAAATTCCTCTTCCCGCCCGCTGATGGCCAGTTTCCCGGCGGGGCTCTTTCCTACGCCATGCATTTCGATGCAGGCCTCGTCGCCAAATATCTGCGGAAGGTTTCCGAAGGGTTGGGCGTGGTGCGGCTTGATCGCAAAGTGGCGAGTGCGACGCTCAACGATCGCGGCCATATCGACCAGCTGCTTTGCGATGACGGATCGACGGTGTCGGCCGATCTCTACATCGACTGTTCCGGCTTTCGCGGGTTGTTGATCGAGCAGAGTCTGAATGCCGGCTATGAGGACTGGACCAACTGGCTGCCCTGCGACCGCGCTGTCGCCGTGCAGAGCGAAGCGGTACTGCCGCGTACGCCCTATACGGTTTCAACGGCGAGAGAGGCTGGCTGGCAATGGCGCATCCCGCTGCAAAACCGGGTCGGCAACGGCTATGTCTATTCCAGTGCTTTCATCAGCGATGCCGATGCGGAGGAACGGCTGGTCGGATCGCTGGACGGGAAGCCTCTGGCCGACCCGCGGGTGATCGGATTTACCGCTGGCCACCGCAAAAAATTCTGGGACGGCAATTGTGTGTCTATCGGCCTGTCCGCCGGGTTTCTCGAGCCGCTGGAATCGACCAGCATCCATCTGATCGTGACCGGTCTCAACCGGCTGCTGGACTATTTCCCCGACCGCAATTTCGATCCTTCACTGCAGGCGGCCTATAATCGGGAGACGCTGACCGAATATGAGCATATTCGCGACTTTCTGCTGCTGCATTATTATCCCAATCAGCGCATTGGCGAGCCTTTCTGGGATCAGGTCCGCAATGCGCCGCTGCCGGAGAGCTTGGCGACGAAGATGGAGATGTTTCGGAAAAACGGCCGGATCATATCGCGGCGGCGCGAGCTGTTTCACGATCTCAGCTGGTTTTTTGTCGCGCGCGGCATGGGCATGACGCCCGAGAACTATGACCCGTTGGTGGATATCCCGGATTTTGCGGATGTCCGGGATGTAATGGGGCAGGTGAGTTCTGCCGTGAGTCAACTTGCTACCGCTGCTCCGACGCATGATCAGTTTCTCCAGGCATTGATCACGCCGGGCAACCATCGCCGTCCCGCCTTTCACGCGCCCTCGATATCCGGTTTCGGCCGCTAGACGGCCTGACCGTTCGCTTGCCGTTCGCTAGTTGGCCGATAGAGGAAAACAGCGCCGCAGCAAATGACCGCAGCCAGGATCATCCCCGGCAACACCGCTCCACCCTTGGCCGTCACATCTGCGCCCCCGGTCAAGGCCAGGCTTAACGCGATAATTTGCGGGGCAAGGGCTTGGCCGAGTTTGCGGGCAACATTGGACAAGGCATAGACATGGGCCGCGCAGCCGGTTCCGTCGGGCAGTGTTTCAAGATCGCGGATAGCGATCGGAACCATGGACCAGAACATGATCGACATGCCGCAGGTTGCCGCAATTGCGATGGCCAGAATGACCGTGGCTGTTTCCAGGCCATGTGAATAGAATATCGCCAGCATCACCAGGGCGATCAGATGCAACAGGACCGCCCATATCAGGGTGGAGACCAGCCCGATCCGAGATGACAGCGCGACCCATAATGGTGCCGTTATCAGTAGCGCGGCGGATGGCAAAAGCGCGGCCCAATATCCCCATTCGGAATTGCCGAGATCGCGGTCGAACAGAAACAGAATCGACTTTGCCGTCACGGTGGTGCTCAATCCGGCAACCACGATTGTCAGTAGCAATCGGCGCAGCGCTTCGTTGCGGCCTATCAATGTGAAATAATGGGAGATTTCCTGTCCCGGAGACAGGGGCGCCATCGGTGGCGCAGCAACCCGTTCCCTGACGCCAAGCCAGGTAATGATGAAACATGGCTGAGCCAGCACGCCCAGGATCAACGCACCGATCAGGAACGGTGTGTCGCCTCCGGAAGTCAGCGCATAGATGGTCGCTGCGGTCAGACCGCCGAGCGCGGCTCCCTGCATTCTGAGTCCGGTCAGCTTCAATTGCTCCGACGAATCATCGGTGATCCGCGCGGTCAAAACCGCATAGGGAATGTTCCCGCAGCCATAGGCAAACCGCAATCCGATATGGGTGACGGCGGCATACAGCGCCAGACTATATCCTTCCAGCGGAGGCGATCGAAATGCCAACCACAAGGCTACGGCAATCAGCGGGCCGCTGAGCAATACCCACAATCGCATCGGATAGCGCTCTGCTTTGCGGTCGGCGACGGCGCCGATGATGGGGTCGACCAGCCAGTCGATGACAGCGCCGACGAGAAAAATACCGGCGGCAACCCCGAGCGGCAGGTGCAGAACCTGAATATAGAAAAACAGCAGATACAGCTCTATCGACTGCCAGATCAGGTTGAAGCCGACATCGCCTGCAGCGTAGCTCAGACGTTCGCGGCGCTTGATCACGGCTGGGCCGCAGGCGGCGCGGTCGATTGCCGGACAATCAGTTCGCAAGCATGGGTTTCCAGCATCTCGAATGGCTTGTTGTCGAGTTTGGCGATGAGCGCGTCAGTCGCATCGCGTGCCATGTCATAGACGGGTTGGTGAACAGTGGTAATGCGGGGCCACACAATCCGGGCGATCGCGCTGTCGTCAAATCCGGCAATGGAGACATCATCCGGCACGCTGAGGCCCAGGTCACGCGCGGCCATGATCGCCGCAGCGGCCATGTCGTCATTTTGTGCAAAAATTGCGGTTGGGCGATCGGGGCGATCCAGCAGCTTATGGGCGGCAGCCAGACCGGATTCATAGGTAAAATAACCCTGCTCTATCAGGTCCGGTGAATGGGTAATGCCAGCAGATTTCAAGGCGTCCAGAAATCCGGCGAGCCTGGCACTACTGGAAGGGTGGGTCGGATGGCCCTTGATCACACCGATGCGTTTATGGCCCAGTCCAAGCAAATAGGCGGTCATCTTCCGCGAAGCTTCTACATCGTCGGTGGTCTGGCTGGGACCAGTTCCAAGCGACACGGTCGGGGCAACGCGAGAAAAAGGAAAATTGTGTCGGCCCAGCTCGCTGAGGATTTGCGGATGATCGGATGCGGGAGGAGCCAGGACAACACCGTCGAGCGCGGAGGCCCGCAAGATGCTCATTATCTTTCCTGCCGCTTTATCGACCGACTCTACCGGCAATACCAGCAGACGGTATTTTTCACCATGCAAGCGGTCAAGCGCGCCGCGCTGCAATTCCACCACATAGTTGGGGCTGGGATTCTCGTAAATCAGACCAAGCAGGTAAGATCGCCGCCCGACCAGACCCCGCGCCATTATATTAGGATGATAATCAAGTTCTTCTGCGGCCTTTAAAACCTTGTCCCGCAGAACTTTCCGGACATGCGGCTCATCGTTGAAAACTCTCGAAACGGTCTTGATCGAGACATCTGCAGCCGTCGCAACATCAACAATCGTAGCCCGCTTTTTCGAATCTGACATTATCCGGATATACTCGTTTTCATGGTAAGAATTTATTCCATCATGCGGCGCCTATAGTCTATTGGTTTCTAGGCTGATTATCGCAGATTTGCAACAGTATCAGGCTTGTTTTACCCTATGAGACAGGTTGGATTGCCGGCCATTTTCAAAGCCCATGCTGGTGCAAGTCGATGAAGCCGAACTTCCCGAGCGTCGCCCGATAGAATATTGCGGATGCTGGAAACCATAATTCCTGCAAGCAGGCTGTCCGGACCGTGCTAACAGCAAGGGCGCGGTGTGGCGAGGTGTCGCGATCGGGTGATGGAAAATATGCTGTGGAGCAGAGGTGTAACGTCCTGCGTTGAACAGCTCGAGCGCTGATTTCAAACCACAAACAACTAGTGGTGACCCCTACGGGAGGAGCCTAAACATCTAAAAAACCTACGTTTTACGTTGTTTTTTGATCACGCTGAACGCGTATTCTGTACCATGTTGTACCTACATTTAAAAGCTGTATTCAGGCAATTTTGAACTCTTATCCTGATTTGCCGTTTCAAACCGGGAATTGGGATATTGCATGCCAGCGTTGTGAGATGGACACCTTGCTAACGGCGATCGCTCTCGTTGCACGGCGGCGAATTCAGGGAAATACATTTCTGCATATTCCAAAAGCCACGTTTGCGTTGATAGAAGGATATTTTCGACAGCGGTCATAAGCCATTGCTGCGTCGATTTTAAAAGGAGAGCAGTCAAGACTTCCGGGGAAGGCCTTTTGGTTGTCCGGAGAGGCAGCCTAACAATATCTGTAGTTCCGCTTCGCGCCCTCCATTCCGCCGTTCGTTCGCGCAAAATTGAAACCCAAACACTGTCGTTCGGTCCGTCTGGGCTGCAGTCCGGTCAATATTCTCCGCTGTAGTCGCCTCCGAACCCAGCCTGATCGGCGAGGTCATCTAGCACACCGATGGTGTTCGCTAACAACAGCCGCATCCGGGACGGGTCATCCCAGCCACCTCCACCGTGCTTACCACCATGGAAGAGGTTGTTCCTTACCGTGTTTGCGTGAGCGATAACCCGATCCAACGCCTCGATATTGCCCGCAAAGGGTTGCTCCACAAAGTGCAGATCCCCATCATTTCCAAACACTTGGATCATCGGCTTTGCATCGATCAATTGAATTGCGGCGGCATTCGGTTCATAACTGGCGCGATGATCTCCGGCGAACTTTTGCCAGCTCGGCGAGGCCTTATCGCCGGCGTTTGTCCACCGTCGGTATCCGTGCTCCTTAAGCGCTGATTCGAAGCGCGAGAAGCGAAAGACGAACTCAAAGATCAGATCACGCAGTTCGCCATTGATATCCTCACGATGCATCTATCGCCCTCCGTTCGCAATCCCTGTTTCGAAAGCGCCCCGCGCCGCGTGGGCGGCAGAATGAGGGCAAAATCTGACACACTGCCTGGTAAAGGTAGTTATTTAAGCTCCACCGGTGGGACCTATCGCGCTGCATCACCGTCCTAAATTGGTTTCATGAGCCTTGCAACTAACTTAAAAATATCTAAAAGCTCGATAAATAGTGAACTTAATGAGGGTTAAAATACAGACAGAAAACAGTTCAGAAGGCGGGGCATTTGTGAAGTTCGATCCAAGCAGCGATGTAATTGAAGCCCCAGTAGTTACGCCGACCCTAAACAGCGCGGTCGCACAATCTGGAAAACTTCTCACCCCAGAGCAACATCTCTTGCTGATGTCGGCGGATGATTGGGAACAATTCATCAAGGAGTGGGCACAGTTCCAAAAGACAACATATCATCTGGTCGTCCGTTTAGGAGGTGCCGACGATTATGGAATCGACGTCGCGGGCTTTGTCATGGACAAGGGGTTTGAAGGCGAATGGGATAACTACCAGTGCAAATACTACACTGGAACACCGCTTACCCCTGGCACTGCGATTCCCGAGATTGGCAAGCTCATTTGGCACGCATTTCGAGAAGAGATCTCTCTACCACGAAAATACTATTTCTTTGCGCCGAAGGATTGTGGTCCGGCGTTGAAAAAGCTGCTCCTGAACCCGGCTAAGCTGAAAGACAAACTCATTGAGAAATGGGACGATTGGTGTGCGAATTCAATTACCTCAAAACAGACCATAGAGCTTAGCGGGGAGTTCGCCGCTTTCGTCGAAAATGTTGATTTTTCAATCTTCCAATACAAGCCGCGACACGAGGTTATCGAAGATCATAGGCAAACCCCTTACTTCGTCATTCGCTTCGGCGGCGGATTGCCGCAACGTCCGTCGCCTGCGCCGCCACCAGTCGAGCCAGCAACACAGGAATCGAGGTATATTTCACAATTGTACGCGGCCTATTCCGACAAGGAGAAGGTGAACGTTGTGGCTGAGAATATTGCCTCCTACCCAAAGCTTAACGATCATTATGGCCGACAACGAGAGGCATTCTTCCATGCAGAATCTCTGAAAAATTTTGCTCGCGATTCAGTTCCCGAGGGGACTTTCGATTCTCTTCAATCTGAGATTCATTCCGGTGTCGTCGACACTTGTGATGAGGAGCACGATCATGGCTTAGCCCGAATGAAGGCCGTGATCGATAGAGCCAATGCTATACAACTGACCGAAAACGGTTTGATCCAAGTCACCAAGGTTCAGGACCGACATGGCATCTGTCATCAACTGGCGAATGAGGACAAACTGACTTGGGTTCCTTCGGATGAGTGAAGCGCCCTCCCCCGAACAAGTGTTTAACAGTGCATTCGAGACCGGTCTCCGCGCACTTTGCGCCTTGTCTGCCGGACATCCGCATGAGTACGACATCCAACAGCTTTTGGCCTTCGACCACATTATTGTGCATTCAGGCGATATGCCAGGAGGCCCGCCCAGTCTTCATCCGCAAGTTCAACAGCGGAATGGAGAGCTTTTGGTCCGACGCCCTCTCATTCAAACGGGATTAGCGCTCATGGAGACAAAAGGGCTAGTCATCACCCGAGCCTCTCAAGGCCAGATACGTTATGCTTCGACGGAATTGGCTCCCATATTCCTCGAGAGCTTAGAGAATACCTACCTACTTAATCTGATCGAGAGAGCAGATTGGGCGGTATCCGCTCTCCGCGAGTGGGGTCCAAGATCGTTTTTAAACGTGTTCAATGCTGCGTTTGATCGTTGGTCAACCGAGTTTCATATTGCTGATATCAGCTTGGGGAGTGCGTAGATATGAGCGGCTCCATGTACTTCACCCACCTCGTTTTTCGAGGGCCACGAAAAGCTCCTGCGGCAATCGAATTTGGCTTAGGCCTCAACCTAGTTTACGGCCCTTCTAATACTGGAAAATCTTCGATCCTAGATGCAATTGACTTCATGTTCGGTCGCACTCGCTTGCTCAAGGAACTGCCGGAGCACGATGGCTACGAGGAGATTTTTCTGGGTCTGAATTTTACTCAGGATGGCGCCTACACCTTGGTGAGGAGCCTACAGGGCGGAAATTTTACCTGCTTTGAGGGCACGCACTTCGAACGACCACACGATCAAGAAGGCCAGATCCTCCGGCCCGGAGACCCTTCCAAAACTATGGGGTCTATTAGAGACTTCATTCTTGAACGCCTAGACCTCTCAGGAAAAGAGCTGAAGAAGAACCAGAAAAACGAGAAAGAAAGGCTTACGCTGAGGAATCTTGCTCCGCTATTGATTGTAAATGAGAGAGATATCCAACGCGAGGCTTCGCCGTATATCCGTGAGCAGTATACGAACAAAACAGTCGACAAATCTCGCCTCCGTTTCCTACTGACCGGAGTAGATGACAATAGGCTTATCCCTGAGGAAAAAGAGCGGGAAGTCATCTCTCGACAAGCCAGACTTCAGCTATTGTCGGAATTCATAGAAGAGAACGAGAGCCAGATTTCAAGCCTTGGGGATGGAGAGAATCTTCGAGTGGATATGGAGGATCAACTCACTAGGCTAGCCCAGTCATTAAAAAAGGAGCGCGAAATCCTGAGTTCTTCGGAAGCGCAATATCGGCAAGCCTTGAACGCTCGCAGGGAGATGCGGTCAAATTATGCAGAGGCGGAAGATAGGTTAGCTGAAATCTCAGAGATGCTAGCGAGATTTTCACTTCTTGAGAAGCAGTATTCAACTGATTTGATGAGGTTGGAGAACGTCAGAGAAGCAGGTACACTGTTCTTTGCTTTGCCATCGGAAATTTGCCCAGTTTGCAGCGCAAAACCCGAAGACCACGACCCAACCGGCAATTGCGATGCAAGCACAGAGGCGATAGTGGCTGCCGCTGAAGGTGAACAGACGAAAATTCGTTCTTTGCAGAACGAGTTAAGAGATGTCGTTGAGACACTTAAAAGAGAGGAGTTGGAGGTTGAGCGACAGCTACCGGAATTGCAGAGCGCTCTCCAGCAAGCAAGCTCCGCATTGAGCAACATAAGCCCACAGGTCTCCGCTCAAAGAAATCGTTTCTCTGATTTTTTGGACAAGAAGTCTGAGGTTGAGCGGAACATGGAGCTTTTCGAGAACCTTGATCGACTCCAGCAAAAGCAGAGGGAAATTGAACAAGAATCTCGGACAGAAGCTACTGAAGATGATGTCAGCTCTCCGTTACCTGCTAAACCCCTCTTCGATCTGTCGAAATGCATTGCAAGTTTCTTAGAAGAATGGGGGTTAGTGGATAATCCGGCGGTCCACTTCGACAAAGATACTAGGGACTTTGTTATTAACGGCAAGCATCGATCCAGCAACGGCAAGGGGCATCGAGCGATTACGCATGCAGCAGCCACACTGGGGCTGCTAAAGTTTACGGAAGCCAAGAACCTACCCCACCCTGGCTTTGTGGTCCTCGATTCACCGCTTCTGGCCTATGAGGAGCCTGAGAACAAAGATGATGATTTGTCCGACACTGATGTCAATTTGTGCTTCCTTCAATCTCTCGCAGCTTGGAGTTCTACCCAGACGATCATTTTGGAGAACAGGAAGTCCGTTCCGCCAGAGTTTTCTGAAGGTGAAAGAATTACAAGGTTCACCAAGTCAGAGACGCAGGGACGGTATGGCTTTTTCCCTTTAGAGGAGTTCCGGTAATTCTGCATCGCGGTACAACCTCATAAGTTGAAAATCGGTATTGGGTCGAAATTGAAGTTGTCCGCTTTTACCAGCGGATATCCGCTTTCCGCGATATTTACACTCGAAGCGGTCAGTCCGCTTCTGATGCTGTGGACGGCTCTCTACCCTTTCTGCGATAAACTTCGCAGGATGAGTCGGAAAGGAGAGCTACGATGGAGAATATTACTACGATTGGTCTGGATATCGCGAAGTCGGTTTTTCAGGTTCATGGTGTGAACTGTTCGGGAGAAGCTGTTTTGCGCCGTCGGTTGAAGCGTGCGCGGATGCTGCCATTTTTTGCCAAGCTTCCGCCATGCCTCATCGGAATCGAGGCCTGTAACAACTCGCACTACTGGGCGCGCGAACTGACCGCGTTGGGCCATGATGTGAAGCTGATGCCTGCGCAATATGTGAAGCCCTACGTGAAGCGCGGAAAAAACGATGCAGCTGATGCCGAGGCGATCTGCGAGGCGGTTACTCGGCCCACGATGCGGTTCGTTGCGGTGAAGAGCCCTGAACAGCAAAGCCTGATGATGCTACACCGTGTGCGCCTGATGCTGAACCGTCAACGCACACAACTCTCGAACGCGATCCGGGCGCATATATCGGAGTTCGGCGTGGTTGCCCCTGTTGGCAGGCTCGGCGTTGATCGACTGCTCAAGATCGTCGAAGATGAAAGCGATGATCGTATCCCTGATGATGCGCGACTTTGCCTCCAGATGCTCGCGGCGCAACTTGCCGTCGTGAAGCAGCAGGTCCTGGAGAATGATCGCCGCGTTCTCGCAAGCGCCCGGCGCACAGAGCTTGGTTGCAGGCTTATGGAGATACCCGGCGTCGGTCCACTGCTTGCAAGCGCTTTCGTCGCCTCTGTCGCCGATCCGAAAGTCTTCAAGACAGGTCGCGATCTCGCCGCATGGATCGGCTTCGTTCCGAAGCAAAACTCATCGGGCGGGAAAGAACGGCTTGGTGGTATATCGCGAGCGGGCAATCGATACCTCAGGCAGATGCTTGTCGTTGGAGCGATGGCGGTCATCCGTTATGCACAGCGCCATGGCACGACGCGACCCTGGCTGGTCAAACTGCTTGAGCGCCGACCTGCGAAGGTCGCTGCGGTCGCGCTTGCGAACAAGAATGCGCGCATGGTCTGGGCGCTGATGACGAGTGGCGAGCGTTACCGCGAACCGCTGCCATTAGCGGCGTAAAGGTTCGACGCGGAACAGCCGCGTCGACGAAGTTGGAAAGGGCAAAGAGGAGTTGATGCACCAAGCCGGTTGAAACCGCCGGACCGGGAAAACCCATTTTGGGCCGTGGCGCTTCGAGCGCGTGCTATAGGTCGGGACCCGGTTCGCGCGAACATGGCCAGCGGCACATTGAAAGGCCGCAACAACAGGCCGGACACATGGCCGCTCCAACCAGCGGAAAGCATTGCCTCAAAAAAACCCTTGCCAACGGAGGGCCGTCCACACACGGCCCAGAACAAGCCGTTCGGACGCGCGGTCAGCTCTGCACAACTTCGACCAGCCGACCAAACTGTAACGGTTGAGGGGCGAAGCTCACAATAATGCTACCGCTTCGTCGCTTAATTGCATGCAAGTCGGTGAAGCGTCAAAAACTGGCCGGTCACCCAATGTTTCGCCGAGAAGCAACAATTTTCTGGTGCCCACTCGGCTAAAAAAG
>Ga0315336_1004132_pt1 | contig 17815 bp, 10 predicted proteins | sample ASW5metaG_FD_204512 | JGI IMG/M metagenome (GOLD analysis project Ga0315336, IMG submission 204512) | Ammonia-oxidizing marine archaeal communities from Monterey Bay, California, United States - ASW #5 | ecosystem: Environmental > Aquatic > Marine > Intertidal zone | place: USA: California... | reverse complement strand
TCCCGTAGGCCAAAATCGAGCGCGTGGCGGCGTTTCATGTTCAGGGCGAGCTCCAGACTCCCGTGCAGTCGTCCGTCCACCAGCTTCGAGCCATCCACGAGGCCCTCGAGCTCCGGTGCCAGCCGCGTCAGGCCGTCTCCGCGGATGCCACGGATCTCCACCTTGCTTTTGAACAGCGGAACAGAAGCAAAGGGAGAAAGCTGGGTCGTAACGGAGATCGATTCAACGAGCGGGTCGACGCGACCGGAGAGTTCGAGTCGCACGGGCGGCTGGCTGTCCGGGTCCTCCCCGAGAAGACGGATCTCTGCGAGATTCCGTAACCGGAATCCGGAGAGGACCAGGGACTCGGACTGCGGTCGTGCGTGGTCCGTCACGGTGAGCCGCCCGAGCTCGAGATCGAGCCGGTTCAGACGGACACGAGGCCATTGGATGTGCTCGTGTGGGACCGCCCGCTGTGGTTGGACCGTCAGCGTTTCGCTGGGTGCCGTTGAGGCTCCGCTGGACGCGTCTTCTTCACGACCCCCCGGGTCGGCAGACTCGGGCGGCTGTCGGTCAGCCGAGGAGACCCCGTCCGTCGGCGAGGAAACCTCGTCCGTCACCGCGGATTCCACCGGCTTCACGCCCAGCCCAAGGACACGCAGCTCCCCGTCCGGGCTCCGTTCGAGACTCGTCTCGATTCCCGCGACGGAAATTTCTTCCACGTCGATGACGCCGCCTTGCGGATCAAAACGGGAAATGATCGCTCGCACCGCGTCTACCGCGAGGAACGGCGCACCCTCCGAACCGTCGCGGTAAACAACGTCGCCAATGACCACCCGGCCGCGGTGGCCGCCCTCGTCATTCCGTTCGAGAGCCGCCTCGAACCGGGCACCCACCCGCCCATCCTCGAGAGCCAGACGGGTTCCCTCCGGAAAATAGGCGGCGAGCGGACCCGCCCGCAGACCCGAGAGCTCCACGGTGGCCTCTACTCTCTGCTGGCTCGGTGTGAGCAACAGCGTACCCGTAACCCCCATCTTCTCGAGCGTCCCGGGAACTTTCACTTCGACCTCCACGCGTGCGGGCTGCGCGCCGTCCAGGATCTTCAGGTCGTCGAGCGACGTGTCCACGATCACCGATGTATCGATTACCGGGTCGACGGCCTCATCGCGCCAACGCAGGGCGGCTCCCTGCAAACGCAACCGGTCAAGCTCGATCCCTGGAGGCGGTGCGACCGACCCTGAGACAGGCTGGGGCTGGGACGGTCTCGGATCGTCGGCCTCCGGGCTGGACTCGCCATCCGGGCTCGACTCTCCGTCAACGGCCGGTGCGCGCAGGCGGAAGGCGGCGACTCGCATCTCTCCTTCAGCCGTACGCCAGGCAACGGCCCGCGGTTCCTTGATTTCGATCTCGGCGATCCTTATCTGCCCCGGCGTGACACTCACTCCATCGATCTTGACGCCAGTAAGGCCGAGAAGCTCCTCGCCAGAATCCATCAGAGTGGCGTCCGTCAACTCGAGGGACGCCTCGATGCCATCCTCTGTCCCCTGAAGCGCGGCGCGTACGCGCGCCTGAAGACGCCCGTCCGCAAGTGCCGGTTCGAGCCCCGCCGCCTCGAGGTACGGCGCAAGGGCTCGAGCCGTAATGCCCTCCCCGAGCGCCTCGAGGTCGATGCGAACTCCACGGCCCGACTGCTGTAGCGTACCCTCCGCGGTAATCTTCTCGAAAACCTCCGGAAGAGAGAGCCGGGCGTGCAGCTTTCCCGCTGCCGCCTCACCGCTCGGTTCCGGGTCGAAGACGACGTTCTCGAGCTCTAGCATGAGCTCCTCCAGGTCGATGCTGGTCGCAGGTGTCACCGCTTCGTCGCGGAGACGGATCCCATGGGCCTTCCAGACGAAGTGGCGAAGCTCGATCACCGGGATGGGCGAGTGGGCCGCGTGAGCCGCGGAAGTTTCCGAGGGGTCCGTCTCCGCGGGATCCGTCGGAGCCACAGCCACTTCGGGAGAGGCACGATCGGCGCGAGCCGAGGCCTTCACCGGTTGGGCCTCATGGGCCTCGCCGCCGGATTCCTTCTGCTGGACCATCTCTCTTGCTGCCCCGGGATTCCACCGGAAACCAAAGCCTTTGATCGCTCCGGATTCCTCGCGATCCACGGACAGCTCGGGGCCAGAAATCGCCACCCGGTCGACGACGATTCGGCCAAAGGAAGGATCGATCTCCACCCCGGAAACCTCGACCCCCGCAAGCGAGAAGAGCTCCTCGCCGTCTGTAAACGACACGTCGCGGAGGGAAACGCCCGCCGCGAGGGGCACCGCCATGCCTCCCCCCGACAGGTTGGCAGCCAGCGTGCAGGAGAGCTTGCCGTTTTCGAGGAGCGGCTCGACTCCCAATGCGTCGAGGTACGGCCCGGCAGCTCGTGCCGTAATCCCGGTCGAGGAGACTTTCAGTGCAGCAGTCTTCTGCGACGCGAAAGGCGTGGTCTCACCGTCGAACCGCAGCGATTCGACCAGACCCGGCGCGCTGAACTCGCCGCGGATCCGGACCGGATCCGCGCTTTCCTCGCTGCGGATATCGCTCACGACCATCTCTCTCAGCTCGAAGAGCTGCTCGTGATCCGCCGCCACAACCGCGTCACGCACGATGGCGCGGAAATCTCGTAAGGCAACCTCCTCGACCGACCAGACGAACGCGGAGGGCGCCGGCGCGTCCACGGCTGGCTCTACGGCAACTCGCTCCCCGGCAACAGGCTCTGCGTCGACCGGCTCCTCGTCAACAACTCGCGCGGGAGACGAACGCGCAGGCGCAGACTCCTGCCGCGGCATCCCGAGAAGCTCGAGCCCCGCGACGACCGGTGACCCCGATGACAGACGCGTCAGCAGGGCGCGTCCTCCCGTCAAAGCAACCCGCGCGACCCTCAGCTCATCGAGATGGAAAGACTCCACCTCGACCTCGGCGCTGTCCAGAGCCAGCTGCTCCTCGTCATCGGCTCGGAGGAAAATCTGGCTCAGTGACACCCGCCCCGTGAGCGCTGGGCTCGGCTCGGCGGGGGTGTCGGCGGCGGGCTCGGCAGCTCCGGCCTCTCGGGGCTCGGGTGCCGTTGCGACCGGTTTGATTTCTACGTGGCCTCCAAGCTCAAACGAAAGCTTGGCGCCCGTCGGGCGCAGCCCCAAGGCCTCGAGGTAGACCGCTCGCTCCACGGGCCGCAGCCCCCTCCCGATGACTCGGATCTCGGCTTCGAGGTTCTGGCCACGGCTCTTCGCTCGGCCCTCGACGCTCAATTGCCCGAACACCCGCGGGGAGGAAAGTGTGAGGCGGAAACGCGTTCGGCGCTTCGTCGAGCCGACGTCGGAAAGGCGAAAATTGATGTCAAAACGCGTCTCGGCGGGCGGCGAAAGACTCGAGTCGCGAATGTAGATCTGGCAGTGCTGTAGGCGAAGCGCATCGAGTTCGAGGGGTGCGCCAAGATCTAGCCTTTGCGCGGTCTCTTCTTCTCGAACGATTTCTTCCCTTTCGCTTTCTTTTTCTTCGGACATCTCTCGCAGGGAGTCCACGACTCCCTGGAAGGCCGGAAAATTTCCATCCGCACTGCGGTCGACGAAGATGTCGATTCCGTCGACCTCGAGTCGCCGTACGACGAGCCGGCCGCCGAAAAGGGCCCCGACGAGGACGTCGCCGCGGCAATACTCGGCATCCATGACCGGGTCTCCACCATCGACAGGTGTAAGAACAAGGTGCCACAGCTCGAGATCTCCGGTGAGGAGCGTCAGGTCGAGGTTTTCATAGGTGCACTGAAGTCCATAGGTGCGGGCGGCACGGTCCAGAATTGATGGCAACGCCAGCCAGAGGCCGACACGGAGCGCGAGTACGATGATCACCAACCCGACGCCGGCAAAAGCGAAGCGACGCAGCCAGCGGCGCCTTCTGGGAGAGGCGGGTTCGGGCCCTTTCCCGGCGGGCGGGGTGGAACTGACTTTTTCCTGGTCGTTTTTCGAATCCCTGGTCATAGAGTCCCCCTCGTCATAGAGTCACCGTGCCTTCCCGTCTGTGTCCTCGGCTTTCTCGGCGGCACGGGTCAGCGCCGCGCGTCGGTCCTTGACTGTAGAAAGGGGATCGTACCCCTCGGGCGCGAGACCGCGTTCCCGGAGCCAACGGAACGCTCGGGACCTCGACGCGGGAGAGATGTCCTCGAGGTAAATGAGGTTCTCCTGGACAAGACGAGCATCGAAGTCCTCGAACCCCGTCGAAGCCTTCAGCACCTCCTCGATGACGGGACCGTGGCGTCCGACTTCTCCGGCGTGCAGGGCGAGGATTCCTTGAAGATCAGGGGTGGTCTTCCGCTCGCCGAGGGCTCCCGCCAGGACGCTATAGCTGGCTCGGGTCAGGACCCACTGCAGCGCGAGTTCATCCTCCAGGGGCTGTTCGCCCACCTCGCGCTCCACGGCACCAGCAAGCCGCGCCGTGAAATCGGTGGACGCGGACAGAGCCAGGTCTTCGGTCAATCGGGCTCCCGTCGCGTGCGCGAGGAAGACGAGACTCGCACGCCTCCTGGAGGGAACGTCCAGCTCCGTCAGAGTGGCCGCCAGGCCTGCCCATACCGACTCGTCAGCGTGCAAGGCGCGGGCCTTCTGCTGCCGAACCAGGTCGGCCGCCTCGACGAGATCCTCCATACATCTTGCAACGGCAGCTTCATACTCGGGGCGATCCTGGTCGGTCCACTCCGCAGCCGGCCGCAGCTCGACAACGAGGGCGAGGGCGGCAGCGGGGCTGCTCCGGAAGGGAGACGGCAAGAAAATGGCGACTCCTCCGCTGGACAGAGGCTGGGGAGAAAGAAGGATCACCTCCTGCTGAAAGATCGGCGGGGGAGGTGCCCGAGGACGTTTCTCCTCTTGTTCGCCAGACGGCTCGGAGTCGTCAACTTCCGCCTCAGGAGCGACGAACCCCTCGAGGACGAGCGCCAACCGAACCGACTCTGAAGCCGTCGGCTTCTGGCCGTGCTGCCCGGCCAACCGCGAGACCCGCAGCTCGCCGATCTTTCCCCCTTCCTCGGCCACACGGAAGACTGCCGTGACGCCGAACGCGAGAGTGCCGACGAGTCGAGCGACCGGGGCGCTGCGCCCGTACATCTCCTTCTCGAGAGCCGCCAGGAAGGCTTGGGGATCATCCTGCGGGCCGATTCGTCCGCGAACCCCCAGCCGAGCAACCGGTGCGATGGGCTCGCCTCCCCGTTCGACCGTGATGAGCTGGATCATCGGCGCGAGCGGTTCCAGCTCGGTCTCCGGGAGCTTCTCGAGGACCAGAACGTTGACCTTCACTCCCCACATCGTCTCCGGGTCAGACTTCTCGGACTTCTCGTGGTCGCGTTCGACCGCCCCAGAAAGCGCGGACCCCACGAAGTGGGTTACCTCGCTGCGTACGGTCGGCCCTACCAGAGGCTCCGGCCTGGGAGGGGGTGGAGTCCGACATCCCATCGCGGCGCTCAGGAACGTCACCGTGACGAAGTACAGCGTCAGATTAAAGGGTGTCCAAAAGATCTTCATTGTTTTTTCACTTCAGCCTCATCTCGAAACTGACTCCGCGCTCTGTCTCGCACGAGGGAGACGTGAAAGCGCATGTGGTAAAGTTCATCGCCGTAAGCCGGGGGCACGGTGATCTTCCCGAGCTCGTCCTGGATGGACTCGAGTCGCTCCATAGTGGCCCGATGGTCGACCTCATCGCCTATCCGTGAGAGCGCGATGTCGATCGTCTGGAGGTCCCGGTACCAGCGTTTGAACCGCGAGCGGACGCGCCACCGGTAAACCGCGGGTACGACTTTAAAGAGAGGGATCAGCAGGGTGAGGATCGGTATGAGCAGGATGAGCATGCGGTCGAGGAAGTTCGCCGCCCAGAACGGAAGGAAGCGATTGAAGAATGACGGGCCGCGTTCCAGGAAGCGTGCTGCTTCTTCACTCAAGGGAAGGTCCACGTACCGCGCGGAGGGGAACTCGCTCTTGTCCTCGAAAATCCCTGGGGTGCCGTGAACGCGTCCGGCGGCGGCGAGAACGAGGTCGATCAGCGCGGGGTGAAAGTCGTTCCGCGCCACGAGGATCGCCAGTGGCGCGAGCAGCCTGACGTCCTCCGGAGGAGTATTCTTCTCGATATCAATAACGCCCTGGAGCAGCGTGACGCTGGCGAGATTGCGTTGCCGGCGCGCGTAGGCCGGGCTACGCTCGAGGCTGACGAGTCGCAGCCCATCTATGCGGAGGAGGTCCTGGACGAACGGGGCCTCCACCGAGGCCACGAAAAACGCGACGTCGACTTCGCCCTTCTCGAGGGCATGGGCAGCCTCTGTCCCCCCCAACGCATGAAGCTCGGTGGGCGGGGAGTCGATGCCGGCCGCGGAAAGAATGCGGTTAACGACCAGGCGGGTTCCGCTTCCTTCATCGCCGATGGCGAGGCGCTTGCCCTCTAACTCCACGAGGCTTTCCGGTGGCTCGCCCCGCAGGAAAATCCACAGTGGCTCGTACGCAACGCTCGCCAGCGAAACCAGCGAGTCGGCTTCTTCTCCGCTGGTCCCGCTCTGCAGGAACGCCAGGTCTACCCCGCTTTCGGGGTCACGCAGGAGCTTCAGGTTGTCGCCCGACCCCTTCGTCTCGCGCACGTGGAGCGTGATTCTATCTGCCGCAAGGATCGCCTGGTAGCGCTCCGCGTAACGATAATATGCGCCGTCCTTCCTGCCCGCGGCTATCGTTATCTCAGACGGCGGGGCCGGATCGACGAATTGGTAGGCGAAGAGAAAGCCCGCGGCAGTCAGGGCAAGAGCGCAACCACCGATCAGCAGGAATAAACGGCGGCCTCGCAACATGTCTCGTTCTTTGTTCATGGCCACGCCTGCGTTCTTCAGGAGCTTGTGTTCTTCAGGAGGAAGTATCGGGCGCCAGGATCGCAGAATGCGCCGAGGAATTCAATGCACCAGATCCTGTACACGACAGCAACCCACTACAATCCACTGCAGCCCGACGTCGATAATGGCGCCGCGGGACACCACAGGGCGTAATTCGCTTTGTCATCGAGCCTGAGACAAGTACACTGGCTCGCCAGTGGCGTGGTCCGAGAGTATCGGCGAGCGTCGTGGTTGAAATCTGGCCCTTTTAGACGGGCCCTTTCAGAAAAGGAGATAGCGATGGCTCGAGCTTCTGCCCGTCACATCCTGGTGAAGACCGAAGAGTCCTGCAACGATCTGAAAACGCAAATCGAAAACGGCGCCGAATTTACTGAGCTGGCCAAAAAGCATTCGCAGTGTCCGTCAGGCAAACAGGGTGGCGATCTGGGTGAGTTCGGTCCCGGACAGATGGTGCCCGAGTTCGATACTGTGGTTTTCAACAAGGAGGTCGGCAAGGTGCACGGACCCGTCCGCACCCAGTTTGGCTTCCACCTGCTCGAGATCACCAGCCGCTCGGAATAGGAAGTAGCGCTCGGTCACTTGAACCAAGCACTAATGGAAGTTCACCGCGCCGTTATAGGCGCGCCTTTGGCGTGTTCGGTGTTCAATGAAATGAATAGTAACCCGAAGCGTAAGCGAGGAGACGCAGCGCTGTGTCTCCTCGCTTACGCTTCGGGTTATCATAGGGCGGCATGAGCAGCCTAAAAGAACTCAGTCAACTTGAGTGAACACTGAACACTCTTTCACCTCCTGATCTCAAAGACGTCCTCGAGGCACGGAAACGCATCGCCCCCTTCCTGGCGTGCACCCCCTTTCGGCGCCATCCGTCTCTCGAAAGGGAACTCGACTGTCAGGTTTTCGTCAAGCACGAGAACCACAACCCTACGGGCTCCTTCAAAGTCAGGGGAGGGATCTCCCTCGTTTCCCGACTCGAGTCTGACGAAAAGAAGTCTGGGGTCATCTCCGCCTCGACAGGAAACCATGGGCAGTCGATCGCCCTCGCCGGCAGCCTCTTCGGTGTGAAGACAACGATCGTCGTACCCGAGGACTCGAACCCTACGAAAATCGCAGCGATCCGTACCCTCGGCGCCGAGGTCCTTCATCACGGAGCGGACTTTGACGAAGCCCGAGAGCACGTAGAGGAGCTCAGCAAGAAGAGGGGGTATCGCTACGTCCACTCTGCCAACGAACCACTGTTGATCGCCGGGGTTGCCACCTACGCGCTCGAGATGCTCGAGGCGGAACCGGATCTCGACACCGTGCTCGTCCCGGTCGGCGGCGGCAGTGGTGCGGCGGGCTGCGGCCTCGTCATGAAGACACTGGCTCCGCACGTGCAGGTCATCGCCGTGCAAGCGGAGGCTGCTCCGGCCGCCTACCTCTCGTGGAGAGAAGGACAGTTGAAGAAGGCCGAGTGCTCCACGTTTGCAGAAGGCCTGGCTACCCGAACCGGTTTCGATTTGACCCAAGGGATGCTGAGACAGTACCTGGACGATTTCATCCTTGTCGGGGAGGAGGAACTGCGCGGGGCTATCCTCCTCTTCCTCGAAAAAACGGGGACTCTTGCCGAGGGGGCCGGGGCCGCTCCGCTCGCCGCCGCGGTCAAGCTGCGGGAAAGACTGCAATCCAAAAAGGTGGGGCTGGTGTTGAGCGGCGGGAACCTTTCCCTCGAGAAGCTGCGGTGGGCGCTCAGGACTAAAGAATCGTAACCCGAAGCGTCAGCGAAGGACTCATGCCGCCCTCGCTGACGCTTCGGGTTACGATGGGGCCTCATACTCGCTTGCGTGCTTTACAAAGCGGTTACAGTGCCAAAACGCACCCTGCAGTAGGTTTGAGGTAGGAAAGATGCGCGGTTAGAATAGACACATAGAGCATGGCGCAGGCGCAGATACTCATCATCGAGGACGACGACGCGATTCGGCAGGGCATCCGGGACGCGGTCGCATTCGAAGGCTACTCAGCGCTCGAAGCCTCCGACGGCGAGGCCGGTCTGGCCATGGCTCTTCGTGTCGATTGCGACCTGGTGCTCCTCGATCTCGTCTTGCCGAAGGTGGAGGGGCTCGAGATTCTCCGGGAAATACGCGCCACGCGACCGTCCCTACCGGTCATCATCCTCACCGCAAAAGGCGAAGAGAGTGACCGTATCGCGGGCCTTCGCCTCGGGGCCGACGACTATGTCGTCAAGCCGTTCAGCATCAAGGAACTCCTGGCACGCATTGGTGCCGTCTTACGCCGGTCGCCGGAACGGCCGAGCGACGTGAAAAAGGTTGAAGTTCCCGGCGGGCACGCGGACCTGGCTCGCCGTGAGGTACGGTTCGACGACGGCGAGCGCTGCGAACTCTCCGAGCGTGAGATGGAGCTCCTTCGGTATCTCGCCTGCAACGCCGGACGAGCCATCTCCCGGCATGAGATTCTCTCGCGCGTCTGGCGTGTAAACCCTCGCGGGATAGAGACACGCACGATTGACATGCACATCGCCAGGTTGCGCGAAAAGCTTCGCGACAGTCCGTCCGAACCACAGGTTCTCCTGACCGTCAGAGGTAAAGGTTACCTGTACGCGGGTGAGGCTCCACGATGATTCGTCCCTGGCTAACCGCCTTTGCGTTCGGACTCTGTTTCACGGTATTGCTGAGCGCCATGGGCTGGAGCAGCTGGACGGTGCTTCGACTCGACAGGGCGCAGCGAGAGGCGCTCCAGAAAGCAGATCTCGAGGAGAACGTCCGCCTGGCTCTTTGGCGAATGGACTCGGCGCTGACCCCGATCATCGCTCAGGAGAGCGTGCGGCCCTACGCTTCCTACAAGGCCTTCTATCAGCCGACCCATCCGTTCAGCTGCGGACCTCCTGTAGCGAAAACGAGCGATGAGCCGGTCCCCTCGCCGATCCTGATTCAGCTGCCCCCTCACGTTCTCCTTCATTTTCAGCTCGATCCTGAAGGCAATCTCACTTCGCCACAGGCACCTGTGGGTCCAAAGCGGGCTCTGGCGGCACGTGGGTGCACGACTCTGGAGAGCATCGAAACAGCCGCCCAGCGGCTGGAACAACTCAAGTCGATGGTGTCGAGGGATGACCTTCTGACGGCCATCGGCCAGCGAGAGGGGGCGGCCCGGGCCGCTGCGCCCCCGCCTCGCAAGGCCCCAACGCAGATGGAACGCCAGAGCTTCTCGGGACAAGCCATGCTCAACGTCAACGAGCTGGACGCACGCACGCAGAACTTCATCTTGCAGGGGAGAATGGCCATACCGACGCTGCCGCCTTTCAATGAACGGGACGCGGTCATGAAACCTTTATGGGTCGGAGACGTTCTCGTACTGACGCGGCGGGTCCTGTATGACGGGAAGACTTACTTGCAAGGATGCTGGCTCGACTGGTCCGGCATGCGACAGTGGCTCCTCACGAGCGTTGAAAACCTGCTGCCAGACGCGAACCTGGAGCCGCTGAGCGGTGACTCCGGCGACGCTGGCTCTCGTCGTCTTGCCGCTCTTCCTGTTGTGCTCGGCCCCGGGGAGCTGGGATCCGAAATCGTCGCGGTCTCCTCCCCGGTCCTCATATCGCTCCTGGTCGCGTGGGGCTGCGTGATCCTCGCTGCAGCGGCCGTTGCGGTACTGCTACTGGGAGTGATGACCCTGAGTGAACGTCGAGCCGCCTTCGTCTCGGCGGTGACACACGAGCTGCGAACGCCTCTGACCACTTTCAGGATGTATTCCGAGATGCTGGCCAAGGGCATGGTGTCGGACGAGAGCCAACGAACGCGGTACTTGTCGACCCTCTACACGGAAGCGGAGAGGCTCAGCCACCTGGTAGGCAACGTGCTCGCCTATGCACGCATAGAGAAGAACGGCCGGGCTAAAGAACGCCTGGAGACGGTAGGAATCCGGGATCTGCTCGACAGGACCCAGGACAGACTCGCGGAGCGCGCCGCACAGGCAGACATGCAGCTTCGGGTCACCACGCCTTCCGAGTCGCAAGCCGGAACCCCGCCCGTTTCCGCGCGGGTCGATACCGCGGCAGTCGAACAAATTCTTTTCAACCTCGTCGATAACGCATGCAAGTACGCTTCCCCCGGATCCAGGGGGACCATTAACGTGCAGGCGGAGGCCGACCCAGGGCGAATCAACATCCAGGTACAAGACTCGGGGCCCGGCATCTCGAGGCGGGAGGCACGACGACTGTTCCGGCCCTTCTCCAAATCGGCAAGCGAAGCCGCCAACTCCGCACCCGGAGTGGGCCTCGGCCTGGCTCTCAGCCGCCGTCTCGCGCGCAGCATGGGTGGTGAGCTACGACTCGACCCCACCGTGAAGGACGGAGCTTGCTTCGTGCTCTCGCTGCCCAGGGGGTAAGCCGGGTTTCTCACCGGGTTCGGCCCGATGAACTCTGCTCATTGACCCCGCCGGTGGCTTCGCAGGAGTTCCCGTAGGTACTCCACGGTAGCGCGGTCCACGCCAGAATCGGGGTGCTCGATGAGCCAGTCAAGGTCGCTAGCAGCCTCTTCGAGCAGCCCCAGTTCGATGCGAACTCGAGCCCTCATGAACCGATCGTGCCCCGAATCTCCTCTCAACGCGAGGGTCGTATCCAGGTATCGCAGCACGCCCTGCGCATCCTGTTCTAGCGCTGCCACGCCTCCGAGGTTGCGCAACATGCGCAGAATGATCTCACGCCCGGACGACGGGCGCAGCGCCTCGTCGTCGAGAGGAGTCTGACTCAGTTTCTGCGCCTGCTCTCGTGTGATAAACTTCCCACCGTTGTAGACGTCGATGAGCTGTCGGTCGCCACTTCGAGGGCTGTACTCCACAATGAAGTGCTGCGGAATACCCAGGCCGACGACTTTCAGACCCACGCGCCGAGCCACCTCCATGAAAACCACCGAAAGAGTGATGGGAATCCCCTCCCTATCATCGAGCACCTCGTTGATATAACTGTTCGAGCGGTCGTAGTACTCCGTCCCTTGGCTACCGCGAAACCCGAGGTCTTCAAACAGGTAGCTGACGAGCACGTTCATCTTCTTGGTGGACCCATCCATGTTTTCACGCACTTCGCGGGCCATGCGCTCGATGAGCTGGAGATACGGCTCAACCTCAACATCGGGATTGTCGAGCCTCGAGAGCAGGAGCGCCGACCGCAGGAGATCGACCTCCTCTTCTGGCGCGCTCAAAACTTTCACGAGCTCACGCCGAACCATGTGCTCGTGCACCTGATTGACAAGGTCCTCCTCGCGCACAGCCTGTCTTTTCAGGGAGGCCACGTGGTCCCGCAGCGCGCGCAGGCCGTTTTCGCCGAAAGAGGCAAGCGTCTCGACGGTTTCCGGCCGGAGCTTCCCGCCGTTCGCCAGCTCGGCGGCCACGCGAATGACCTCGAGAGCGGTTTCCTCAGGTACCTTGACGGGGGGTAGGCTTTGCGCAACTCGGAACTTCCGGAACTGCGCTTCGGGCGTGCGGAACTTTACCAGACCGATTTTTCCCGAGGTAAGGCCGCTGTCCTCGGCCTCGATGACGATCTCGTCGTTGACGAAGCCGGTCAACTTGTGTCCCGCCACCCTCACCTTGATGGCGTTCCACTCTCCCGGGCGATAGTAGTCGCTTGACACCGTCTCCAGGATGGTCCAGCTGAAGACATCAGGTCCTTCAAATCTCGTCATCCTCAGGTTGCCGCCCGTCGGATAGAAACCGTAGTGCCTGTTGTTTCCGTCGGAGTGAAACGCCAGACCAGCTGCGCCGCTCTCGTCTTGCAGCCGCACTTCTACTCCGACTTCAAACGCGCCTTCCGGGGGTAAAGTCTCCGAGAGGTACACCATGCGCCCGCCGAATCCGTCGCCAATTCCCGAAGCGACAATTCGTCCCGTCTTCTGCCTCCAGTTTCCCCCCATGATCGGGCGCCATAAGCGCGAAGTACCCACAGTAAGCCAGCGCGACATGGGCTGCGGATGCGGTTTCTCGATAAGCGGCTTCAGCTGGTTAATGGACAGAGCGAGAGCCGTGCTCACTCCGGACTTCATCGCAATCACCCCAACCGCTTTCCCCTCGAGGTCTATGAGCGGGCTCCCGCTCGATCCCGGCTCGATCGGCATTGCCACCTGAATGAGCCGTGTCCCCTCCATGTCACGCTGTTCTGCAATCACACCACGCGTCACACTGAGCCCGAAGCCCAGAGGATTTCCCACCGCGAGTACGACCTGGCCAGGACGTACGGCCTCCGAGTCCCCTAGCTCCAGAGTCGGTAAATCCTTTCCGTCGATCTGGAACAGTATGAGATCCTTGTCCCGGTCCACGCCCAGTATCGCTGTCGGTTTCACCACGGTACCGTCCGCGAGCGTCACGACGAAGGGCCTCCACTCCCCGACGACATGGAGGTTGGTGACGATCCACCCGTCCGGACGGACGATGAATCCGCTTCCCGCCCCTCTCTTCTCTCCGCCCCGGCCGGAGGACGAGATCATGACAACGGCTTTGCGGCTCGCCTCGGCAATCTGCTCCACCGAGCGTTCAGGAGCGTCAGCCCCGATCATCGGCCACGCCGCAAGCAGGGTGATCAGAATCGAAGTACCCACTGGTCTAGAACCCCAGAAATTCTTTACTCCGCCTATTCCGCGCATTACTCGTATCTCAAGGCTACCACCGGGTCCTTCCTTGACGCGCGGGTAGCCGGAATTCGGGCGGCAAAAAGACTGACGAGCACCGTGGGCACGATGATAAGAATAAGGTCCCAAGGCTGGAAGCGGACGGGAATACTGTCGAGGTAATAAACGTCTGGGTCAAAAAGTTTCCAGCCAGTCAGCAGCGTGATCCAGCGCTGAATGGTGTTCACGCAAAGTGCGAAACCGATGCCGTAGATCGTGCCAATGACGGTTCCCGTGACACATAGCACCAGCCCGATGCGGAAGAAGATCGAAGCGATCTCCTTTGGGGTGGCTCCCAGCGATTGCAACACACCGAGGTCCCGGGTCTTCTCCACCACCAGCACTGTGAGGATGATGAACATCATCAAGCCGCCAAAGACGATGATGACACCCAGAATCAAGCTCATGAGCGACTTTTCCACCTGTACCGCTTCGAGCAATGTCCCTTTTTCGTCGCGCCAGGTGCTGACACGCACAAAAGGGATGCCAGCTGTTTCGACCGCCTCTTCCAGAGCCGTTTTCATCCGCGCCAAACCTTCTTCAGTCTTCAACTCAGGGTCGACCGAAACGCGAACTCCAGATTGGCTTTCACGGCCATCGGCCCCAACCAGGCCCAGGAAATCTCTTGCCACAGACCGCTCCATGAGAATTCCCTGGGAGTCGATTTCGTAAAGATGCGTCTTGAAATAGCCGGTGACGGTGAACTCGCGCTTGCGCGGCAGCTGCGTTTGGGGCGAATAGGCGGTCAGCTCTACGACGTCGCCGGGAAGTATCGGCCCATACCCCCTGGGCGTAAGAGCCTCCTTCCCCAGCAAGACCGGAGGGGGTAGGGGACCGGGCTCTCGGTCGGTTTGAAAGAGCTTTCGTCTCCAAAGATACTCGAGCCATTCCCTTGACAGAAGCCGGCGCGGATCGTGCGGTAGAGACGGAATGCCGACGGCTTTTACGTATTCGGCCAGCTTCCCCATGCCCATCTCCCGTTCGAGGTCGACAACGCGCAGCAAGCGGTGCACCGCCTGCCTACTCCCGCCGAATCGGCCCGGAGCGCGAAAAAGGACCAGCGTTTCCACGAAGGGCGCTGTCGCTCTCACCCCGGGAACTTGCTCCAGGATTTCGGCGACCCGATCCGGGTCCTTGAGGCCAATGAAGCGTGTACTCTCCACCTTCAAGTCGGAACTCGTGCCCCGAATACGGTCCTGGAGCTCGGAGCGGAACCCTTCCATCACGGAGACGATGACGATCAGGAGAGCGACGCTCGCGGCTACCGCAACAAGGGCTGCAAACGTGATGATGCGGGAGAACAGGTATTTGTTGGCAATGAACCGGCGGTACATGCAGCCAGCCATTCTATCCGCTCCAGGTTTTTCATTGAACGGAAAAGCAGGGAACATAGTATCTTGGTTCCAACTGTAGGAAGCGAAACTCGGAGGCGGAACTGGGGGAGACGGAAACAAGTGCCCAAGTCCTCGGCGGAGCAGAGAGAAGAACAAGAAGAAGCGAAGAGTCTCGACGAGGTGTACTTCGAGCTACCCTACGTACCCGACTTCCTGCTGGAGGAGGTCCATCTCTGGTTCGTTCCGGAGCGCGACAATCCCACAGCGGTCTACATCGAGCTTCTTGGCGATTCCGGCCAGCACTGGACTAGCTACTACTCGAAGAAGGGCTGGAATTTCGTTCACGAGGAATCACGGCCGGCCGAGGGGCCGTACCGGGCGACCAACATCCACATCAGCATCCTCGAGCCAGGAAGACTCTTCGCGCCGAAGCCCCTAGTCCGGCTCGACAAGGAGGGGGCGGCGATCCCGATCGTTGGCCTCGAAAAAAAGCGCCCCATCAATCCGTGGAAGCCCAACTACATCCAGGCGCTCAACTTCATAAAGAAATACGAGTGGCAGCACTCCTTGCCACGCTCCGCGCAGCACGCGATCTGGGAAATCGAGGAATGCGGGCAGGTCGCGGGAAGCATCTCATGGAAAAACGCGGAACGCATACTGCAGGACTGCGATTCGAAGGAGCTTCGACTGACGCTGGCCGATATTTTCTATAATCGGCCTGAGGATTACCCCCTGGGCTCGGAGGTCTACCTGCGCGTGCTGGGTCAATCGGGGGCGAGCGGCTTCAAGGACCTGCTCGAGCTGGCGAAGCACCCTATTTCTCGCAAACGGAAAATTGTGGCGAACACTCTGGGCGAGCTCAAGGACTCCAAAGGAGTGAACGCTCTGCTGGAGCTCCTCGAGGACGAGGACCCCGAAGTCCGCATAGCAGCGCTGCGCGGACTGGGCAGGGTGGGCGTCAACCGGGATCTCGATCCGGAAAACAAGGTGGCCGGTTTCCTGGAGTCGGAGGACGTGTCGAAGCGCGTCTGGGCCGCGCAGGCGGCCCTCAAAGGTGGGGACAGGTCGTACGAGAAGTTTCTCATCACTCTCGTCAAGGACGAACCGCGTCTACTCACCGACATGGGCGAGCTGGGAGACGTTCTCGCCGACCTGAGTCTCATCGAGGCAGTGCCCTATTGCGTCAACCGCCTCAAGCACCCAAAGGCCGAATACCGTGCCGACGCAGCTGAAGCTCTCGGCAAGCTGACGGGGCTCAACCTCGAGTACCAGTCCATTGACAACGAGGACCTTCGCCGCAAGACGATCAAGGCGTACACGCGCTGGTGGGACGAAAAAAAGAGGGAACGGCGGCGGCTGCGGTGAACGCAGAGTGAGTGATCAGTGCATGCGATAAGCGGGAGAAACTGAAAGCATGGATAGACAACACTATAAAGTCGGGGACCTTATTGACGGAGGCCATCGCGTCCTCGCCGTCCATACGACCGAACTCGCCATGGTGTACATCTGCAAGCAGGATCTCCCCGGGGGAAAGCACGTCTTCAAGGCTCTCAAGACCTTTCGCCTTTCCCACGATGTTTCTCAAGCCCTCTTTGAGAGGGAACTCGTCAACTGGGTAAGCATTCCGAAACACGCCAACATCGTTCAGGCCAAAGACGCTGACACGGTCAACAAGCTCCTATTTCTCGAGTTTGTTCCGGGCCCCAATCTACGCCACATTGCCTGGAAGTGCCCCGCCCATCCGAGGCACTTCCTCCGGTGGTCGAAGCAGATCGCGGAGGCCTTGCGGTTCCTCCACAAGGAGCACCACTTCGTGCATCGGGACGTGCGCCCCGCCAATATCCTCATCGATTCAGCACACGAGCTGACGGCGAAGATTTCAGACCTGGGCATTGGCAAGCCTTTCGATCCGGCCGCGTCCCACCACACGATTATCGGAGCGTTTGCCTACATGGCGCCGGAGGTATATGACGGGCACACCGACTACCGTTCGGACATCTTCTCTTTCGGAGCAACGCTGTACTTCTTACTCACTGGAGACTATGCGGCGAAACTCTCCACCCGGAGCATGGGCCGGGTCACTTCACCGTCCGAGCTCGTCCCCTCTATTCCTGAGTCAGTATCCGCCTGGATTCTGAAGTGCCTCGAGAGGGATCAGGAACGTCGATACCAGACCATGGACGAGGTGATCGCGGCTTCGGAGTCCTTCCGCGCGTGGCCCGTAGATTCCATGCCCTTCGAGGAATGTCCCCTGCACGCCTACTCGTATCATTCCGCTTCGAGCAAGTTTCGCTGCCCCTTCTGTGTCTATACGAAAAACTTTCAGAAGCAGGAAGAGGAGTTGAAGCGCGTTTTGAAGAAGAAATCCACCAGCTTAGAAAACTAGGAAATCCATGGCACAACTCCTCGGCGAAACCCTGGTCACGGTAAAGGATCTATCGAAATCGTTTGGCGACCAGGAAATTCTCAAGTCGCTGTCCTTCACCATTCACCGCGATGCCCGTATCGGAATCCTCGGAGTAAACGGTGTCGGCAAGACCACCTTCATGAAAATACTTGCCGGTGAGGAAAGCGAGTACAGTGGGCTCGTTCGCCACGCTCCCGGCATCCGGGTCGGCTATGTCTCCCAGGAGCCTCCCCTCGATGAATCGAAAACGGTCCGCGAGAACATCGAGGTCGGCCTCTCCCGGGTTCATGCGATCCTGGAGCAGTTCGACCAAGTGGGCGAGCAGATGGGCACCGAGTCCGACTCCGAGAATATGGACAAGCTCGTCGAAAAGATGGGCCGGCTCCAGGAAGAGATCGACCGGCTCGGGGCCTGGGAGCTGGACCACCAGGTAGAGGTGGCCATGGAAGCGCTGCGGGTCCCGCCTGCGGACTCCCCCGTGAGCAGGCTTTCCGGAGGGGAAAGGCGCCGGGTTGCACTATGTCGCGAGCTGATCTCCCACCCGGACCTCCTGATCCTGGACGAACCAACC
>Ga0315336_1004131_pt1 | contig 17815 bp, 14 predicted proteins | sample ASW5metaG_FD_204512 | JGI IMG/M metagenome (GOLD analysis project Ga0315336, IMG submission 204512) | Ammonia-oxidizing marine archaeal communities from Monterey Bay, California, United States - ASW #5 | ecosystem: Environmental > Aquatic > Marine > Intertidal zone | place: USA: California... | reverse complement strand
ACCCAGCGGATCGCATTAGGGCCAGCGGCCATGTGTGCCGCGTCAACAGGCCGGAGACATGACTGCACCCGACCAGTTTGCAGATACATCAAATTAGCCCTTGCCAACAGGGAGCCGTCCAGACATGGCCCAAAGGAGACATTAAAATAAAGCCAAACCAAGTGATTTCCTGCGCTCCTCGTTAAAAGTTTTGAATTGCGGTCTTGAAGGGGCATTATCAGTTCGTCTTGGTATTGAGCGGGGCACCAATTCACCGAACATTTTCTCCACGCCTAAATAAATCCTGATCTTAAAGGAACGTGGAATCTGGAAGTAGGGATAAGATGACGAATATAGACTGGAAATCCTTGAACATTCTGGTGGTTGACGATGATATGGCGCAACGACGGCTCCAGGTGTTCGTGCTCAATCAGTTGGGCGTTACCAAAGTTCGGATGGCGGAGAATGGATTGCTGGCTCTAGTCGAACTGTCGTCAGAGCCAACGCCATTTGATCTTGTGATCTCAGATCTTGATATGCCAACTATGACCGGTTTCGAGTTTGTCAAGCGACTGCGGACAAACGCGGACGTCATAAATCCTGATGTTCCAGTATTGATTATCACCAGCAACAAAGCCCGGGAAACCGTTCAGAAATCGATTGATTTGGGGGTTCAGGGTTTTATCACAAAACCCATAAACGAAGCGAAACTCAGGTTAGCGATCACGCGCGCACTTAGCCAATGAGAATTTGTGGTGGCGGTTTACTCTCTATACACCGGCAAAGTGAAGCGGAAGGTCGATCCCTTTTCCTCAATGCTCTCTATATGTATCTGGCCTCCCTGCTTTTCCACCAGTTCTTTGCAGAGATGTAAGCCCAAACCGGTACCGGCCTCGCCACCGGTGCCGGCAGTTGAGGTTTTCTGGTCCAGTTTGAAAAGCTTACCGATCTTGTCTGGTGACATTCCGACGCCTGTATCTGTTATCTGGATTTCAGCCCAATCACTGTTGGCCTCTGTCCTCACGGTGATTGAACCGCCCGATTCTGTAAATTTGATGGCATTGTTGATCAGGTTGCGAAGAATGGTGTCCGTCATGGCAGCATCAGCGATTACCATAAGAGGCTGCTTCGCCTGATCCACAAGCTGGATTTCTTTCGCTCCGGCTACCGGCGCGAAAAGCGCCAAATTGGTTTCGATCAGCTCAGCCAGGTTGACGGGCCCGAGCTCGAATTCTATCCGTCCCATTTGCAGGCGTGACCAGTCGAGCAGGTTTTCCAATAAATTGAATACCCGCTCCGCGGATTCGTGCACGATGGCGGCGAATTCCACCACTTGCTCGGTCTTTGCTGTTCCGGCCATGCTCGTCAACAAGCTTGAATAACCAAGCAGGGCATTAAACGGCCCTCTCAGATCGTGGGAGATGATCGAGAAGAACTTGTCCTTTTTTTCGTTGAGCTTCTCTAATGCGTCACGCTGCGTCTCAATCTCTTTCTCCGCCTGTTTGATTTCGGTGATGTCCGTGTAGGTGATCACGAGTCCACCTTCGGAGGTCGGTTGAGACGAAATGTCGTAGATCCTGTCGTTCTCGATCTTCAACTCGCTACGCGTTGCTTCGCCGCTCCATATGAAATCCAGCCTTTCGTTGGTGAGTCTCTCCAGGTCTCCTTCGCCCAAACTTCCCCGCTCGGCCAGAAAAACCGCCAGTTCCCGGTTCGGCCGCCCGACTACCATTAATTCGTTGGGCAGTTGCAGCACATCCTGGTAATGGCGGTTCCAAGCTATCAGATTCTTATTGGGATCGAACATCACCACCCCTTGCGAGACGTTCTCAAGAACATCACGAAGAAGTTTACTTTTCTCTTCGAGAGCTTCTTCCGCCCTTTTGATTTCTGTGATGTCAATGTTGATGGTGCCTAGTTCGGTCGTCTCGCCGGAGGATGATATGACGGGGAAACGGGTACTGATAACAGTCCGTTTATTGCCGTCTGGATAATGTATCTCCACCTCCCTGGCCAGCGCGGTTTGATTAATCATGACCTGCCGATCCAAGGCGTCAAACTCGGCTGCCTGCTCCGCCGGATAGATATCATGGACGGTCCTGCCGACAATGTTGTGCCGATCCATGTCAGTCCATTTTTCGAACCGCTTGTTAACGAAAAGAAACCGCCGTTCTGAATCTTTAAGCGTAAATAATTCCGGAAGGTTGTCGGCAAATGCGTACATGGTCTCCTTGCTATTGCGTAGTTCCTCCTCGGCTCGCTCCCGTTCGGCGACCCGGCCGAGCTGGATTCCAGCATCGACGAGGGTTTTCAGCAGGTTGTCATCTGCTTCGATCGCCTCAGGCGCAAAAAATTCCAATACCGCGACGACTTTCGAACCACTCAGCACAGGGCAGGCGAACCCAGCTTTGACACCGATATCCTCCGCGAGCTTCGCTCTGGGAAAGTTCTCGTCCTTTGTGACATCGACGATCCATGCTGGCTTGCCGCTGGCCATCACGCGCCCCGGCAGGCCAACGCCCGGCGCGAATGTCGTTTGTTCCGAGATTTTCCTGAAGGTCTCAAAACGTTCCGCATCACCCAAGTGCCAGATGCCGGACGAGACTAGCAACTCCGGCGTTTCCGCAGACAGGACATAGGCATGCCCCACGGGCCACTCGTTGTAGGCGCAGATGTCGTCGAGGGCGAGACCCATGGCTTCGAACAAGTCCGTCGCCATGTTGGCGGCAGAAGCGGTTGTTCGCAGCAATTCTACGAGCTTGGTTTGCTCTTTTAGCGCCGCTTCGGCGCGTTTCATCTCGGAAATGTCGTACACCTGACCGAGGATTCGGAAGTGGATGCCGTCGCTGTCACGGAGATGCGACGATGCGACTCGCGCCCAAATCACATGCTCGTCTTTACGGATATAACGTTTTTCAATGACGAAGTTATCAATCGCCTCTTTTACCACTTTATCGTCCAATTCTTCGGTCGATCGAATATCCTCGGGGTGGGTAAAGTCACGCCAGTTCCTGCCGAGAATTTCGGCTTGCGTATAGCCGAGGAGGTCGCAGAAGGTCTGGTTGACCTTGAGATAGGTTCCTTTCAGGTCATGCAACGCCATGCCGGCTGCGCTGGTCTCAAAGGCGCCGCGGAACTGTTCCTCGCTTCGACTCAGTTCTTCTTCGGCGCGCTTGGCGCGATTTCCCGCTTCAACCTCGCCGGTTATTTCGCGCCCGGTTCCTCGATACCCTGTGAACTGTCCATCAGAACCGAAAGTCGGACGACCGCTGATGGAAAGCCACTGGGGCTGGTCTCCCATAAGGGCGTATTCGTAGCGAAAATCTCGGAACGGCCGACGAGCGTTCAGGCAGGTTCGATGTTCCTGCCACTTCTCGTCATCGGGGTCGGCAGCGATTTCGAAACGGGTCTTGCCGTAGGCGTCCTTAGCGCGGCCGCCAGTAACCTGAAGGAGCCGATCCGACATATAGGAAAACTGATGATCTGCGTCCGTTTCCCAAACCCAGTCGGAGGTTGATTCGGCAAAATCCTGAAAACGTTCCTGGCTCTCGCGCAGTTTGTGTTCGATCTCCTTCAGTTCCGTGATGTCCGTGCGCACACCGACGATGCCGCCTCCGGACGTTTTCTTTTCCTCTACCCGGATGGTGCGCCCATCGGGGGTATGAAATTCGTTGGTCCCCACGGGATCGAAGTGATAGGCGAGCCTTGCCTGGATCCATTCCTCTTCATCTTGGTCATCGTTGGGTCCCCATTGTCCTCTCTCGACGCCTGCCCGCAAACACTTCTCGAACGATACTCCGGGCACAAACACGTCGGCGACCAGGGGATAAATATCTGCAATCCTTGTGTTGACCAAAGCGAGCCGATCATCGGCGTCGAAATAGACGAAACCTTCCGACATTCCCTCGATTGCATCGCTGAGAACGTTGTCGTCGTTTATCTTGGCGTGGCGTTCGGCCGACCTTTTCAGGGCGGAACCAATAATGTTCGGCAGCAATTCCAGGTAAGCCTTTTCGCTGTCCTTGATGACGTAGTTGTAGACCCCGAGCGTCAAGGCTTCGGCGGCAATTTGTTCACTTCCTTTCCCCGTCACCATGACGATGGGAATGTTGGGATCGTCGATGAGAAGTTTCCGGGCAATGTCGATACCGGATATGTCTGGGAGTTGGTAGTCAATCACAAGCAAGTCGTACGGTTGTGCAGTGTGAAGGGCCAATCCGCCTTCGCCATTGTAGACTAGATCGACGGAATGCCCGTGCGCTTCAATCGCTATTTTGAACAGGTCACAAAGCGACTCGTCATCTTCGATATAGAGGATGCGTATATCGGAATGTTCGACCATCAGGCATTGAAGAGTGAACGGTTTTCGAAACGCAGTCAATGTCTCCTTTTGGCTATATTCGGAAATTCTCAAGATGGAATATTGACCGAAAATTTTAAGGGCATGTCGATAGCCGAGATACGCGGGGCCATAGTATACACCAAAACCCGCCTGCTTAGAACTCTCTCGGCGCCCGATCTAACGTCAAACCTGATGGGCCCTATTTTTTGGCTGTTTAAGTGTGCAGAGGCAGCGTGATGTGAAAGGCTGAGCCCTCGCCCTCTGTACTCTCAAATCGTATTTGACCGCCCTGCTTCTCGATCAATTTCTTACAAAGGTGAAGGCCAAGCCCGGTGCCGGTCTCGCCGCCGGTGCCGACGGTCGAGGTTTTCTCATCCAGGTGAAATAACCGCTCCGCTCTGCTGGCCGAAATTCCGACCCCGGTGTCTGAAACCTCGATCTCAGCCCACTTTTTGTTGCGCCGGACGCCGACGGTAACATTACCCTTTGCGGGTGTGAACTTGATGGCGTTGTTGATCAGGTTGCGAACAACAGTATGAACCATTTGAGCATCGGCAATAATATGAAGCGATTGAATTCCGTTGCCGGTAAGCCGGACTGATTTTTCCTTCGCGATCGGCGTAAACAATTCCAGGTTTACGTCGATGATGTCCTTCAAATCGATGACATTGGGTTCAAATTCCAGTTGATCCATCTGCAGGCGCGACCATTCAAGCAGATTTTCCAACAATTCGAAAACCTGTTCAGCTGATGTGTTCACGGCGCGTCCGTATTCCGCCATTTTTTCCGGATCGATGGTCATATCCTTGCCGGACATTACGCGCGAATATCCGAGCAAGGAATTGAACGGCCCCTTCAAATCATGAGAGATAATCGAGAAGAATGTGTTTTTCTGCTGGTTTAATATCTGCAGTTCGTCGCGCTGCCCCTGCAACGCCCTCTCAGCATTTTTTTGTTCCGTAATATCGGTGATGACAACGACACGTCCACCTTCACGTGTACGACTTCCCCGTAAGATGAACCAGCGGTCTTCCCGTTGGATCTCGAGTTGAACACCACTAGTCTGATGGAGCGCCATGCGCTCAGCGATGTATTCCTCTTCCCGGCCGATCGCCTCTGGTGCCTCACCGGCGTAAACACGGCTGCGTAATAATTCTTCAACCGTGACGCCCGGTTTAAGGCGGTTTTCATTCGCACCACGCCAGTGTTTGGTATAGGCTTTGTTCCACACAACCAGTCCATCATCCGCGTCAAATAAAGCAATGGCTTCGGTGGTATTGTTGATGGCGTTGAAGAATGTCTCTTCGGTTCGGCTCAGCGCCTGTTCGGCCCGTTGGCGTTCGGCGATTTCCTCCTCCAGGCGCCTTTGGGTTTTCTTGCGCTCGACGATCTCCGTGTTGAGGCGCCAGTTCCACAACATAACGCCCAGCAATACGATGACAATGGCAGTGCCAACCCTGAGGCCCCAGGTTTTGATCATCCTGAAATCGACAAATGATCCGCCGACGGTTCTAAACCATTTGATCATAACGTCATTGAAAACGCCGGATTGCTCGGTTTTGAATATCTTCAGGTTTCGATCAATGGCCTCTAACAAGGCACCATTTTTTGCATCAGCCGCCGCGAAAAAGATGCGAAACGGATTAAACACAATCGAACTTGACTGTACGGGGTAACGATGGCCGTTTTGCCCACCGTAGATACTATTCACAACCGCAGCAGCAGCCTCCCCGCCAGCGATACGGTCTAGCGCATGACCGAATGAGTCGACAAATATGAACGTACATTTGACGTCAAACTGGACGCACAACCGTCTGAAGTTTTGGCCATTTATGTCGCCCTCAACAACAGCAATTTTCTTGCGGCTGAGTTCAAATATACTGTCGATGTTGGAGCCCTGCTTAACATAGACCTCGCCCCAGGCGCTCATCACCGGCTCGGTGTGGTAGTCGAGAAAAGATTCTCGGTTGGTCTTAAAGGCAACACTTGTCATGAGATCGATCTCGCCTAGTTGTAGGCGGTCGAGCCCCTCGCTCCATGATCCGTGAACGAATTCTAGCTGCCAGTTTTCGCGCTCGCCAATGGCCCGAATGAGATCGGAGAATATGCCATTGGTCTCACCCGATTCGTCTTTGAAGATCATTGGAGGAGATTGAAAGGTGCCGACGCGAACAATTTTTGTCGCCGCTGCTTGCGCGCCATCGGCACCACCCGCAGCCAAGGCCAGCATGCTCATTACCAGTACGGCCATACCAAATCGGCAGAGCGCCAAAATTCGCCGAATACCGGTCTGGTTCATTCACGCTCCAAGTGGCAAAATTGGTTTTGCCCGTGAATGTCGACGCCTTTCAGCCGAAAAAGAAGCCGACCTGTTAAATTCCAGAAAATCTCCCTAATACAACATACCATAATACACCAATATAGGCGACGGACTATTTGTGCGCTGAGAAATTGACGTCGCCGCTGTCGTTAACCGCGTTTTTCAGGTCCGTTCCTAGGGGGTAGAACGGACCTTGATCTGGGCAGGCATGTTGATCCAAGGCGGTCATTTATAGAACCGTATCTCCTTGACGAAAGCTCTTGCTATGCCCTGGTCGCTTGCGTTTTTCGTATCGAGGGCAAGGGCTATACCGGAAACACCCGGATCATCGTCATTTTCTTTGTCGAAATACTCTCGATAAGCATCAATCAGACTGAAACGAGACGTTGTCAGAGTGCCAAGATCGGGTTGATCGACACAGACGTAACGTCCGCTCTTCTTAAAGTATGATCCGACGTATGGGTGATTGATCCGATCGTCACCTGAGCAGATGAACAGTCCGACGAAATACGGGCTATCAGGGATGAATATGGAACCACTGGGCTGTCGCTCATCGCCCATGAAAACGATAAGCATGATTGCTTCGTTTCGGACACCCTGCTCGTAAGAAGCACCGCTAGGGTGTTTGGTTACACCCCAGTCGATCTCAACCGCCGTGAAATTGTCGAGGTTTACTGACTCGTTCGGAAACAACCCCAGGGCCTTGCGTTGTGTGTTCAAAACGAGACCGTTGTCACCGACGTCGAGGTCAATCAGATTACGACGCTTTGCGTCCCGCTCAAACTGAAACCCTTTCGCAAGAAGCCATGCCTCCAAAGAACCCTCTTCGTAATCGGAAAATGTGATCGAGTAGATAAGTTTTTCTTCCGCCGCTTCTGCAGTCGAGAACAGGTTCGCAGATACCAGCAGAACAGCGGCTACGAGCAATGATCGCAACATTATAACCTCGTGCAAAGTAATCGATGGATCAACATTATACGAGACTATCGGATCGGTGCAAAAGTCTCATCATGGCTAGATTCGGAAGTTCTCAAGCCGGTCTGATTTGGTCCGCTGTTGGGCAGAAAGTTGAAATTATCCGCACGAAACCCGCATTTTCAAATTTGATGTCCGTTATCAGGGGGGAGAACGGACATCAATCCGGGCAGGCTTTTTCTTCTGCTGTGGACCCTAAGCAGAAGATTTTCTTTCTGCGTCTCCTGGTTCGAGCGGAAATCGGACCAACACCTTTGTACCCTTGCCGGTTTCGCTTCTTATGTCCAGTTCTCCTGCGTGTATCTCGACTAGGGAACTCACAATCGATAGACCAAGCCCCCAACCCTTATCTGCAAGGAGCGGATCATTGACGCCACGTATATACGGGTTTCGGGCGGCATCAACCTGTTCTGGTGTCATACCAATGCCATCGTCCCTGATCGTTAGGCAGAAATGCGTACGGCTTTTTTCGGTGGAGATAACGATCTCCCCATCTTCCTGCGTGTATTTGATTGCGTTCGACAACAGGTTGAGCAGTATCTGTTTAATACCTCTCGAATCGGCGCGCAGAGAACGGCTGTCGTGGGCTAGATCGACACTAATTGTCATTCCCTTTGATTTGGCTTTTTCATGGACGACCCGACAACACTCACCAATCAAGTCTTCCATGGATATCTCGTCTATGTTCAACTCACGCTTTCCGGCTTCGATGGCAGAAATGTCTAAAAGGTCGTTTATCAACTCAAGCAAATGTTCGCCGCTGTTTCTGATGTCTTTGGCGTACTCCCTATATTTCCCGCTTCCGGGTGGGCCAAAATACTGTTCTGCTAGTATGTCTGAAAACCCCAGGATTGCGTTCAGCGGCGTACGAAGTTCGTGGCTCATAGTTGCCAAAAACATTGATTTCGTGGCATTGGCATCTTCGAGATTTCTATATGCTTCTCCCAATTGGTGATTGGCTTTGACTAGGTCCCGGGTTCGCGATGCGATCTCACTTTCCATTCCGCGACGTTCGAACTCTGAAAATCTAGTCACGAACCGAAGAAACGACATCAGCAGCAAAACTGTAAGGATCGTCCTAAGCAAAGGTGGCTCAAAGCCAAGGTAGAGCGCAAACGTGTCTAAATTAATAACGGCGAAAGGGAACACATCTAATTTTGCTCCAAAAAATGTAGTCAGACCATAAAGCCCAATCAGAATTCCGCTAAATGCGAGGGCCTGAAAAGCCTGATTAATTTCTCTGTTTTCTACCCGCACGGACAAATCTACTGAGTCGTTCAACAATGATCGATCACGGGTAATCGTAATGAGCGCAAATCCAATAATTATCGCTGACGGCCCACCCAATAACCATCGCGCCACCACATCCGCGTGGACAAATTCCATCTTTCCTGCAATCGCTAACCCTGAAATTACGAACCAGGCGATGCTGCCAACGAGAACAAATGCACCGACCATCATTTTGTGGATAGGCCACGCCAACATGACCATTCCTCGCGCCGCGACCCCAAGGAAAACGAATGATACACCGCCGACTATGATAGCCAGGGATTGAAAATCAATTTGCCCCGTGTTTCCCGAAATTAGTTTTCCCATCACTAACCATTCGGATACGGCATGAAGTAGCGCAAACAGGCCCACCATTAAGTGGGTCGGTTTCAGAGTGGAGATCAAAGTGGGCGGCCTGCGTGTCAACAAGACAAGCCCCAACGCAAAGAACGCCAACCCATAAACGAAAAATAGCAAGGTCATGGAGACCTTCTTTCAAAAGGTTTTGCCGGTTAATGTAACCAGAAACATCACCTAGCTGCCAAGAGAAATCATTCTGAGCATTCGTAAACCAAATATGAATTTGTCGCATGTTTGATCGGCAAACCGAGCGATTTTCCACTCCTGGCTAATTTCGGACTCTTTCTAGTCCGCTGAATTTATGACCGTTTTCGTGCGGAAAGCAGACATTCTCAGAGCAGACTTCATTCCATACCCTTCAAAGCTTCTGAAATTGACCCGAAGCGGACAATTTGTGTAGCTTTCTCCATCTATTGTTCATGCCACATTGGTTGAACATATTCCCCTCGTGGCCATCAAGAAAATATAACATGTGATGCGAGGTAGAAATCTGCATATCGGGCAGGAAGGATAATCTGAGATGCCGGAAGATCAATTTCAACAGGGGCTGGATGCGTTCGACTCAAATGACATTCCCCAATTAGTTGCCTCGCTGGACGCTCTACGCCGTATCAATGCCCTACCCTGGAGGCAAGACAGGTTAAAAGGCTTACTGTTTCTAAAAAATGGTATATATGACCTGTCCGCAAAAGCCCTTTGCTCATCTTTTTATGCCAACCCGGCACCACAGGTTTTGTATGAGTTCTTCCTGGCTATTGGACAGGCCCCAACGACATTTTCACCGCAGGAGCTGAGTAAACATCTTCACGCAGGTATTGATGTTATCAGACAGTGTCGGGAACGGAATATTGAACCTGAATGCACTGCGCACCTTGAATGGTCTCTTGGATATATTCTCTATTTGAGCTCTTTCTCACTTACGGAATTGAAGACTATTTCAAACAAGTGGCGGGAAAGCCTTCCCGAAGGAAAATATGATCAGAAATCCTTCGAATTATTCCGGGATATTCCAATGAAAACCATGCGGAAAGGGAAACGGTTTTTTCCGTTTGTAATGGCGCTTGCCGGAATGGAAAATGACGTCATTGCAGCAAATACAATCGTCGCTGGTCTGCCCGGGGAACTCAACCTACCGCGGGCGGATGATCAGCACCCTGCGGCCGAGTATTCCACTGATCTCAGTTTTCTCCGGACCGCCGAAACTTTCGTCTCTGCTGTCGGCGAAATTCTGCCAATAGAGCGCATGCTCGATCTGGGCTGTGGCCCCGGTGCAGTCGGCCGGATGTTACGCCCTAATGTCGAGCATTTGACCGGGGTTGATCTGAATGTCGAATACCTTGCTTATGCAAAAGACGATGCGGGTTATGATGTTACGGTTGAATCAGAGGTTATCGAATTTCTGACGACCAGCCAGGGGCAGTTCGACCTGATTACAGCGTGCATGCTTCTCGACTATCTGCCCGGAAAAGAGGTGATCAGGTTAGCTGTTGAGCGCCTGGCACCAGGAGGTTTCTTGGCTTTCACCTTCATACCCAGTCACCTTGAAACAGTTGGCAACTCCGAATGTCACCAGTATTACAGGCCGGATTTTTTCGCTGATGTTGCCCCCTCGTTAACCACCGTGTCATGCGATATGCATACTTACATGTGGACGGGCGGTTATTACGTCGTTCTCCAGCGCCAGATGGATTGATTTAGACGCAATGACCGACTTAATGAAATGAACGGCACTCACCTGCCGCCATATTGAACTTCCGTTTATGGCTAGATTCGGAAGATCCGACGCCTATCGATTTATGTCTGCTTCTGTGCGTTAAGCAGACGTGAATACGGAAGCTCAATGAGGTCTGTTAATGACCCAACTCGGACATAAGGCCGGAGTTGTTTTTTCGTTTCTGAAACGGCTTAATCTTGTACCAAATTTTTGTTTCGAACGTAACGAAATTACAAAAAAGTGATTTGTGGCTCTGCCAAGTCTGAATTGTCCGTGAGTTCAAATGTGGTCAGGCCGAGTCCGTAGTTAATTTTCAAGCCATTCGAAGAGCACGGAAGAAGCATTACGGCAATACTCCGTTCGCTGTTCTCGCCATGTCTTTCGTAAAAATCGGAGCGGGTCACAAATACGCCCTGCCTCTTTCGATAAACATCCCTGTACGCATTAAATACCTGATCATTAAAATGCCCGTCGTAAACTTCTTCCAAACGCTTACCCATAAGGTTTTCGCCAAATCGCTCATCAATCTTGGTCCCCGAAAACTTGAACAAAAGTCCGGCGGAGATGCCATCCCTGAAGTCAAGCACCCATATGTGGGGTACTAAATCAGGAATCGCCATAAGGTTTAGGCTCGCGTAGTCGACGAAATGCGCAGATTCTGTTTGCTCTGCAAGGAAATCAGCAAGCCGGAGATGTTTCTCCGAAGCTCCAAGAAACTGAAGATACTCTCGATCAATCATCATAATCCAAATTCAACGATCGTTCCTACAAATTCTTGAACTGCCATAACCCGCCGTGATCCAAGCCAGATAAACGGTTATTATTGTATGCTGAAACTATGGCTCTATGCAATTGTGTATCGATCAGTCATGTCCGCTCTTGGCTAGATTCGGAAGTTCTCAAGCCGGTCTGATTTAGTCCGCTGTTGGGCGGAAAGCGGAAGTCTTCCGCATGAAATCTGAATTTTCAAAATCGATGTCCGTTATGAGGGGTATAGCGGAAGTAAAATGACACCCGCGAAAACTTCTCTTAATGGCCCGAAGCAGCCCCCAAAGAATCTCGATCGCGTGTTACCGTGTTTTAGTAGAAGCCGACAAATATGATCTGGTTGGCACATTTTTTCAACGGAATCAATTATCTTGTAAAAGTTTAAACCGGCACCCAATGTATGTGTATCGCTTAAATTAAACTCAATGTTGCCTGGAAAGTACGAGTTAAAGAGAAGGTCGGAACGGTGTTGAGACATCTTATTCGCTTGGCAATGGTCGCAATCATTATTGCTCACAGTGCGCATAGCGCAAATGCTCAGTCAGCAGGATTGGCTATTGAAATGCCTGATCTGCGCAATGTTGTCGGCATTGCTGTCGGTGTGGTTCCCGATTATTCAGGGTCCGACGACTATACAACCGGGATTGGTCCCAGCGGGTTTCTACGCTGGGATGATACGGACCGGTTCGTTAAATTGGTAGCAACCGAGTTATCCGTTAATATCATCAACGATAAGAACTGGAGTTTTGGTCCTGTTATCAATTATCGCTTTGGCCGCTCCGACGTAGAGGACGCTGTCGTTAAGTTGATGGACGACATTGATGGAACCGTCGAAGGCGGGGCATTTGTGGGATGGACCAATGTTAACAAGGTTGATCCCCGCTACCGCATCAGTGTTTCTGGGCAAGTAACCGGTGACATGGGGTCGGCACATAAAGGTATGTTAGGCACGTTATCTGCCCGTTATTGGGCTCCTGTAGCCAGACCGCTTGTATTATCAATCGGTGCCTCGGCGACCTATGCAAGCGACGACTACAACGCTACCTACTTCGGGGTCTCTGCGAATGATGCCAGCCAGAGCGGCCTTTCGGCATTTGAGGCAGATGGTGGCATGAGAGACTTCAAAATTTCCCCAATGGCCATTTTTTCATTCAGCCCAAATTGGCACTTAGGCGTCGGAGCTGTTTTCAGCCATTTGATGGGAGATGCGGCCGACAGCCCGGTCGTCAAAGACCGTGGAGACGAGAATCAATTCTATGTTGGTGGCGGTTTGATTTACGCTTGGTGAGCATATCTTTCGTAGGATCGTTACGTTTTTCGCTTCCGGCATGCATATACTAACTCCTCAATGATGAGGGGGGGGCAGCGAATTATGAAAGGCGTAATTGGCAACAGATTAATTGCCGTATTTTCTGCGACGGTAGTTTTTTCTGTGCTCGGCCTGTTTGCCGCGTGGTCACTGAAAATGCCAATGGGCCTCGCGCTCATTGGTGCCCCACTGCTTGGACTCGCTATAAGTGGTTTCGAGGTATTTTATTTTCAAGGATATCGGGGCCGCTGGCTACGGGACATGCACCCACTGAAATCAATAATGATTTATGCCCTATTCATGGTCGTGATGGGGCTCGCAATTCAGCACCTCAACTATCTCGCCCAAGGACGTTGGCACGATCTTCCCAAGCTTTATGAGCGCTATCCGGTCGTCATCCCCGTCTTTCTTACTGTTGCTATATTTGCCGTCATGGTCATTCGGATCATTGGGTTTATCGGTGGCAAAAACATCCTTTATCTGCTGATCGGGAAGTATCACCGTCCGGTTTGGGAACGAAAAGTTTTCCTTTTTCTGGACATTAAGGGATCGACAAATCTTGTGGATGCGTTGGGGCCTGAGAAATCGAAGTTGCTGTTTGGCAAATTCATGTTCGACGCCTCAGATCCAATTGCCGCGAACGGAGGGGAAATCTATCGCTACCAAGGCGATGGGTTCGTAGCGATATGGAATTGGCAGGCTGCACTGGGGCCGGGTGGCATCGCCCAGGCTGTCGACGATTTATACGCTATGATTGAACGAGAGCAGGCAGATTATGAAGCTCGTTTTGGCACGTGTCCTGATTTTCGCATTGGTATTCACGGTGGTAAAATTATTACTAGTGAAGAAGGTGACATCCGACGCAACATCGGGTTCTACGGTGATACGATAAATATTGCTGCGCGCATGGAAGCGAAGGCTAAAGACGTCAGCATGGATTGTGTTGTGACGTCCGACGTCATCGATATGTTTGGCGGGTTGTCAGACAGATTGAGTGAAATTGGGGAAGAGAGCGTCAGAGGTATCGAAAGGGACATTGCGATCCATGGATTCAATCGGCTTTGATCGCAATGATCACGTCAACCGGACTAAAATAACCAGAATATTGGGCGAAAATGGGTTTCAAAAATTCTTACGACATTTCAATAAGAGTTCACCCAAGTTTTCCGCCGACTGTTTTCTTTTTTGACCTTCAACATCGTCGCCATGATGATTATCATGAATTGGCGAATGTCCGTTGTTGGCTAGACTCGGAAGTTCTCAAGCCGGTCTGTTTTGGTCCGTTGTTGCGAGGAAAGCGGAAGTCTTCCGGACGAAATCTGCATCTTCAAATTCGATGTCCGTTGTGAGGGGGAGAACGGACCTTAATCCGGGCAGGCATTTTCTTCTCTTTTTGACCCATAGCGGACGATTTTGGCCATTTGTCGGTGGCACTCCATGCCGAATTTTTATACGATCATTTTGCTATTCTATGGATGTCTTCATCAATTCCAGGCAATAGTACGCGAACGCTTGCTGTGGTAATATCATTCCCATACTAATGTGAGGACAAGATTGTTATGACCCAGAAGGTTTTCCCCGGTGACAGGCGGAATAATAAGAATAGGCGGAGTATCGGAACCCGCCGGGTTACAAATGAGGATAATGTCGAAAATGACATCAGATCTGATGGTCGAAGAAAAAACTCTGATCGCCGACTTCAATTTCATGAACTGATTATGACGACCAATAAATCGTTAAGTGAATTGGAACAGAATCTGGACGAACTGTGTAACGATTACTGGTCCGCAGTCGTTCTAAGCAACAGCGAACCACTCGGGCATGTCAAATATCAACTGCAATTTCTATCCGACGAAGATGTCGAAATTGTTTTCGAGAACGTGTCTGAAGCAGAACGACCTCAATCAAGCTCTTAGATGATAGTAAATAATTATGAGAGATTCTAAGGGAAGGCTAGATTCCCTGTGACTAAAATCCTTGACGCATGTCGGTCATCAAAAAGTCCGCAAATCGACCCGCCCCTACAGTGCTTTGTGACGGAAACTTTGTATGCCAGGCGTTCATTTTGACTTCTAATTTACACAGAATTCCGCCTATAGCGCCGTGATTTTTTTCTACCATGTCCTTGAAATCAGCGAACTTTTCGGCGCTCATATTATTCCACATTTCATCGGTACTTTGTGAGAAAAGCGTGAACCTACCGCTCAGAACGTCACTCATTTTCACCGCGCGTTCAGCCATTCTTTTGGCAGTTGCATGAATCTCCGGGTTTGACTTCAACTGATTGTTGTTCTGGATCGTTTCCATCGCAGCTAGGAAATTAGCTATCGCAGGAGTAATCAATTCAAGCTTATTGCGGTAGTAAGCGATGGAAAGATAAATGTCACCGTAGTCTTCCAGAAATACAGGGACTTTGGGCAGATCTATTTTGAGTTTATCGGCAATGGTTTTAAGTTTTTGCAGAGCTTTATTGGGGTCCGCATCTCGTAACATTTGACTTATGTCCGTGCTTTGCGAACTATCGGCATCGTTCCCGTAAATTGATCGAACAAGTTTCGCAGTAAAAGGTTTTACATATACATCCAAATCAGCCTGCATTTTGGGTGACAGTTTGAGAAACTTTGTATCATTCACTTCGATGCCTAAATCCCGGAGCGATATGCGGAGAGAATAGACATCAAAACAGTGGAGCATCCCAACTTTGCTAACAATGTCCATATCGTTCGAATTTATCTCACCGATTGTTTTATTCAAATGTTGAGGTTCAACGTGACCTGCGCCCGTTGAACTGTCGCGGAATAATTGTACAACGCTCTGCATATGAATGTTCTTTACCATAAGCAATCCGCGCAAAGTTACAGATTCCAGAGGCAAAATTGCCAAAGGAATGGCCGACAATGAATCGGTGTCTTCATCGAGGACTTTAAATTTTGGTACCGGTTTGATCGTATTCAAAGTCATCCCCGCCAGTTCAAATGATTACGCCAAAAGAATGCCGCTTCTGTGAAATTGAGTATAGCGGTACTTATAACATTGAATGCGCAGTGTTGGTGTACACTTGTATGATTTTCAAATGTAATGATATTAGTAAAACACGCGTTCCTGACCTCTGAATGACAATGTCTCCTTCTGGCTAGATTCGGAAGTTCCCAAGCCGGTCTGTTTTAGTCCGCTTTGTGGCGGAAAGCGGAAGTTAACCTCATGATTAAAGCCCGGGCGGCTTTGGATAAGGTGCTCCACCTACGCGACGTAGCGCATATTCTCCGAACTCATACTCTGTGCCATTAATCTCAACAACATAGGACCATAAGGTGGAGACGCGGGCGATTGTTCCTTCCTTCCCCTTCAAGCCTGGTGTGTGCGTTCCAATAATAACTTTCTCACCTACTTTATAAGTCATTTCTCCCTCACTCTCGTCTGTCTAGGTCACTGACTCCAGCCAGAGTGCTTGGCACATAACTACTCGATTATGTCGTTTCAAGGCAGCGCACATGGGCTTCCTATACCCAAAGCCCCAATCCTCTCGCTGGCAGATGATAGCAGACGCATGATCATTTTCCTTTTGCCGTGAATCCTAGAGAAAAGCCCTATTCGGGGCGCAATACGAAGTCGAAACACAGGGCGCCGGGCAGTGGGCGGGAAAGGCCAAGAACTCATAAATTGCTAATCTCATTCCCTACCGGCCACAAGGACCTCTCTCAGCTTATCAAATATGCAGAGAAATTTGACCGCGCTAAACTTGGTACTCTCTCCATCGCAGCCTTACGCCAGGACGACGAGACCAAAAGTGGAACAGGTTGAGGGGGCAAAAAAGGAACCTCGAATGGCTAACCTATATATAAGGTTAGCCATTTTTCCTAATACGCCTTTATTTTCAACATCTTAAAAAGGCGATGGCGGTCCCGGCAGGACTCGAACCTGCAACATCTCGCTTAGAAGGCGAGTGCTCTATCCGGTTGAGCTACGGGACCGGATTGTCGTCGATCATCGTCACTGATCAGGGAAAACGGAATTTACTGGAGTAGTTTTCCGAATAGTTTTTTGGCTGGATAATGCGTTTTTTCGGCGCCTGAACCAGATACGCCAGCCCTTTGCGCGATGCAAAACTGATGGCGTCTTCCTTATTGTCGAATTTGAGGCGAACCTGTGCGTTGGTATCACCAGACCCGATCCATCCCATAAGCGGGTCAGCGCGTCTGGCTTCCGCGGGTTCATATTCCAGGACCCATTTATTCATGTTCGCCCGGCCGGACTGCATGGCGTTTTTGGTGGGTTGATAAATTCGACATTCGGTCATTTTTAAACTCCATCTTGTAATCAACGATCAAAATGGTCGGGGCGAGAGGATTCGAACCTCCGACCCTCTGCTCCCAAAGCAGATGCGCTACCAGGCTGCGCTACGCCCCGATGGCTGAACTTCTAGGGATATCAGGCATTCTTAGCAAGTGCAAAAATGACCAAAAGTGGAACATTTGGGAATATTCGTGAGAAAGAGTCCCCACAAGAGTCTCCACAGTGATTTTCGTTCTCTCGACGTTCTTTGCCGACATAAAAAAAGCCGCCCCGGTTTCCAGAGGCTGACATCAACCAGCAAAACTTCCGCTTTGCGGCTCTAACCGGACGCGAAATGACATCACAGATAAGGTCTGCTATTGATGCAGTGGACGGCTCCCACCCGCCGGCATCGCAATGTGCCAAAGTGTGGTTTCAGTGAACCACAGGGAAATAGGAGCCGTCCATGAACGAAGTTATCACAATAGGTGTCGATCTTGCGAAAAA
>Ga0315336_1004130_pt1 | contig 17820 bp, 13 predicted proteins | sample ASW5metaG_FD_204512 | JGI IMG/M metagenome (GOLD analysis project Ga0315336, IMG submission 204512) | Ammonia-oxidizing marine archaeal communities from Monterey Bay, California, United States - ASW #5 | ecosystem: Environmental > Aquatic > Marine > Intertidal zone | place: USA: California... | reverse complement strand
GACGCAGGGGCGCAGGGGAGCGCGGGCGCAGGGGAGAAGGAGAAGGACGCAGGGGCGCAGGGGAGCGCGGGCGCAGGGGAGAAGGAAAAAGGTGCCCAGCAGGGCGCTCAGGATCAGGAAAGCTCGGGCACGAAGGGCGCCGATGCTGAGAAGACGGCCAGCAAGGGGAAAAAGGGGCCCAGCGACGTCGAAATGGCACGGCGGAAGCAGGCGCTGGCGGAAGCTCGCAAGGAGCTCGAGGAGAAGGCCAGGGATCTCTCGGGGAAGCTTACGGATCTCGAGAAGAACCTTGGCGCGGAGAGCGAATCCGGAGGAATCGGCAAACCCGATACCGTCAAGGAAAAGGTCTCCACGTCGGCGAAACATGCACAAAAAGCTCTCGAAGAACTTCGTGAGGGAGAGCTGGACCGAGCGCTCGAAAGCGAAAGCCGAGCCCTCGATAGCCTGAAGAAGGCACGCGATCAGCTCGCGGGTAACCTGGGTTCGATGGAGGAGCGGAACGCGGGCGAGACTTCAGGTCTGGTTCAGGAGCAGGGTCTGCTCGATCAAAAGACGCGCGAGGGCTCGGCCAAGATGGCCCAGGCCTCCCAGCAGAGCTCCAGTGACGCCTCCAGCAAGTCGCTGTCGGAGGGGGCGCAAGCGCTGAAGGAGGCGGCCAGTGCGATGGAAAAGGCGGCCAGGGCGCTTCAGAAAGGGGACCGCAGTGGCGCTCGAGCAGCGGGGGACAAGGCGAGCAAGGATCTGGCGCGGGCTCAGGCTGGACTGGAAAAGGGGCAGAACCAACTCGCGGAGCGCAGCGCCGCCGACAAGTCTCGGGACTTGCAGAAGAAGCTCGCGAGAAAGGCAGAGCAGACGCGCAAGGAGGTCGAGGAGCTACAGAAGAAGCTTCGGAAGAAGCAGCGAAAGAAAGACGGGGAGAACCTTTCCGGGGCTGAAAAAGCGCTTTCCGGTGCGGCGAAAGCGATGCGATCTGCTGCAGACGCAGGGCAACGCGGCGAGAAATCTCTGGCGAAGAAGAAAGCAGACGAGGCCCTCGATCGGCTGGAGGAGGCGGCAGCGGACCTCGAGAAGGAGGAGCGTGAGGAGTTGGCGCGTCTGGAGAAGGATAAGCTCAAGAAGAATGCTCCGGAGCAGGAGAAGCTTGCTCGCCTGACCAAGGAGCTAGCGAAGAAAGCTTCGCGCAGTGGAGGAAAGTCCTCGAGCGGCAGTGAGCAGGCGGCAGGGCTCGATGACGCTTCTTCGAGCATGGAGAAAGCCGGCGAGGACCTCCAAAACGAGGACGCCGAGTCGGCCGAGAAGGAGCAGGAGAAGGCACTCGCGAAGCTGAAGAACGCCAAGGAGGGAATCAAGGAAGAAGAGGAACGCTTGGCTCGCCTCAAGCGCGAGCAGGAGATGCTCTCCATGATGGCGGAGTTGACCGAGATTACGGAGGGGCAGGAAAAGATCAACACGGAGACAGTGGCCCTCCACGCGGGCCGCGATCGGAAGGAAAGCCGCCGGCAGAAGCTCCGCGTACGGCAGAAGGTGGAAAAAGTCGTCACGCAGGAAGAGGACCTCGCCGATAAAGTAGACGAGCTCAACGACAAGATTCAGGAAGAACTGGCCCGGGTTTTCAACTTTATCTTGACAGGGGTGAGCGCGGACATGCGCCAGGTGAGGGATTCGCTCAAGGAACTCGAAACTGGATCTTATACTCAGTTTCTACAAAAAGAGATCATACGCGACGTGGAGCGGTTGATTGTGGCCCTGAAAGAAGAGCTCGATAGGCAGAAGAACAATCAGTCACCAGGTGCGCAGCAGCCACAGCAACAGGGACGGCCGCGCCTCGTGCCGCCGATCGCCGAGCTCCGCATGCTGAAAACGATGCAGGTGGACGTGAATCGCGGCACGAGGGACCTCGAGGATCTTCGAGAAGCGAGTCCGGATGGCGTGAGCGAGTCCTGGGACAAGGCCCTCGATCGCTTGACCCAGAAGCAAGGCAGCGTGTCCCGGATGACTACGGAGATTTTTGAAGATTTTAAGAAGGCCACCGGGCCGGAGGGGCAGGGAGGGGACAGCGAGGGTGAATCTCCTGATGACAGGGCAGAGGAATAGTCTTTTCCGCACGGCGCTGGATGTGCTCTTCCGTGTTGCACTCAACGTGGTGCTCGTGCTGCTCCCGTCCTTGAGCCTACGGGCACAGACGTCTGATCTCTCCCTATCACGAGAGCACGTCTTTCCGTCCCGTTCCCGGCGGGACTGGGTCGATGCGACGCAAACCGTCAAGAGGGGACTCAGGTATCTTCTCAAGCAGCAGACGCCGAGCGGCTCTATCGGCTCGGACTATCAGGTGGCCGTGACCAGCCTCGCCGGACTTGCGGTCCTCGGCGCCGGGCACCAACCGGCGGGATCCCAGCAGCCGTTGGGATCTTACGGATCCATGCTCGCAAAGTGCCTCGACTACCTCGAGAGCTGCGCCCAACCTAGCGGCGCGGGCCTCTTTCTCACCGAAAAGGCAAGCAAGAGTCGCATGCATGGGCACTGCTATGCCGTGCTTTTCCTCTGTGAGTTGCGCGGTTCGATGCCTGGGCAGGAAGAGCGCATCAAACGTCTCATCAAGGGTGCTGTGAAGGTGATCGAAGGGGCTCAGAGCAGGCTGGGAGGCTGGTTCTATACACCGCAAAACGCCGCCCATCAGGACGAAGCGTCCGTTACCGTGTGCGCTCTGCAAGCTCTACGCGCCTCGCGTAACGTCGGCTTCGAGGTGCGCAGCGCGGCTATCAACGGCGCCATTAGCTACGTGAAGCGCTGTCAGAACGTGAATGACGGAAGCTTCGCTTATTCTCGCCGGGAGTCAAAAAGGACGTCGTACGCGCTTACTGTAGCAGCTCTCTCGACTTTGAACGCCGCGGGAGTCTACAAGTCCAAAGAGTTGCAGAAGGGCTTCGGGTATCTGAACAGGTCGATCGCACGGGTAAAGTCGCCCTGGAAGGCTGCCGAGAAGGAGCATGACTTTTACGCTAACCTGTACGCTGCCCAGACGCTTTACCAGGATGCTGGATCGCTCTGGGAGCGCTGGTATCCCGGTGTGCGCCGGCACCTGATGGACAGGCAGACCTCCGACGGCTCTTGGGAGTGTGATTGGGGCGATGAGTTCGCCACAGCCGTGGCTCTCCTGATTCTCGAGATTCCATTGGGCTACCTGCCCATTTTTGAGCGGTGAGAGGGCCAGCCATCAAAGCCTGGAACGTTCAGCAATGACGAGCTTAATAGGCTTCAACTGGGTCTGGGCGGTCCTTGGCGCTCCCGAGGTGGTTACGGTGCAAAGTTATCCGAGCTTCGCTGGCTTCGATCCTCGCTGGCTCATGGTGGCGCTGGTCCTTCTCGTCCTGGCGATTTACGTGGCAGTGAGCCGGCAGGTACTTGCGATCTTCTCCCGGAAGACTCTCATGGAAATTACTCCGGAGGCAAAGCACGCGGACATCGAGGAGTATCTCGATCACGACGAAGAATACGCCTCGAGCCTGCGGGGCCTCGATCTCAGCCTGCGACTGGCGCTGATCTTGAGCCTGGGGCTCGGCAGATGGATGGTAGCTCAAGGCGAGCAGGTGCCGAGCTTCACCGCTGTGGCGCTCGAGGGACTCCGCCTCGCCGCTGAGCTGTTAGTAGTATTTGTGGTCTTTCTGGAAATCATTCCCGGCATCCTCGCCCGGATGCGTCCGGAGGTGATCCTTGCGCGCCGTCTGCCGGGTATGGACCGCATCCACCGCTTCTTCGCCCCACTCGACGCCGTCTTGAGCGGGTTTGTCCGCAAGGTGGTGGCGGTGCTCGGAGGTAAGGCCGACCGGAGCACCGCCGCGATCCTCGAGGAGGAGATCCTCACCGCCGCCGAGGAGGGTGAGCGCGAGGGCCTCCTGGGCTCCAGGGACAAGGACATGATCGAGTCTATCATTACTTTCAGCAACGCCGAGGTCGCTGAGGTCATGACGCCGCGGACGGAAATGGTCTGTCTCGACCTGGATGACCCGTTGGGCCGCAATCTTCACCTCGCCGTCGAGTGCGGCCATTCGCGCATTCCGGTCTATCGCGAGTCGAAAGACTACATAGTGGGAATTCTCTACGTCAAAGACCTTTTGCGTTACTGGGATCGTAAGGACTCGATCGTGCAGGCGGACATGGTGAGGGAACCGCACTTCGTTTCCCTCAAGAAGAAGATCGGAGAGCTCTTCCAGGAGTTCAAGACGCAGCGGTTTCACATAGCTATTGTCCTCGATGAGTATGGAGGCACGTCGGGGCTCATCACGATCGAGGACATCATCGAGGAAATCGTGGGAGAGATCACGGACGAGCACGAGAAGATCCAGCGACCTCCGCTTCGGCGACTCGCCCCCGGGCTCGTCGAGGTGGACGGAGCCTTCCATATCGACGACCTCAACGAGGAGCTCGAGCTCGGTATTCCCGAGAGCGAGGCTTACGAAACGGTCGGCGGATTTCTCTCCTCGGAGATGGGCAAGATTCCAGTCGTGGGTGATGTACACCGCCTCGACGCTCTGCGTTTCGAGGTGACCGCGGCCGATGATCGCCGCATCCGGCGTTTGAGCATTCGCTTTCCTGCGAAGGACGGCTCCTCCCCCACGGCCCCGCCGACGGACAGTAGTAGCCTTCAGCAGTCCGCCCCTTCAGCGGTCAGCTCCGGAAAGAGAGGAAAAAAAGTTGATAGCTGATCGCTCCGTTCAAGCTTTGTTAAATGTTAGAACTACGGCGGCAGCTATTTTTTGAAGAATGAGACGCAAGACCCTCGCGGTGCCCGTTCGTAGCGTCGACTACAGCAACTCGAGTCAGGTCGTCTCCTTTTTCACGCGCGATTTTGGCCCGGTCGATGGTATCGCCAAGGGATCGCACCGGGAGAAGAACCCCTTCCAGGGCCCGTTCGATCTTGCGGTGGAATACGAGGTGGTGTTTCTCGAACGCCGATCAGCAGGCCTTGCGGTTCTCACCGAGGGTGTCGTCCTGGATGGATTCCGCGGTCTACGCTCCCGGTGGGAGCGGCACGTCGCGGCATCGCACGTCCTCGAGTTCCTGCGAGTGGCGGGAGCCGCGGGGGGGCCGGAACCGGCTTTGTTTGACCTCCTCTGCAAAACTTTGCGCGAGCTCTCGGACGCGCCTCCTGGCAGGGTGGAGGCCTTGCTCGTTTACTTTGACACCGCCGCTTTACGGCTTCTAGGCCTTCTTCCATCGCTGGGGGAGTGTGTTGAGTGCAACCGCCCGCGACCCCGTGACCAGCGTTCGGTTTATATCAGCCCGCGCGCCCGGGGAATCGTCTGCAAGAGCTGCCGAGACCAGCGTGCCTATCCGGGGGGGATGGCCCTGGCGGGAGGGGCCGTGAGAGTCCTCGAGAACCTTTCTCTGGGTCCTCGCGAGGACCCCGTGTGGTCCGAAGTGGACGCCGGCTGGCAGGCTTTTGGTGCTCCGGTAGTACGGGTCGTCTCGAAGCTGCGAACCGAGCTCCTCGAGCGGGAGCTTGTGCTCATGGAGTCGTCGGGACGCTGGGTGGGGTGAACGGTTCGAGGTTTCCCGTATTCATGTGAAAATAACGGAGTTGTGATGATGGGCGTGACTTCTGGAGACAATTGGTCATACTTATCCGGCTGCCGACTTGCTGCGCTCGTGCCCGTCCCCATGCCCCGCCCCGATGGGAGCGCAGGACCAGCGTTGACCACGAAAAACTCGACGTCTACCAGGTCTCTCTACGGTTCCTTCGGGGACAGGGGCGACATGAAGAACAAGCGGAATACCAGAGGAGCACCCATTTCGATTCGCCCCTATACTCCTGTTGCCCGCTCACTGGGCCTTTTCGGTTTCTGTCCCCTGCATCGATTGTGGAAGTGAGTCATGGCGCACTGCCGACCCAGAATCCTGAAGCCTGAACGCTATCCCGTCGCTGCCATCCGCTGTCTGCTCGCTCCCCTTCTGTGGCCTGTTCTGGCCGCGTGCGCCAACCCGGCGGTAGTCGCAAGGAGCGCTACGCCGAGAACGAAGGAGGTGCCTGGTCGCGGGGAGTACCGCTGGGAGGCTCACTCAGGCTGGATACGGCCTAGCCTGGGAGGGTGGGGATCCCCTGCGCAGATTCGCACGGATGCTCGCAAGGCCTTCGATTCCGGCTCCTATGCTGACGCCCTCGACGGCTTCCGCGCGTACAAGGAGCGGATCCCTGCTAACGTTGGTTCCCTCGGCGAGACCAACTTCATGATCGCGGAATGCTACTACCACCTCGACAGGTACGATGACGCGATCGAGTTCTACAGGGAGGTTTACCAGAAGAGCAAACCTAAAGGAGACATTTTGAACCGCACCTTTCAGAGGGTGTACGACATCGCAATGGATTACTTGAAAGAAACGGCGGCGTGCTCCTTTCTGGGCCTTTACTACAATTGTCCAGGCCGCGGCATCGATCTTCTCGTAGGCGACAACGGCTTGATTACGGAATATCCCAATCTGAGCTTTGCAGATGACGCCATCTATGCGATTGGCACGCACTATTTCAACATCAAGGAGTACCCGGAGGCGACGCCGATTTACGAGCGCCTGATCAACCATTATCCTCAGAGCGAGTGGCACGGACTGGCAGAGTACTACGTGGCGCTTTCGATTTTCAAGCAGGTCCGTGGCACCGATTATGACGAAAAGGTGATTCAAGACGCAGAGAGGAAGTTCCGGCTCTACCTGGAGCACTATCCGCGCGGGCCGCAGGCCGAAGATGCTCGTGAGAAGCTGCGCGAGATCACCCAGATCCTCGGGGCCAAGAACCTCAAGATCGCAAAGTTTTACCTGCGCGAGAGCGAGCCTGGAGCGGCGAAGATTTACTTGCGAATCGTCCTCGACAAGTATCCAAGGTCGACGGCAGCGCGGGAGGCCCGGGAGATCCAGCGAAAGCTCGAGAGGCTTTGACTCTCATAGGCGTGAGTCGCTATTCAGAGCAGCATGGAGGAACGTATGTTTCAGAGCACTTCGGGATTCTCTTTCGTTCTGGTCGCTTTCTGGGGGCTTCTGCTCCCGGGCTGCGGCTACTCTCTGGGATACCGGGCTCCATCTTCGGTGAAAACGATCGCGGTCCCGATGTTCAACAACTATACGTTCCCGATGCGACGGGAGATCGAGTACGACCTCACCAGCGCCGTGCGCAAGGAGATTCAAACACGTACCCCGCTTGCCCTGATCGATTCCGAGGAGTCCGACATGACCCTCTATGGCAGCGTGCGCGCCTTCAGGCAGCGGTTACTCGCCGAGGGCAGAGTGCTGAATCAACCCATCGAACAAACCATCATTATCAGCGTGGACATTCGCGTCGAGGACTACGTGAATCAACGCGTGTGGAAGGAAAGAGTGACCGTGCAGGAGCCGGTCTCCCTGCAGGTGGGGGAAACGATTGTCGACGGCCGCGAGCGAGCTGTGGAGAACCTCTCCGAGAAAATCGTGGAGTTGCTGGGTACATGGGAGGCGGGGGCCTGAAGCACGTTCAGCATTCGGCGTTCGGCTTCGGAAAAGAGCGGCGAAATTCGAGTTCGTCAGTATGATCATTGCGCTAAACGCCAATGGTTCCCATAATCACTGTTACAGCCGGAAGCATTTTTCCGTACGACTTGCGCCCGTTCGGGCCTCGTCGAGGGGTAGAAACACAACCGAGTCGCTCCCGAAAAGCCGAAGTATCCTGAGCCCGGATTATTCATGAACCACCTGCTACGAGCACGTATGCATCCCGCCTGGACTGCGTTACCAGACCGACTTCGATCCTCAACGGGTAAAAACACCCGCTTCCGGTCGAAGCCGATCCGGTGCCTTGCCAGCCGGGCGCCTACGCACTCTCGCTACGGGATTCATGAATAACCCGGACTGAGAACCTGGAGCCGACGCCGACTGAGCTTTTCCGCATGAGTAACGAGCAGAAGACAAAGGAACGGGGTCCTGGGGGGAAGCCGGACTCTGGGGAGCCCAGGAAGCCCAAGCGCTCAGGCAGCGAGCCCCGCACCTCGCCCAAGCCGAAGGGGTTTCTTTTTGTCGCCATTCTTCTCGCCGTCGTGCTTGCCGTCGCGGCGCTCAGCAAGGAGGCGAATCAAACTCGCACCGTGGAGCGTAACTTTTACAAGGCTCGCGATCTAGTTCTCGCCGACAGACTGAAACCAGACTCCCTCGAACTGGTCCGGGATACTTTGGCGTTCCGCGCGGAGCTCAAGGAGCCGGCAGGGGAGATCACTCACGTGCTTGTCGAGTTCGCCACAGAAGAAGAAACGAATCGCTTCCGCAAAGAGGCTTTCGATGCCTACAACGCGATGCATCCGGAGGCCCACCTTGACTGGCGCCCGACCCAGTCCAACTCTGCCTTCTGGCAAGTCATTCTGGCGTGTCTTCCGTGGATCCTCTGTCTCGTCATCATCTATTTCCTGTTCTTCCGACAGTTCCGCGCCCCGGGCGCGGGCGGTAACGTGCTCACGTTTGGGAGAAGCCGAGCGAAGATCGCACACCGCGAGTCCACGGGTGTTACCTTTGCTGACGTTGCCGGGATCAGCGAGGCCAAGGACGAGGTTGTGGAGATTATCGAGTTTCTCAGGAATCCCGAGAAGTTTCAGAGACTCGGGGGACGCCTCCCGCGCGGAGTTATGCTGGTCGGTTCGCCAGGGACGGGTAAGACGCTCCTCGCCAAGGCGATAGCGGGTGAGGCTGAGGTCCCCTTCTACAGCATCTGTGGCTCCGACTTTGTCGAGATGTTCGTTGGTGTCGGCGCCGCCCGCGTTCGCGATCTCTTCAAGCAAGCGAAGGAAAACTCTCCGTGCATCGTGTTCCTCGATGAGGTGGACGCCGTGGGGCGCCGCCGGGGTTCGGGTCTTGGCGGCGGCCATGACGAGCGGGAGCAGACTCTGAACGCCATTCTTGTCGAGATGGACGGGTTCAACTCTGACGAAGGCATCATCCTGATAGCGGCGACAAACCGCCATGACGTCTTGGACCCCGCTCTCTTGAGGCCGGGACGCTTCGATCGTGAGATAGTCATCGATCTCCCCGACCTCCAGGGGCGCGAGGAAATCCTGCACGTGCACTTACGCAAAGTGAAGCTGGACGGTTCAGTAGAGGTCAACCGCATTGCTCGTGGTACCCCGGGCTTCAGCGGCGCCGAGCTCGCGGCGGTCGTCAACGAGGCCGCTATCATCGCCGCCATGCGCGGGCGCGAAGGCATTCTGGAGCAGGATCTGGAAGAGGCCAGGGACAAGATCCGCTGGGGCCGACAGAAGACAAGCCGGGTCTTGACCGACGAAGACAGGCGGGTGACCGCCTACCACGAGGCGGGTCACGCCTTGGTTGCGCACCTCCTACCGGAGGTGGAGCCGGTTCACAAGGTGACTATCGTCCCGCGGGGGATGGCCCTTGGCTCTACCATGCAGCTTCCAGAGCGGGAGGAACTACACCTCAGCCGCAAGCGGCTGCTCGGAAACCTGAAGGTTCTCTATGCCGGGCGCATCAGCGAGGAACTGTTCTGCGACGATATCACTGCCGGTGCCTCCAGCGATATCGATCGAGCTACCGAGATCGTGCGGCGCATGGTTTGCGAGTGGGGTATGTCGGAAAAGATCGGGCCGATCAACTACTCAGAAGGTGAAGAAACTCTCTTCCTGGGACGCGAGGTGACGCGCACGAAAAACCACAGTGAGGCCTTGTCCCTGCGGATCGATGACGAGGTTTCCGCCATTGTCGATGAGTGTTACAAGTTTACTGAAGGGCTGCTCAGAAAGCATCGCGAGGCCTTGATCAGGATTGCGGAGGCACTTCTTATCAAAGAAACTCTCGCTGGCGAAGAGGTCTCGCGTCTGGTGGAAGGAATCCCGCTGGAGGAGAAATCTCACACGATTTCGGAGCACGGTGACGTATCATCAGTCGTGCCCGAGCCTGCGCCGGGAAAGGAGATCGCGGCAAACCGCTCTGAGGACCCGGGCTGTGGCTAGAATCGTCGGGATGCTGAACCCCGATGGCGCGCCGTGCCAGGGATTGGCCGCGACCTTGGTGGCGACCAAGGCGGGAGCCACCAACTTCTTCGCGTTTGACCTGGCGGCTAACTTCTTCGCGGTGCGCTTCTTGGGGCACGGGTCGGGCTCGGACTAAACGTCACCGAACTTATGGGCCAGAGCACTAAGCCTAAGAACGTAACAGGGTCCCCACTGCCTCTGTGGGAATTCCCGCTGCCAAGGGGGCGCAGCTTGACCGCCGGCAGGAGGCCTCTCATCGTTGGCATTATCAACTGCACGCCCGATTCCTTCTCTGACGGGGGTAGCTACCCTGAACCGGTCGATGCGGTCCGCGCGGGCCTGAGGATGCTCGCCGAGGGCGCCGACTGCCTTGACATTGGCGGAGAATCGACACGACCGGGCTCCCTTCCGGTGCCCCCAGCGGAGCAGCTCAAGCGCGTCCTCCCGGTTATCCGCGGGCTCCGCGCACAGAGCGAGGCTCCGCTCTCGGTGGACACCCAGAGCCCGGAGGTGGCCGTTAAAGCACTCGAGAGCGGAGTCGATATCATTAATGACGTCTCCGCGTGCCGGGACCCTGGCTGGCAACGCGTCCTTGAAGAATGGAGAATCCCGATAATCCTCATGCACATGCGGGGTACCCCCCTCGACATGCAAGTGAGTCCGGAGTATTCCGAAGGGGTGGTACCCACGGTAACCGCGTTTTTCGAGGAGCGCCTCGCCAATCTCCAGCAATGGGGCGTCCGAGCGGAACGGACCATACTCGACCCCGGCATCGGCTTCGGCAAGCGGGTTCAGCATAACCTCGAGCTGATCCGAAGTATCGATGCGTTTCAAAGCCTGGGCCGCCCAATTTTTATTGGAGCTTCCCGTAAGGGTTTCATACAAAAGACCCTTGCTGAGGCGGATGGTGACGTTACTGACCTCGAGAAAGATCTGGATATCGGGACTCTAATGGTCAATGCCGTGGCGATTTGTAAGGGGGCGCATTTTTTGCGCGTCCACAATGTTTCCTATGCCAGGGCGCTCGTGCGGATGTTCGAGGCGGTCCAGACGGGGACCGAGAGGAAATGATGGGCGAGATTCTGCAGACGGTCCGCCACTACCTCGTCCCGTTCCCCTGGGAACACGCCATCGAGATCTTGATCATATATCTGATCATCTATACGTTCCTCCGTTTCATGGAAGGTACGAGGGGGGAAGGAATTCTCAAGGGGATTGCTCTGCTGATCCTCACGGTCCCCATCCTCGTCACGATCATTGCCGACAGGTTCGATGTCCTCGATCGACTCCTCGTGATCGTGAAATTTTTCGGAGCCGCAGCCATTCCTGTCCTTGTGATCATAGTTCAGCCCGAGCTCAGGCGGGCGCTGGTGCGGCTCGGTCAGACGCGCATATTCGGCATGTTCCTCGGAGGGGAGACCGAGGGTATGGTCGATCAGATCGTGAAGGCGGCGTTCCGGATGTCTCGCCGAAAGATCGGAGCTCTGATCGCCATCGAGCGCGAGGTGGGATTACAGAATTACGTGGAGCGTGGAACGGTCCTGGATGCGCGTGTCTCTAGTGAAATTCTCTGCACCATTTTCTTCCCAGGTTCCGATCTGCACGACGGAGCGGTCATCATCCAGAAGGAGCGCATCGCCGCAGCGGGCTGTCTTTTCCCGCTGAGCGAAAATCCCGACCTGGGCAGTGTCCTCGGTACTCGACACCGGGCGGCCGTGGGAATCACGGACGAGAGCGACGCTATAGTGGTGGTGGTTTCAGAGGAAACCGGGGTTGTTTCCTTTGTGCATAGGGGGAGGATGGAACGACCCCTGAACGTTGACGAGCTGCGACGCCTCCTGCTCGAATACTATGCGCAGCTTGAAGGCAACGAAGAGACGGCAACTTCGACTCCCGAGAAACAGACCACTGAGGTCGCCGGAGGCAAGTAGATCCATGCGCTGGCTTCGAAAGTTCTTTTTTGGTAACTGGAAAAACAAGGGGGTGGCTCTCTTTTTCGCCATCACTATCTGGATTGTGGCGTACTACTCTGAAGAGCAGGAGTTCAGCAGGGACGTGCGTGTGAACCTCAGATCGGCGGAGGAAGGTGCCCAAATCATCACGAGCCTCACAGTGCTCGACAGGCAGAAGAACGAGCTCCTGGATTTTACGAACCAGGTGCGGCTGGTCTTCTCGGGCCCTCGCAAACAGGTGGATGAGATTCGCGACAATCCTCCGCGCTCGGTAACGCTCCGCGTTCCTCGCGAGCAGGGTACGTACACCTTCAATCAAACCGATTTCGGTTTTCCACGTGACGGCGTCGAGATCGTTTCGTTCGCTCCCGACTCTCTCCGCATCACGCAAGAAGCTCTGCAGACAAGACCGGTCACCAACATGTCCAGCCTGGTTCTTATTAGTAACCTGAGGGAGGGTTTCGACGCGGCGCCGCCACAAGTGAAAGCAGAGAAGGTGGAGATTAGCGGGCCGGTATCCATAGTTGGCAAGACGGAGGATGACGCCGGGGTCAGTCTCAGCCTGCCCGTGTCCATGGACTATCGCCCGCGCGTCAAGGAATTCGTCAAGTTCAAGATCCGTCCCAGGAGCAATTCGACGTATCCCGGAGGACCTCCCGAGGAGCTGATCGCACGGACGGTCAGTGTGAGTAGTGGCGTCTTCGTGGAAGTGAACACCCAAGCCACGGAGATACCATTCAAGGCCGACGGCGTCAGAATCACCTTCGGCATTCCCCCCGTTCAGGACTCCATCAGATTCAGCGACGACACAGCCGACCAGATCTCCGTCGAATTCTACGGCCACAAGGATGAGATAGAACTTCTCAAGAAAAGATATCGTGACACCGGCTTTTCGCTGGTCGTGCCCGTTCTCGACCTCGACCCTACGGAGGGCAGACCGCACACTTTCACAGAAGATGACCTGTTGCTGGACGGCTATCCTGGTGTGAAGATCCGGCAACACCCAGACCGCATAGCGGAACGCAGGGGAGCCTGGACCTATACCATCGTGCCCGGCAAGGAAGACGAAGACGAGGAGTAACGTGCGCGCCTCATCTGGCTCCTCTCGCGACACATCGCCCCTGATTTTTGGTACCGACGGGGTTCGAGCCCGGGTTGGGGAGGGGTATCTCGAGGATTCCTCGATCGAGAGGATTGTTGCGGCCACTGCTGCCGTGTTGACCTTCCAGGACCGGTTTCCGGAGGATTTCCCCCCGGGTCGTGGCAGAACGGTGGTGGTTGTCCGGGACACGCGCGAGTCGGGCTCACTGCTCAGCGAGCGTATCTGCAAGAGCTTCGCACGCTACGGCCACGACGTGGCCGACCTTGGAATTCTACCCACCCCCGGCGCCGCCTGGATCGCGGCTGCGTGGCCAGAGGTGACTCTGGGAGTCGTGATCTCAGCGTCCCACAATCCGGCGGAATACAACGGCATCAAGTTCGTTACCCCTGGCGGTGCGAAGGTATCCCCGGAGTTTGAGGCCGCAGTCTCAAGCGCTTACTGGAGGCACGACCGGCCTCCCCGGGTCGAGTCGGCGGGCATGATGGTTGACCGCGCTGAGGAAGGACGTGAGGAGTACGTTTCCTGGCTCGTCAGCGCTTGCCGCAGACCCGAGCGCCTGCAAGGCCAGACGATAGCGGTGGATTGCGCCAACGGCGCGACGTACGAGGTGGCACCAGAGGTTTTGCGCAGGCTGGGCTTGAAGGTTCGGGTCCTGGGGGACCAGCCCGACGGCAAAAACATCAACCTGGAATGCGGAGCCCTGCATCCAGAGAGGCTTGCAGCGCTAGTCAGGGGCAGTGGGGCGGTGTTAGGTTTTTGCTTTGATGGAGACGGGGATCGCATGATTCCCGTGACCGCAAAAGGGAACATTCTGGACGGCGATCACGTGCTCTTTCTGGCTGGCAAGCATCTGCACACCACGGGCCGGCTCCCCCACAAGACGGTGGTCGCGACGATAATGTCGAACGTCGGGCTCGAGATTGCGCTTGAGGCAGAAGGACTGAATCTTCTGCGGACCGCGGTGGGGGACCGGAACGTGTATCTCGCGATGCTCGAAGGAGGCCATCCTCTCGGCGGTGAGCAATCCGGTCACCTGATTTTCTTGGAGGACTCCCGCACAGGAGACGGCATCCTGGCCGGGCTGTGCCTCCTCGACGTCCTGAGTGATTCGCTGGACCTCGATCGGGAAGCCGCCCGCATGAGGCGGTTCCCTCAGCTTCTGAAGAACGTCAAGGTTCGAGAGAAGGTCCCCTTCGAGGCACTTCCAAAAGTAGCGGCTGCGGTCACCGCCGCCGAACGGCGCCTGGCCGGGGACGGGCGTGTCGTGCTGCGTTACTCGGGGACGGAACCCCTCGCCAGGGTGATGCTGGAAGGTCCGGACCCAGGCGTCGTCGAGGAGCTCGTGGATTCCATTTGTGACGCGATCCGGGGGAGTATTGAATAGTGAATACTGAATAGTGAACAGAGAATGCAGAATGGAGGAGGACTCAGTTTGCTATTCCTCATTCACTATTCCCTATTCAGAACACTTCTTCCACTGAAGTGCAGCCTCCGTTAGAATGCGGGTTTCCGACCGCACCAACAGGGAGCCGTGTCATGTTCAAAGGATCTTTCGTAGCCCTTGTAACTCCATTTCAGAACGGCAGAATTGATGTCGAGAAACTGGAGGAGTTGGTGGAGTTCCACATCGAGGCCGATACGAGCGGTCTAGTGCCTTGTGGGACAACGGGCGAGTCGGCTACGTTGACCCACGAAGAGCATGAGCTCGTGATCGGCACTGTAGTCAGGCGGGCCGATGGCCGCATCCCGGTCGTGGCGGGGACGGGATCGAATAGCACAGCGGAGGCTGTCCACTTGACCCGCTTTGCTAAAGAGGTAGGAGCTGACGCCGCGCTGCTGATCACTCCATACTACAACAAACCTACGCAGAAAGGGCTCGTTTCGCACTTCGAGACCATCGCCGGGGAGGTGGACATTCCAATCATTCTCTACAACGTGCCCAGTCGCACCGGCGTCAACATGCTCCCGAAGACAGTCATCAAATGCACGCGATTTCCGAACGTCGTCGGTATCAAGGAAGCTAGCGGTAGCATCGATCAAACTGTCGAGATCTTGCGCGAATGTGAAATCACAGTACTTTCCGGCGACGATTCCATGACCCTGTCTCTGATGGCCGTGGGCGCTCAAGGAGTGATTTCCGTGGCGGCCAACGTGGTTCCCAAGATGCTCGTGGACCTCGTGGACCTGGCCTCGGCCGGGGACCTGGAGGGGGCCAGAAAGCTCCATTTTCGCCTCTATCCACTCTTCAAAACGCTATTCGTCGAGACGAATCCGATCCCGGTCAAGGCGGCCATGGAGATGATGGGGCGTATGAGCTCCCAGATGCGCCAGCCGTTGTCGCCCATAGAACCCGCTCATGCGGAGCTGTTGAAGAGCGTCCTTGACGAGCTTGGCGTTTAGCGTTTACCCCGGGAAGAAGATTCTTCTGCCTAGCGAGGGCTTGAAATCCGTCCAGCGACGCTCCCTGTCGGTCGCCTCGCTGGAGACCTGCAGCTCTTTCTCGAGGCCCTCCAGCATGGCCAGTTTGGCGTCGAGGTCGTCGAGGTAGTGGAAGGCGATGGCCTCCGGTGTCATGGGGTGTTTGAGAGCGCCGTGCTCGGGAAGCCCGTGGTGGCTTGCAATGATATGCTGAATCTGTACGAGGATGTCCCGGGGGAAGTCACGCACGGCCTTGACTTTCTCGTCGAGGAGCAAGAGTCCGATCCCGATATGACCGACTAGTTGCCCCTCGTCCGTGTAGTTGAAAGCACGGGTATAGGAGAGCTCACGGATCTTGCCTATATCATGCAGCAGGGCTGCGGCGAGCAGCATGTCCAGGTTGAGTTTGGGATAGTTCTTGACGAGCAGTTTGGCTGCACCCATGAGGGACAAAATATGCTCGAGCAATCCGCCCACGTAGGCGTGGTGTAGGGTTTTCCCTGCCGGGCACCTCAGTAGACCGTTTCGAATGTCCTGATCTTCCAGGAATGCCAGGAGGAGCGCCTTGAGGTGGGTGTTCCCGATGGAAGCTATTTCCTCGAGCAGCTCCCGTTCCATATCCTCTGGCTTCCGTGCTGCCATCGGAAGGAACTCCTCGAAGTCAACGGACTCCGGAGGCACCCGGGCAAGGTCATCGACCACGATCTGTAGGTGCTGCTGATACTCCTCCACGCGACCACGGATCCGAAGGAAGTCCTCTGTCGTGAAGGAATTGTACAGCTCCTGCGAAGCCTCCCATCGCACCGCCTTGATGGATCCCGAGCGATCTCTCAGGATGAGCTGAATGAAGTGCTTGTTGTTTCGGGTCTGCTTGAAGTTCGCGGTCTCGACCAGGTATACCGTATCCGCGATTTGGTCCCCTTTACGCAGGTGAGCTATCGTAGCGTGGCGGGGATTTCCGGGGGAAGTGGGCGAGGAGTCAAAAGAGAAGGAACGTTGCAAGAAGGAGGCTCCATTTCAGGGAAACTTTTTCAGGATAACGCCGCAAGCATACTTGTCAGTGTCAGCTCGCACAAGCATTGTCTTTCTACCCGTGAAGGCGCGCGCGAAGAAGTTGGTGGCTCCCGCCTTGGTCGCCACCAATCCCGAATGGAATCCGGCGACACCCTGGAGGGGCGAGTCGACGTAAATCCTGTGGAAAAGCACTATTGGGTCGTGGTGAACCGCCGGCCTGGCCGAGCACTCTGGCTTTCTCCTCGGGAACGGGAAGAATCTACCAGTGGCCCTGTTAGTCCGATGGCATATAATGGATGCTCATACCACAATAACCACTTATAGAGGACACACGCGTTGCATTACTTTTCGCTCCGCTCTTCCCGGTTTGCCTGGGTGTTGCTTGGCCTCGCGACTGCTTCTGTGTATGGCGCTGATGATATCCTTACCCTCAACGATGGAAGTCGGCACAAGGGTCAGCTGATCGAGCTTGGCGGCAACTCTGTCGACCTCGTAGTTGACGGCGGCGGCAGCAGAAAGATCCTGAAAAGGGACATCCGGGAAGTGGTCTTCGACAGCACTCGGCGCCGGACGATGGTACACGAGACGGATGCCGTCGTTATTAAAGGGGGCCACCGCGTGCCCGGGAAAGTGGAGCTTCTCGACAACGGACAGAGAGTTCGCGTGACCTTAGTGAAGGGCGGTACGGCGGAATTCAAACGGAGCGACGTGCGCGTCCTGAGGAGGGGAGAAAAGGAGCAGGTCGGCACTTCCGTTTTCACCGTTGAGCTCAATGAGGCCATCCAGGAGGCTATGAAGGGCTTGCAAGGATCCGTGGAGGCCAGAGGAGAGGGCGAGAAGTTTCTGTCAGGCGTGGGGATTTTCGCCATCCAGCAGGTTCGCGAAGCCTCCTTGAAGGCTCCGCCCGGTTCCCCGGAGCTCCAGGCTCTCCGACGCATCGACCGCCTGTACAGGCTCAAGGAAAGCGTTGCCACCCAGATTGAAGAAAGCGAAGGTCGCGTTTATGAGATCCTCTCGAGCGGAAGTCTGGACGAGAAACGAGATCTTCTCAGCTTCATTTTCCCGCGCTTCGTCGAGAAGAGCGTGCCCCTGGCAGTATGTCTTGCCACGGATTCACAGGACGATCCGGCGGTGAGAGCTTGGTCGATCGATTTCCTACGCAGACTGCAGATGAATCGTGAGTTGCTTGACATTTACAAGAAAAGCAGGGGGCAGACACAGCTGGCCAGTGCCGTGGCTCTCGGTAAGAACCGTATCCTCATCGGTATACCTACTCTGATTGAGGCCCTCGAGATGGAGTCGCTCAAGATTCGAGAGCTGGCGGTGGAGAACCTTAGAGAAT
>Ga0315336_1004129_pt1 | contig 17823 bp, 11 predicted proteins | sample ASW5metaG_FD_204512 | JGI IMG/M metagenome (GOLD analysis project Ga0315336, IMG submission 204512) | Ammonia-oxidizing marine archaeal communities from Monterey Bay, California, United States - ASW #5 | ecosystem: Environmental > Aquatic > Marine > Intertidal zone | place: USA: California... | reverse complement strand
TTGAGCCGGATCTTGTTCTTGGGTTTTCAGACCTTCAGGCTGACATCGCAGCTGAGTTAATCCGTCGTGGCATCACGGTATTGGTGTTCAACCACCGCTCGGTTCAAGAGATCCTGTCGATGATCCGGACGTTGGGGGCAATGGTGGGTGCTGCCAAGCGTGCGGATGAACTGGTGGGTGCATACGAAAAAGATATTGATCACAGTTTAGTTCGGGCTGCTGAGCTTCCTCGACGACCCAAAGTGTATTTCGAAGAGTGGGATGATCCCCAGATCTCCGGTATACGCTGGGTTTCAGAGTTGATCGGAATCGCTGGTGGCGACGATGTCTTTCCAGAACTGGCTGTCTGCCCAGATGGCAAGAGCCGAATCATTGCCAATCCTGAAGAGGTGATTCGGCGAGCACCGGACATCATCATAGGATCGTGGTGCGGCAAAAAGTTTCGTCCAGAAAAAGTAGCAGCACGGCAAGGCTGGGACGCTATTCCTGCGGTGCAGAACGGGCATATCTATGAAATTAAGTCGGCGGAGATTTTGCAACCGGGACCCGCGGCTTTGACCGATGGACTGGATCAATTGAAGAAAATAATAAATGCTTGTACCGTTTGAATTCTGAATTTGAGAATTTCAGGACGGTAAAAGATCATCTGGTACGTCGCGTTCAAGAGCCTGTTCGACGTCGTCAAAACTCATGAGCGCCATTAAGCGTGTAGTTTCCCCCTGGATTGGCGTGACTCGATGCAGGCTGTGCCGGCCTCGAAACAGGACCATATCGCCGGGTTGAAAATTCACCGAGATTCGTTGCCCATCGTTGCCGCTCAAAATCGATTCGACTGCCGAGAAGTTTTCATCGATTGCACTCCGTACCGCCGGAATGTATTCGAAGTTTCCGCCATTATTGGCCGGCCGCAGCAAAATTGACGCGACCAGTTCGCACGCATCGAAATGCCACCCCAACTGATCATCTTGAGCCATAACCGTGTAATTAAGAGATCCTCTCGGATCGCTATAACGGTAGAGTGGTTCATCTGGCAATAATTCTTGGAGGAACGTCAACAAATCGTCACCTTCGAATAACATCCTTATCGGGGAGTTGTCAGAAAGCAATTTTCGAGAGACATAGCGTACAGCAAATTGTACTGTTGAATTCCTTGGGTGACCCTTGGGGTAGGTGTCGTCGGGCTCACGGTAATAAGGCGTGTACTGGTTGTTGCTGACATGGGCTTGAGACTCGAGCGTCAACGCTTCTTGGAGGCAGGCAGATAGTCCAAAAGGACTTAGGAACTGAGGAAAGTGACAGGCACCAGTTGATGTCAACTCCGATTGGGCAGTCGCTATTAGTTGTAGCGTTTGCGGATCGTCATACCGGTGAATTGGGTATGCTTCAGAATTAATAATTGAATGCATATTAAATATCAATCCGCATTTTTTTACGGTAACCTATCGTGATATATCATTTACGTTAACGGGCAGTAAATATAACAGGACCCCAATGATGAAAACGATCAGAAAGTTCCCTCATACGATTAAGGTGATGGAAAAAGGCGTGTGGATTCCAATGAAACGCGGTGACCGACTCGCCGCTCGAATATGGATGCCCAAGGATGCGGGTCCGGATAACCAGGTGCCTGCCCTATTGGAATATATACCCTACCGAAAACGCGACATGACTCGAGAAGGAGATGAGCCGAAGCACAGTTACTTTGCAGGACATGGTTACGCCAGTGTGCGAGTGGATTTAGCCGGCGCTGGTGACAGCTTTGGTGTGATGCGTGATGAATATGCCCGCCAAGAGTTAAGTGACGGGAAAGAGATAATTGCTTGGCTCGCTCGTCAGTCTTGGTGTAATGGGAAAGTCGGGATGTTTGGTATTTCTTGGGGTGGTTTCAATTCACTACAGGTTGCGGCGCTTAGGCCACCGGCACTGAAAGCTATCGTAACCTCGTGTTCGACTGATGATCGATATGCAAACGACATGCACTATAGCGGCGGCTGTTTGCTGAATGACAATTTAGACTGGGGAACAACTTTTTTTTCGATTCTGCCGCTACCAGGTGATCCTGAGATTATGGGTGCTGGTTGGCGCAAGAATTGGAAGGAACGATTGAATGGTGTGCCTTGTCCCATCGAAAAGTGGATGAAGCATCCAACGCGAGATGCTTACTGGCGTCACGGTTCAGTATGTGAAAATTATGACAAAATTCGGTGCGCCGTTATGGCTGTAGGCGGTTGGTTAGACGGTTATACGGATGCAATTCCAAGGTTATTAGAACACCTTCAGGTACCCCGGATGGGAATTATCGGCCCCCATGGCCACCAATGGGGACACTCTCCGAGAGCGCCTGGCCCAGCAATCGGATTCCTGCAGGAGATGCTACGGTGGTGGGATTACTGGCTAAAGGATATTGATACCGGCATCATGAAAGAACCGATGCTACGTGCCTACATGGCGCAAAATGTACCGGCGGCATCTTGGTACCCGGACTGTCCCGGTCGTTGGGTTGGTGAAACCCAGTGGCCAAGTCCCCGTATCAAAGCCGAAAAACTCTATCTTGGAAATGCTGGTTTGTCATCAAAACAAACGCAAGACGTACCCAGGGTTGCAGTTACGCCGCAGACACTAGGCCTGGCGGGTGGAGAGTGGTGCCCCTACGGGACTGGTGGCGAAGGTCCGGAGTTTCCCGGTGACCAGCGATTTGATGATGGTGCGTCAATTTGTTTTGACGGCGCTCCACTCCGATCAAATCTGGAGATACTTGGTGCCGCCAAGGTGACTTTGGAGCTTTCAGTTGATCGTCCTACAGCATTCGTTTGTGTTCGCCTCAATGACGTAAAGCCCGATGGGTCGTCCTCTCGAGTGGCTTACGCCGTGATGAATCTTACTCACCAAAACGGTCACCATAAAGTTCAAAAGCTGGTCCCGGGGCGGCGTTACCGAGTGAACATTCAACTGAGTGATGCGGCGTATTCATTTGTACGAGGCCATCGATTGCGCGTCGCAGTCTCAACTACCTATTGGCCGATGATCTGGCCTTCCCCCGAACCCGTCGAACTCACACTCCATACCCATGACAGTTCGATAGTGTTGCCCATTAGGCCCAGCCGCGGTGGGCCCAAGCTGAATCCATTTTTTGCTGCTGAGGAGGGGCCCCCCATGCCAGTTTCTGTTTTGTCAGCCGGAGTGTCTAAGAATTCCATTTCCCGTGATGTGTTGAGTGGACGTGTAGAGGTGTTATCTGAGCGAGGTGGTGACAAAGGTGTGATTGAAGAACATGGCCTGGAGATAGGTGGACGAAAAACCATCGAGCGAATGTCAATTAAAGAGGGTGATCCTTTGAGCGCTGAGACAGAAATGACAGTGGGTAACCAGGTAAAACGGGACGGCTTTGATGTCGAGGTCAAGGCGCGTACCCACCTGACATCGACAGAAGACGATTTTTGGTTGACAGCCGACTTGGACGTCTACGAATCAAAAAGTCGGGTTCTGTCAAAACGATGGTCAGTAGCGATCCCTCGGCGCGGAATTTGAGCTAAGACCGCATCTAGTCGACATTAACAACTCGTTAAATAATGAGAATTTTTCTATGTTGGGTTATTACTTATGAGCAAGACGATAAAGCGATTTCCACATAAAGTTAAGAAAATTGAAACTGTCTGGATTCCGATGCCTGATGGCGTCAACCTATCGGCGACTATTTGGTTGCCTGAGGATGCTGAAACGAACCCAGTCCCTGCCGTGCTCGAGTTTATACCGTATCGGCGCCGGGACTTTACAGCAGCTGGAGATGCGTTACACCATCCTTACATTGCGGGTCAGGGGTATGCAGCAGTTCGTTGCGACATCCGAGGTAATGGCGATTCCGAAGGCTTGTTCGACGACGAATACTCAAAACAAGAACTGGATGATGGCTATCATGTTCTGGAATGGTTGGCCAAGCAATCATGGTGTAGTGGTAACACGGGAATGATGGGCATAAGCTGGGGTGGGTTCAATTGTTTGCAAGTTGCTGCACTTCGGCCGCCGTCACTCAAAGCAATTTATTCAGTGTGCTCAACTGATGATCGCTACTCCGATGACGTTCACTACATGGGTGGCTGTTTATTAAATGAGAATATTTCTTGGGGAGCCACGATGAGTACATTTGCCATGCGGCCACCAGATCCAGATGTAGTCGGTGATCGTTGGTACGACATGTGGCTTCAGCGGCTTGAAAATGCACCCAATCTGGTTGCCAAATGGATGAGTCACCAGACGCGTGATCAACAGTGGACTCATGGATCTGTTTGTGAGGATTACGACGCCATCCAAGCAGCCGTGTATGCGGTAGGCGGATGGGCAGATGGTTACACCAATTCGGTCCTTCGGCTTTGTGAGGGAATTAATGCGCCGTTTCGGGGGTTGATTGGGCCTTGGTCACATGCTTATCCCTGGAAAGCAAAACCCAGTCCTATGATCAACGGACTGAAAGACTTATGTCGATGGTGGGATCACTGGTTAAAGGACATAGACACCGGATTGATGGAGGAGCCACGGTTGAGAGTATGGATGCAGGACAGTGTTACCCCACTGACGTTTTACTCGGAAAGGCCTGGCCGATGGATGTCAGAACCGAGCTGGCCGTCACCTAATGTCACGCCTGAGCGCCTGTACCTTAATGACGGTGCATTGGGCCGAAAACCCAAAAGCGAAAAGTTTATTCAACACAGTTCTGAAGTGATCTCTGGCGTAACCCATGGGGATTGGTGCCCATATGGGTACGAGGCTGAAATGCCGTCAGATCAGCGAGAAGAAGACGGCCGGAGTCTTGTGTTCGAATTGCCAAGCCTGAGTCGAAAAACCGAAATTCTCGGGGCCCCGGTGCTCCGCCTCGATCTTTCCTGCAACCAGGAGAATGCAGTTATATATGTGAGGTTGTGTGACGTTGCACCTGATGGGCCATCCACAAGGGTAACCTACGGCGTCTTCAATCTAACGCACCGAAACGGACATAAAGATCCAAAATCGTTGGACCCTGGCAAGCGCTATCAGGTTGAAGTTCCAATGAACAACATTGCACATGTATTTCCACGAGGTCATCGAATTAGAGTCACCGTCCAAACGGCTGCTTGGCCACTTGTCTGGCCATCGCCCAAGCAAGCAACTATTACTGTGACGACCGGTCTCAGTAGTTTGGATTTACCTGTGCGGAGTAAACCAAGCAAGGAAATAGGACTACCGAATCTCGGCAAGGCGGTCACCGCAGAGCCATTAGCAATTGTTCCAACATCAGTGCCTCATCGTTCTCGTACCATTCGCCGAGACTTTGTCTCGGGTGAGACTGAAGTCAAAATGGTAAAAAGTAGAGGACGGTATCTTATGAAAGACACCCAGACTGAGATCGCAGGCGACAGCGTTGAGACATACACAATCAAAGACAGTAAGCCACTATCGGCAAGGGCTCAGGTTGATTACTCCATTTTGATTAAGCGAGAGCCAAATTGGGACACTCAGATCAAAACGTGCTTCATTCTTACCGCAACTGAACAATTGCTGAACCTTACGACTCATGCGGAAGCGTATTGTAAAGGTGCTCGTGTTTGGGCGAAGAGTTGGGAAGAAATAATTATGCGCAATGGCATCTGAAATACCCACTGCAATCGGATTCTAGCCGGTTTCAGTTTTGTCAAACATAGACTGAATCGGATGGATAATTGAGCGTGTTTGCGGCAGCGGATCTACTTAAATCAAGCTGTGGTTATTGGCTGACGTGGATGCACAATACAAAGAGTGCTTTTGCGTTGGTTTGATAGATATCATTCAAAATATACGCATTTAGCTAGTAGTGATATATTTGTCGAGGTGGAAGGCGGTAGTTAGTAAGCATCAATAAATAACGGAGGAGAAAGATGACAAATTTTAAACAATCCCGTCGTACATTCCTGGGGTCGGCGGCAGTTGGCACAGCTGGTCTATTGCTCCCATTAGGTAGTGGTTCAGTATCGTGGGCAGACGGTAAAAAAGTCCTGAAGTGCAGATCGGTTCGAGATATTGCTATTCTTGATCCGGGTTATATGGTTGGCGGCGTAGAAATGGACACTCAGTATGCGACTATGCCGACCCTTGTTGACTATTACTGGGATGATGAGGGCAATTTAAAATCAAAAGCATCGGCATACGTCAGCCGAATAGAACATAGCGACCCAACGCATATTGAATTTACTTTAGTTCCGGGCCTTCAGTGGAGTAACGGTTTCGGTGAATTTACGGCTGACGACGTTAAATTTTCGCTTGAGCGGATGAAAAACACTGAATGGAGCGGCTATTTTACTTTGATGGATAGCGTAGAGGTCACGGATCGGTACAGCGGCACGATTGTGATGAGCGTTCCCTATGCACCGTTTTGGTACAGTGGGTTACCCAATGTTGCAATCATTCAATGTAAGAAGGCGATAGAAGGTCTCGAAAGCGGCCAGTACACCACCGAGATTCCGGCTACTTGCGGTCCCTATCTCTATGAATGGCGACCGACTGACAGAGTCGTCTTCACACGCAATCCAGAGTGGACTGGGCCCAAATCTGATTTTGACGAAATCCACTATATCTTGATTGAGGAAGACAACACCGCGGAGCTTGCTTATGAAGCCGGTGAAATCGACTGTACAAAAGTCAGTACGACAACGTATGCGCGCTATTTAAAGAACCCGCCGCCAAAAACCAAAATGGTCGTACCTGGCGCACTAAACTGGAAGTGGCTTGGAATGAACACTGAGCACCCAAAGCTTCAAGATATCAGGGTTCGTAAGGCCATTCAGCACGCGGTGGATGTTGACGCAATCAACGAAGGTGCCTATTCGAATACTGCGATTAAGTCTCACGGCATTGTCTGTCCCGGTCTAGCAGGCCAACGAAAAGAAGCGAAGTACAGTTATGATCCAGAAAAAGCGCGGGCGCTTTTAAAAGAGGCTGGTGTTTCTGGATTGCAACTTGATCTTAAGCTTCAAAACATTCCGGAGTGGGTTTTGGCCGCTCAAATTGTTCAGGCTAACCTTCAGGCGGTCGGTATTGAAGTCAAGGTTATTCCGCTGGATCCAGGTCCCTTCTGGGATATGGGGCAGGAATCAAAAGGGGATACTTGGAAAGACCTACAAATCTGGATCATGCGTTATGGCACCAGCCCGGACGCCGGGGAAGGTTTTCAGTGGTATCTGAAGGATCAAGTCGGTGTCTGGAATTGGGAACGTTGGACTAACGCAGAATTTGATGAACTGTATGAAAAAGGAAAGACTGAGACCGATCCAAACAAGCGAATTCAGATCTATCTACGTATGCAGGAAATCATGGAAGACACGGGGGCTTATGTTTGGATAAATCATGAGCCGGAGGTGTTTGCTTATAGAGACGATTACCATATACAAATTACGCCTTCCGGTAACTTTGAGTTTAATCGAAGTAGGGCATCAGCCTAAGTAACGAAGAGAAAGCCTGGCGAGTGTAAAGCTCGCCAGGTTTATCTTAAGAATCTGTCTACCGATGTTGGTTTACACCCTCAAACGTGTGGCGCTGTCTTTTGTTATCGTGTTCTGCGCGATGCTTGCCCTATTTTCGCTATTGCATCTCATTCCCGGTAACCCAATTACTATCGCGTTGGGACCGCGAGCTTCACCGGAGGTACAGGCGCGATATATCGAAAAGATGCACCTGGATAAACCTGTTGTCGTTCAGTTTGGTATTTATGCGTCTAACGCCGTACGTGGGGATCTGGGTGAGGATGTGTTTTCAGGGCGCAGTGTTACGCTCATCGTGCTCGGGCAGTTACCCTTTACAGCGATACTAGCTCTCGCCGGCTTAGGATGGTCCGCAGCTATTGGGATCCCACTGGGATGTTTTGCCGCGGTTAGGCGGAACAGCTGGATGGATCGGTTTACGGGTGTTTTCTCTGTTGGAACGATTGCAGTGCCTTCTTTTCTTGTCTCTATATATTCGTTACTGATTTTCGCGGTCACTTTACGTTGGCTGCCGGTCATAGGAGCAGGAGAATCTGGTAATGTTCTTGATCAGCTGCACCACCTGATATTGCCAGCATTTGCGGTAGGCCTTGGCTGGGTTGGATACCTCGCCCGATTAGTACGTACCTCAATGCTCGAGGTCATGGGAGAGAACTACATTCGTGCTGCTAAGGCACACGGATTACCCCGGCGTATGGTGATTTATCGATACGCGCTCAAGGTAGCGATTTTGCCGACGCTTACATTAATCGGGATTGGCTTCGGCGGTTTGTTATCCGGGACAGTTTTTGCCGAAATCATATTTGCGCGGCCGGGGATAGGAAAACTTATCTTTGATATGGTGATGAATCGTAATTTTCCTGTTGTGCAAGGAGCTGTGCTGATTACGGCTGCGTTATACGTGTTAGTCACTTTGATATCTGATCTGGTCGTTGCCTGGGTAGACCCTCGTGTCCGAGAATCTCTCTAATCACACAGAAGCAGTGACAGCACAACGGGCTTTTGATGAGCGTCGCGAGAAGCTGTTGCTGTTCCTTAGCAATAAACAGGGTGTTTGTGGTCTGATCTTAGTCATATTTTTTTTTGGAACGGCAATATTTGCTCCACTAATTGCAACGCATGACCCAAACAAACTCGATATTCCGGCGCGTATGTCAGGGCCGACTATGGAGCATTACATTGGGACTGATCAATTAGGGCGTGATACTTTTTCCCGCGTACTTTATGGTGGTCGAGTGGCGTTGAAGATTGCGGGTATAGGCGTTTCTGTCGCACTCTTTTTGGGATTGCTGTTGGGTATGATTGCAGGCTACGGGCCGCGCTGGCTAGACAACGCTTTGTTATTGGTATTTGACACAATACGCTCGTTTCCAACGATTGTGATAGCACTGGCTATTGTTGCGCTGACGGGTCCAAGCCTAGGTATGGTAATGGCCATAGTGATCGTGACCTCCATCCCTGGTTATGCGCGTTTGGCACGTACCAGCACCCTAGCGTTGAAATCCTCCGAGTTTATTATTGCTGAGCGGTCAGTTGGTGCCGGCCCCGTTACGATTATTTGGCGACATGTGATGCCAAACGTTATTGGTCCGCTGCTGATCCTTGCTGCTATGGATGTACCTGTTGTGGTTACTGTCGAGGCGGGACTTAGCTTTCTGGGGCTTGGTGTTCTACCACCCACGGCAAGTTGGGGCTCAATCCTGAACGAAGGGTATAACGTTATTCGTGATACACCCTGGCCGATAATCGCCGGTGGTATTCCGCTAGTGTTAACGACATTAGGGTTTACATTTCTTGGGGAAGCGTTGCGCGATGTGTTTGATCCAAAGCTTAGAAAAAGCCTCTAGTCCGTGTCTAATCTAGTAGAAATTCAAGACCTGAATGTTAATTTCCGTACGCCACACGGTCAGGTGCATGCAATTCGCAACCTAAATCTTGATATACCCCAGAACAAGATTCTTGGGATTGTCGGCGAAAGTGGGTCAGGTAAAAGCACCGTAATTTGGGCTGTTACTCGTTTGCTCGCTAGCAATGCCGTCATAGAGTCCGGAAGAATTCTGTTTGATGGCCACGATATTTTGCAGCTGGAAGAGCATGAGCTAGCGAGTATCCGTGGCGACAAAATATCAGTGGTTTTCCAAGATCCGATGACATCTCAAATTCCAGTGCTGTCATACGGTCGACAGATGACGGATATTCAGCACCGGCGCCGGAACCTTAAAGCAAATGACAAGCGGCAGAATGCCATCGACATTCTTAAGCGAGTCGGAATTCCTGATCCCGAGCAGCGAGTCGATCAGTATCCTCATCAATTTAGTGGCGGCATGCGCCAGCGGGTCAGCATTGCTATGGCACTGATGATGGATCCCCCTTTGCTTTTTGCAGATGAGCCGACCACTGCGCTCGATGTCACAATGGAAGCACAGATCATTCACCTCCTCCGTGAGTTAAAAAGTGAACTGGATGCGACAATCGTGTTGGTATCACACAATCTTGGACTCATCGCCGAGCTGTGTGACGAAGTCGCTGTCATGTATGCCGGCGAAATTGTTGAAAAGGGAAGTGTGCAGCAAATTTTCTACGATCCAGTTCACCCGTATACACAGGCATTGCTGGAATGTGATCCAGCTAGGGTGCTGAAACAGACCCGTTTGTTGCCAATTATTCCGGGAGATATGCCAGATCTTCATGGCATCGCAAAAGGTTGTGAATTTGCACCACGATGCAGCCAGTCGCTAGATCTGTGTCACTTGAAGTCGCCAAGTGAGCATCGCCTAAAAGACGACCAAACTGTACGGTGTCATCTGTACAGTGATGGCGAGATGTCTCCTAGAGTCCCACTTGCTGAAGCGCAGCCAAGCAGGCCCACAATTGATGAAGAGGTTTTACAAAGCAACAGAAGCCACCATACGGTGGGCGCTACGTTACTTGATGTGAGTGATTTACGTGTCCGGTTTCGTACCATGGGCGGGTTGTCTGCACTAATGAAAGCAGTCAAAGATCCCCATGTCGATGCCGTGCTAGATGCATCAATTTCAGTTCGTGCTGGGGAGACCGTTGGATTGGTAGGAGAAAGTGGATCTGGCAAGACAACTATGGGACGAACCATTCAAGGTCTCATTCAGCCACATTCCGGTTCAATTCGTTTTGACGGTCTTGAACTCAGTGGCCTCTCCCAAGCTGCCTTAAAACCGATCAGACGTGATATTAGTTTGATGTTTCAGGACCCCGTAGGTTCACTCAGTCCTCGTCAAACAATTAAATCCTTGGTGACCGAACCGTTTGAATTTTACGGTAAAAAAGGTGTCGACCTTACCGCCGAAGCTGAAAAATTGTGTGACATGGTGCGTTTGCCGAAAAACTTTTTGTCTCGCTATCCCCATGAACTCTCCGGGGGTCAGGCCCGACGCGTTGGTGTCGCCAGAGCACTCGCGTTACAGCCACGCCTGGTAATTGCAGACGAACCGACAGCGGGTTTAGATGTCTCAGTCCAAGGAGAAGTCCTCAACCTGATGAGTGAGCTTCGAAACGAATACGGCTTAAGCTACCTCATTATCACGCACAACCTTCCCGTTGTTCGCCATATCAGTGATCGTCTCGCGATCATGTATCTTGGTCGTATTATTGAGTATGGTGACTGCAGTAAGCTTTTTGAAGCCCCGGCGCATCCTTATACAGAAGCCCTCGTAAATGGCGTTCCAAGACCGGATCCAAACAAAAGGCGAAGCTTGGTGTCGATTGAAGGCGAAGTGCCGAGTTTGGCCAATCGACCCGCAGGTTGTGAATTCCATACTCGATGCAAATATGCGCAAACATTGTGTCAGTCAGACATTCCCACTCCTCAAATCTTGTCAGATCAACGAATGGTGCGATGCCATTTTCCACTCACAAATTAAAACGAGATAAGTCACAAGGTTCAATTCGATGAAAGAAAACGAAATCGGTGTCATTACAGAATTTCCTCGCAAGGTTAAGGAAATTGAAAATACATTCATACCCCTCGCTGAGGGCATTCAGCTAGCAGCACGAATTTGGTTGCCTGAGGATGCTGAAAAAGATCCAGTCCCTGCGATCCTCGAGTTTTTGCCGTATCGAAAGCGTGACGGCACCTCGGAACGTGATTCAGTGAACCATCCCTATGTCGCAGGTCATGGATACGCCTGTGTGCGAGTCGATATGCGTGGTGCTGGAGACTCCGAGGGTATTTTGGAAGACGAGTATCTGAAGATCGAACAGGATAATGCACTTGAAGTGCTCGAGTGGATAGCGACGCAAACTTGGTGTACTGGTAAGACTGGCATGATCGGGATTTCATGGGGCGGCTTCAACGGACTCCAAATAGCCGCTCGTCGGCCTCCATCGTTGAAAGCGATTGTCACGATCGCGTCTACCGATGATCGTTATGCCGATGATATTCACTATATGGGTGGAGTGATGATCAATGACGCAATGTCCTGGGGCGGGACTATGTTTGCATTCAATTCGCGGCCGCCAGATCCTGCAATAGTCGGTGAAGGATGGGATGAGCTCTGGAAAGCGCGGCTTGAGGCAAACGATCCTTGGTCGATGAAATGGCTCTCGCATCAGACACGGGATGCATTTTGGCAACATGGCTCGGTCTGCGAAAATTATGAAGACATACAGTGCGCAGTCTACGCCGTTGGTGGCTGGGCTGATGGTTACTCCAACGCTGTGCCCAGAATGCTAGAGGGACTGAAGTGCCCGAAGAAGGGGCTCGTTGGGCCGTGGGCACATAAGTACCCAAATTTTGCGCTGCCTGGCCCAAGAATTGGATTTTTGCAGGAGACTCTTCGCTGGTGGGATTATTGGCTTAAAGACATTGATACCGGAATCATGGAAGAGTCGCAATATCGAGTCTGGATGCAGGACAGCGCACCACCTGCAACACAATACCAGATTCGAAGCGGGCGATGGGTTGCTGAACCGTCGTGGCCTAGCGAACATATTCGCTGGGAGAAGTCCTATCTAAACCAGAAGCGATTGACAGAACACGCCGGCGAAGCTGAACAAATTCCTATCCACACGCCACAAACTATGGGCGCTCGACAGGGTGAATGGTGTGGTCATGGACTCGATCCCGATCTTCCTGCAGATCAACGCGAAGATGATGGATGTTCCGTCGTGTTTGAGACTGATCCACTTACCGAGGCTGTAGAAATTCTAGGTGCGCCAGTACTGACCTTACAACTCAGTTCAAATCAAGCAAATGCATTTATTGTTGCGCGTCTCAATGACGTCGCACCAGATGGTGCATCAACGCGAGTCACATTCGGTGTATTAAATCTGACTCATCGCAATAGTCACGAATTTGCAGAACCGCTGGTACCCGGAGAGACCAATACGATTCGTCTTCAATTAAACGATGTAGCGCAGGTATTTCCCGTGGGGCACCGTATCCGGATTGCTCTATCTAATACGCTGTGGCCATTGTTTTGGCCGTCGCCAGATTCGGTCACGCTCATGTTGAGCACAAAAGAAAGTCATCTTGAACTTCCAATTAGGTCACCACGTGAATCGGATCAGGACTTAAGACCCTTCGATCGGCCTGAGAGCTCGAAGTCACAGGCTGCAGATCAGCTTGAACCACCGACCTACAAACGGTTAGTGGAACGCGATGATGTACTGGGCGAATCTCGACTGACAGTCGTTGCCGACAGTGGCATGCTTCGCCTTACCGACTTAGGTTGGGAACATGGGTCTGTGTCTAGGCAAAACTATTCAATTCGAGATGATGAGCCGAACTCTGGCCAAATTGATTTGCACTGGACAATGCGTTTTCGGCGACCTGACGCTGATCTGAATGTTCGTACTGAAACCCGTTCAGGGCTTACTTCGACGCCAACACATTTTCACTTTACAGCAGAGATGGAAGTATTTGAACATGGCGAAAAAACTTATTCCAAGACTTGGGAAAAATCATTTGTTCGGAATTTGAACTGAGATAAAAGAAACCATCCAGTCATTGCTGTCCTGGTAACTTGGCTGTCGATTTATATGGGTTTCTTCTTGGTAAAGATTATTCAGGCTGAAATTAATTGCATTTTATTTTAGTGGAGTCAGAACGATGCCTACCTTGCAGCTAGATGATTGTAAGATCTCCTACGAACAGTTTGGTCAAGGCCCCGATATTGTATGGATACCAGGTGGCGACCAACGGGGTGTGCACTTTTCAGAGCAATACGAGGCATTCCCCGACTTCAGAAACACGGCTTACGATCCTCGGGGTGTGGGAGAGACGATCAGTAAAAAGCCGCCACCTTGGACGACTGTTGACTTTGCCCGAGATTGCGCTGATCTGATTCAGACACTCTGTACGCCCCCGGTGGTATTGATTGGACTTTCCATGGGATCACTGATTGTTCAGCAGGTTGCCCTGGATTACCCGGAACTGATCAAAGTAGCGATTCCAATGGGGACTGGAGGAGGTGCGGGCAATACGGCCCCGCGAGATTGGATGAGAGCAGAAATAGCATACCGGCGATCGGGCGGTGAGATCTCAGGCCCAATGGCGATTCATCATTATGCGGCGTATATGTATCCTTCAGAAGTGCTTGGCAACAATGAGCTATGGGAAAAATGCCGGCCGATCGTAGCAAGTGCTTACGAAAACCGAGACAGTGCCATGCTTATTGCACAGTGGGAACTTTGCTTTACGTTCGATGGTTTTAAAAGGTTACCTGACTGCGACGTGCCACTACATGTCATTGCTTTTAGCCACGATATGCAGACGCCCCCTAATAGTGGAAGAGCGGTTGCGGACGCGGCAGGAGATGGGCACTTCCATCTACTTGACGGCCTTGGCCATGTATCCCTTCTAGGTCACCAACCTAAAGTAGTCAGCGAAAAAATTCGAGAGATCATAAGCGCCTACTTATAAACAAGGCTTCATCGGAGTGTGGTGACTTCATACACCATTTCTTTGGAGTCGTTGATTCCAATTCTTACGAAACACCTCTTCATCAGATTTAGTTGCTACAACACTCGTGTCAATTAGAAATTCCGTAGCAGTCGAGCGTAGACACGTCCTGGTTTGAATGTTCAGATCCCAACCCTTCCGACGTCGCAACGTATGCCAATTCCAGACTGCGGTAGCAGAAAGAGGATCATCGTCCTGAATCGAAAATTCACAAGTGAGACCATCTCCCACATCTAAATTGATGGCATCGATATGAGCTATGCCGTGGTCTTCAACTAGTTTCTGATTCCAATCCCCCTCGGCGAGATCACGACTGACCGTAAGTGAGCTGAACGGTGGTTCAATCGAGCGGAATTTACCCATAGGTGCTATCTCAGGTATCGAGAAATCTAGGATGTCTTCTGATTCAGTTCTTCGCACTGGTAAATTTATTGCGCTGTTGTCCGTCGCGATCAAGAGATTCACGGCAGCGGGGGATGGCCAGACCATTGGCCAGTATGCGGTAGAGATCGCCACCCGAATTCTGTGCCCTGAAGAAAACCGATGTGCTAGATCATTAAGTGTTATCCGTACGTTGGACCATTCGCCAGGAACCACGGCTTCAATATGTTCATGATCTTCGCGGTGAGTAAGATTAATGAGTCCATACGATACCCGTTTTGATGTTCCATCTGGTGCTACATCCATCAGACGTACCGCGATAAAACCTTGGGATTGATTTATTGCGAAGCGAAGATCTATCGTGGGAGCACCGAGTATCGGTAAAGGATCCGCGAGTATTGGCCCATCGAAGCAAATCGAACGACCGTCATCTTCGCGCTGATCAATCGCAAGATCAGGACTTGATCCACCCATCCCGTATGGGCACCATCTGCCTCCGGTGACGCCAAGGGACTGCGGTGAACTGTGCTGGATAATCGTTGGTTCACCTCTATTTGTTTCAAGGCCAGCTTGGTTTAAATACAAGATCTTCGTTTCAACATTAGGTGAGGGCCAGATTGGTTCGTTAATCCATCGCCCCGGTACGTGCTCCAAAGTAGCGGATGGCTTAACGTAATCTTGCATCCATACCCGATACATATCTTCTTCCATGATCCCCGTGTCTAAATTTTTTAACCAATAATCCCACCAGCGTAATCCTTCCTGGAGGAATCCAATAGCCGGTCCGGGATACCCTTGTTCGGGATACGTGTGCCCCCACGGCCCAATGAGACCCTTTCTCGGACAGCGGAGATTGGCGAGCATACGTGGTACCGCATTAGAGTAGCCGTCTTCCCAACCACCGACTGCATAAACGGCACATTCGATATCGTCGTAATTTTCGCAGATCGAACCGTGTCGCCAGTAGTCATCTCGCGTCTGATGATTCATCCATATATTAGACGTGGGAGGCACCCATTCTTCTAACCGTTGCATCCATTGATCGAACCAGTTATCACCTGCGATCTCTGGATCTGGAGGCCTGGTCATCATATGGTAGAAGCCAGAGCCCCAAGTAAAACCGTCGGTCAACATACAACCACCCATCCAATGACAGTCATCTGTGTACCTGTCATCGGTTGAGCAATGAGTAATTATTGCTTTAAGAGCCGGAGGTCGCCGGGCAGCGACTTGTAGGGAATTAAATCCACCCCACGAGATGCCCGTCATCCCAACTTTACCGGAGCACCAAGGCTGATTCGCTATCCAGGCTATAGCTTCAATAGCGTCATTCTGTTCAGATAACGCGTATTCGTCTGTGATCAGTCCTTCTGAATCTCCCGTACCGCGAATATCAAGACGGATGCAGATGTATCCGTGACCTGCCCAGTAGCGGTGACGGCAATCGTCGTGTACACGTGTCCCGTCGCGTTTGCGATAGGGGATATATTCCAAGATCGCCGGCACCGGGTTGTTTACCGCATATTCTGGCATCCATATACGAGCCGACAAACGAATTCCATCTGACATTGGAATCCACGTGTGTTCTATCTCGATGACCTGATTTGGAAATTCGTCCCGAATATGTGTACCGTCAGTCATAGTATTTCTGTATCACGATGGCTAAGTAATCGCCGCAGATTTGTTGGGTAAATGGTTCTAGAATGTGTATAGCAAGAAGAAATGACATTGGTGTTTGCTGGCTAGCATCGCTAAGTCACTCTCCCGAAGAATCTTTGTCGAATATTGTCACTGAAGGAATAGTTTGGAGTTGTCGAGTAGTTAAGTAAGGTAACAATTCGCTCCCGATTGCCTACGACGGGCGTGACACGATGAAATGATGAGTGGCCATTAATAATTGTCAGTGTGCCTGGTCGAAGATCTGGATACAGAGTGCTGTCATATCGGTCTTCAATGATCGCAGTTTCTATTTCCGTGTCGTCAAATTCTTCACTTCGAACGCCATTTGCAAACTCAAAGTTACCGCCATCGTCGGCGTCCTGTAGCTGTAGGGTTACAACCAAGTTGGTTTTTGGGTCATAGTGCCACCCGAGCTCGTCACCATCACGAAAGACAGAGAAATGACAGGAGACTAGAGGATCAACACATCGATAGAGTTCTGGCTCGTCGGTAATTGCTGACACAAAGTTCAAGAGATCATCGGATTCATACAACTGCCGGGATGGGGAGTTCGAGCTCATTTGGTCAAATGCTATAGCCCAAATACTTGCTCTTGTGGCTTTGGTAGATTCGCCTACTGTAGAATCTCCTCCTCCCCGAGGACTGGTACGCCAGTGCTCATTATGGTGTGCATCTGGTGACAGCGATCTTGCCTCTTGTTGCATATGGTCTAAGGTTGCTGCAGATACGAAATGCGGCAGCAAGCACATTCCGTGTTCAGATAATTCAGACCTGCAGTCTTGTATCAGACGCTGCGTTTCAGGATTCTCAGGAGTATCGATTGGGTACTGTGAGAGATTCATACTATCAAGGTCTTCATTTCAGGTAGAAATCATTGTGCCACAGCGCTGATGTCTGTCACAGTGAGATCGAAAGCCGCTGACATCAAGGCCTGCGTGTAGGGGTGTGTCGGGTTGTCGAAGATCGTGTCTGCATCTCCCTGTTCCACCACTTTACCCTGACGCATCACAATGATGTGGTCACTCAAGGCCCGGATCACCTTTAAATCGTGGCTAATAAATAAGTAGGCCAACCCATGGTCGTGTTGTAGTTTTTGTAGCAGATTGATCATCTGCGCCTGTACCGAGCGGTCCAGAGCTGAGGTCGGCTCGTCCAACACCAGCACCTCAGGCTGCATGATCATCGCTCTGGCCAGAGCGATCCTCTGTCGCTGGCCGCCTGAGAATTCATGGGGATAACGGTGTCGGGTGGCGGGATCAAGGCCCATTTCCTCAAGCACCTGGATGACCTTTTCCTGTTGTTCTGTTGGGTTGCCGATGTCATGCGCGACTAGGCCTTCGG
>Ga0315336_1004128_pt1 | contig 17825 bp, 14 predicted proteins | sample ASW5metaG_FD_204512 | JGI IMG/M metagenome (GOLD analysis project Ga0315336, IMG submission 204512) | Ammonia-oxidizing marine archaeal communities from Monterey Bay, California, United States - ASW #5 | ecosystem: Environmental > Aquatic > Marine > Intertidal zone | place: USA: California... | reverse complement strand
ACGCGCAGCGGGACCCGACCACCTACGACGCGCCTTATCCCAAACCCCTCGACGACCGGGCCCCGCTTCCGGTCCCCTACGATTTCGAGGACGCCATCCACAGTCATCCTGAGACTGGCCTCAGCTTATACGGCCTCCGGGAGATTCCTCTCGTTGGGAGACATGCCGAGCGCCACCACCTCTGGGATCAGCTCATCGAGGTCCACGAGACAGGCACACCCCGAGCCATTGTGCTTCGCGGCGCTGCGGGATGTGGGAAGAGCCGCCTCGCGGAGTGGGTCTACCGCCGCTCCCACGAAGTCGGCGCCGCGACAGTGTTCCGCGCGCTGCACAACCCAGAGGGCGGACCCGGCGACGGCATCGTCGGCATGCTGAACCGGGGAATGTCGATCGCGGGCCTGTCCCGGGATCGCGCAGTCGAGCAGATCGCCCGACTCTTGAAGCGCCTTGGTCACTTCGACGACAACGAGGTCAACCGGCTAGCGGAGTTGTTGTCACCGGCGAGCGACGCCAACTCGACCACGGGCAATGCGAGGCCCGTGCTCTTCCGCAGCGACGCGGAACGACACGAAGTGGGTCGCCGTTTCTTGTCATGGATGGCGCGACGCCGCCCGTTGGTCCTCTGGTTGGATGACGTGCAATGGGGCCTCGAAAGCATCGAGTTCGCCACCCGAATCTTAAAGGGCGACCCCTTCGGCGTCCTGATCGTGTTGACGGTGCGCGATGACGAACTGGCCGAGCGAGACCTCGAGAACCAGGCCCTGCTGACCCTCGAGGCGCTCGGGGGGTGCTCTTCGCTGGCCATTGGACCCATGAAGGCCGCGACCCGAATTCCCCTCGTTCAGGCCATCCTGAGAGTCGATCGGGCGCTCGCGGAGCAGGTCGCCATTCGCACGGACGGCAATCCGCTGTTCGCCGTACACCTTCTGGGCGACTGGGTCGATCGAGGTGCGCTCGAGTACACAAATGAGGGCTACCGACTCGTGGACGGCGCGGTCGAGTCCCTGCCCGACGATCTGCGAGCGATGTGGACTGCCCGGGTCGCCCGGGTCATCGGCGATCGCGGCGATCGCTGGCTCCAACCCCTCGAAGTCGCCGCCGTCCTCGGTCGCGTCGTCGACGAAGACGAGTGGAAGATGGCCTGCACGCACGCCGGGGTCACCCCGCGGATGGACGCGGTAGGCGCCCTGTTGACCGAGCGCTTGGCGGTTCGCACGGACACCGGCTGGGCATTCGCTCACGGAATGCTACGCGAGGCCATCGCCGAACACGCGCGACTGAGTGGCCGTTGGGAACAACTGCACCGGGCCTGTGCGCGCATGCTGTTGCCCAGGAGTGGTCCCGGCATCTCGGCCCGACTCGGACGACATCGGCTCGACGCCGGTGACCCAGCCGGCGCATTGGAGCCGTTATTGGCCGGATTTCAGGAGCATTTTGTCGCCGGCGCCTATGGACTCGCGGACCGTCTCCTCGACACCTGGTCGCTAGCGCTCGCCCAACTCGATCCGCCCGAGGCCGATCCGCGTTGGGGCAACGGATGGATGAAGCGCATGTACGTGCAGTACAGCCTCGGGCGCTTCGACGAAGCCGGAGCACTCAACCGCAAGATCGTCGAAACAAGCCAACGGCACGGTTGGGTCGAACTCGAGATCCGCGCCCTGGTGCAGCTCGCGAAGTCGCAGACGGCCTGGGGACCGGAGACCACCGAGACCGGCGGTTTGCAGCGTGCTCTGGAGCTAGCCATCGGCCTCAACGATCGCGAGCTGATGTCCGTCGTTCGCTACCAGATTGGGGTCGAAGCCGCGAATCAGGGGTTCAACCAAACCGCCCGAGAAATGCTCCAAGAAGCGGTGGAAACCTACGAGGCGATTGGAGAGGACTCGAGAGCCATGATGGGCTGGATCCACATCGCCCACATCGAGATGCAGAACGCCCACTACGCCCAGTCCCTGGCCTTGCTCACTCGCGCCGAGAAACGGGCGCAGGCGCTGGGTTCAGCCTACGGTCTCTCCCAGGTCTACGCGGCGATCGGAGAGGTCTCCAGACTGGATGGAGATCTGAACTCCGCGGAGATCTACTACGAGCGAAGCTACAGAATTCAGCGCGACATAGGCAACGTCAGCGCCCAGCTCGCGCGAATCAACGTCGGTCTGACGCGGGTTGAACGCGGAGATCGAGAGAGCGCGCGCATGTTGCTTCGCGAGACATTGACCCGAACGCGAAAGAAGCTCTACATCGTCGCCGCACACCTGGGGCTTCTGGTCTGCGCCGCCGAAGATGACGATCCCGACGCCTGGAGGGAGAGCATGGATCTGCTCATGGAGTGGGGATCCCACGGGCGGGCGGACATCGACTTCGCCCACATGAGCGAGCTCGCGGCCAGAACGGCTGTCGAAGCTGGATATATCGACCGAGCCAGGGAGGCGTGGGGATTCGCCGCACGCCAAATGCACCGCCTGGGTCGCGACCGGGATGTGGACCGAATCGGAGTTGCCCTCGCCCGCTTGCGGTGATCGGATATTCTCCACGAGAATTCCGGAGGCCTTCCCCATATGGCCGAGCGCGACACTCTCCTCTCCACGCTCCCGCCCGACGTCGTCGACGATGCCGAGAAACTCTACGACGACCTCGGAGGCATTCCAGACCCGCGCGATATCGTCGGCGAGCTCCATAAGCGCGGCCTCCTCGACGCCGGCCAACTCAAAGACGCCGTCATGTCTCTGGAGGCCTCTCTCCAGATTCGCCACTTCCAGCAGAAGCCGCCCAAGGGGGACCAGGTCCACGCGATACTCGGGCAGCTGGGTGCGGGCGCCATGGGCGAGGTCCTGATCGCAAAAGATCCGGGTCTGAACAGGATCGTCGCGGTCAAGCGCCTGCACAAGGAGGCCGCCAAACGCCGGAGCATGTTGCGGCGCTTCTACACCGAAGCCCAGGTCACGGCCCAGCTCGATCACCCGAGCATCGTGCCTATCCACGGCATCGTCGACATCGGCGACGAGACGCTGGCGTACGCCATGAAACTCGTCCGCGGCCGCACCCTCGAGGACTATTTCGAGGAAACCCAGGGCATGTGGGCGGTCGGCAAGATCGACGAGACCCACAACCTCACGGCCCGACTGGAGCGCTTCCTCCATGTCTGTGATGCCATGGCCTACGCGCACGATCGGGGCATCCTGCATCGAGACCTGAAGCCCGAGAACATCATGGTCGGCGCCTTTGGCGAGGTCATGATCATGGACTGGGGCATCGCAAAAGTCCTCGCCAACTCCGAGATCGAAGAGGTCGAGGACACCAGTCTGCCGATGCCGAAGGGCGCCAAAGGCACCAAGGTCGGCACCGTGATGGGCACGCCCCGGTACATGTCGCCCGAGCAGGCCAACGGCGAGACCGACACCATGAACGACGCGAGCGATCAGTACGCGCTCGGGCTCATTCTCCAAGAGCTGATCAGCCTCAATCCGGCCGTAAAAGACAACCTGCAGCTCGAGGAGGCCCTGGCGTGGGCGCGGGAGGCCAAGAGGCTGCCTATCAAGCACTTCCACCGCAAGGGCACGATTCCGCGAGAGCTGGCCGCGACCATCGACAAAGCAACACAGAAGAACCCGAAGAACCGGTACAAGAGCGTGACGGCAATGGCGGAGGACATCCGCCGCTACATGCGCGATGAAGCGCCCATGGCCAAGCCGGACAACATCTTCCAGAAGCTGCAGCGGTTCATTGCCCGCCACCGAACGGGCGTCATCTTGATCATCTTGATGCTCATGTTCTCCGTGGTCATCGTCGCCGGTATCGGGCTGCTCGGAGGCCTCGGCGCCGTGGAGTACAAGCGGCACCAGGCACAGCTCCACGAAGAACAGCTGACGGCCATCCTCCAGTACGTGGTCTACAAGGGCCAGGGCGTGGACATGGAGCTGAAGCGCATCGAGACGTTGGCTGCCGGTGTAGCCGCCGCCGCCCAACAGTCTCTGGCCGCGCCCGCGATCAAGCAGAGCTGGGACCCGACCAAGCAAGCACCGCCCGGTCGCTCGAAGTCCAAGCGCTACGGCGGAGAGGTCTCGATCACCCACCCGGAGATCGGCATCGCCTCGGGCGAGACTCTGGCGCGGTCTCGAAATGCAGTCAATCAGCTCGCCGGACTCGGCGACCGCATGGGCGGAGCCATGAGCGCGAGTCACCCCAAGGGTCAACGTCCCCTCTCGAATCGCCACAAGCAGATCGCGGATATCGGTGTTCCCATCTTGTGGATGCGGGTGGCAACGGCCGGTGGTGTCCAGGCCGCAATGCCCGGAACGCGGTCCCTCACCGAGGACATGAAGGACCCGCGAAATGCGACATGGTACAAGGCCTCCAAGAAGCGTGGAAAGGCGTATTGGTCCAATCCAGACGGCAAGACCCGCGGCCTCGGACTGGCGCTCACCTGTTCGGTGCCCTGGCTCGACGACGACGGCAAAGTGGCCGGGGTGGTCGCGGTCGACGTGGCACTGGAGCACATCGCCAAGAAGATGAAGGCACCCGAGGCGGCCACGGCAATCCTCGTCGACAAGGAGGGCCGCATCATCGCCCGCCACGGCGACAGCACCAGCGGAAAGAAGTGGGAGCAAGAGCCCTTCCCCCGCAAAGACGTCTGGGAAGCCATCCAGGCGAGCCCGCTCCAGGGCTTCTACGAAAAGAAGGGAACGCTGGCGATGTGGACCCCGATCCGAGCCCTGGGCGCGACCTACGTCGTAATGGGTGACGCAACGGAGCTTCTGGCGACCAAAGACAGACGCGAGGAAGAACGCGGGGAATAGCTCAAGCGAGCACGTTCTCCAGCAGAACAACCGACTCCGCGAGCAGAGGACGGTCCCCGACGTCTCTCCCGTAGGCGTTCAAGACCACGCCGTACATCAACGCCTGAAGTCGGGCGCGGCGCTTGAGGCCGTCATCCATCGGCCCATAGGCGTCCTCGAATGCCGCCCGCCCCTCAGGTGGAATCAGACTGATGTGGATGGACAGATCGCGCGCCGGGTCCCCGGTGTGAACGTCCCCCCAATCGATGACACCCGACAGCCGCCTCTGGTCGTCCACCAGGATGTGTCGACAGTACATGTCGCCGTGGCAGAGCACGTCGATCTCATCTGACGAATCTGGGGGATCCGAAGCGATGTCGACGATCGCGGGGATGTAGACCTCGGCCGGGGTGCCGCGAAGACGCTCGCTGCATTCGATGATCCAGGCAGCGGTCTTGTCCGTGCGTCCCCGGGGTCCATCGTAGGGAATGCCGTAGCCATGCGCCTCTTCGACGTCGAAGTCGTGCAGGCTGCGGAGGAATCGACCAATCGCGGGGGCCAGGGCAATGCGCTGCTCGGCGCTCAGGACCGCGCGATCCCCCGTGGTTCCCGCTACGAAGACATGCCCGATCCACGGGTACGGAAACGCCTCGGTGGGCTCTCCGAAAAGCGTTGGCGCGGGGATGGGAATCGGCACCCGCTCCGCCAGGGCAGGCAGAACGGCGGCCTCCAGCCCCATGGCGCTTACGCCGAATTCCCGGCGGGGAAAGCGGAACGCCATCGATCCGAAACGCCAGACATCGTTGTCCCATCCCTGGCCAACTCGAACGGCTTCGCGGTCTGCGAACTCCGGAAATTGGCCATGCACGAGCCTCGTCGCCAGGGCCGCGTCGACGGGATGTTCGGCATCCCAGGGATTCGAGGTCACAGCGTGGCCAGGACCGACTCGGTGTGTTCTCCCAGTGTTGGCGCCGAGCCGTTCAGATGTGCCGCCCCGGGCAGAGGCGAGCGGACCTGACCATGGGACCCAACCATGCCGCGCGCGACGAACTGCGGCTCGCGGGCGGCCTCGCTGGGGGTCAGACAAGGCGTTGCCGGCACACCGGCCTCGATCATGCGCTGCATCCAATCATCCAGAGTCCGCGTGCGCAGCCGGAGTCCAATCACCCTGCGCAGCACGGGGCCGGTCGCGGTTCGTGCCGGAAGGGGTATTCGCGCGAGCCCTCCAAGGCCGAGCACCTGACAAAGCGCCTTCCAGAAGTGCTTCTCGTCCACGATCCCCAACGCGATGTGGCGCCCGTCGCGACACCTGTACACGCTGTAGTGGGGCATCGCGTAGAGCTTCATCCGATCGAGTCCGGCGAGCAATGTTCGCCTTGCAAACCCAGCGGCAATCCTTGCGCCCCCTCCCCTTTCGCCGATCTCGCGCACCGGGGCTCCGAGGTCGATTCCCTGTCCCCAGATGTGTGCCCACGACAGCACCGCATCGGCCATGGCGACATCGATGGTGGTGCCCTCCCCCTTGGCGACGGCGGCACAGATCGCCGCGACAGCTACCAATGACGACGACATGTCGGCGACGGGCAGAAGCGAGCCCCGTGGGTTCCCGCTCTCGTCTCGCTCCAGATAGCAAACACCTGTGAGCGCCTGCAGGTTCAGATCGTGTCCGGGCTCGGCGCGGCGAGGGCCCTCCTGCCCGAAGGCACTGATGGAACAGTAGATGAGCTTGTCATTCCATCTCCTGGCCGTCTCGGGGTCGCATCCGAGGCGGCCCATGACCCCGGGACGGAACCCCTCGATGAGGATGTCGGCAGACTTGACGAGCGACTCGAGCACATCGGCGTTGGCCCCATCGCGCAAATCGAGGACAATACTCTTCTTCCCGCGATTTATCAGCTCGAAGAATGGTCCGATATTGCGGCCTGGGTCTCCCCGCGGCGGCTCGATCTTGATGACCTCGGCCCCCAGCGAAGCCAGCATGAAGGTCGCGTAGGGACCCGGCAGGTTCTGGGTGAAGTCGAGGACGCGAAGTCCGGCCAGCTGCTGTCCCTCGGCCACGATTGCTCCCGCGCAGTTATACGCCGCAGCGAAGGGTAATCCATGCGCTATGCCATCGCTGCGATTCTAGTGTTTGCCTGCGCAGGTCAACGAGAACTCTCCCATTGCGAAGAGATGTGTACCGAGCTCGTCTCCAACTGCGAAGTCGCGGCGTTTCCAAACCAGGACAGCTGCGTTCAGGGCTGCACCTACAATGCCGACCAGGGCGCCGACGTCGAGGATCAGCTCGAGTGCATCCTCGATGCGGATTGCGATGCCTTCGACATCGTCGAGTGCGAGCACGAGTATGGAGTCGACGCCTGACGTCCGACCCTACTCGCTGAACCACTCCGACAGCTTGGGCAGCGCATCTCGGCTCTCGTTGGTCGCGACCACCCTCATGTCCGGCGACAGCAAGACGAACGAGGGCCAGAAGCCGAGATCGACGAACTCGACCAGTTTTTGCTCCGGATCGGCAAGCAAGAGGATGTTGTCGTTGGGAAACTCATCTTCCCACTCGTGCAGCGTATCGACGCTCGCCTCGATGCCGACCATGTCCTCGCCCATGATGGTGATCCAGCGCACGTCGCCGTTGTCTACGGCGTCGCGAACTCCCGGGAAGATCTCGTCGTATTGGTCGTTGAGGTCGGGATTGAGGCCGCTCAGCCACTCGGCATAGGTCTGGCACGGGCCACACCAGAGCGCTGAGAGGTCCATCATGATCGGCACGCCCTGCTCGGCGAAGTCGAACAGATCGACTTTCTGGTTGTGCTGATCCTTCAAGGAGATTCGAGCGAAAGGTTTGGCGCGCTCGATGCCCTTGGTGAGTTTTCGATCGGTGATGTCGTCCTTGTACCGCTGATAGGGCCATCCACCCTTGTAGATGACGTCGTCGGCGTCCATCGGGTCGTGCCCCTCTTCGATCTCGTCGTAGTCCTCGTAGCCGTCGCCGTCGGAATCCGGGCTGAGGGGATCGGTGAAGACGATGACGTTCTCGCCCCCGATCTCCTTCTCCATGCCCAGGACCTCGAAGCTGTCCGGGAGGAGGTCGTTGTCGGTGTCGAACATGAGCGGATCGGTCTTGTGCTGCTCGATCTCCTCCAGATCGCTCAGACCATCGCTGTCGCTGTCCGACGACTCGGGGTTGGTGCCCCGCTCAGCTTCTTCTTTGTCGCTGAGCCCATCGCCGTCCGTATCGGTTGGCGAACAGGCGGCCAGGGTAGCCGCAAGGGAGAGAACAGCTAGGGTGCGCAGGGACATGAGAACTCCGGAGGGTCTGTCACGGGAATCAGTTTAGCGGGTATCTTGGGCGCCGGTGTCCGAAAGGCCGGTGTCCGAAAGGCCGGTGTCGCCGGTGTCGCCGGTGTCAGCCGTGTCAGCCGTGTCTCCAGTATCTGACCCCGTGTCGCCGCCACCGGGCATCAAGACGGTGATCTCGTGGGAGACGCGCGGGTTGAACGGCACGTGTCCGCCGTTGTTCCGGTACAGGACGAGCTCGATTGTGTGCTCTCCAGGACCAAAGTTGTCTTCGTCGACGTTAGTGATTTGAAACGGGCTTCCGTCGTAGATGATGTCGTTGCCCTGCACGCCGTCCACGTCCGCGACAAATCCGTCGATGAGAATGTGGATGTGGCAGCCCTGGTCCACCTCGAAGTCGGGGACCTGGGTGCAGTCGCCGTCGAAATCGTAGGCGACCTCGAAGGGAATGCTCACCACGTCCATGTCGTCCGGCGATGTGATCTCGATGGTCGCCTCGCCCGTCACCGTGACCGTTACGGTCGCCTTTGCCGTTGCACCCTTTCCGTCATCGACCGTGTAGGTAAAGGAATCCTCTCCCTCGAAGCTGCTGTCCGGGGTGTAGGTGATGGTCCCATCGTCGTTGAGCTCCGCCTCACCGTCGTCGGCCTTGGACACTTTGGTGATGGACAGGGCGTTGAAGTCGGGGTCGTCGTCGTTGGTGAGCACACTGATCACCGTCTCGTGGCCATCGAAGGTCTCGGCGATGTCGTCGCCGGGTTCGGGATCGGAGTTCTCTGCGTCTACCCAGGGCGGACCCGGATCGCCGCCGGGATCGACCGTGTTCGGATCGAACACCGAGTCTGTGTTGCCACCACAGCTGACGACCAGGAACAAAAGGGGAAGAAGGCTTGCGGACTTCACGGGGGCTCTCCTCTACGGCACACCGAGCATGTCGTCCCAATGTGTGGGTGTCAAGGGATCAACAAGGGTAGATCCTCCATGGCAATGGGCGCGTAGCCGTGTACGTCGACACCGGCATCCAGCAGCTTTCCAGGGGCTTTGTGGTTCCCATGGCTGTGTCCGTGGAGGTGCCAACCGCCGTGGAATTTCGCCTCCCACTCGGCCAAGGGGTAGTGCGACAGCGTGATCGGCATCGCGTGTCTGCCCTTTCCAAACTCGGGAACCCTCAACACCACGATCGGCGGGAGGATCTCGACGGCGTGACCGGTCGCGCTTGTCAGGTCGGTCGGACCGTAGCCGTCGGGTATCCATTTGCGGTCGTGGTGCCAGTGGTAGCCGAGCACTCGGATCTGGCCGTTCAGCCGACGGAACACGTTGGCCGCATAGCGCCGATCGTCGAGTGTGAAATCGCCCAGGTGGTAGACGATGTCGTCGTCGGCCACCCGGTCGTTCCAGTTGGCGATCAACGCGTCGTCCATCTGCTGTGCGCCCGTCCAGGGCCGGTTGCAGTATTTGATGATGTTCTTGTGTCCGAAGTGGGTATCGGATGTGAACCAGGTCTCGATGGTCATCGTCTCATTCCTCTATGCCCACAATGGAACCTGGACACGGCGCGCATACCAGGACACGATTCCGTACAGGGTCGAGCCGCCGGAGATACGGACTTGGACATGCCGCAGACGCCCATCGGCCTCGACTGGGAATCCACCGTCGAGCACTTCAGAAACGACTGTGGGGGCTGGACCGCTCTCGCGGACGAGTTCGTGCATCGCACCCGCGATGTCGTCGATGCACCAACCGATCGGCTCACCGTGGAAAAGGGTCTGCGGCGCCTCTCGGCCAGGGAGCACAAACCCGGCGGACAATACGGACGCTGGTTGCTGCGCTTCTTCGGGGTGCCCGACGACGTGGAGACCTGGGCCCGACAGCTCGTGCAGTACCACAGCCGCTTCGCCGATCTGCCCACGTCGATCCGGCGCGATCAGCTCCGGCTCTGGGATCGTCCTCCCGCGTCCGAGTCGAGACTCGCTCCCTGGATCCACGCTGGCATGGCGTCTATCCACCACCGCCAACGAGATCTGGTGGCCTGCCACAAGCGCCTTACGCAGGCGCGGGCCGGCATGGAGCGCGCAGGCCCTGCAGCGATCTTGGAGATCCGTCTATTCGAGGCCCGCCTCCACACCGATGAGGGACGCCGCGATCGCGCGGCTTCTACCTACGTGGAGCTGTCCGCCCTCCTCGAAGAAGCCGATCTCTCCAGGGAGGAACGACTGGCGTACCACGCGCGACTCACCGGCCAGCGCGCATACCACCTGACCCGACCGTTGAAGGGCGAAGCCGAAGATCTGGAGGGAGCCATTGCACTCTTCGAATCGATTCCGGAGGAACCCGATCTGCCCTTTGTCTGCTTCCGGCGCCTCGGCGGACTGGCCTGGTGCCGCGGACGTCAGGGCCGCCGGGAGGAGGGGGCACAGCTCGCGCGTCGCGCGATGATGTATGCGGGCGATGGGGGACTCGTTCGGTTCCGTGTCATGGCGCTCAACCTGTTGATCCGACTGGTCGACAAAGAAGAGGCCGAGCTCCTGAGGGCGCGGGCCAAGCGCATGGCGCGCCTGCTCGAGGATGAGGATCTCGACCGGCGCGTAAACTGAGCTAGGAGGCCTCGGCGAGAGGCTCCACAGTGAGTTGCAAGGGGTGCCCCGCCTTTTCGGCGTCCTTGAGCGCTGCCTCCACGCGCTCCATCGCCCCCTTGGGGTCGAAGATGCCCACCACGGCGCTCCCCGCCGTGTGGGCCTGAAGCATCAGGCGAACCGCGCCCATCGTGCGATAGGCGAAGCGGGCCTCGAGTACGCCGACCACGAAGTCCATGGTGGTTCGGCTGTCGTCGTGCACCACCACCCGGTGGGTGCCCTCCACGAGCATCAAGCGGGGCGGTGGCGCGACCGGCGTTACGCCGCGGGCGCCGCGGCCGAGGAGCTCGCGCACGGATCGCAGCGTCACCCCGTGCCACGACATCACCTCTCCAGCGGCGGGTTTTCCGAAGCCCATGAGGTCCATGACGGCGCGTCCGATGTCCGGGAATCCCCAGCCGAGATCGCCCTGAAGGAGCGCGAGGAGAAGATCGGGCCCGGTCACCGCGGCGACGGCATCGGGATTGCGGATCAAGATCACGCGACGGTGTGCTCGAGCGCGCCGGATCGCCCAAGCCAGCTCAGTCGACATCGGTGGAACGCTCCGTTCCCCGCGGTAATCGCGAAGATCACCCGGATCGAAATAGAGCTGCAGATCGCGTTCGAGGTCGCGAAGATCAGCCCCACAGGCAGTGATGACGGAGGCGGCGTCGGGCTCGAGGAGCAGGGCGTAGTACCCGTGTTCAACGTGCACAAGACGGTGCCGGTTGGAACCGGCAGCCGCCATAACGACACCGAGAGCTACTCGGAGTGTCTCGGAGAGCGGCAGTGGCGTGGCCATATTGGAATCGTAGCCGGGCATCTGCGATCCAAATCGTCACCATCTGTCTTGATCTGAAGCCGCTCTCTCAGACCATCATGGACATCTCTTTGGTCCACGGCTCGGCATCTGGATCGCCGGTGTCTCCGCGAGCGGCGCGGCGCATCAGCCGCATGATGTGTGGCCCGACCGTGTCCACGTCGGTGCTGGCATAGGCCATGCCGCCGAAAGACTGCATGCTGTCGGTCTGGGCCTCGAGGATCGATCGGTCCTGGCCGAAGATCCACAACGCGATGGGCTGGACCAGCGGTCGCACCAGAAAACCCGGCAGGCGCGTCCGCACACAAGTCACCGAGTACAGGCGGGTGTCGTAGTCGTCGACGGGAGTGCAGACGCCGTTGACGACAACGTGGTTCTCATCTCCGATCCGGTATTCGACCTCAACCACAGAAGGCAGGTAGAACCTGTCGTAATGGGTCACGATTCCGCCGCCTGGCGAGAGGATGCGCCCCACGAGGCCAGACGGGCGAGGCTCGCCGACGTACTCGCACTCCACGCGGTCAGACCACCGCTTGATGACCGCGCCGATCTCGTTGCGATCGGTGTCGGTGCGGAAGAGTCCTCCGTGCAGGAAGGCGGTGTGAGGCACGTCGAGGGCGTTTTCGGCGACCTGGTGCACACTGGCACCGACGCGAACTTCGTAGCGGACTACCAGGTAATTCGGATCGTTGATGTGCCGGAACTGGAAGGGTCGTGCCTCGGGCATGGGGCCCGGCCTGCCGTAGACCCAGATGAAGCCCTGCTCCTCGAGCACCGGGTAGGCCTCGACACAACGCCCGGCCGTATCGGGCTCACCGACGAGAGCCGGGACCCGTTGGCAGCGGCCCGCCTGGTCGAATTCCCAGCCATGGTAGGCGCATACGAGGCGATCTCCCTTCACCGATCCCATAGAGAGCGGAACGTCCCGGTGGGGACAGCGGTCGAGAAAAACCGACGGCGTTCCGTCACTGGAACGGAATAAAACCAGCGGTCGGCCGAACAATGAGCGTCGGATCGGCTTTCGGGCCAATTCGTAGCTCTGGCACAGGATGTACCAGGCCTCAGTCACCTGAGGCGGGCGGTCGGAGTTGGGGTTTCGTTGGTTCACAAGCCCCAGATATCACAAAGCAATAGGGAGCCGCATGGCCAGCAGCCCGATGACCCGCATGCCACCTCAACTGCTCGTGTGGACCTGCATGGGCGCGTCCCTGGGCGTGCTCGGGGTGTTTTCGGCATTGGCGTCCTGCTCCACCTTTGCTCTGCCGGCGCTGTTCGAGCTCATGCCGACCACTGGAATGTCGGCCGAGCAGGAAGTGGTCTATCGAGAGTTCCTCCACAGCTCGGTGAAGTGGGCACCGCTGGGCGTGATCATTGGATTCTTCAAGCTCCCCCTGGGCCTCGGGCTCGTCCTCGGCAGCGGCATGAGTCTGATGGGCACTGTCGGTGGCGACACCTGGCTGAGGAGGACCTACAAATACGGCCTGGCCTTCGAGCCCTTCTCCCTCGTCGTTGGGCTCACCATCGGCTTCCTGTCCATCTACGCGATGGATATCGGCAGCTTCATGGACAACTTCTCCGGAGGTCAGGGCGCACCACCGCCCGAATTCAACCAGGCAATGGATCTCGTGATGTGGGGAGCCATGGCCATGCAGACCGTGTTCGCCGCCGTCTGGACCGCCGCGAAGATGGGGTTCTATTGGTGGGGACTGCGCATCCTCGGGACCGAGGAAGGCAAGGCGTTTTATACCGAGCTCGACGGCTGAAGCCTTACATCCACGCCTTGGAGGCCTCGTCGATCTCGCCGAGCTCTGCCTTGGTGAGTTCGAATGCCAAGGCCGCGACGTTCGCCTCGGCGTGTGCGAGTCGCGTAGCTCCAGGGATCGCGACGACGGTGTCCCCATGGAAGTTCACTGTCCAATTCAGCGCCACCTGGGCCGCGTCTGCGTCGTAGTTCGCGCCGATCCGCCGGAGCGTGTCGATGAGGGGCTTGCTCTTCGCCATGCTTCGCGCCCAGAACGGCTTCCGGAACCGTCGAATCCCTGGCCGCCGCTTGATGAGCTCCGGGTCATCGTGGAACTTCCCGGACAACAGGCCCTGCGCCAGCGGTGAGTACGCGATGATCGTCACGCCGAGTTCCTTGGCCGTGTCCATCACGCCATTCGACTCGATCCGGCGATTGAGCAGGCTGTACTCCATCTGATTGGAGACCAGCGGGACCTCCTTCTCGGCCAGATACCCATGGCAGTTGCGCATCATCGACGCCGTGAAGTTGCTGATGCCCACCGTCTTGATCTTGTTGACGCGCACCAGCTCGGCCATGGCGTGCATCTGTTGGCGGTGGGTCGCCAGGGCGCCGACCGGAGCGTGCACCTGGTGCAGATCGATGTGGAAGCCCTTCAGATTCCGGAGCCGGTAGTTGGCCGTCTTGACGATGGAGCGCGCCGTCCTCATGGGCAAAGGCGCCCACTTGGTCGCGACCACGACATCGCCATTTTTCTGCCCGCAGGCCTTCAATGCGGCGCCAAGTACCTGTTCGCTCCGGCCCTCTCCGTAAGCCTCAGCGGTGTCGAACCAGTTCATGCCGCCATCGAGCCAGGCCTGGACGATGTGCTCGACGGTCGCGATCGGGAGGGCCTCCCAGTAGCTGCCGCCGAGGCCCTTGCCCTCGGAGAATTGCCAACAACCCAGCCCCAAAGGCGAGATCTCGATGTCTGAATTCCCGAGCCGACGCAGCGTCATGGAAGTCTCCGCAGCTACTGTATCCGCCTACTTGGGTTCTTCCCGGGGGAGTCGCGGATCGAGGGGTGCGTCCGGGCCCTTGAAGATCCACATCATCCAGGCGTAGGCGGCGATCAGCGGCGGTGCTCCGACAGCGAGGATCGCCAACACCAGCCACAGCACGCTGTCCGGCGCGTGATCGGCGACGGTGACGTCCGGCGGGATCAGGAACGGAAACTGGGCGAGCGCCCACCCGCTCACCACGAGAAACACCTGTGCAATGACCAGATTCCGCGCGCTGGGGTACTGCTTGGCGTACAGGGCATAGATGCAGCCGAGGCCGGTGGCGCCGACGACGATCTGGAGAGGAATGGCCCAGGTGCTCGCCCACAGCCCCGTCCAGATCTGGGGAGCTCCGTTCTTCGCGAGGAAGAACGACACCCAAGCCAGCGCAAACACGGCGACTGAAGCCTGTAGTCCGTGGACTCGGAAGTCGTTCTGCAGCTCCGGATCGTGTCCGGTGACCTGGGTCATGTAGACGGCGGCGAGGTAGGCGAAGATCGCCAGGGTAAGAAACCCCACCGCCCACGGGAAGGGTGCCAACCAGGCGCTCGTGAAGTCCCCTTCGTAGGTCCCGTCGACCACCCGGATGCGCCCGGAAGCGATGGCGCCGACGACCACACCCAGGAGGACGGGAGTGACGGTGCTCGCGACCGCGAAGATCACGCTCCAGCGGGCCTGCACCTCGTCGCGGCGCGAATCGTAGTTCCGAAACACAAACGCCGATCCCCTGAGGACGATGCCGATGAGCATCAGGGTGAGCGGGATGTGGAGCGCGGTACTGATCGCGGCATGAGCGGTCGGAAAGCAGGTGAACATCAGCACGATGGCCAGGATCAGCCAGACGTGGTTGGCCTCCCATACTGGACCGATGGCCAAGGCGATGGCCCGACGCTGCTCGATCTTTCGCGGGCCCGAGGCGAGCAGGTCCCACACACCACCGCCGAAGTCGGCCCCGCCGGTGAGCACGTAGGAGACCAGGGCGATGCCGAGGACGGCCGCGACCAGAAGCTCAGGTCCCATCTTCCACCTGGTCGTGCGGGCTGTGCAGGAACTGCCGATGGAGGAGGAACCAACACATCACCCCGAGCACGATGTACAGCAGGGTGAACACCAGAAAGGTGATTTGGATCCCGGTCACCGGTGTGACTGCGTCTGCGGTTCGCATCACGCCATGGATGACCCAGGGTTGGCGGCCGACCTCGGTGGCGGTCCAGCCCGCCTCGATGCCCACCATACCCGCGGGAGCGGTGAGGACCACCAGCCAAAGATAGGGAGTATCCAGCGGGATCTTGCGTCGGAAGAGCACCAGCAATGCCCCGATTCCCACAGTCACCGACGCCGCGCCCATACAGGCGAGCATGAGCTGGTAGGCGAAGTGGGTGACGGCGACCGGCGGCCGATCCTCCTTGGGAACCTCCTTCAAGCCCATCACTCGATGGTTTGGATCGCTATAAGCGAGCAGGCTCAGGAGCTTTGGAATCTCGATGGCGTAGTAGGTCTCCTCGGCCTCCTCGTCGGGCCAGCCGCCGATGGTGAAGGGCGCCCCGTCGATGGTCTCCCACTGGGCCTCGAGAGCGGCGAGCTTCACCGGTTGATTGTGGGCAACGGCGTGAGCGACCAGGTGGCCCGTCACTGGCTGGAGCGCCGTCGCAACTCCCGCCACCACCAAGCCGACGGCGAGGCCGCGTCGATGGAACAGGTTTCCCTTCTCCTTGAGGAGATACCAGGCGTGGATGCCCGCGGTCATGAGCCCCGTCGCGAGGTAGGCGGCGCAGATCATGTGGGTGACCTGCCCAACCGAAGACGGGTTCATCATGGCCGCGTAGGGATCGATTCCGACCACCGCACCAGCCGCGTCCAACTCGAATCCGGTCGGCGTGTTCATCCACGCGTTGACCGTGATGACGAACATGCCGGAGAGCATCCCGGACAGCGCCACGCCCACGCCGGCCAGCCAGTGGGCGACGCGCCCGATCCGCGTCCAGCCGTATAGGTAGATGCCGAGAAAGATCGCCTCGAAGAAGAAGGCGAACCCCTCGAGGCTGAAGGGCATGCCGATGATGGGCCCGGCGAACTTCATGAAGCCGGGCCAGAGCAGTCCGAGTTCGAAGGAGAGCACGGTGCCGCTGACCGCGCCGACGGCGAAGAGGATCGCTGTACCTTTCGCCCACCGCTTGGCCAGCGTCAGGTACATCTCGTCGCCGGTACGCATCCACAGGCCCTCGGCGATGACCATCAGCAGCGGCATGCCGATACCGACCGTCGCGAAGATCATGTGGAAGGCCAGGGACAGTCCCATCTGGGAGCGCGCGGCGAGAAGGTCGGTCAAAGGCCACTCCGGCAGTGACCTACAGCGTACGCGCTTGCACGGAGGAAACAACTGCCGCAGAGCGTTGCCTGTGGTAAACCCGGCGTCCAACACCAGACCTCGAGTATGAATATGGGCGACCTCATCCTGGCCATCGACCAGGGCACCACCGGCACCACCGCTCTCCTCATCGACGCCAAGATCAATGTGGTCGCCAGCCACAACGTCGAGTTCCCCAACCACTACCCCCATCCCGGTCACGTCGAGCATGACGTCGACGAAATCTGGGTCTCTGTGGGAAAGGCCGTCGCCGGAGCCCTCGCCAAAGCCGGGGCGAGCGGCGACCAGGTGAAAGCCATCGGCGTCACCAACCAGCGAGAGACCTCCCTGTTCTGGGATCGTAGCAATGGCCAGGCGATCCACCGCGCGCTGGTCTGGCAGGATCGGCGCACTGCCGACACCTGCGCCGCCATGAAAGAGGCCGGTCAAGAGGCCACTTTCAAGGCCAAGACCGGGCTGGTGCTCGACCCCTACTTCTCGGGCACGAAGGCCAAGTGGCTGCTCGACAATGTCGATGGAGCCCGCGCGCGGGCCGCCAACGGAGAATTGGCCTTCGGCACGATCGACACCTGGCTGACGGCACGCCTGACCGGCGCTCACGTGACCGACCCTTCGAACGCCTCGCGCACCCTGCTGTTCAATCTGCACACGATGGACTGGGACGACGAGCTCCTGGATATCCTGGGTGTTCCCCTGGCCTGCCTGCCCAGAATCGGCGAATCCTCCGAGGTGTATGGCACCACCCGAGGCGTCGGCTTCCTGCCCGATGGAATCCCCGTCGGAGGACTGATTGGAGACCAGCAGGGCGCCCTCTTTGGCCAGGCCTGTTTCGACACCGGCACGGCGAAATGCACATATGGAACAGGGGCTTTCATCCTGCTGAACACCGGAGACAAAGCGGTCCCGTCCAACAACGGCATGCTCACGACTGTCGCGTGGCGCCTGAACGGCCAGACCACGTACGCGCTCGAGGGAAGCGCCTTCATCGCCGGGGCGGCGGTGCAGTGGCTGCGCGACGGCCTCGAGCTCTTTGGAGACGCAGCCGAAGTCGAGGCGCTGGCGGCGTCGGTCGCCGATACCCACGGGGTCACCTTCGTTCCAGCCCTGGCGGGGCTCGGCGCGCCCCACTGGCGTCCCAACGCGCGGGGCATCATCACCGGCATCACCGGAGGCACGACACA